>SMVB01344063.1_pt1 | contig 17170 bp, 11 predicted proteins | sample 2456461 | NCBI WGS metagenome assembly SMVB01 (sample SAMN11095934, study PRJNA526329) | marine sediment metagenome | biome: Marine sediment; feature: Surficial sediment; material: Deep marine sediment; isolation source: Hadal surficial sediment | place: Pacific Ocean | collected 2014-05 | depth...
TCGGAATGGACGAAGTTCGGCGATTGATTCGACCAAAATCAAACAATGAGTAGCCGTATTCAACCGTATCAGTGGCCGATCATCAACCTTTAAGTGTTTCCGGGGCTCGGACCTACCCGTAACCGGCGCCAAAGCTGCTCTTCTCAGGCCATCATGGTGACGCCGTATGGAAGCGCGGTTGGTTAGCGTAACGGCACATACCTGATCCGGATATTGCGCTGGCCCAAAGAGTTAGTTATCAATTAGGCGCATCCGTCATCCGGTTTCGTGTTTTTTTGCGATGCAAATCTGGATTGAACTACTGATTTAATACTAGTATTATTTAGGGTAACGGTAACAATTTATCGCGCTTACCGTCTTCACTGAGCGTTGAAAACGGCCGATGCCATCCAGATTACGATACATAGCTGTCGCAGACTCCATCCGCCAAGCGATCCTCGACGGCGGATACGCCCCAGGGGACCAGCTTCCCCGTCAACACGACCTTGCCAAAGAGAATGGCGTCGCCTTCAATACCCTGAAACAGGCATTGGACCTGTTGAGCAGTGAAGGGTACATCGTTCGCAAGGTTGGTCAGGGCACCTATGCCGCCCTCCCCCAACCCCAAGTTTTCACGGCATTGGTGGTAGACGATGATCCTGACATCCGGATTGTGCTAACCCGCGCTTGGGCAGCACGCCAATGGAACGCGGTCGCCGTCGAATCTGGGGAAGCTGCATTGGCCGAACTGGAAGACAGATCGTTCGACCTGATCTTCTTGGACCTCATGATGGCGGGTATGAACGGTGCTCAAACTTTCCAGGAAATCCGGCGTAAAGATCCGGCTGCGCAGGTAGTTATTGTTACTGGATTTCCCGACTCCGAAATGATGGCGGCGGCGCTGAAGACCGGTCCGCTAGCGGTGATGCTGAAACCATTTACTCTGGAACACCTGTATTCGGTTCTTAATGAGCGAAATCCACGAGGCCAGAACCTGGGGAGCGCCAATTAGCTATGGTCGACGCAAAACAGGCAAGAGAATCGATGTCCGCGGAATTCAAGTTGCTCAGGCTCTCCGAAGAAAACGCGGTTATGGCTGAGATTGGCCGGATTATCAATTCCTCGTCGGTAATCACCAAAGTCTTGGCACAGGTTAGCAGCCAGATTCAGAAACTTATCCCCTTCGACCGGCTGCGGATAACCCTAGTCGATCATGAAAATAACGTATTAAAAACTGTGTACGTTTCAGGAGTGGAAGTACCGGACCATCTCGTTGGGAATCAAGTGCCGTTACTCGGATCTTCCGGCTCAATCGGCTGGCAATCCGGCCGTGTAAGGATTATCCAAGGCATGGACGAAAGTGAACTAAGCAAGGCGTATGCGGGCTTCGTAGCCCCTTACAGGGCCGGCTTAAGGTCGTTCATGGTCGTGCCGCTCATTTCCAATAACAAAGTGGTGGGCGCGATCGGGTTGCTGGCCCGGCAGCCCAACGCCTTCGTCGACGATGACGCGCGGATCGCGGAGAACGTGGCTTCTCAAATATCAGGCGCTATCGCCAACGCCCAATTATTTGCCGAACAAGCACAGGCCGAAGAATCCCAAAGACGTCTCGCCGAAGAGAATGCCGTGGTAGCGGAGATCGGCAAGATTATCAGTTCCTCCGCGGACATATCTGAAGTTTACGCGCAGTTCGGGCAGGTTGTTAACCAGCTTTTACAGTTCGACCGAATCTCTGTGACGTCCGCAGACACCGAGCGTGGTGAAGCTCAAATAGTTTACGCTTGGGGGATCAAAGTTGATGGACGTATGCCGGGGGATATCTTTCCGCTGGACGGGACCACTACCGAGGGGGTCATCCGTGAAAAAGGCGCCGTGGTTAACCGTGCGGACGGTGTATTGGAATCAGCCCGCCGGGAGGATTTGTCGGCCCGGCAGCGTGAGTCCGGTATAAAATCGTCCATAGCTGTCCCGCTGCGGGTCAAAAATGAAACCGTGGGAACATTGCAGATCCACTCTAGGAAATCCGAAGTCTATGATGACCGGCACGTCCGGCTGCTTGAGACCATCGCCGATCAAATCTCGGGCGCAATAGCAAATGCGCAACTCTATGCCGCCTTAGCGAGCTCAGAGGTAAAGCTCCGCGACAGCGAAGCCAAGCTTCGAGCTGTTTTGGAAACCGCCGCCGATGGAATCTTGACGATTGACGGTCAAGGAATCATCGAATCCCTAAATCCAGCCGCTGCGGCGTTGTTTGGTTACAGCGCAGATGAATTGATTGGCGAAAATGTCTCAGCCTTGATGCCAGAACCCTACCATGAAGGCCACCACGGTTATATATCCAACTATCTTTCAACCGGTCACACCGGCGTTATTGGGACATCCCGCGAGCTGGTGGGCTTAAGAAAGGACGGCACTGTTTTTCCCATGGAACTGTCGGTCAGCGAGATCGAGTTGGATGGGCGGCGATCTTTTGCAGGGATAATCCGTGACATCACCGAACGCCAACGAGCCGATGAGGAGTTGCGGCAATTCGCCACGATAGTGGAATCGGTCAATGACCCAATAATCGCGATCAATAATGAAATGCGGATCACGGTTTGGAATCGGGCGGCTGAGGAGTTATATGGACATACAACGGAAGAGGCACTGGGTGAAACGCTAGAATTGATTACGCCCCCTGGCGCCATGCCGGTACAATCGGCGAACACGGCTTTGGCGCTGGACGGACAACGCATTTCCAACGACGATACCCAGAGAATCACCAAAAAAGGCGATATCATCGATGTCTCGGCAAACGGATCGCCCATATTTGGGCAGCATGGTGAAGTGATTGGGGCAGTCGGCGTCCACCGCGACATGACCGGCCAAAAAAAGGCGGAGCGCGCCCAACGGGAATCTGAAGAGCGATTCAACGCCAGGCTCCTAGAAGAGAAAACCCGAGCCGAAGAGATACAAGTCAGGAAGACGCAGCAACTGCAGACTATTTTTGAGATTGCCGAGGCGCTTGTCGGGCCTGCGGACTTCCACAAAAAGGCTGAGGCGGTCTCAAACATAATTTACGACAAGCTAGAAGCGGACGGCGTCGCGCTAAGAATGCTAGATGAGGACACGCAGACTCTAAATGTGGTTGCGGGCAGTGGTTCGAGATTCGTGGGGCTTCCCGACTCCTTGTCTTTGGCCGAGGATGGGTTCTCACAACGGGCCTTCAGAGAAGGCAAAAGTCTGTTGATCGAGGATTACTCGAAAATTCCCGATGCGAAACCTGGGGCTATCGCCCGGGGACTCAAATCAATCTGTGCAATCGGTCTCCGCGGGGCGGATGGACCAAACGGATTACTAAATATCGCCTCCCGCGATCCAGACCATTTCAATCAAGAGAGATTGGAACTGTTGGAAACAATCGCGGGCGCGATTGCTGCGTTGTTCGAATCCGCCAGGCTGTCCGAAATCGTTGAGCAGAACCGCAAAGAGGTGGCGGTAGAGGACGAGATAGCCCGGATAATCACAACTACCCTAGATATCGAAGTAGTGTACGACGATTTCTTCGCCGAAATGAAAAAGCTGATCAACTTCGATCAGGCCGAATTGATCATGGTCGATGAAAACCGCTGCGAAGGGAACATCGTTTATTCCACCAAACCAAACGTACATCCAATTTCTGCGGGCCAGACATATGAATTGTCGGGCACGATTCTCGAACGGGTCATCGAGCTTCGACAGGGAATCTCGATACCGGATTTGACTGAGGCCAGATATTTTCGGGTGTCGGAGAAGCTAACCACCAACGGGATTTTGAGCCTCCTGGCGACGCCGTTGATTTTCGAGGATAAGGTGATTGGCCAATTCGCCTTATATAGCACCGAGAAAAATTTCTTTACTGTGCGGGAGCGGCTTATTCTGGACCGCATCGCCAGGCAAGTGGCCCCGTCTGTGCGCAATTCCATTTTATATCAGGAGGCCGACCGGTTCGCGCTGGCTTTGGATAGCATCGGAGAAGCCGTCGCGTTTTTGGACTTGGATCTAAAGGTACGGCATGTCAACCGAGCGTTTGAAGACACCTTTGGGTACACGGCCGATGACTTGCAAGGCCAAACGATACAGATTATCGCCGAAACACCCGATGAAGAAATAGAAGCGGAAATCTTTGAAAACGAAAGCGTTGGCGGTTGGTCTGGAGAGGTAATCAGAAAGACGAAATCCGGTGAGTTGCTTGACGTACTCTTGAACGTTGCCCCTGTCAAAGACAAAAGCGGGCAGATGATTGGCTGGATCAGTGTGTCCCGTAATATCACCGAGCGTAAGAAGACGGCGGAGCGACTAACAGAGCAGAGCCGGTTGGCCTCTGTTGGCGAACTGGCCGCCGGAGTCGCTCATGAAATCAACAACCCTCTCACAACCATCCTCCTAGGTTCCCAATTGATGTCCGAATCGGACCTTCCCAGAGACACTCTGGCAGACCTAGTCACCATATCCAACGCAGCCCGCCGTGCTGCCACCATTGTTCAAAGCCTGTTGCTCTTCGCTCGCCGTGAGGACCCTCAGCGTGAGGCGATGGGGCTCGACACAGTCGTAGAGCAAGCTCTGGAGCTCAAGAAGTACGATTTCAGGGAAAATAACATCAACACGGTTTTGGACTTCGAGCAACAACTGCCCAATTGCCTCGTTGACAACCAGCAGATGTCTCAAGTGATTGTAAACATTCTAAACAACGCCGAGCAGGCGCTGGTAACACATCGTAACGGGGGTGAAATCACAATCAAGATTCAGTCAACGCCCGAAACGGTGACGGTGGAGATTCGGGATGATGGTCCGGGGATTGAGCCGAAGATGCTCCACAAGATTTTCGAGCCCTTTTTCACCACCAAGGAAATCGGAGAAGGGACCGGGCTAGGACTCAGCATCTGTCACGGCATAGTCCAACAACACGGCGGAGAAATGTGGGCGGCCAGCAAAATCGGCGCCGGGATGTCGTTCTTCGTCCAACTCCCTATCACCAGCGTTGCGGGTGTTTCGCCATCCGAGCAAAATCAACCAACGGGACTTAATATTGCGTCAAAAGGCAGGCTTCTAGTCGTGGATGACGAGCCGGCAATAAGACAGCTCGTCGCCAAGGGGTTGGGCGAAGACTTTGAAATGGTTGATCAGGCCCCCGATGGGGAGGCGGCGCTGGCTATGATTCAATCTTCTATCTACGACTGTATCTTGTTGGATTTGAAGATGCCCGGCATCAGTGGGATGGAGGTTTACGAGAGGACCGCCGGGTACGATCATGGCTTAGCCGACCGTATCATCATCATGACCGGAGATACTGCCAGCCCAGAGACCGCTTCATTCTTGGCCGCTTTGGGCAACGCGGTCATTCACAAGCCATTCACGCTGGAAGATGTGAAAGAAAATATCAGCAAAGTGATTGGCAAGCGATAGCCAACCGATCTACCAAGCGGCGTCCATTGAGGCTGGAACTCCACCTGAAACGCCCACTCCCCGGTGGACACGCTAAGGGTCCACGAAGCCTCCCCGGTGACGAAAACCACCACCTCCAACCCGGATGTGGCTGCCGATGAGAAGTCGAAAGACCTGGGATGGAAATTGAAGTGACTCGATTAGCCGACCAAGCCTGAATTCTGCTATTCACACGGTAGCAGCCGCCAAAAAGAGCGAGTGGAAGCGAGCGCGCACCTCGCTTTTTTTGTTGCCTAAGACCAAGAGCAAAGGACGAAATCCGGGCTCACCCATGACTAGAATCTACTTGGACCATACTACAAATTGTACGTAACTCCTCGTTCAATTCGCCGACACGGTGGGCCATCGAGGCTTATCATTGCCTCTGAACATACATCATGAAATCCTTCCATGACCGTTACATCCATAGGCGGTTGCGTGTCTCGCCGCCAGTGGCCATATCCAAATGCGACTAGTGGTTCCCGGTGTTTAAAGGGAAACGTTCGCTCAGCCTGATGATGCTCTTCTTGGGCTTGTTGGCAGCGTTCGGCGGATGGTCCGCATCGCAGCCGCAACAACAGACGCAGCGAATCCATCCGCCCCAAATATCCATCTCGTTGGGTGCGGATGGCGTTGCCCGGGTGGATTCCGCCATCGATAGCGGCAAGGCATGGGCTTCATCGCTATCGAGCGAAGTCAACCCAACAGCCCTCGCGCCTTCGTCGTTATTTTCAGCGGTTGGCGTCGCCCGTCTTGCGTCTTTAGACTCGGCCCGTCCGAACAGACCGCAGACCGTGGGTAATTTCCTCGCCACCCCGATAACGAGTCTCAGTAATAGCGCGGCGAACGCATTGGATGTCACTGTAGGCTACGAGACCGCCGGAGGACCAGCGTCACGCCCAATTAGCTTCGTCACGCTCGCCGAAGCCCCCAAACTGACCCTGGTGAAAACCGTCGTTAACGACGACGGCGGCGATTTATCGCTCTCGGACTTTACCCTTCGAATCGACGGCAACCCAGTGGCCAGCGGTGTGGCCAACGAACTCAGCGTTGGAGTCCACACAATCACCGAGGACGGACCGTTGCCGGGCTACGCGGCCTCGGTTTGGGGTGGCGACTGCGCCGCAAACGGCAGCATCACGCTGGCCTTGGGGGACGTGAAGACCTGCACCATCACCAACGACGACATTGCTCCAACCCTGACCGTGATTAAAAAGGTGATTAACGATAATGGCGGAACGGCCGTGGCCGCTAGCTGGGCCATGAACGTCATTGGGTTGAATGTGTCGGACACTGGCTTTCCAGGCGCACCGGCCCCCGGAGTGACGATCAATCTCCATCCCGGGACCTATAGCATCGACGACAGCGGTGGCCCGCCAGGCTACTCCACGACGTTCTCCGGCAACTGCGCCGGCGCCATCGGTCTCGGCGAGTCCAGGACCTGCATCATCACCAACGACGATATCAGCCCGGCCTTGACGGTGACCAAGCAAGTGGTGAACGACCACGGAGGGGCCGCGGTGGCCAGCGATTGGACGATGGACATCACCGGCGCGAACGTCTCCAGCACCGGTTTCGCTGGCAGCGAGGCCGGCGTCACCGTCAACCTCGATGCCGGTGCATACAGTGTCAGCGAAAGCGGAGGCGTCACCGGCTATGCCATCTCCTTCTCCGCCGCCTGCGCTGGCGTCATCGGCCTGGGCGATTTACTGACCTGCACCATCACCAACGACGACATCGCCCCTCAATTGACAGTGACCAAGTTAGTGGTCAACGACAACGGCGGAGACGCCCTTGCTGGCGATTGGACCATGAACGTCACCGGCACAAATGTCTCCAGCACCGGTTTCACTGGCGCCGATGACCCCGGCGTCACCATCACCCTCGGACCCGGAACATACAGCGTCGGCGAAAGTGGCGGCCCATCCGGGTATGCCACGTCACTGTCGGCTGGCTGCTCTGGTGTAATCGGCTTGGGCGGTCTACTAACCTGCACCATCACATCCGGCGACATCGCCCCGAAACTGACGGTGATTGCAACAGTAGTCAACGACAACGGCGGAGACGCGGTGGCCGGCGATTGGAACATAGACATCTCAGGCACAAATGTCTCCAGCGCCAGGTTCGCTGGCGCCGAGGGTCCCGGCACCACCATAGACCTCGACCTCGGCGCGTACAACGTTGGCGCAAGCGGCGGCCCAACTGGCTACGCGATGTCCTTTTCCGCTGGTTGTACCGGCGTCATTGCCTTGGGCGGCAACCTGACCTGCACCATCACCAACGACGACATCGCCCCTAACGTGCCAACCCTGACCGTGATTAATACGGTGGTTACCGATGCCGGCGGGTCCGCGGTGGCCAGCGATTGGAACATCGACATCGCCGGCGTCAATGTATCCGGGTCCGGTTTCGCCGGCGCGGCGGCAGGCGTCACCATCGCCCTCGACCCCGGCGTATACAGCGTCAGCGAAAGCGGTGGCCCTACCGGATATGCCATGTCATTTTCCACCGGCTGCTCCGGCATCATAAGCGCTGGCGACGTATTAACCTGCACAGTCACCAACACCTACGTTGCCACCGGTATTCCGACCTTGACGGTAATCAAGAAGGTGGTCAACGACGACGGCGGACCGGCGGTGGCCAGCGATTGGACCATTGACATCGTCGGCGCCAACGTCTCCAACACCGGTTTCCCCGGCGCGGAGTCCGGCGTCACCGTCACCCTCGACACTGGGACCTACAGTGTCAGCGGCAGCGGCGGGCTCCCCGGCTATGCCATGTCATTCTCCGCCGATTGTTCCGGCGTGATTGGAATAGGCGACGCCCTAACTTGCACCGTCACCTCCGGCGACATCGCCCCGCAATTGACGGTGGTTAAGACAGTAATCAATGGCGGAGGCGGATCAGCCGCGGCCAGCGATTGGACTATGAACATCGCCGGCATAAACGTCTCCAAGACCGGTTTCCCCGGGGCCGAGAACCCCGGCGTCACCATCACCCTCAGCATCGGCACATTCGACGTCAGAGAGAGCGGCGGCCCCTCCGGCTATGCGATCACCCGCTCACCCGGTTGCTCCGGTGTCATAAGCTTGGGCGACGTGCTGACCTGCACCATTATCACCGACGACATTACCTCGCGATTGACGGTGATCCATAAGTTGGTCAATGACGGCGGCGGCTCTGCCGTGGCCAGCGATTGGGCCATGGATATCACTGGCCAAAACGTTTCCAACACCGGTTTCCTTGGAACCGCGGGCGGCGTTACCATAACCCTCGACCCCGGGACATTCAGCGTTTATGAAAGCGGCGGACCTTCCGGCTATGCCATCACCCGCTCTGCCGACTGCTCCGGCATCATCAATTTGGGCGAAGACCTGACCTGCACAATCACCGCTGATGACCTCGATCCACGTCTGATAGTCATCACAAAGGTAATCAACGACAACGGCTCCGCCGTGGCCGATGATTGGACCATGGATATCATAGGCAAAAACGTGTCCAACTCCAGGTTCTTCGGAGCTGCGACCGGCATCACCGTCACCCTCGACCCCGGCGCATACAACGTCGGCGCGAGCGCCGGCCCAACCGGTTACGCCATGTCCTTCTCTCCTGATTGCACCGGTGCTATCCGCTTGGGCGACACCCTGTATTGCACCATTACCAACGACGACATCGCCGCGAATATCCCCGCCCTGACGGTAATCAAGAGAGTGGTCAACGACGACGGCGGGGCCGCCCTGGCCAGCGATTGGACCATCGACATCACAGGCGCCAACGTTTCCAGCACCGGATTCGTCGGCGCTGAGGCCGGCGTCACCATCACTCTGGGCGTCGGTGCGTACAGCGTCAGCGAGACCGGCGGCCCCAACGGGTATGCCATGATCCTCTCCGATGGCTGCTCCGGCGAGATGGACATCGGCGATAAGCTGACTTGCACCATCACCAGCGACGATGAACCAGGCTTCATTTTCCAGGCGGCCAACGCCCCGCCGACGGCATCCATCACAAGCCCAGCGGACGGGTCCAGCCTACCAACCGATCTCAGCATCGATTTCATTGTTTCAGGAGCAGATGAGGAGGATGTCATCCTCACCGGCGATTCTCTGGTCTGGACGTCCAGCATCGATGGCGAGATTGGCACGGGGCAGTCATTCACGCGCTCACTTAGCGTCGGCATTCACACGATCACTGTAACTGCCACGGATAGCCAGGGAGCGTCGGCTCGTGCTTCGGTCATCGTCACCATCGAACAACCGGCCGTCCCCGTCGCTGGTGGGGGCGGTGGCGGCCGGGCCGAGCCCATTCAGACACCTAAACCGACGCCAGGGCCAACGGCCACGGCGGAACCAACCGCCACACCCGTGAAGCCAACTCTCCAGCCGGCTTCCATCGTGGAACCAACTGCCACACCCATGCTTAACCAGGCAACGGCGACTGCAACGCCTACACACGTACCTGCCTTGAGGCCGCAACCGACTGCCATCCCTGAGCCAACGGAGGCAGTGTCTTTCGGCGCCACCCCCGTTCCCGCCGCGATGCCATCGCTCCAGAGCCCACCAGATGGGGATGGATTATCATTGGGCGCGATGACCGGCGCCGGGATGGGGATGATCGTGGTCTTGGCCGCCGTCTTCTTCGTCACCATGTGGCGGAGACATCGCGTGTCGGCGGCACGGTCGAATGCCATCTTTGGCCGTGTCCGGACGGGGAGAACGCCTAGATGAGCGTTGAGACCCGATTCCCGTGGACCAGGCCATTGTTTCTACCCTGTCCGGCGCGGATGAAACAGGCGGCCAGATGATTGACCCATCCCGTCTAGTTGGAAGACCGGCTGGTTAGTTGGGCCTTTTGGGAAATACCCTCGGAAACATATATAATCAGGCAAGAACTTCGTCCGTCCGGTAAACGCGTATGCAATCGCCGCTCATTCCAGTAAGCTTGAGCCAGCCTTGCGGCGTATGCCCGGCGATAATCGTCTCGCAGACGACAAATCGGCAACCCTGGGAGATATTCTCCCGAGGCAAGTGCACACATTCTGGTCAATCAAACCAAGGGAGCAAGCGACAATGGTCCGGTCCAAGCCCAAGCGAGAAAAAAAAGAAGAAACGACAGCAGAATTCGTTGCGCGCATCAACAAACCAACCGGCAAGCGCAACGGGTTAAAGAAACAACTTAAGGGTGCTCGCAGGTAAGCTTGTCGGCGTTTGAGTATTGTCCGCGTCCATCACCTTCCCCGTGACTTCTTAGCGAATCAATCTAGCCCAACCCGCATGCGGCCGGCTCTCCAGCCAAAGGCGGAGATTTCCTGTGGGGCTGGGTCGATTCCTTAGCCCATACGCTTCAAGACTCCCAAAGAGTGGGAGCTTGGAAAGGGCGTCCGTGCCCCGCGGTCTTCCCACTTCCCACCATTCACGGCCCATGAAATCGGCTCAAGATGGACTGATGGGCGTCGTCCTCTTGCGTCATTGAACTGCCGAAAAGTGGTTGACGCGCTGCTTCAGTTCGAAATAACATGCCGCGCCATTTTCTTCGAGGTTGGCCGGTAACCGGCTGGTTTTTCAGCCCAGCCGGATAATTTCGGCACTACTTTTTATCCCAACCGGCGGTAAGTTCCAGACTAGGAACTGGGCCAAATAAGCTATATTGACGTCAAGGCACTCTCGGGAACAACCACTTCCGATCGGTGGCGCGGGAGATGGGGTTGGGTGCCGGTGCTCGCGGGAAAAGTAATTAAGTGGCATCATCACCAACAGGAGCCAGAATGATAGTCCCTTGTAAACCTATAACGGAGACTGAAATTCGCCCATGAAGTGGTTCAGCCTGGTTATCTCCGTGCTGGTATTGGTCGCTTGTTCGTCCACGGTTGAGGAAGCCGCCCGGCGGGAGTTGAACGAAATTAAAAAGACCGCCGAGATTCAAATGGATGCGACGGTCACTCAACTTACCGGCAGGTTAACCGCCCAGGCGCCAACGATAGTCCCTACTCCGACCATTACGCCAAAATTCACACGGGCTCCGTTCGTGACTACGCCACCTGATTCGACTCCCACAACCACCCCGGATGCAACGCTGGCACCAACTCCAACTTCGGTCCCAACTGCAACTCCGGTCCCAACCGCTACCAAGAGACCCACGCCGACTCCAACGCGGACCCCAACACCCACGGCCACCCCGATTCCTCTGATTTTGGGTAAGGAATACCAAGCGCCCGACGGCGTAAAAGTCACCTTGAACACGCTAATCGTGACCGGGAACGGGGACACCACAAGCGTGTCCGTCTCATATACTTTGGAAAATACGACCACGGTTCTCAAGGAAGAAAAAGCCTGGAAGCTTTTTTACCAAGGAACGGGAGGCCTCTACTTTGGGGTCCTAGGAGATCTGCTGCCCGAAGAATCGATAGACCGCAGTTTTGAATTAACGGCTTTCGCGCCAAACGGCCTGCTGGTGCTCGCGTATCCGTCCGAGTTTTCCGACAGTAGTTGGGATGAGGATGATCTGATCTGGAATATCGGCCAATTGTTGCCCAACTAATCCTGACTTGATCAACCAGCATCCGGGGCAAACCGCAAGCTCAACAGCGTTGGTGTTATGCGGTACTTTAATGAAAGACCGATGAACTCCCACTATTCGGGCTAATAAACAAGGGGCGGACCGACACGAGGATCCGCCCCTATAAATAGAATGGGTGGTGGGAGCATCACCCAATCCCGCAGTACAGTTATACCAATACAGTTGCCAAGTGTCTAGCCGGATTTCCCTTTGGTTATCACCGGCAGTCCAGGCTGCTTCTCCAGGCGGAGACCAGCGGCTCGAATCCCCAGCGTCCTAGCATCGTCCGTTTCCGAACGGGAAACCCTCAAGATCATCTTGCGGTTTCATCGGCGCCAGCAAGAATTCTCACCGGGCCACTCGTGTATCATTGCGCAAAAACACAGTTAATCGGAGGAAAACATGCCCGCACTCGATGGTCAGGTGGCGCTGGTGACCGGAGGTGGGTCCGGGATCGGGCTAGGTATCGTCCGAAGATTCGTGGCGGAGGGCGCCAAGGTGACGGTCCTTGAGCGATCGTCTGACCGGGTGAAGGAACTGGAGACCGCCTTTGGCGGCTCCGTGAAAGCCGTCCAAGGCGATGTCACCAGATTGGATGACAACAAGCGGGCGGTTTCCGAGACGGTCAACGCGTTTGGCAAGCTGGACATCTTCATCTCCAACGCCGGGGTTTTCGACCGCTTCCAGAGATTGGACGAGATTGACGACGAGAACCTGGAGCCGGCCTTTGATGAACTCTTCGCTGTCAACGTGAAGGGTTGTTTCCTGGGGGCCAAAGCGGCCCTGCCCGAACTGATGAAAACCCAAGGCTCGATGACATTCACGGCCTCGGTCGCGGGCCTGAACTCCTTGGGCGGCGGCACCATCTACACGGCGTCCAAGCACGCGGTCGTCGGACTGGTCCGGCAACTGGCGGTGGAATCCGCGCCCACGGTCCGGGTCAACGCCGTCGCCCCCGGCGGCGTGATGACCGATCTCCGCGGATTGGAAGTCATGGACCAGGCAGGCGAGTCCCAGTTCAGCCTGCCGGGTGCCGGCCAGCGCCTGAGCATGAACAATCCATTGGAGTTGTCCATGCAACCGGAGGACCTGGCGGGCGCCTACGTGTACCTTTCCTCCCGGACCGACGCCAGAGGAATAACCGGCACAATCCTCAAGGTCGATGCCGGCTCCAACCTAAAATGGATGCGGCGGTAACATTTGCATCAGAAGGCGTGTGCACAAGGAGCGTGGTAAGAGGCACATGGCCTAACTTGACCGTCCTGAGACCGTGTGATTACACCCGGCAACCGTGGTCCGATAGACAGCCAGATGGCTGCAGGGAGGCACAACGTGGCACTGGACATGAAAGACTTGGTGGACACCAAACGTGGTTTGATCAGCCCCCGTATTTTCAATGAACGGGGCATCTACGAGCAGGAACTGGAGCAGATCTTCGCCCGGTGCTGGCTCTTCCTATGCCACGAGACCCAGATCCCCAAGCCCGGAGATTTCTTCACCACCTACATGGGGGAAGACCCAGTGTTGGTGGTGCGCGACCGGGCGGGCAAAGTCAATGCATTTTTGAATATCTGCTCCCACCGTGGCAACCGGTTGTGCCGCGCTGAAAGCGGCAACGCCGCCACGTTTATCTGTTCCTATCATGGTTGGGCCTTCAGCAACGACGGCTCGTTGCAGGCGGTGCCCAACCTGAACGACGCCTACTTCGGCGAGTTGGACCAGAAAAATTGGGGTCTCACGCCAGTAGCGCAACTGGACAGCTACAAGGGGCTGATCTTCGCCACCTTCGATCCCGATGCGCCCTCGCTTTTGGACTACCTGGGCGAAATGGCCTGGTATTTGGACTGCTTTTTTGACCGCCGCGAGGGGGGAGTGGAGGTCATCGGCGGGGTGCACAAATGGGTCGCGCCGTGCAACTGGAAGCTGCCAGCCGAGAATTTCGGGGGCGATGCTTATCACGTCGCTTGGACCCACATCTCGGCGATAAAGACCAATTTCAGCACGGGCGTCACCGCGAATCCCGCGTCTGCCGGCAAGATGGTTGCGCCAGGCAACGGGCACGTCATGATTGTTGTCGGCCCCCAGGACTCTCCCGATCCACCCATGCCCGCCATTCTGGAATATGAGGCCAAAATCCGGCCCGAAGTGCGCAAGCGGTTGGGCCCGAGATACGACCTGGTCAACCCCATAGTCGGCACCGTGTTCCCCAATTTTTCATTGGTCCGGGGCAGTTCGCGCGCCTTCCGGGTATGGCAGCCCAAAGGCCCGGACAAAATCGAGATTTGGTCGTGGGTATTCGTGGACAAAGACGCCCCACCGGAGGTCAAAGAGGAACTGCGGCTGGCCGGAATCAGAGGCTTCAGCCCTTCGGGCACATTCGAGCAGGACGACATGGACAACTGGCAGGAATGCACTGCAAGCGGCCGAGGGGTTGTCGCCCGGCGCCGCCAGTTGAACTACCAGATGGGACTGGGTCATGAAGGCTTCGACGAGGAGCTACAGGCTTGGACCAGCGATTTCCGTTTCGCCGACAGCAACCACCGCCAGTTCTACGGGAGGTGGGCGGAATTGATGAAAGCCGAGAGTTGGGCGGAGGTTAACGGCCGCTCAAGGTGATGCCAACCGCCTAGGTCCTGGAAGTGGTCTACCGCAGTGACATGGCCGGTATCTCTAAATTCCCTTGGCCCAGACCTTGGCCGCCGATAACTGAGCGGAGCGTTAAGGAACAAGTCCGGGAAAAGGTCAGGTACCCATGCAGAACGACATAATCAGGGAAGTTGAGCAATTCCTCTACCGCGAGGCCCGGTTGCTGGACAACCGGCAATTCCGCGAATGGCTGGAGTTGCTGACCGACGATGTGCATTACTGGATGCCCCTCCGGTCCAACCTGTATCCCGCGAACAGCAAGGCCATAGTTATTCTGGACGGCTCCCGCTTCGAGGAGACCGAGGTCTCAGGGGAAAAAGATTTGGCCTTCATGGACGAGGATAAAGACTCCTTGACGCGCCGGATCGACCGCCTGGACACCGGGATGGCCTGGGCCGAAGACCCGCCGTCGCGCACCCGCCACCTCATCACCAACATAGAAGTGGAGCCCGTGGACACCGAAGGCGAACTGCGCGCCTACTCCAACTTCGTGATGTACCGCACCCGCGCCGAGACCGAGCAGGATTTCTACATCGGCAGCCGCCAAGACGTGTTAAGGCGTGTCGATGGCAAATTGCGTGTCGCTTCGCGGAAGATTGTCTTGGACCAGACTGTCCTGCTGGCCAAGAACTTGAGCAATTTCTTCTAGGCGCCTTAGGTCACCAGACGCATTATCCCACCGCCTGAACGGCCGCACGAAGTTGCTCTACGGTCATGGCCCCGGAATGCAGCTGTCCGCCGATCTGGAAAGACGGAGTCTGGACGACGCCGGTCTTTGACGCCTCCTCGTGTTGGCCCAGCACCAGTTCGTGGTAGCTGCCGGACTCCAGCTTGGGCCACATCTTCCCCCAGTCCAACCCTACGGACATGGAGACCCAGCGCAGGGTGTAAAGGGTACCCAGGTCCGTGCCCTGCTCCCAATACTCCTTGGAAGCCGCCCGGTAGAACTGGCCGTCGAGACCCCGCTCCTTGGCGTAGGCCGTCGCCGCATGAACAGCGAGGGTACTGACTGACCTATTGGATGCTGGTTCAGTCCCCTGACCCTCGCCTGGCTTGTAAAGTGGCTGCCGCCGGCTCCCAACTAGCTCTACGTTCTCTCGATAACTCTGGGTATTGCTTAACCGGATATCGCGTTGATTAACGGACTCGGCCCGCGTCAGAAACGGTCTCCGGTCGATCTCCAGTTCCAGTTTGGACGCCAATTCTTCGAGCTGGCCCAACCCGATGAATGAGTGGGGTCAAGCGTAATCAAACCAGACGGTGACCAAGGCAGCGGCCATGGCGGTTATTTTATCCCCGGAATCTTCATGATGGCGCGGCTTGGGGATTTCAACTCAGGCTCAGTTCCTTGGCCTGATTCAACACTTTCACCAGGGCATCCATGGATAGAACTCCGGTGTTGGTGTTGCGGGGGCTGGGATGATAGGAGGCGACCATCGCGGGCAGGGACGGCCCGAAGCGGTAGACCTCTCCATGCAGGAACTTACCCTTCAACTTCTCGGACGCCATCTCGCTCAAGGTTTGCAGGGCGGCCCGGAACGCGATGTGCCCCAGGGCCAGAATCACTTTCAGGTTTGGCAGCATTCTAAGTTCGCGGACCAAATAGGGCAGGCAGGCGCTTTGTTCCTCCGGGGTGGGTTTGTCGCCGGGAGGCACGCACCGCACCGCCGCACAGACGTAGACGCCGGTTAGGACCAGACCGTCGTCCCGGTTTTCCGAGGTGGGTTGGTTGGCGAGCCCAGCCTGGTACATGGCGGCAGTCAAGAACGAAGCCGAGGGGTCGCCGGTGAACACCCGGCCCGTTCGATTGCCGCCGTGGGCCGCAGGAGCCAGGCCCAGCAACACCAAGGATGCCTCAGGGTCTCCGAAGCTGGGGACAGGTTTGGCCCAGTAATCCCAATCGCGGTAGGCCGCCCGCTTCTCTCTGCCAATCTTCTCTCTCCAGTCAACCAGGCGGGTACATCTGCGGCACGCGACAATCTCATCGGTGAGCGCCGCCAACTGTTTCCGATGACTATTTACCACTCAGCGCCCCACTCATCTTTATTCCCAATACGCCCACTAATAGCCGGTGATATACTCCGGCCCATGACCGCCTTGTCCCTGGTTTTGGTGCTGCTGTCCGCAGTTGCCCACTCATCATGGAACCTGCTGCTGAAGCGGTCCGCCGACCCCGAGATCTTCGCCTGGTGCCTGTTGGTCACGGCCTCCGTATTGCTGGCGCCTTTGGGAGTGGCGTTGCTCTGGTTCAACCCGGTGGGATTTCCCGGGCTGTGGTTCGTCTTGGCCACCATCGGTCTCCACGTTTTTTACTTCAACCTGCTCAGCCGGGGATATGCCCAGGGCGACCTGTCCTTGGTCTACCCGGTGGCCCGCGGCATGGGCCCCATGCTGGTTCCGGTGTTGGCCGTGATCATCTTGGACGAGACCATCAAGCCTTTGGCGATCGCCGGGATCGCGGCCATCATCGGTGGAATATACACAATCTCATGGTGGGGCAACTTCCATCAAGTGTTGCGAAGCCCCATGTTGTTCCTCAGATCGGCTGGCA
>SMVB01329075.1_pt1 | contig 17161 bp, 16 predicted proteins | sample 2456461 | NCBI WGS metagenome assembly SMVB01 (sample SAMN11095934, study PRJNA526329) | marine sediment metagenome | biome: Marine sediment; feature: Surficial sediment; material: Deep marine sediment; isolation source: Hadal surficial sediment | place: Pacific Ocean | collected 2014-05 | depth...
AAATCAAATAATTTAAGAGCACCTCTTCGTTCCACAAATAAAATCCCTCGCCCCGGTAGTTCATCCAGTTCCATAGGTTCATTCAGGTTAAAGTCAAGGATTTTTCTCTTATATCTGTTTTCGGGTGGAATTCTTTCTGAATGAGCCAAAGCATAATTTATGGGCTTCTTAGCTAAAGTATATTTGATGCCACCCAATAAATGATTTAAAAATACCGGGTTTTCAAAGGATTCATTTGTATGGCCCATTTCGGTATAGAAGGAACGTCCGCCATCATAGTCATGGTACCATGAAATAGGATGATGATCACCATTGGTTCCCCCTTCATAACTTTTTTCATCAATTTCAATGAGTATGTTGATATTCTCATTGATGTCTTTGAAATTATACCACTCATCCTTTTTAGTCCAGGTATCATCCATAAAATTTGTTGACTCATGGCTTTTGTCTATAGTATTTAGAGTTGCATCCTGAATTTTTGGATGCCCATTGAAATAGGCTCCCACCAGTTTGTTATACCATGGCCAGTCATATTCTGTATCTGTGGCAGCATGTATTCCAACAAAACCACCACCTGCCTGAATATATCTTTCAAATTCAGCCTGTTGTACATTGTTTAAAATGTCTCCTGTTGTGTTTAAAAAAATAACGGTGGCATATTGATTGAGTTTTTCTTCGGTGAAATAATTAGAATCCTCAGTGGCTTCCACAATAAATTGGTTTTCAGTACCTAGTTTTTGAATGGCTTCGATTCCTGTTTCAATGGAGCCATGTCTGAATCCGGCAGTTTTACTAAATACCAATACCTTTTCTTTCTTTGAAGTACATGATAAAATAAGTGTTAAAGCTAATATAAATAGGGTGAGTTTTCGCATTTGAATCATTTTAGATAATTTAAAAGTATCGAATCAAATTTATTTCAAAAAGATTCAATTGCCTACTGATATTATGACTTGAATCAATACTATATTTGCAGACTCAAGTGTAGGTAATTCAATAAAATCCAATTTAAATTTGTTATATATTGTTCCTTATCATCAGGGATTTTAAATACTAAAAATAAAGATACATTTACTATGGCAGGCTTCGCCTTGATTTGATAGGATTATAAATCCCCTTTTGTCATTCGAATAAACCAAAATTGCCTTGCCAATTATTTTTATTGAAATATATGATCCAAAATTTTTGTACAGATCTCTGTTGGTTCCAAGTATTCATTTGATTTTTTATTTTCATTATTATGTATAAATAATGGGTAATATGCCTCGTCAATATTAATGGCACCGTGAGAGCCTTTCACCAAATCAGCGTTTAATGGTATTATATTAAGCAGGGTTCTGAATCCTAATTTTTTCTTGAGTAATTTTAAACCTATCCGACCCATCATAAATTTTTTTTCAGGATCGGTAAACAATTCCACCGGATCATATCCAGGCTTTTTATGAATATCGACCATCCTTGCAAAATCCGGTGCTTTATTATCATCCATCCAATAATAATAAGTAAACCAATACCCTGGTTTTGCCGTGATGAACAATTCTCCTGATCGCTCATGATTGAGATTAAATTCGGCTTGTTCTTTTGCATCCAAGACTTGGTCAATTTCAGGGCAATTCTCAAGAATTTTTTTTATTTCATCAATTCTATCGTGATTATTTACATAAATATGTGCTACCTGATGATCTGCCATAGCAAAAGCATCACTAATACCCATATCTAATAATTCAAGACCTTTTTCTTCCCTGATTTTAATAAATCCATGATCCCTTAATATTCTATTGATATGAATGGGAGATTTTACCGGATTTATTCCATATTCAGAAAGAACAATCGGCGAAATTCCTTTGCTCTCATAGAAAGTGATTAATTCTTCAAATACTTTATCAAGTTCTTTAAGGCTTTTAGAAATTAATTTTTCGTCATTATATTTTTGAAGTGTATAGTCTAAATGAGGTAAATAAATTAATTGCAGGGTCGGTTCATGCCAATCATGAACTAATTTGGAGGCATCGGCAATCCATTGGGTTGATTTAATACTTGTATTGGGTCCCCAAAAATTAAATAATGGAAAAGTTCCCAATTGATTTTGTAATCTATCCCTTAATTCGCTCGGTTTAGAATAGCAGTCGGGTTTTTTTTGACCGTCTGCCCGGTATTGAGGCCGGGGCGTTACATTAAAATCTGAATTGGAATACATATTGTACCACCAAAACATATTGGAACAAGTAAAATCCGGATTTTTTTCTTTGGCAATATCCCATATTTTTGGGGCTTGAACCAGGTGATTTGATTGTTTCCATAGTTTTACTTCGCATTCGTCTCTAAAATACCAGCCATTGGCAACGATACCGTGTTCGTTGGGTAATTTTCCGGTTAAATAGGTTGATTGGACAGAACAAGTCACCGCCGGGAGCATGGGTTTTATTTTTGAAACAAACTGTTTTTTGATCCATTGAGTTAAATAAAGACTTTCATCGTTAAGAAGTGAATTCGATAATCCTACTATATCAATAACGACTGTTTGCTTCATAATTTATTTTACCTTTTAATCCGGATTATGCATTAGCCTATCTATTACAGCTTGAAATAATTTCAAAATAAGACAGATCGTTGAAGTTTTCGATTTCACTGTAGCGGTGCTACGCTGAATTCTCCAAACTGCCTTATTTTATAGCACTCTCAAGCTTCATGACGAAACCCTAATGCATAATCCGGGTTTAATTCAATTGTTTTATTACCCAATCCAGTTCTCTGATTATAGAGCCGGCGATATCTGTTTGTAAATCTTCGGGTAAAACTCCCCAGGTATAAGTTTCAACTTCCAGATGTGAGCTGTATTTATTTTTTTTCCAAAGATCCAAAGCCAAAATGATATCATCTTGCGTTGAGTTAAGTACCTCAAAATCAGATATGAAAATAGGGACGTGAAAATGAGTTCTAATCTCTTCAAAATCCGGATCATTCATTGCCTTAATTCCTTCTTTTAAATCTGAAAAATGTTTAAAGTTTCCATTTTTATCTTTTGTAATTGCCTGATGTAAATAGGTAGGTTCATCAAATTGTTGCAAACAGAGTTGTTGGTTTTCTAATGAAACTACATCTGATTTAACACACTTCAGAGCAGCACTGATTTGAATTTTTCCAATTTTAATACCTTCATTGTTTAGTTTTGAAATTACTTCTTCGGGTAATTCATAAGCCAAAGCAAAATGACAAACATCATAACAGAGTTGAAGGTGATCTAAGATGTGGGCCTTCGCTTCCTTTGAAGAGCAATTCAAATTTTCCTGCAACTCTGATTTGCCATAATTTAAGAGATAATCTTTGTAAAAATCGATTACTTCCTGGGTGTTTTCGAGAAAACCATCAGGTTCCGGCTCGATATCGATATGGATCAATTTACCAGTAGTTTTTTTTATTTCGACGAGTTGATTTACAATTTTAATCAATGATTGGGTCGATTTTAATTTTACCTTGTTAATTTTTATATCATCATTAAACCAAAGTTTATAGGATAGGGGAGAGGTTGAAATTCCACCATCCATATTTTCAGGCAGTAAATGTGCCAAAATTGTTATCAGGTCAGAGGTGTAATCAACTCGTTCTTTTGTTGTCCAATCAGGTGTGTGTACCTGGTCTTTGATCACAACATTGTGAAAGTCTCCATAGGGGAAACCATTCATGGTAAAAATATATAAATGATTGGATAATAGCCAGTTTTTAAATTCCTCAAGTTTTTTTCCTTCTAATAATTGAACGGCACTTTTTTGGGATAAACGCAAACCTATTCCGAAAGGTTTGTCGGAACTTAATTTGTTTTTTATGTGAATGCAATATTTTTTGAGGCTTTCAAAAACTTCTTCCCAGGTTTCGCCCGGATGAATATTGGTACAATAGGTAAGATGTGAATTTTTTCCTAAAAACATTATATGATAATTTTTTGGGAAGTGAATTGATTGATATAATCGATTGATTTCAGTACTAAACCCCGATCCATTTCATGTACTTCAAACCCTAAGCCCAATTCTTTGAGAAGCATGATTGTTAATTCACCTCCCAGATGTTCTCTAAATTCTTCCAATCCACTAATAATTTCTTCATTCATTTGATCATAAGAAATGTTAAACCCTAAATTAAGAAAGCAATCTAAAATCCGTTTAATTTCATTTTCTTTTAAATGGCCTTTTAAAAATGAATAGGTGCTATCGAGTGCAATTCCTATGGCAACAGATTCACCATGTAAAATTTTATATTCTGATAACTGTTCAAGTTTATGAGCGGACCAATGACCAAAGTCTAATGGCCTTGATGAGCCTTGTTCAAAAGGGTCACCAGACGTACGAATATGATCCATATGCATTTTTGCACATCGATAAATCAATTCATTCATAATATCTATGTTTCTTGAGACAAGGGCTTTCGTGTTTTTTTCAATCCAGTTAAAAAAATCTATATCTTTGATCAGGGCTACTTTAATTGCTTCTGAAATTCCAGATCTCCAATTCCGATCATCCAGCGTTTTTAAGAAATTTTCGTCGTTTATTATGGCAAATGGAGAAGCAAAACTTCCGACAAAATTTTTCTTTCCAAAATAATTGATCCCATTTTTAACTCCAACAGCTGCATCGTTTTGCGAGAGCACTGTTGTTGGAATTCTCACCAATCTTACACCTCGATGTGCTATTGATGCCGCAAAACCAACAGCGTCGATAACAGCCCCGCCTCCAATTACAATTACATAGGAATGGCGGTCAATTCTAAATTCATTTATTTTTTCAAGGAGGTGTTTTATATAATTTTCATTATTTTTTACTTTTTCACCACCTGGCAGTTCTAAAATATTTCCGCAAAGTTGAATGGTGGACTCATACTTATCAAAATATGTTTGAATCGATTCTTTTAATTTTGGGTGAAATTCTAAAACTCCCTGATCTATAACAATTAATGCCTTACTTTTTTTCGCATGGGTTTGCGCAAGTAAATTCATCAATATTTTGTTTTTAACATCAAAAATATTTTTTGTAAAAACTAAATCAAAATTAAAATTTACTTGAAATTGCTGTTTAATTATTTTTGTTTCACTCATTTATCTTCTTTTTGCCTCATTTTTTTAATGGCTATGTTACTGGAAACTTTTTTGCTAAATATAAGGAGAATGGCAATAAACACATCACTAATAGGGCCATAAATATGGAACTAAATCCGGCCACATAACTAGCATTGAGAGGAATCAAGGAGAGAACCCCCATTTTTACCGCCTTTTGAATCAATATGGGATTATTATTTAAGATGGCTTTTGTCTTGGCTATCAGGTTGATAAGATACCAAATTATAAGAAATATTGCTGTATTTTTAAGAGACAGGTTTAAATAGAGAGACATCAAAACAAAACCAATAACAATAGATATATCTAATAACATGGCGGTTGCAATGGCCAATTTATTTTTCCCTTTGGTTTCTTTTTGAGCCGTTAGCGTTATTGCAGCAATAAATATTACCGGAATTAAACCAATCAGTAAATTTTCGGGAAATAAATATTTATTTATAGTCATACCTAAAATTAGGTTTAATCCTCTGCAAATCCCCATATTTACCGGGCCTAATATTTTTTGATGTTTGGCAAATTTATCATATAATAAAGCAAAAACCATGATTGAAAAAGCAATGATTCCGCTGTAATAAGAAACTAAAAATGCTGAAGAAATTCCTATTAAAAAAAGACAAATACCCAGAATTTTGGCTTCTTTCAAACTCAATCGTCCACTTGGAATCACCCTTTCGGGCCGGTTCAACCGATCTTGTTTTATATCACATATATCGTTAAAAACAATACCTCCACTGTATAGGCCAATCGTTGATATAATTAATAATATAATTTGAATCACCAATTCTTGATTCCAAATTTCCGGAAGTAGGAGCCCTGCAATAGCAATTCCGGCAATAATATCTGCAATAGCCGTAATAATGTTAGCAGGGCGCATGATTTGTATAACCGAAAACCACTTCATTAATTTTTATATTTTACTTTTGAAGCTTTTTTGTTCCGGACTTTGGCCTCTGAGAATGGTATTTCCTTCATGTAAATCGGCTTGGTCTATATGTAGGTCTTGCTGCCAGTCTTTTTCATTGAACTGTTGGCTTTGGCCATAAACAGAAAGTGCATTTTGATAACAGGTTAAATGGATATCTTCTTGTGATACCCCTTCTTGTTTCATGAGAGCTGCAGTTTTGGGAACAGATAAAGGATCGCTCATGCCCCAGTCAGCCGAACTGTCAACAATGACTCTTTCTGAACCATATTTTTTTACAATAGCAACCATGCGTTCTTTACTCATTTTTGTTTTTGGGTAAATGGTAAATGCAGCCCAAAAACCTCTGTCTAAAACGGCTTTAACGGTTTCTTCATTATTATGGTCTATCACCACCATATGAGGTGGGATTCCATGCTCTTCAATAACTTCCATGCTTCTGATTGTACCATTTTTTTTGTCCCGATGTGGTGTATGAACCATTACAGGCAGGTTAAAATCTTTGGACAATTCAAGCTGCAATCTAAAATATTTATCTTCCGCTTTGGATTGGTCGTCATAACCAATTTCTCCAACGGCTACAACTCCTTCTTTGGCTAAAAATTGAGGTAAAATTTCCATTACCTGTTCTGCAACGGCTTCGTTGTTGGCTTCTTTTGAATTTAATCCAATGGTGCAATAATGCTTGATACCAAATTGAGAGGCTCTAAATCTTTCCCAGCCAACAAGCGTACTGAAATAATCTTTGAAAGAACCTACATTTGTTCGCGCTTGACCCAACCAAAAGGCAGGTTCAATAATGGCGACAATTCCTGCCGCCCTCATGGCTTGATAATCGTTTGTGGTTCTAGAAACCATATGTATATGTGGATCGATAAATTGCATAGTTTATTTTTTTAAATTTTGTTTTCCAATAGCATCCCAGAATTCCTTATAATAAATATCATTATTATTTTTTAATAGAAAATCAATCGCTTTTTTTTCAATTCCTTCAATTTTCCTTTCCGGCAATAGTAATTTTATATCATCACGGAAGTTGCCTTGAATCATTCTCCAAATTTCAGGAGAAATTGATCTGTTTGCTGACCAGCGTTCTTTTATAAAATCCTGAAGAATATTTGCTAATTTTTTATTTTTCCCTTCATCAATATTATAGATAGTATATAAGGGGCGGTCCATAAATAAAGCTTTTAAAACAAGCTGATTCCATGCCCATTCTTCAAGATAGGTTTGAGCAAAGGGATTGCCTGCTGTAAAAGAATCAAACACATTGACCATATTTGTTCTTATACCTTCTTCGATACTACTTGTAAATTCCTGAGCATTTTCTAAAAGATATAATCCTTTGAAAAAAGCAATCAATTCCATCATTTCGGCCGTTTCAAAAAAGGACTCAAGGATGTGTTTGTTCTTAGAAGTATCTAAGGAAAGCATCAATATTACTCTTACCATTTCTCGTTTGGACCAAGTAGACATAGAAAATCCGGGATAGACTTGTTCCATTTCGATCAGTTCATCCGATTCCCAATTTGGAATTTCATTGGAAATAAATCTAGAAGTGAGACTAAAAAAAATTGGAAATTTATCTATAGTTTCATGAACAGATAAAACAGAAGTTTTTTGTTCAAGCCAAGCCAATTCAACTTCTGAAAGTTTAGCTTTTACAAGTTTTATAAATATTTCTTGATTTTGAACGGTACTCATTTATTGATTGTATTTTTAATTGAATCGAAGGTACTTAGAAATTTACTTTTTAACTGGTTTTTTTAATTGAAATAATAAGGCCACAGCTGCTAAAACCAATCCTAAAAACTCCCTTGTTCCTTCAAGATATGGTTTTTCGTAAACCATTTCACCAAACAGTTCCTTTTTGTCTTCCATTTGAAGATAGTCAATAAAATACAGAAAATGGTATCCTGCATAAACCAATAGCGCAAAAGATAAAATATAGATTAACAATTTGGGAATATTCCTAAAAATGGCAATCAGGGATATTAAAGCAACCAATCCGTAAATTGTAAACCAATGAATAGGGTCAGGATCATTTAATTGTACAATTGCGAATAAGGTAAAGATTATAAAAATTATGCTCTTAATAACATTGAATCTCATTAATTTCATTCGCTTGAATCTTATTGTTTTTCAATCCTCCTACTCCGCCTCTGGCGGATTCGGCGGACGAGAAGATTTGGTTTAATTCTCTGCCTAAGGCGGATCGGAAAACCAGGATGTTTGCATAGCAAACTCAATTTAATACCTCATATGCCTGCCTGCGGTAGGCAGGCTTGCGTCGAGGTAGTTTATTAATTTATTTTGTTAAAAGTGGTTATTGATTGTTAATAATATTGAATATTTTCAAGGTGTAATACTATAACTTTTTTTTGACTTATTTAAAAATCAGTAGAGAATTTATTTAATCAAAAAGATTTCCAGTGACCGGAATGTCTCGGTGTGTCTTGTCTTAGCTAATCTTTTACATTAAACCCGGATTATGCATTAAAAAATCTATTACAGTTTGAAATTTCTTCAAAATATGGGCCTTGCATCATTTTTCGCTTTAACCTTATCGATGCTATGTTTAAATCAATAAAATATCATATTTTATTGCACTTTCAATCCTCATCACGAAGTTTTAATGCATAATTCGGGTTGAAAAAGTCAACCTGATTTAGAATGTTACAATTCTTTATAAAATAAAAAATCCCGATGAAAATCGGGATTTTTATATTCAATTTAATTTTGTTTGATGTATTCATTGAAAAAATAAATTTCAAATGAATAATCATCAACTAATTATTAAAGTCAACTTTGGTAATTTAGGGGATTACATCATTCCCGGCATTCCACCACCCATTGGAGGCATTCCGCCACCAGCAGGTGCATCTTCTTTAATATCAACCAAAGCACATTCAGTAGTCAGAATCATACCGGCAACCGAAGCAGCATTTTCTAATGCAATTCGTGTTACTTTTGTTGGATCAATAATTCCAGCTTTGAACATGTTTACATATTCATCGGTTTTTGCATTGAATCCAAAATCATTTTTACCTTCTAATACCTTAGAGACAACTACAGATCCTTCGCTACCCGCGTTCTCAACAATTTGACGCAATGGCTCTTCGATAGCTCTAGCTACAATTTTAACACCTGTTGCTTCATCTTGATTGTCGGTAGAAACTTCAGATAATTTACTTATGGCTCTAATGAAAGCGACTCCACCACCAGCAACAATACCTTCTTCAACTGCCGCTCTTGTAGCGTGTAAGGCATCATCAACTCTGTCTTTTTTCTCTTTCATTTCAACTTCACTTGCTGCGCCAATGTATAATACGGCAACACCACCAGCTAATTTAGCCAACCGCTCTTGTAACTTTTCTTTGTCATAATCAGAAGTAGTAGTTTCAATTTGTGATTTGATTTGATTCACTCTTCCTTTAATATCTTTGGCTTTTCCAGATCCGTTAACAATAGTCGTATTGTCTTTGTCTATTGTTACTCTTTCTGCAACACCCAACATTTCTAGCGTGGTGTTTTCCAGCGTAAATCCTCTTTCTTCTGAAATAACAGTTCCACCGGTTAAGATGGCAAGATCCTCCAACATAGCTTTTCTTCTGTCACCAAATCCGGGAGCTTTCACAGCAGCGATTTTTAATGATCCACGTAATTTATTAACTACTAAAGTAGCTAAGGCTTCACCATCAATATCTTCAGCAATAATCAATAGAGGCTTTCCTGTTTGAGCAACCGGTTCTAAAACGGGTAACAAATCTTTCATTGTAGATATTTTTTTATCATACAATAAAATATATGGAGTTTCCAGATCAGAAACCATTTTTTCAGAATCTGTTACAAAATATGGAGATATATAGCCCCTGTCAAATTGCATTCCTTCCACGATGTCAACATATGTATCAGTTCCTTTCGCCTCTTCAACAGTAATTACTCCTTCTTTACCAACTTTGTCAAAAGCTTTAGAAATTAAATCACCAATAGCTTCATCATTGTTAGATGATATGGTAGCAATTTGTTTTATTTTATCCAACTTGTTACCAACAATTTGTGATTGATTTTCTAAATCGATAACAACTGCTGCTACAGCTTTATCAATACCATGTTTTAAATCCATTGGGTTTGCACCGGCAGCTACATTTTTTAATCCTTCTTTTACAATGGCTTGAGCAAGTACGGTTGCTGTAGTTGTTCCATCACCAGCTAAATCATTGGTTTTAGAAGCAACTTCTTTCACCATTTGTGCCCCCATATTTTCAAGAGGATCTTCTAATTCAATTTCTCTCGCTACCGTTACACCATCTTTAGTGATTTGAGGTCCGCCAAAAGCTTTTCCAATTACTACGTTTCGCCCTTTAGGGCCTAATGTTACTTTAACTGCATTTGCCAAAGCATCAACACCACGCTTTAATCCATCACGTGATTCTATATCAAAAATTATATTTTTTGCCATTTTTATGTTTTTTAATTTGTTAATTGATTGAATTAAAGAATAGCAAAAATATCGCTTTCTCTCATAATTAGATAGTCATTACCGTCCAATTTCAACTCAGTTCCGGCGTATTTTCCGTATAATACCGTGTCTCCAACTTTAACAGTTGTTGGTTCATCTTTTGTTCCTTTTCCTACAGCTAATACTGTACCTTGTTGTGGTTTTTCCTTTGCAGAATCAGGGATATACAATCCGGAGGCAGTTTTAGTTTCTGCTTCCAAAGGTTCAACAACTACTCTATCTGATAGGGGTTTAATACTAATTTTACTCATTATATAATTTTTAGGTTATTTTATATTTCGATTCTACGTGTGCAAATAGTTTGCCATTCCATTTTATCTGACAAATTCAAAAAAAAATGCCAACGTGTCATAAATCGTTGGCATTTTTATAATTTATTTTATATATTTTTAATTAGAACTGTCAATCAATTTATCGGTATCTAATATAGCTGGTGGAGTGTCTATAACCTCTCTATCATTCACAATTCCATCTGTAGCCGATTTTAATTCAAGATCACTATCTCTGGGAATAGAGAAATTTGATAATAAAATCAATGCAAATAATGTGAGGGCTAAAGTCCATGTACTTTTATCAAGAAAATTAGTTGTGCTTTGAACTCCACCCAAACTTTGAGATCCGGCACCTCCAAAAGAAGATGATAAGCCTCCGCCTTTAGGGTTTTGAACCATAATTACTAAAATAAGTAATAAGGATACTATGATGATTAGCATTAAAAATAAAAAGTATGACATAATTTATGTTATTTTTCTTGCAATTTTTTTATTGCTTGAATTTGGACTGCAAAGAAACTACTTTTTTCCGGATATTTCAAACTTAAAACTGTAAAAGCGGTTATCGCTTTTTGATACTTTTTTTGTTCTAAATATACATGAGCCAATGTCTCTGTCATTAGGCTGTCGTTTTCAATGGTACTATCAAAAACCAGGTTGCTTTTTTCAAATGTATTTGCAGGTTTTATTTTAGGATTTGAAGCAATAAATTTTTCAATCAGATCGAAATTACTTTTCGGAAGATTCGATTTTTCTTCTTTCTTTTTAGAAGTTATTTCTTTGGTTTCATTTTCTTCACTTCTTTGAATGGGCCGAATGGCAGAAATTTGAAGCCATTCATTAAATGAATGATTATCGGAAAGATCAAACTGCAAAGGTAAGCCTATTGGAAGGCTAGAAGCAATCTCAATTTTTTTATTGGTTTTGACAGGTTTCTCTGATTTATTATCAACAACTTCAAGATTTTCAATTTCAAAATATTCTGATACAGCTCTATCATCATTCATAAAGAAATTAAATTCATACGAGCTTATAAAATCAAACAATACCGTTCTATCTGAGGTATATGCAGCTGTTTTTTTTAAAATATTATTGTATTTAAAACTATTTTGATTTTTTAAGCCATTTAAATATAAAAATTGGGCAGCTTGAAAATACGGATATTCCTCTAAAATAATTTCCAATTCGGTCGTTTGATCCTTTGAAATTTCTTTTGGAGTTTTTAAATAATTCGTAAATTCAATGGTATTCATATATTTTTTCTTCTAAATCAATCGTTAATATTTACCAATTAGCAAGGGCTGCATTAAAAATATCCTGAGTTATTCTTTCAAAAATTTCATCATAAGCAGCTTCCAAAACAGAACCTGTAAACTGTAAGTTAGCATCAAAATCGCTATAGAACGAAAAGGTTTTTTCGAAATCATCTTCTTCCTTTAATCGATTGTAAAAACGCACCTTGATACCAATGGTAAGTCTACTTTGAGCCGCAGTTTGTTGCGCAGTAGCAGCAATTGGAATAATTCTATATTGAGTGATTTCTCCTTCAAAATGTAAATCTCCCCCGGCATTTGTTTGATCTAAATTTGTTTGTCTTAAAAATAGATCCCGTAGGGCATTTGTAAAATTTTGACTTAGTGATGGCTCCACCAAAGGCGCATTATTTGGAAAAAAATCTATTTGAATCGTTTTGGCATCTCCTGTGCTACCACCGGTAAAAGAATATACTCCACAGTTCTGGGAAACAAGAACTAAAAGAAATAATATTAGGTAATTTATTTTTTTCATCGATGCAAATTAAGGTAATTTATTGTAACACGCAATGTATCGAATCATTACAAATCGTATTGTTTAATTTTTCTATAAAGAGTTCTTTCTGATATCCCCAATTCTTTTGCAGCCAGTTTTCGTTTGCCTTTATTTCGCTCCAATGATTGTTTGATCATTTCGAATTCTTTTTCCTGTAAAGAAATGGTTTCTTCTACAGTTTCGGCATCGTCAAAAGAGTCAATATTTGAGGGATTTTGAAAAGTTTCGGTTTCGGGCTTAGAAATAATTTCCAACCTGTTTTTGTCATCTAAAGATTCTCCTTTTCCATAAACCTTATCAATAAGCAATTGTGTGCTTTTTTGAGAATTAGGGCCTCCTTTGTCTTTGATTAATCCTTCGGTAAGTTTCTTTAAATCGGTGATATCATTTCGCATATCAAATAAAATTTTATACAAAATTTCACGTTCGTTTGCAAAATCACTATTCGATGTTTTTTTAGAAACAATAGCCGGTAAATTACTACCGTAGTTTGGTAAGTAAGATTGTAAAGTTTTACCGTCAATATTTCTGTTTTGTTCGATAACGGATATTTGTTCCGTTAAATTTCGCAGCTGTCTTATATTACCTTTCCAAGGATAGGAAAGTAAGATTTTAACCGCGCTTTCATCAATACGTAAGGTTGGCATTTTATATTTTTGAGCAAAATCGGAAGCAAATTTCCGGAACAATAAATGGATATCATCCTGGCGTGTGCGAAGGGGAGGTAAATGAATTTCAACAGTACTTAATCTATAATATAAATCTTCTCTGAATTTCCCTTTTTCGATGGCTTCTATCATGTTTAAATTTGTGGCAGCAACAATTCTTACATCCGTTTTTTGAACTTTGGAGGAACCAACTTTTAAAAATTCACCATTTTCTAAAACACGAAGTAATCTTACTTGTGTTGATAGAGGCAATTCTCCAACTTCATCTAAAAAAATGGTACCACCATCAGTTACTTCAAAATATCCACTACGATTTTGTATCGCTCCGGTGAAAGATCCCTTTTCATGGCCAAAAAGCTCACTGTCAATAGTTCCCTCTGGAATTGCTCCACAATTCACCGCAATATATTTTGCATGTTTGCGATGTGATATATTATGGATAATTTTTGGTATTACTTCTTTACCTACGCCACTTTCCCCGGTAACTAATACGGTGATATCAGTCGGGGCAACTCTGATAGTTTTTTGTAAGGCAAGGTTTAATTTGGTATTGTTTCCAATAATGCCGAACCGTTGTTTTATAGCTTGAAGTGAATCCAAAATTTAAAGTTAAAAGCCTGCCTGCCGGCAGGCAGGTTAAAAATTATAAGTATATATTAATTTTTTTTTATTTGTAAATAACAACATGGTTCTAAATTTTTGTTCCCAGCAATGTTGCCGAGGTACAGTCATCAATTTTGACCATAACAGTATCTCCAATTTTCTCTTCGCCCTTGGCAAAAACAACCACAGCATTTTGAGAATTTCTACCCTTCCAATGCATATCAGATTTTTTTGAATTTCCTTCAATCAAAACTTCAACAGTTTCCCCAACAAATTGTTGCATTCGATACAAACCGTGTTTTTGTTGTAAGTTGATAATTTCGGTCAGCCTTCTTTTTTTAATTTCTAAAGGAATGTCATCCTCCATTTTTTTTGCGGCAAGCGTCCCGGGCCGTTCAGAATAAGCAAACATGAATCCGAAATCATATTTTACATATTCCATAAGGGATAATGTCTCTTCATGATCTTCTTCAGTTTCACTACAAAAACCAGTTATCATATCCTGTGAAATTGCACAATTCGGTATGATTTTTTTAACATTATCGATAAGTTCCATATACTCTTCACGTGTATGCTGACGGTTCATTTTTTTCAATATTCTTGTGCTTCCGGATTGAACAGGCAAATGGATGTATTTACAAATATTGGCATATTTTGCCATGGTATGTAATACATCAATGCTCATATCCTGAGGATTTGAAGTGGCAAATCTAATCCGTATTTTGGGTAATGCTAAAGCGACTAGTTCTAATAACTTTGAAAAATTAATGGCTGTTGCCTGGGCTATTTCTGAAGCTTTAGTGAAATCTTTTTTTAAGCCGCCGCCATACCATAAATAAGAATCCACGTTTTGTCCCAAAAGGGTAATTTCTTTATAACCATTGGCCCATAAATCCTGAGCTTCATTAATAATACTTTGAGGGTCACGACTTCTTTCCCTGCCTCTTGTAAATGGCACGACACAAAAGGTGCACATATTATCACAACCTCTTGTAATAGATATAAATGCTGATACCCCATTGCTATTCAATCTTATAGGAGAAACATCACCATAAGTTTCTTCTTTTGATAAAATTACATTAATAGCCTCCTTGCCATCTTCAACTTCTCGAACCAGGTTGGGTAAATCACGATATGCATCAGGGCCCACAACCAGATCCACCATTTTTTCTTCTTCTAAAAATTTGATTTTTAACCGTTCAGCCATGCAACCCATTACACCTATTTTCATATTAGGATTGATCCTTTTAACGCGATTGTATTTTTGCAAGCGTTTGCGAATGGTTTGTTCGGCTTTTTCGCGAATGGAACATGTGTTTACCAAAACCAAATCGGCATCTTCCAAATTAGGCGTTGTATTAAACCCTTCTTTAGATAAAATAGAAGCAACAATTTCACTGTCATTTAAATTCATCTGGCATCCAAAACTTTCAATAAAAAGTAATTTGGTGTTTCCATTTAAATTTTCGGTTACAAGAGCCTTCCCTTGTTTTTTCTCTTCAATTACGTTTTCGCTCGCCATAAATTTTTTTAATATAACCCTGTTTTGAATAGTTTGCAAAGGTACAACCAAAATCTAAATTATATGACATATTGTCATCTTAAATTGAATATTACATTTCTAACGAAATATTTCGACGTGATTTATGTGGATTATATAGGTTTAATTTCCAGATTTTATATGTTATCAGATAATGAACAATGATTTGGATATGATAGTAATCATGGTTGAACTTAAATTTATGTCTTAAGATTGTATTCGTTTTTACATAAAATTATATTTCAATTGTCAATCGATTAAATCTGATTCTGTATTAGATCATCAAATCCAATTAAAGTAAAGAAATACAATCAATTATTGAGTAAGTGTAGCGTTTTGTGTTCTTTTTTCGTATTGAGTATATACGAGTTGTTCACTATATTAAAAATGAAATCATGAAAACAAAACTATTATTAATCCTAACAGTCTTATTTTTTACATTACAATCTTGTACTAATGATGATAGTGAATATACTTTGGTAAATGTTGTTACACCAGAGTATATGACATTAGACGTTTTTAGATCATCGGTAAAGATTACCTCACCGGTACCAATCACGGAGTCGGGGAAAATTTATGCGTATCAAAATTTAATATTCGTAAGCGATATTGGTGCAGGAATACATGTGATTGATAATTCAAACCCAAAAAACCCAAATAAAGTAGCTTTTATTAAGGTGAAAGCCAACATTGATATGGAAGTTAAAAATAATTATCTGTATGTGGATAGTTTGATGGATTTGGTTGTTTTTGATATTTCTGATATTGGTAATATCAAAGAAGTATCGAGGTTGGAAGATGTTTTTCCTGCCTATGCAATCATGCCATTTTTTGAAGATATGATCGTTGATTACAATGGGCGTAACCCAAAATCGACTGAAATCATTGTTGGTTGGACAGTAACGCTGGAAAGAAGAAGAATTGATGAAATACAATATGCTAATACCAGATTTATTGATGTTCTTGCTTTAGCCAGTGCAGATGCTTCTGTTGGGCAAGCAGGTTCATTGGCTAGATTTAAAATTGTAAATGATTATTTATATGCAGTTGATAGTCATAATATCAACATATTTAAAATTACCGATCTCGATGAACCTCAACAATTAGATCCTTTTTATGCAGGATTCGATATTGAAACTATATTCAACAGAGATCATCATTTATTTTTAGGAAGTATGAGAGGAATGTATATATATGATATTGCAGCTCCTGAAACACCTGAGCTTATTTCAGAATTTCAACATGGCACGGCCTGTGACCCGGTGGTAGTTGATGATAATTATGCTTATATAACATTACGCGCCGGAAACAATTGTGGAGCCTTAGATAGTAGCCTTCAAATTGTTGACATAAGCGATTTGAATCATCCAAAACTTAAAAAATCATATGCAATGGATAATCCCTATGGTTTGGGTATTAAAGATGATTTGCTTTTTATTTGCGATGGAGAATCAGGGCTAAAAGTTTATAATAAACAGGATGTTGAAAATCTTGAATTGATCAATCATTTTAATAAAATCAATACATTCGACGTGATTCCGTTGCAGGAAAGTTTATTGATGATTGGAAAAGATGTCTTATATCAATATAAATATAACAATGAAGGGATCAGTTTGTTAAGTGAATTTTCCTTGCATTAAAATTTCTAATATTGGATAAAAGACCACTATAAAAACATATAAATATAATAAAAAAGGAAAGTTAATTGAAGAAGATCA
>SMVB01260713.1_pt1 | contig 17159 bp, 11 predicted proteins | sample 2456461 | NCBI WGS metagenome assembly SMVB01 (sample SAMN11095934, study PRJNA526329) | marine sediment metagenome | biome: Marine sediment; feature: Surficial sediment; material: Deep marine sediment; isolation source: Hadal surficial sediment | place: Pacific Ocean | collected 2014-05 | depth...
AGGATCTATCTCCTCGACCCGGGTTCGGGTGAGTACCGCCAAGTGGAATCCATTCCCCAGGGAATCGTATTCAGACTCACGTTCAGCCCCGACGGAAGCCAGTTGGCCTTCGTGCTCAACAGCCCACAAACGCCGAGCGATGCGTTCACGCTGGCGTTGACCGAGGACGCCCTGGGGTCGGGTGAGGTAACCCGCTGGACCTACAGCGAGGTGGGCGGATTGGACACCGATGAATTCGTGGCACCCCAATTGGTGCACTATCCCACGTTCGACTCGATTGATGGCGCGCCGCGGGAGATACCGGCCTTCGTGTACACGCCCCCCGGTCCGGGACCGCATCCGGTCATCATCAGCATCCACGGTGGGCCCGAAGGGCAGTACCGGCCGTTCTTTTCCAGCACGTTCCAGGTGTGGCTGCACCAGGGTGCCGCGGTCATCGCTCCCAACGTCCGCGGGTCATCGGGCTACGGCAAGACCTACGTCACGCTGGACAACGGTTATCGGCGGGAGGATTCGGTCAAGGACATCGGGGCTCTGCTCGACTGGATCGCCACGCGGCCCGATCTCGACGCCGACCGGGTGGCGGTCATCGGCGGCAGCTACGGTGGGTACATGGTTCTGGCCAGTGCCGTGCATTACAGCGACCGGCTGAAGGCGGCGGTGGACATCGTCGGTATCAGCAACTTCGTCACCTTCCTGGAAAACACCCAGGACTATCGCCGCGATCTCCGGCGGGTCGAGTACGGGGACGAGCGCGATCCGGCCATGCGGGCCCACCTGGAGAGCATCAGCCCGAACCGACAGGCCGATCGCATTACCGTGCCACTGTTGGTGGCCCAGGGCGCCAACGACCCGCGGGTCCCCGCCAGCGAGTCAGAGCAGATCGTGCGGGACGTTCGTGATGCCGGGGGCGAGGTGTGGTACATGCTGGCCGAGAACGAAGGTCACGGCTTCCGCAAGAAGGAAAACAGGGACCTCTATCTCGACCTGGTGCTGCTGTTCTTCGAGACGCATCTGTTCGGGCGGGACGGCGTGAGCTAGCACGGAAACGCCAACTCCGGTGGTGGCCGAGGCGGAGGGAGCGACCATGGTCATTACCGGCGACGACCATGAATGACGACCATGAATAATGAATATCGAACATCGATTGCCAGGAATATCGAAGTGAAGGTTGAATCACTTCGATATTCGATATTCCGGGCTCGATATTCCTGGCATTCCCCTAGAGATCCGTTGGCAGCGCCGGTGGCGGCGCCAATTGCGCCAATGCTGGCGGACGGGTATTGCCGATGGCCGCGGCGACGCGCCGGACGGTTGCCGCCCGTGCCTCGTCGGCCGTGGCCGCCAGCCGCATGAGTCGGTTCACCTCATCGACCAGGCGAGTGTACTCGGATTCGACGGCCGGATCGGTGATCGTCATCGCCCCATTCCTGAGGGCGAAAGCTTCCCTGTTGGCCAGTAGCAGGCCGTAGATCTGTTGCGACACGGCCAGTAGGTCTTCGCTCAATTCCCGGTGGGTCCGTGATTCCCTGCCGGTCGGATCGGCATCGGGGAAATCCTCCCGGATACTCTGTTCGCGGCCGGCGTAGGCCGACACGGCGAGGCTGGCAGCGGCAATGCCGGCTCGGGCCGTGACCATGGAATCCTCGCCGGCAAAGTTGCCCGGCGCAAAGACGGCGGCAAACCCAGCGCGCCGCAGATCAGCGTCCAAGCGCGACCTGGCACGGTCGTACGCCTCGTCGTAGCGCCGCTGCATTTCTTCACTGGGATCCTCGGCGGCAAGCGACTGCTGGTTCAAGTTGGCGCTGGCCGCGGGGACCGCCGCGGGTGCCGGTGTTGGGGGATCCACAACGGCCGCGGGTTCTTCCGAACCGCTGGAACCCATGAGGATCCAGCCGAGCGCCGCCATGGCCACTACGCCGGCGGCAATTGCCACGGGCAAAACCGGGAATCGGCGGCGACTGTCGAGTTCCGGCACCGGGCTGAACGTGTCCTGGAATAGGTCGTCATCCATGGCCGGCTGGAACGCGTCAATGGGATCGGCGGCTTCTGCCGTGGCGATCAGTTCTGCCGCGGGCTCGAGTTCGTCGCCCGCATCGGCGTCACTCGGCTCAACGTCCATCGGGTGATCGAGCTCGATCACCGGTCCGCCCAATAGCGGGTCGTCATCGGCCTCATCGTCGTCGGCCTGCCCGACCGGCTCCACCTCGAGCTCTACGTCTTCACCGGTGAGGTCATCCTCCAGGCCTGCAGCCGCCTCGACGACTTCATCTTCCGCCTCGAGCATGGCCGGCTCTACGGCCTCATCGGTCGCCTCGTCATCCTCGACGACCTCCGCCTCCTCAGCCACATCGTCCTCGACATACGCCGCCTGGTCCATAGCCGACTCGTCGGTCGCTTCGTCCTCGTCCTCATCGGCCTCATCGTCGTCGGCCTGGGCGACCGGCTCTACCTCAAGCGCTATGTCCTCATCGGTGTCGCCGTCTCCCAGGTCTGCAGCGTCCTCGACGAATTCCTCTTCGACCTCGAGCGTGGCCGGGTCTACCGGCTCATCCATCGGCTCGTCATCCTCGACGACCTCCGCCTCCTCTGCCGCGTCGGCCTCGGCCTCGGCGACCACCGATTCCATCATCGGTACGTCATCGACGTCTTCCGCGGCCACGTAATCGATGTCTCTGGAACCGTCCGCCGCGTCGGCCATGAAACCGTCGACCTCATCGAGTTCGGGCTCAGCTTCTTCCGGGTCGGCGGCGTCGGTGGCGGACCCATCATCTTCCAGCTCAGCGACGGCTTCGTCGTCATGCAGGAGTTCCACTGCCTCGGCTTCATCAGCCTCGTCTTCGGCCTCCATCTCGGCCGCGGTCTCCTCCGCCTCGAGCGTGGTCGCGTCTTCGGTATCGGCCGGCGGCTCATCGGGCTGGTCGGCCTCAGGAAGGCTCGGGGCGGCATGGCCGTTGGTTTCAAGCCCTTCAGGCTCATTGGCCTCGATCGGCTCCAATTCAGCGGTTTCGGCCTCCTCCTGGAGGGGTGCCGACTCTTGCACTTTGCCCGGATTGAAGGCCGTAAGCTCCTCCAGATCGAGCAGGGTCATCAGGTCTTGACCGGCTTCCTCATCCGGCGGGTCGTGGCTATCCACCCCACCCACGGGAGAGGCCGAGGACTGCGAGGCCATGGCCGGACTGGGTGGCGGCGCTTGCGCAACCGCCCGTTTGTAGTCGGGATGGGTCTGGATAGGAAGCCATTTGGAGGCTCTGGCGTGGTAGATTTCGTCATCGGGCCCGATGATGCCGGACACGATGCCGAAGCACAACTCCTCGAAGGAGCCGAACTCGGATTCTTCGCCAGATTGCAGCTTGATGCGGTACATTGGCCCCAGCCTCTGCTGAATTGGCCGGCGGAAGGACGTAGAAACATGTATTCATCCTGGACGCCGAGCTGTCAGTCGCTGTAGCATGTAGCATCATGCGTGCCGCGACTCCCCGGTGCGAAAGTCGTTGTAAAATAGAGAGTTCCGACGCCCGGATTTGGTGGGTGTCGTCGAAGAGTCGCCACACGGCGTATGTTTAGGGAATCACCGACCAAATATTTGACACTTGGTGAGGCGGATTCAACCGACCAGCTTGGGCCATAACTTGGTGAGAATGGCCACTAGCCACTGCCACAGCTTGGCCAGAACCAAGCCGAAGATGATCTTGCTCATACTTCCCCCGGTGAAATCGACCCATCGCCCTACGTGCCACTATGGAACGAAGTTTCGCTGACCGCGTCGCCCGGCTGGAACACGACCTGACGGAGCCCACCACGGAGTTGCTCGAGGCGATGGGTCGGCTCGAGGGCGATCTCCTGGTGCTCGGGGCGGCCGGCAAGATGGGACCGAGTCTGTGTCGTCTGGCTCGCCGTGCTTCCCAGGAGGCTGGCACGACCCGGGCCATCTGGGCCGTGTCCCGGTTCACCGACGACAGCCTGCGGCAGTCGCTCGAGACAGCCGGCGTTCGTACGGTTCGGGCGGACCTCCTCGAAGCGAACGCCCTGGCGGCTCTGCCTGAGGCACCCAACGTGGTGCTCATGGCGGGTCACAAGTTCGGCAGTTCGTCGCAGCCCGAGGTCACCTGGGCAACCAACGTGCTCCTCCCTGCCCTGGTTGCCCGCCGATTCGCCACGAGCAGGATTGTCGCCTTCTCGACCGGCAACGTCTACCCACTGACGCCGGTGACCGGGGGCGGCTCGACAGAGGACGATCCGGTGGCGCCGGTAGGCGAGTACGCGGTGACCGCGCTGGGACGCGAACGGGTACTCAGCTACCTGTCCTCGACCCAGCCGACGCCGATGGCCCTGCTCAGGCTCAACTACGCCGTCGAACCGCGCTACGGCGTGCTGCGCGACCTTGCCGACAAGGTCCGAGCACACCAATCCATCGACCTGACCATGGGCCACGTCAACGTCATCTGGCAGCGCGATGCCACCGCGATAGCGCTCCGGGCATTGGCCCACTGCGCCGTACCGCCTCTGGTGCTGAACGTCACCGGCGCCGAGACGGTCTCGGTGCGGCAAGTAGCCGAGGCGTTCGGCAGCGTGTTTGACGTGGAGCCGGTGTTCGAAGGAAGTGAATCCACCGAAGCACTATTGAGCAACGCCCGTCGATGCCGTGAGCTGTTCGGTGCGCCCCCCGTGGGCCTCACCGAAATGATCGAACGAGTCGGTCGTTGGGTCGGGGAGGGTGGACCGGGCCTGGGGAAACCAACCCACTATCAAGAACGGGACGGGAAATTCTAGGGCTTAGTTCACTGGCTCAACCACTTGTCGAGATTCCTGCGTACGAAGTCGTCATCCTGCAATCGCGGGTAAGCGCCTAGCACACGGTCGATCTCGGATTCCTGTCCTCGCGACAGTGACTGATCCGGGTCGAGACACCAGGTGCCCTGCAACAGCCCCTGACGCCGCAGAACCTCGTGGATACCGCTGAGGCACCCGGCGAAGCCGTGGGCCGCATCGAAGATGGCGCCATTGGCGTCGGTCAGTTGCGCCGCCGTGACCAGCAGTGGGCGGGGCACCGACCCCCCGCGATCGGTGGCCGAATGAGACCGGGTCAGGAGACGGGGCGCCCGCGACGTCCACATGGCCCATTGGCCCAGCAACCCACCTACGAAGCGGGTGCGATGTCCGACCGGGGGTGCGACCAGGTCGAGAACGATGTGGTCGTCGTTACCAGTGTACAGCGCTACATCGTGCCGCCCTGAGTCCGCCACCGCGCGTACCACCTCAATCGTCCGATAGCGATCGAACGGCGCCACCTTGATGGCCACCATGGTGTCGATCTCCAAGGCACGACGCCAAAAGTCATAAGACAGGTCGCGGCCGCCAACCGCCTGCTGCAGATAGAAGCCCATCACCGGCAGTACTTGACCCACGCGCTGCATGTGTTCCACCAAGGCGGCATCGCCGGCACGAGGGAAGGCAGCCAAACTGACCAGGGCCAGGTGATAGCCGAGGTCGCGCGCCAGGCGAGCCTCACGCACGGCCTGCCTCGTGGTGCCGATGACGCCGGCTACCAGAATGGGCACTTGGCGCCGTGTTTCCCTGGCGGTTTCGGCGGCGAGTTCCAGCACGGGCCGCAGTAGGCCCACCTTGGGGTCGTGGATCTCGAATTGGGTGGTGTGGACCCCGACCGCCAGACCTCCGGCACCGGCGGCGAGGTAATACCGGGTCAAGGCGCGCTGGTGTCGTTCGTCGAGCCGCCGCCGGGCGTTCAACGCCAACGGGTGAGCGGGGATGACCACCCCTCGCTTGAGGCGGGCTGCCACGGTCGGGGGGAGGGCCAGGGTCATCCGGCACCACCACCCTGTTCCACCAACCGGACCCAATAACTGGCCCCCAGGCCCAGAATCTCGTCGTTGAAGTCGTAGGCCGAGTTGTGCAGCGGCGGGGTGTCGCCGTTGGCGATGAAGGCGAACGCGCCGGGACGCCGTTCAAGAAAGAAGGCGAAGTCCTCCGAGGCCATCAGCGGGTCGCCCTCGGTAACGGCAGCGGCACCCATCAGCCTGCCGGCGACATCCCTGGCATAGGCAGCCTGGACCGGGTGGTTTCTGGTTACCGGGCACAGCGGCTCTATGGTGAGGTCCGCGGTTACGCCGTGATCGACGGCAACAGCGGAGACCACGTCGTGCATCTCGCTGGTGACCGACGGCACGGCAGCCGGATCGAGAAACCGGAGCGAACCCTCGAGCCGCGCCTCGTCGGGGATGATATTGTACGCCCCGGTTCCGGCGGCAACGTTGGTGGTCGCCAGGACGATCCCGGGCGACGCCTCTTGCTGCAGGAGGTGCAATCGCGTGGTGATGCCGGCGGCAGCGTCGATCGGGTTGCGACACAGTTGGGGCAGTGCGGCGTGGCCGCCGGTGCCGCGGACCAGAATGGTGAACCGGTTGCTGGACGCCAGAGCCGCCCCATCGGGAACGCGCATGGTTCCCACCTCACTACCGGGGAGGTTGTGCAGCCCGTAGATGACCTCGATCCCGAAGCGATCGAGCACCCCATCGTCCAACATCGCCGACGCGCCCTCCAGCGTCTCCTCGCCCGGCTGGAACAGCAACACGACTCGGCCGCGGAACCGGCGTCGTTCGGCCAAGGAGCGAGCCGCGCCGAGCAGCATGGTGGTGTGGCCGTCATGGCCGCAGGCGTGCATCCGGCCGCGAATCTCCGAGGCGTAGGGGAGCCCCGATGTCTCCAGGATGGGGAGGGCGTCCATGTCGGCCCGGAGGGCCACCGTCGGGCCCTCGCCCTGATCGATGACCGCGACGACGCCGTGGCCGCCGACACCCTCGACCACCTGATCCACCCCGAACGACCGCAGCCGGTCCGCCACGACCGCAGCGGTCTCGGGCACCTCGAGCCCGAGTTCCGGACGGCGGTGGAATTCCCGGCGCCAGGCGATGAGGCTGTCGACCCGTTCGGCGATGTCGGGCAGAATGTTCATGCGGTTGCGTCGCCGACCGTTTCCTCGAGCGCGGCGATGCGGCGGCGCACATCGTCAGGCAGCGGCGCCTTGGCGTGAGCGGCGTAGTCGTAGCACACTATGATGGCGGTCCCCTCCCCGACGACTGCGTCCTGTTCACGGGAGACGACCAGGTATTCCATAGTGAAGCGATCGCTCGCCACGTCCGTGGCGCGGCCGGCGACTTCGACCGTGTCCGGGAAGAACACCGGCCGGCGAAAGCGGCAACCGGTCGAATGGAGGATGGCGCCAATCTGATCCCGTTCCATAGTCTCCGCCATCCCAGCGCGGATGAGGTATTCGATCCTGGCCGATTCGAACCAGCGGAAGAACATGGTGTTGTTGATGTGACCGTAGGCGTCCAACTCGCCCCACTGGACCGGGATAGTGAGTGCGACGGGATAGGCGGCGAGGAGTGAGTGGGACATGGCTCCTGGGGCGGAAGGGTAGTGGCTATCTGGGTTCGGACGTGGCTACATCGCTGGTCGATGGGGCGCGGCTGCGTCGCTGGGCAATCGGGTGTGGCTGCGTCGCTGTGTCCGCGGCTGAAGCCGCGGCTCGGCTCTGTCACTAAAGTGACACGGGGGAGGGCGATTTGGTACCCGTGCCCCAAAGGAGACCGGTTATCGATCAGTCATCGGCCAACATTCTCCAGCTCCTCCAGCGATTGAAGGGAGGAAGCTCGGTGATCGCCAACCGCGAAGGTCACGCGCCACACGACCATCCGCTCCGTTGGGCCCGAGGATACACCATCGAGTCTGTCGGGTTTTGCTCTAGCCATGAACTCCCACCGGGCCACAGCTGGAATTACCTTTCGCCACCCATGATCCGCCTAGTCTTTTGGCCCACACTGGTCCTGGCACTCACTGGACTCACCGCGTTCGTCCTCACGGGCATCACGCTGGTCCCTACCGCGGTGGCCCTGGGTCCCTGCCTCCGAGACTTCACCAGCTCGTTCTGGGAGGAACGCGCCAGTCCCTTGGCCTCGACCACGTTCGAGGTTGGCGACGGCGCCGTCCGCGTGTGCTACGGCCGGCCCTCGGCGCGGGAACGCGTGGTGTTCGGTGGACTGGTCCCCTACCGGCAATTGTGGCGCACCGGGGCCAACGAGCCGACCCGGATCTACACCAACAGAACGATCGAGGTGGCCGGTGTCCGCCTGGTGCCCGGCCGCTATTCGTTGTACACCATCCCCGACACCAACGAATGGCGGGTGTTCATCACCGAATCGGCCACCCATTGGGGCAACGACCTGCGCAGCGGCACCCGGGACAAGGACGTGGGTGTGGGCGTCGTCCCGGCGGACACGACCATGGACTATGTCGAGACGTTCACCATCTCGACTGAATCGGCCGACGACTCCGTCCTGATGGTCCTGGAGTGGGAGAGGACGCGGGGGGGGTGAGGGCGGTAAGGCGGTAAGGCGGTAAGGCGGTAAGGCGGTCGAACATAACCCCTGCGCACTGCGACCTGCGGCCTGCGCACTCTCCAATATTGCGTTACCATTGAAACCTCCCCAATAGGAGGTGCCCGATGGCAACCATCACCAAGAAGGTCACGTACTGCTACCTCAAGGTGCCCAGTAGGGCGGGACAGGGCGCGAATGTCCTCTCGGCGCTCAACGATGCCGGAGTCGACCTCCTGATGTACTCGGGCTTCCCCATCGGCGGCGGCAAGGCGCAGCTCGATTTCGTGCCTCGGCGCATGACCGATTTTCGTCGGGTCGCTCGCCGAGAAGGCTGGCGGGTCAGCAAGAACAAGAAGGCGTTTCTCATTCAGGGAGACGACAAGCCCGGCGCTGTGGGTCGCGTCATCAATCGTCTAGCCGAGGCCGGGATCAGTGCCACCGCCGGCCAGGCCATCGCCGCCGGCAAGAAGCGCTTCGGCATGATTCTGTGGGTGAAGCCAAAGGTCTATCAGCGGGCTGCGAGAGCACTGAACGCGAAATAGAGGGCGGTATAGGGCGGTAGGGCGGTCAGACGGTCGGAAGTACACTACCACTCACTTGCTAGGCAGCGGGCCTACGTCCTACGTCCTACGTCCTACGTCCTACGTCCTACGTCCTACGCACTGACATGTTCATAACCACCTGGAACGTCAACTCCATCCGCGCCCGCGAAGAGCGGCTCCTCACCTGGTTGAAGGATGCCGCTCCTGACGTCGTGTGCCTGCAGGAAACCAAGGTGGTCGAGAAAAACTTCCCGTTCGACGCCCTGATGGAACTGGGATATCACGCCGCAACGTGGGGCCAGAAGACCTACAACGGGGTGGCCATTCTCAGCCGAACCCCGCTGGAAGAGATCGAGCTGGGCATGGGAGATGGCACCGACGACGACCAGGCCCGCCTCATCTCCGCCACGGTGAACGGCGTCCGCGTCATCTCGGCCTACTTCCCCAACGGCCGCACGGTGGAGGACGACAAGTACCAGTACAAACAGGCGTGGATGGACCGTCTGCTGGCCAAACTCGGCTCACACGACCTGGAGCACGAACCGCTGGTCTTGGCCGGGGATTTCAACATCGTGCCCGACGAGCGTGACGTGAACCGACTGGACGAGTGGACCGGCTCGGTGCTCTATAATCCGGCGATGTCGGGCTACTTCCAAAAGTTCCTCGACCTGGGGCTGGTGGACACATTCCGGATCCACAACGAGGATGCTGGGTTGTACTCCTGGTGGGACTACCGCATGCTGGGCTTCCCCAAGAACAACGGCCTCCGGATCGACCACATCCTGGCGTCGAAGGCGCTGGCCCCGCATAGCGTCTCGGCCCGGATTGAACGGGACATGCGCAAGGGGAAGAAACCGTCGGACCATACGGTGGTGTGGGCGGGGTTTGAAGGGCGGTAAGGTGGTAGGGCGGTAGGGCGGTAGGTGATGGCGGTCAGGCGGTCAGGCGGTCAAACAATAACCCCGGCGACCTGCGACCTGCGCACTCAGTACTCCAGGTCCATCAGGAAGATATCGCTCTCCTTCTCGTCCACGGTGAACACCAGCGAATTATCCACCAGCGTCATGGCGTACGCCGGACTGACGACGCTGGGTTCGTCGAACCGGACGATGAGTTGTGGGTCGGAGCCGACCCCGTTGTCGTTCGACATGTCCACCACGAAGATCCCCGCCATGCCTTCGATCGGAGTTCCGCGGAAGTACACCCGGTTGTCGTCGGCCCAGAGGACCCAGCGAGCCTGGGCCATGGTCCGGGAATCGACCAACGGCCACCGTTCGCCGTCCAGCGTCACCACATCTATCCCCCCCCCCTGATTGTCGAACACCAGACGATGTCCGTCGGGTGCCCAGCTGCTGGTGGCGAAGACGGTGTCGGCCAGCAACCGGGCCGGCCCCCAGACGCCGCCGAGAGAGTCACGGCTCATAATGAACAATTGGTTGACGCTAGTGGGGCCCAGGGTGGAGGACATGAAGCTAATGTGCAGCCCATCGCGAGAGAATGTCGGCAACAATTCATGATTGTTTGCTGCCCAACCGTCTTCCCCCCGTCCCGTCAGCCGGACTTCGTCGCCGCCATCGAGGGGTATCATGAAGAGATCCCGACTCCCGTTACGGGTGGAGTAGAACAGGATTTCCGATCGATCCGGAGAAAATCTGGGAGCCATGTCCTGCGCCGGGTTCGAGGTAATCGCCCTGGGTTCACCCCCCGACAAGTCCGCGACGTAGATCTCCTGGTTGCCGCTGATATCCGAATCGTAGGTGAGCCACCGGCCGTCGGCCGACCTGTCGTGGTTCTCGATCGTGTGGTTCTGCCGCGTCAGCGGGCGGGCATCACCGATCGACACACTGCCACTTTCGGGGAGTGTGATCTGATACAGGTTGGCGCGAAAGCGAAGCTGTGAATACGCCATGAGCGACCCGTCATCCGACACGGACGCGGTATGGACATCGGCACCGGTCGTGAGGCGTACCGGCACATCGGCCGCCTCCCCCGAGACAGATAGCCTGACCGCGTACACATCACGCCGGCCATCTCGGTTCGACACGAACAACAACGCATCGTTCCCCAGCCACCTGGGACGCTGGTTGAGGGAACCGTCATTCTCGGTCACCCGAACACTGGCACTGTCGTTCAGGCTGAACACCCAGATGGAACTGGGGGATACGTTGCCGAGTCCAAAGCCTACGTGATAGGTGAGGTTCCCGATGACATATACCACACGGGATCGGTCGGGAGACAGCTGAAAGCCATACGCCTCAGGGGGAAGCTTCCATAGGGCCTCCGTGGCTCCGGACTCACGATCGACCTGCCAAACCGAATCGGCCATGGTGTACCAGGCATGGCTGTCGCTCTGGGCCATGGTGTACCCCCGAAGCGTGGTCAACTGGCCACCGAACTTCGAGACCCGATAGAACTGTGGAGTGAGACGGGCGAGGTCGTTGGCGAACTCCACCGATGCGCCTGAGGGGTGCCACTCGGCGATTCCCTGGTCCCCTGGGAGGCCTTCGGTTAACACCAGTGCCGGGCCACCCTCGACGCTCCGCACGTGGAGATGGAACGCCCCGGGATATCCCGCGGTGTAGAGCAGTTCCCGGCCGTCGGGAGAAAGCTCGGGCTCGATCTCGAGCATCGGCGAGTGGGTGATTTGGCGGACGTTGGTCACGGTGATCGACAGGCCATCGTTCTCGAAGATCCTGGCACCGAACATACCGATGGCTACCAGCGCGGCCACAGCACCGAGCGCCATCCACCAGACACGCCGCCGTGGTATTGCCACGCCCTTGATCGGCCGCGTCTCGGTGGGTGTCATGCCGCCGCTGGTGGCAGCCATGGCTTCCAGGAGCGGCAGCATCTCGTCGGCGCTCTGCCACCGGTCGGCCGGCCTCTTGGCCAGGCATTTCATCACCAGCGCTTCCAGGTCACCAGATACGTGATCGCGGTGCTTGGAGACAGGGTCGGGGGCCTCGGTGACGTGCGCCGCCAATACTGCCTGGGGGCTGGCGCCCTGGAACGGCGTGCGCCCGGCCAACAACTCGTAGGCCATCACGCCAACCGCATAGATATCGGCCCGGTGGTCCACGTGGGGGTCGGCCGTGGCCTGTTCCGGCGCCATGTAGGTCGGGGTGCCGAGTGCCACCCCTGCCGTGGTGAGCGTGTTGCGTCCGGTGGCTTCGCTCACCGCCTTGGCCACCCCGAAGTCCATCACCATGGCGTGCCGGCCCGAGAGCATGACGTTGTCGGGCTTGATGTCGCGGTGAACGACCCCCTGCGAGTGGGCGAACGCCAGTGCGTCCGTTACTTCGCGGATGATGCGTACCACCTCCGAGATCGGCAGCTCGCCTTCCTTCTCTATGCGCTCTCTCAGGGTCTCGCCCTTGATGTAGGGCATCACGTAGTAGAGGAAGCCGCCGGCCTCGCCCGAGTCGTGCAGCGGCAGGATGTGGGGGTGGGTCAGGTTGGCGGCGATGTCGATCTCGCGGAGGAACCGCTCGGGCCCCATCGCCGCGGCCAGGTCGGGCCGGAGGACCTTGACCGCCACTTGCCGGTGGTGCCGCAGGTCACTGGCCAGGTAGACGGTGGCCATGCCGCCGCGGCCGAGTTCGCGTTCGATCTCGTAACGCCCACTCAGGGCGGTTCTCAGGTCATCGACACGATCGGACATAGTGGGATAATATGGGGGTCGGTGGGGCTATGGGCTATGGACGGTCAGGCGGTCAGGCGGTCAGGCGGTCAGGCGGTCAGGCGGTCAGGCGGTCAGGCGGTCAACAATAACTCCTGCGCATTGCGACCTGCGCACTGCGCACTCAGTATTCAAGTTCCATCACATAGATATCGCTTTCCTTTTCGCTGATGGTGAGGATCAACGAGTTACCTCGGACGGTGAGGCCGAGGTTGGCGCTTACCATGCTAGGATCGTCAAATCGAACGACGAGGCGAGGCTCTGCTCCCACTTGGTCACTGGCGTAGATCCCCCCGCTGGCGTCGTCGGTATAGACCTGGAAAAACAACCTGCCATCGGGGGCTATGTAGGGCCACCTCGCGTTGGTAATGGCGCCCACATCGACGACGGATTCTCCATCTCCGGTGCTCGACACGGTCCGCAGTCCTCCGTCCGCGTGCGAATAAATCAGGTGCTCACTGTCGGAGGTCCAGGTGAAGGTGACCGCGACCGAGTCGGCCACTTCTTTCGGTGGGCCCCATGACCCTCCAACCGAATCGCGGCTGATTACCACGAGGAGGTACCTGATCCCGTCCGGTAGTGACGCCGCAAAGGCGAGGTGAAGGCCATCGGGCGAATACGAGGGAAAGATCTCCTGCCCACCGGCGATCCACCCTTCGTCTTCGACCCCGGTCAAGCGCCGCTCGTTCTGGCCGTCGACATCCATCGAGTAGATGTCCCTGGTGCCGTGCCGGGTCGAGTAGAACGCCACCTCGGACCCATCGGGCGACAACTCGGGGTCCATATCCTGCCCGGGGTCAGTGGTGAGGCGCTGCGCTTCGCCTCCTTGCACCGGCCTCAGGTAGATGTCCTGCTGGCCCCGAATATTGGAATCGTACACCAGCACCTGGCCATCGGCCGACCGGCTGTGTTGCTCGATGACCGCCGATTCGCGCGTGAGTGGCCGGGCGTCACTCAGAGACACGCTACCCTGATCGGGGAGGGTGAGCTGGTACAGGTTAGAGCGGAAACGCAGCTTGGAATAAGCGACCAGACTTCCATCGGGTGTTACCGAGAGCGTATGAACGTCGGCGCCGGTGGTGACCCGGATCGGCTCACCTGTCGGTTCTCCCGAAGCCGCGAGCTCCACGAGATAGATGTCCCGCTGGCCGTCCCGGTTGGAGACGAACAGCAAGCGGTCGTTGCCCAACCATATGGGATGCGCGTCGAGGTTCTCGTCAGGGGTAATGCGAACTGCGACCCATTCGTCGAGTCCGGTCAGCCAGATGCTGCTGGGGACGTCATTACCCAAGAGGTCCGGCGAGTAGTACTGCCCGTTGCGCCGAACGTACGCCATCCTGGACCCGTCGGGCGACGGCACGGCCCAACTGATATCCGACACCGGAAAGGCAAGCGCGGCGAGTACTGCCCCACTCTCCAGTGCGCGCACTATGAGGCTGTCCGGGTTGGCCGGGTTGTCGGCGTGCAATTCCACCGCCTCGGATTCCAAATACAGCCCGGCCGGCAGCTGTCTTGCCTGACCACCGAACCTGGAGACCTCCTTGCTGCTGAATGAAGCGCCCGGGGCGGTAGAACTAATTTCCACGAACCGGACTTCCCTGCCACCCGGACTCCACCGGGGCAACCACTGAACCCCCGGTCGATCCTCGGTAAGCCCCAGAGCCGGTCCGCCCTCGATGTCCCGGACGTAAATGTGATAGCTCAATCCCAGCCCGGCGGCATAGACGATTTCGCGCCCGTCATCGGAGATGTCGGGAAAGATCTCCATCAACGGTGAATGGGTCACCTGTCTCACGTTGGCCACCGTGACCCGGAGGGGTTCATCCCGCATCATTCTGGCGCCGAACACGGCGAGTACCGTAACAGCCGCCACGGCACCCAGCGCCATCCACGCCACCCGCCTCGGCCGGCCGGCAGACACCGCCTGGACCGGCCGGGTGGCCGTCGGCGTGAGACCACCACTGGAGGTGGTCATCATTTCGAGGCGCTGAAGTATCTCATCGGCGCTCTGCCACCGATCGGCCGGTCTCTTGGCCAAGCACTTCATGACCACCGCCTCCAACTCCTGGGGCACCTGGTTGCGGTGCTTGGAGACCGGGTCGGGCTCTTCCGTCACATGCGCCGCCAACACCGCCTGCGGGCTGGCGCCCTGGAACGGTGTGCGGCCGGCCAACAACTCGTAGGCCATGACACCGACCGCGTAGATGTCGGCCCGGTGGTCCACGTGGGGATCGGCCGTGGCCTGTTCCGGCGCCATGTAGGTCGGGGTGCCGAGCGCCACGCCGGCGGTGGTCAATTGGTTCCGGCCGGTGGCTTCGCTCACCGCCTTGGCGATACCGAAGTCCATGACCATGGCGTGCCGGCCCGAGAGCATGATGTTGTCGGGCTTGATATCGCGGTGCACCACACCCTGCGCGTGGGCGAACGCCAGCGCGTCAACCACTTCGCGGATGATGCGCACCGCCTCCGAGATCGGCAGCTCGCCCTCCTTCTCTATGCGCTCTCTCAGCGTGTCGCCCTTGATGTAGGGCATCACGTAGTAGAGGAAGCCGTCGGCCTCGCCCGAGTCGTGCAGCGGCAGGATGTGGGGGTGGGTCAGGTTGGCGGCGATGTCGATTTCACGGAGGAACCGCTCGGGGCCGAGCGCGGCGGCCAGGTCGGGCCGGAGAACCTTGACCGCGACCTGGCGGTGGTGGCGCACGTCGGTGGCCAGATAGACCGTAGCCATGCCGCCGTGACCGATTTCGCGTTCGATCTCGTAGCGGCCGGCGAGAGCGGCTTTCAGGTCGTCAAGGCGATCGGACATGATGGAATAATATGAGGGTCGGGGCAGCTATGGGCTATGGGCGGAAGGCGGTCAGGCGGTCGTAGATAACTCCTGCGCACTGCGACCTGCGACCTGCGCACTCAGTATTCCAGTTCCATCACGTAGATATCGCTCTCCTTCTCGGTGACCGTGAGTACCAGCGAGTTGCCCCGGATTGTCATCCGAGCCGACTCGCTGACGACACGAGGATCATCGAACCGGACGATCAGGCGTGGATCGGCGCCGAGTCGGTCGATGACATAGATGCCGTGGACACCATCCGATCCGGTACCCCGGTAGAAGATCCGCCCGTCGGGCAGCCAGAACGGCCAGCCCAGGAACCTGCTTATCGGGTCGTTGGGCACGTCCTCTACCTCGCCGTCGAGGGTCACCGTCCGGAGCCTCCCGAGCGTGGTAGAAAAGATGATACGCCGGCTATCCGGGGCCCAACCATACGAACCGACCGAGTCGGCCAGCACGACCGGCGTACCCCAGGTGCCAGTCATGGAATCACGGGTCATCACCTTGAGACGATTCGGTCCCCCGGGGACCTGGCTACCGAAGGCGATGCGGCGGCCGTCCGGTGAAAACGTAGGGAAGATCTCCTGCTCCTCGGCTCCCCACCCGTCTTCTTCACGGCCGGTCAACCGTCGCAGGTTCTGCCCGTCCACTCCGATCAGATAGAGATCCCGGGTGCCGTTGCGGGTAGAGTAGAACAGGATGTCGGACTGGTCGGGGGAGAATTCCGGATTCATGTCTTGCCCCAGGTTGGTCGTCACGCGCTGCGGTTCTCCTCCATCCACGGGCATCAGATAGATATCCTGCTGGCCAAGTACATTCGAGTCGTAGACCAGCATCCGGCCGTCGGCCGACCGGTCGTGCTGCTCGATGACCGCTGATTCGCGGGTGAGGGGTCGAGCCTCACCCAGGGAGACGCTCCCCCGCTCGGGCAGAATGACTTGGTACAGGTTCGAGCGAAAACGCAGCTTCGAATAGGCGACGAGGCTTCCGTCGGGCGTTACCGAGAGCGTGTGCACGTCGGCGCCGGTGGTGACCCGGACGGGCTCACCGGCCGGTTCGCCGGACCGGTTCAGGGCCACGAGGTAGATATCCCTCTGGCCGTCCCGATTGGAAACGAACAGCAGCCGGTCGCTTCCCAGCCACGTCGGGTGGATGTCGAGATACTCGTCGGGGGTGATCCGGACGGGAGACCACTGGTCCAGCCCAGTCACCCAGATGCTGGTGGGCACATCGTTGCCCAGCAACTCGGACGAGTAGTAGAAGAAATTCCCACTGGTATAGGCCAGCCTTGACCCGTCGGGCGACGCCTGCGCGTAGCTGAAATCCGCTACCGGTAGCAATAGCGTATTCAGCACATCCCCGCTGGCCCGATCCCGTACCTGCACGCTGTCCCTGCCGGCAGCGTACAGCTCCACCGCGTCCGACTCCGCCACGAGACCCTCCAGCAATAGCCTTGCCGCGCCTCCGAGCTTGGAGATCTCCATCAGGAAGACCGGCGCCCCCATCCCAATTTCCCTCACGTCCTCGAAGCGCACCTCACGGCCCGACGGACTCCACCTGGGCCGCCATTGGCGCCCGGGGCGGCCTTCGGTGAGCCCGAGGGCCGGTCCGCCCTGGGTACCGCTGAGGTATAGGTGGTAGCTGATTCCCCGGCCGGCGCTGTAGACGATTTCACTCCCGTCGTTCGAGATGTCGGGAAAGATGTCCATCAT
>SMVB01041272.1_pt1 | contig 17156 bp, 21 predicted proteins | sample 2456461 | NCBI WGS metagenome assembly SMVB01 (sample SAMN11095934, study PRJNA526329) | marine sediment metagenome | biome: Marine sediment; feature: Surficial sediment; material: Deep marine sediment; isolation source: Hadal surficial sediment | place: Pacific Ocean | collected 2014-05 | depth...
GCCAGCGCGTCGCAGCCCTCTCGACGGGCCGCACGTACGACTTCTCGAGCAATCAATGGACGTGCCATGGCCGTGCCCAGCAGGTACTTGCGACCGTAGATTGCGCCCGCCCGGAGAGTTGGCCAGATGAAGTGTTCAACGAACTCGCGGCGGACATCCACGACATGACAGGCAATGGCTCCCGCTGCCCGCGCACGCTCTTCAATCTTGTCCAGGTCTTCTCCACCCTGACCTACGTCGACGACGACACACACGACTTCCGCGCCGTATGTCTGCTTGATCCAAGGCACGGCAACCGAGGTGTCCAGGCCACCGGAGAATGCCAGCGCCACCTTGTTCACCGCTGATCTGGGCACGGTCCACCTACAGGCAGTACCACGTGGGTCTCGACGGGAGAACGGAATCGGCAATCAAGTCCGATGGGATGACTCGATTCGACGGTCGGCTCATCCGGCGCCCAGCACAGGAATACGGGCCGGCCCCCTTCCTCGGACCTGAAGTCGACGTTGCCAGTCGTTCCCCGATAGACGCAGCCGACCCGGGCCAGCTCATCCAGGTACGCTTCGAATCGCGTGGTGATTTCGGCCACTTCGTGTCGCAGCTGTTCGAGCTCCGGCACGACGGCCCCGGGCTCCCGCGAACGGATCCGAGCGTCCTTCAACCGGGGCAATACGATCTCGAGCGCCTTGTTGTCGCGCTGGATGTCCGCCACGACTTGTCTCACAAGCGGCAGGGTGGCGGAGGCCTCCTCTTGTCCAAACAGGCGATCAGTTGTGGTTGCGGTCATGTCTCGTCATCGTGTTTCGAATGATCGGTTTCGATTCTTCCCGGGCGCCCGGCTGCTCTGAGTTCGATGCGCAGTCCCCCCACGACGGCTGCGACCGCGTTGTACAGGGTCGCGGCGATTGCGGTCACCAGCCCTCCACCAACGCCGTACACGAACGGGACGACGATGATGGCCCAGGCTCCCAGGCGCTGTACGAAACTCGGTTCAGTTCCTGCCGGTACGTCCACGCCGGCGATCACAGCGAGTCCGATTCCTACCAGGAACCCGATAAGGCCGTGAAGCGCCATTCCGACCAGGAAGGCAGAGGAAGTGCTGATGCGACGAATCTGTAGATGCATATGGCACAGGATAGCGGTATCGTTCGGGCATGAGCAACAAGGAGGACGGGCCAAGCATGCTGCTCGGACCAGAGCAGGCTCAGGCCGCAGAAACAGCGGATCGAAACAAGCCGGTTCCCGGCGGGGAACCGGCTTGCCCGGAGTGCGCGTCAACCATGCTGCGCCATGTCGAAAAACACCCGGCGCCACGAGGCGGCAGTTCACCGTTTCGCGTGCGTCTCGTGTGCTCGTCGGAAGACTGTGGCGCCTGGACGATTTACGACTGGTGAAGCATCAGCCGGGCATGTCGAATTTCTGTGCCTGGAACCGCTGCCCGGATACTTCGTTTGCGGCGTCGGAGACCAGGTAGACGAACACATCCGTTACCTCGCCGGGCAGTGGCAACGTCAACGGATCCTCATCGGGATAGGCAGCGGCCCGCATCGCCGTTCGCATTTTTCCGGGATCCACCGCGTTCGATCGAATCCCGTCCTCGGCGAGTTCACCGGCCAACATCTCGGAAAGCGCCTCGAGACCGTTCTTCGATGCACAATAAGCACCCCAGAAGGGCCGACCGTGATCGCCGACGCCCGACGATACGTGGACCATCGTACCCCTGGTTTCCCGCAGCGCTGGAATCGTCTCACGGGCGCACAGAAATGCGCCGGTGAGGTTGACCTCAATGACGGATCGCCACTCGTCGAGTGGATATGACTCAATCCCTGTGCGCGGTCCGAGCATTGATGCATTGTTGATCAGGGCGTCGATCTTCCCGAACCGATCGTGCGTTGCCCGCACCCATCCGGCCACATCGGACTCGGACGTGACGTCGATAGACGATGCGATCACCCTGCCACCCTCACTGCGCAGCTGTTCGGCCAGTGCATTCAGCTCACCCGTTTCCCGGGCGCAAATCGACACGGCCGCTCCCTCAGCGACGAATCGTCGGGCAAGGGCTGCCCCAAGGCCTTTCGAGCCTCCTGAGATCATCACGACTCTTCCTTCGGCCACGAGGACGTCCTTCCGATAGTGCGTTCGTTGACGCTTCCATTGCGTCAGGGTTAGCCTGACTCGATGACAAATGCGACCGGCAGCAACCTTCCACCCAGACTTACCGGGCCGGTACCCGGGCGATCGTCCCGTGCCCTGAGCCACCGGCTCGCCGGAGTGGAGTCGCGCAACATCACATATCGAGCGCGCGACTTCCCCATCTTCTGGCGCAAGGCGAGCGGCAGCAACGTCTGGGATCCCGACGGCAACCGGTATGTCGATCTGACGGCCGGATTCGGCGTGGCTGCGGCGGGTCACGGCAACCGTCGCATTGCAGCCGCGATCCGCAAGCAGTTGACTCGACAGATGCACGGGCTCGGCGACGTTCACCCGCCGGTGGCCAAACTGCGGCTGCTGGAAGCACTGGCCAGGCGGTCTCCGATCCCCGATTCGCGCGCTATTCTGGTGAATTCAGGCAGCGAAGCCGTCGAGGCGGCGCTCAAGACGGCCAGGCTCGCCACCGGGAAACCCGGAGTGCTTGCATTCACAGGGGCCTACCACGGTCTGACTTACGGGGCGCTCGCACTCACTGACCGGGCCCACTTCCGGGCGCCGTTTTCCGATCAGCTGAATGCGCACGTGGTGAGGGTTCCGTTCCCGACCGAATCCGCAGAGGCAGGCCTGGTGGCAGTCGAAGCGGCGCTCGGAAGCGAGCGAGGCGGAGCCGTCGGGGCCCTGATCATCGAACCCATACAGGGACGAGGCGGCATCATCGAACCGCCAGCCGGATTCCTGCCCGGACTCGCCGAACTGTGCAACCGGCTCGGCGTGCTGCTCATTCTCGACGAGATCTATACGGGACTCGGCCGGACCGGGTCCTGGTTCGCCTGCGAGCACGAAGGCGTCATCCCCGACCTGCTATGTGTCGGTAAGGCGTTGTCTGGCTCGCTGCCGATTGCCGCGTGCCTGGGGAGTGCAAGTGTGATGTCCGCATGGCCGGAGTCCACGGGCGAGGCCATCCATACGTCTACGTTTCTCGGGAACCCACTCGCCTGTGCCGCCGCGACCGCTTCTCTGCATGAGATTGCACGGCGCGGCCTTCCCGAGCGTGCGGCAGCGATCGGAGCAGAGTGGAAACTGGAACTGTCGCAGCTTGCCCAGCGGCACGACGTCGTACGCGCGGTGCGCGGCCGCGGATTGATGCTGGGAGTCGAACTCGTCGAACCGATGACCGGGAAGCCAGCGACGGAGCGCGCGGGCCGCATCGTGCTGGAGGCATTGCGTCACGGCTGGATTCTGCTTGGCGATGGCCCTTCGGCCAACGTGCTTGCTTTGACTCCACCACTGACGATAAGCCGCGAGTTGCTCATGCGGGCTACCGAGCTTCTGGACCGACTTCTGGGGCAATGAACCACCGGGTCCACCTTTCAAGCCCTATCGTCGGCGGGTAGATTCGCCCGGTAGCTAGACGATTCACATGCGATTCGCGGAAAGGAGGGGAACGCATGACGGTGCCTGACGTGCAGGTACAGGGAACCCCGAATCCCAACGCCGCGAAGTTCGTGCTCGACCGGAGTGTTCTGGGTGACGAAGGCCGCACCTTTTTCGATGCGGAATCAGCGGAGCACGATTTGCTGGCAGCGCGGCTGTTCGGTATCGCCGGCGTTCGGGCGGTGTTCATGGTAGACAATTTCATCACGGTGACGAAGGCGGACGAGTCCAGCTGGGATGACATGGTGGATACGATCCGTACAGCGATACAGGAGGAGTTGGGGGTTTGATTCGAATGCGAGTGGCTGCGAGGCCGGGCCTGGCTGTCACGCTGCTTGTGGCCGGGCTGGTCCGGTGTACCTCAGCCGGGACACCTGCACCCTCTCCTCAGCCCGATCCGGGGTTCGAAACGGGATCTGTAGACCGGGATGACCTGATTGACGAACGGGAATCACATTTCGCGAACCTGCGGCAGTTGACGTTCGGCGGACAGAATGCCGAGGCGTACTTTTCGACCGATGACCAGTGGCTCATCTTCCAGGCCACGCCACGCGACGGCGGTTGTGATCAGCAATACACGATGCGCACGGACGGCAGCGAACTCAGTCTCGTCAGCACCGGGTCCGGACGCACGACGTGCGGTTACTTCGTCCCGGGAACGGAACGACTCTTGTATTCATCCACGCACCTCAGTTCGGATGAGTGCCCCGCGGAACCCGATCGCTCACAGGGCTACGTATGGGCCGTCTACACTTCGTTTGACGTGTTCAGCGCCGACCTGGACGGTGGCAACTTGGTTCGTCTGACCGAAACCGAGGGCTACGATGCCGAGGCCACGCTATCGCGCGACGGTGAGTGGGTGGTGTTCACTTCGACGCGTAATGGTGACCTCGATATTTACAAGATGCGGCCGGACGGGTCCGAAGTGGTTCGCCTCACGGATGCGGTGGGCTACGACGGCGGACCGTTCTTCTCGACTGACGGGACGATGATCGTTTATCGCGCCTACCACCCGACGACGGAAGAAGACATCGCCGACTATCAAGGACTACTCGATCAGAACCTGACCCGACCGACCCAGCTCGACATCTGGGTCATGAACGCGGACGGATCGGACAAGCGCCGGATCACGAACAACGGCGCCGCCAACTTCGGTCCGTACTTCTTCCCGTCCGGTGTTCGGGTGATCTTCGCCTCCAACATGGGCGATCCGCAGGGCCGTGAGTTCGATCTATGGGCGGTGGGCACGGACGGCGGAGACATGGAGCAGATTACGTTCAGTGGAGACTTCGACGGCTTCCCGATGTTCAATGCGGACGGTACGCAGCTCGTGTTTGCCTCTAACCGCGGCAATGAGCTGCCGCGTGAGACGAATCTGTTCATCGTGGACTGGGTGGAGTAGTCGGCGGAAATTCCTCGCCGGGCGGGAGCACTTCGTAGACGACGCCGGTGTATGCGGCCGTGTTCGATTCGAAGGCTGTCCGCACCCTTCGAGGGTGTTGGGCCACAAAAGCTTCCATCGTGCGCCCGGCCTTGCCTTCACCCTGGATGACAGCCACCCAGCGGGCCCCACTCAAGGCGCGGAGTTCTTCGAACTGGTCGGCGAGCACCTGCTCTGATTCTTCGGACCCAATAAAATCTGCGGCAAGAAACTGGAAGTTTGGAACCGCCTTACGTCCGGTCTCCCAGTAGACGAGAGGATCCAGTCCGGATGCCACTACGGCATCGGTTGCGGTATTTTCCCTTATCCACTCAAGGAGCGGGCGATACGTGGCAGCAGGGGCCATCTGAAACCGCGTCCAGACCCGGGCACGGTGCGACCGGACCTGATAGCTCACGCTATTGAACAGTAACAAGCCTGCCACTACGGCGACGATCGGTACACCCCATTTCGGCAGATCCGCACGAATCCGCGTCGTAACCCACGCGCCGCCCTCGACGACGCACATCGTGATCAGCGGAATGATCACGTAGTAGAACCGATCGGGTTCATACGGCCACACGAGCACAACCGTAAGGTACATTACAGGAAACAGCGCCAGGGCCGCATTCCGCTGCCCGACACGTACAAGGCCGACGACCGCGAGACTTCCCAGCACGAACAGCACGACATTGGCTGTCATGACGGCAGCTTCGGGCATCCACAACTGCTCGAAAGCGGCGACGAGCGGTGCCCAATGGGTGCGAGCGGTCTCGAACACGGATCCGAGCCAGGATCCATCGGCGCCATACCAGGCCACATAACTACCGTAATTACCAGCCAGGGCCTGCGGCACGTCGGCCAGGTGGATGACGGTCCAGAACCACCAGGCCACTGCCGGCAGTAGAGCAGCCGCGGCCAACGCGCCGGCGCGCTTCAACCCCGGCTTGGTCCAAGCTCCAGTGCGGACTAACTCGGCAGCCAGGACTGCCCCGATCAGCGACACGCCGACACTGCGAGTCAGAAAGACGGCTGCCGCCCCGAAGCCCAGCACGAGCGGCGGTGTTCGATCGCGGCCTGCGGCCAACACGGTGCCCATCGCCAGGACCAGGAACAGCGGCTCAGAGAGCAGAACCGTGCTGAGCGTCAACGTCTGAGCGGACGAGAAAGCCAGCACCGCAGCGGCACCGAATGCGGCGAACCGGAGTACGCCGTCCTGGCGTCGCGTGAACACAAGAAACGTCAACATGGCAGCGAAGCCCATGAGCAGGGCATTCAGAGCCTTCAGGTATGGCAGGTTTGCTGGATAGGCGGGCAGCGTCTTTGATGCGACCGCCAGCATGGCCGGGTACACGGGAGGGTACTTCACCCCGGGAATCTCCAGCGGGAGATTCGCATAGACGTATCCCTGCCCTTCGGCCAGCGACTGAGCCAGCGCCAGGTACACGCCGTCGTCGTAGTAAACACCCGCGCCGGCCGGTGCCATGCCGCGAAGTCCGAAAAACGAGACGAGAACGAACACCATCACGGCCAGCCATGGACGAGTCAGGGACCGGATTGAACCCCTCATCAGATGCCCGTCATCGGCCGCCCGCCGAAATGCGGTCCAGGAAATTATCGAGGATAGTCAGCGTCATTCCCCACACCGTAATCCCTGCAACCTCCATGGTTTCAAAGCGTCTGGGAATCGGTGCGTTTCGTTGGAAACTCGAACGCAGGGCCGGCGAGGCAAGATCGGACAGCGGAACCCAGTAGTGGCCAGCGAGCTCACCACTCTCCTGAACGCATACTCTCGGCTCGAGCCATGCAACGAATGGCGTCACCGCGATGGACGGAAGGTGTTGGCTACGCGGGTGCAGGTCATCGAGCCGTCCGAGGTAGTCATTCCGTGCGATCACCAGGCCCGTCTCCTCTTCGAGTTCGCGCTGGGCCGTACGCAGCAGGTCAGCATCATCCAGTTCGACGCGTCCACCAGGGAACGCGATGTGCCCCGACCATGGATCCCTTTCCAGTTCCGCGCGCTGGATGAATAACGCTTCCACACGGGATATCACATCAGGAGCAGGGCTCAGGACGATCGTGACGGCCGCACGCCGGTCAACCGCTTCATCCGGTACGCCGACGGGCTCCGGCCACGCCAGCAGCGCTGGCACCGCCTCCCGCAGCTCTTCGGCCTCCTGGTCAGCCATCTCCGCGCGTACGTGTCGCCAGCTCGGCCGCCTCGGCCTCCGCGAGGATGTCGAGATAGGCCTCGTATCGCCGCTGATCGATCTGATCGTTCGCCAGAGCCTCGAGCACCGCGCAGCCCGGCTCGGCCCTGTGTCGGCAATCGGCGAATCGGCAGACCCCTTCGAACGGCCGGAGGTCGGGAAAAGCGTGGCCCAGGGCCTCGACACTGACACCCGTAGGCACGAAATGTTGAATGCCCGGCGTATCTGCGATGTACGTCTCATCATCAAGTGGAATCAGCCGAGCCGATGTGGTCGTGTGGCGTCCGCGGCCCTTACGCTCTCCCACATCCCCTACCCGCAGATCGAGTCCGGGCATCAAGGCGTTAAGCAGACTCGACTTTCCGACTCCTGAGGCTCCAGCCAGTACGGTCGTGCGGCCGGCAAGCCGCTCGCGCAGCACGTTGATGCTCGAGGGTTCGTTCACACTCGTCGGGAGAATGTCGTAGCCGATGGTTCGGTATAGATCGAGGTCCGGCGGAAGAGAGTCCGAGAGGTCCGTCTTGTTGCAGACGATGAACGGGTCCAGGTCATTGAGTTCGGCGACGGCCAGCAGCCGATCCAGCATGTGGAGATCCGGCTCCGGTCTCGTTACGGCCACGACGATCGCCAGCTGATCGAGATTGGCAGCCATGACCTGATCTCTCCGCCGTGCCATGGCTCGCCGGGCAAGTACACTCTCCCGTGGGAGGACCTCCGTTATCCGGCAGCTGCCGTCTTCCAACTGTTCGATCTGTACGCGATCGCCGACCGCGACACTTCCGGTGTTTCCCTTCTTGATGCGTCCCCGTAATGAACAATCCAGCTCACGACCCTCGGCGCGGACACGGTACGTGCCTCCGCTACCCTGGAGTACGCGTGCGATCATGCGTCGGGGCCGACGAGTTCCTCGAGACAGTTCCAGGCCAGGAGGGCGCATTTTACTCGCACCGGAAACTTCGACACGCCGGCGAGCGCTCGAAGATCACCGAGCTCGGCGTCCGCAGCAGCAGCCTCATCGCCGTGCAGCATGCGGGTAAAGGTTGCGTCCATGGCCATGGCTTCATCCACCGATCTACCCTTCAACCGGTCGGTCAGCATCGAGGCCGAGGCCATGCTGATCGAGCATCCCTTGCCCTGGAAACCGACGTCGACAATCCGTCCGGCCTGCACCTTGAGCAGCAGGTCGATGACGTCCCCGCACAGCGGGTTGTTCATCGTGATGCGATGTGTGGTTTCCGCGAGGGCGCCCTTGTTACGGGGGCTGCGGTAGTGGTCGAGGACGACTTCCTGGTAGAGCTGGCTGAGCGCCGTATCGTCGAGTCCGCCGTGTGCGGCCTGCGTGTCGTTCATCGAATCCCGGAATGATGTTGGATCGGTCAGTGTGTGCGCAGGATGCTCAATTGAATCCTCCGAACAGGTCTCGCGCCACGAGCAAAGCGTCAACAAGGGCATCGATTTCGGCTCGCGTAGTATACAGGTAAAAGCTGGCGCGCGCCGTAGCATCGACTCCGAGGTAATCCATGAGCGGCTGGTTGCAATGATGCCCGGCCCTGATTGCCACGCCCCTGCGGTCCAGGATCGTGGCCAGATCGTGGGGGTGGACGTCTCCGTACTGGAATGACAGTACGCCGATCCGATCCGTAGCCGGGCCAAACAGGCTGAATCCGTCAAGCGACTGAAGGCGCTCCAGCGCGTAGGCCGTGATCTGCGCCTCGTGGGTGCCGATGGCATCAAGGCCTACGGCTGTGAGATAGTCGACAGCCGCACCGAATCCGACCGCTTCCGCGATCGCGGGAGTACCGGCTTCGAACTTATGCGGGACATCCGCCCAACTGGAGCCTTCCAGTCGAACCTCGGAGATCATCTCGCCGCCGCCCTGGAACGGAGGCATCGCATCCAGGATTTCACGCCGTGCCCACAACGCACCGATCCCGGTCGGCCCACACATCTTGTGCGCACTGAAGGCATAGAAGTCACAGCCGAGAGCCGCGACATCTACCGCCCTGTGAGCTATCGCCTGGGCGCCGTCGACGAGACACAGGGCCCCTGCATCGTGTGCGAGTCGTGCGACTTCGGCGACCGGATTCATCACACCGAGTGAGTTGGAGACATGCGTCACCCCGACGAGCCTGGTGGATGGGCCGATGAGCGAAGCGAGGTGATCCACGTCCAGACGGCCCTCGTCCGTCAATCCGGCGAACTTCAAGGTCACACCGGAACGCGAGGCCAGCAGTTGCCATGGAACGATGTTGGAATGATGCTCCATCACCGTAAGGACGATTTCGTCTCCCGGCTCGAGACCAGCCCCCCAGGCGTTGGAGACCAGGTTGATCGACTCCGTGGTCCCGCGCGTGAATATGACCTCGGCGGGGTCTGAAGCGCCGATGAACCCGGCGACGACTGAACGAGCATTTTCGTAGGCGTCCGTGGCCTCGATGCTCAATTGGTGCGCTCCGCGATGAACATTCGCATGGTGCTGTTCCAGATACTCGGTCATGGCCCGAATGACCCGTGTCGGTTTCTGGGAGCTGGCCGCGCTGTCGAGATAGACCAGCGGCCGGCCATGCACTTTGCGGCTCAAGATGGGGAAGTCCGCACGGACGCGGTCCACGTCCAGAACGAGCATCGTATTCATCGGACGTTTACTCTCTACTCCGTGTACTGTCACAGCCTGACTAGTATCGCACCGTCTTCAATACGACACTCGTACGATTTTACGGGCCGAACGGCCGGGAGAGCCTTTGCCAGTCCTGTACGGAGGTCGAATCGAGCACCGTGCAAGACGCACTCCACCTGCCCGTTGACAATTTCTCCATCCGATAATGGAAACTCCTCATGCGAACACTCGTCGTGCAACGCAAGGATCTCGCCATCGGAATTCGCAAGCACGATGCTGACGCCATCCAGTTCGACCGCGAGCAGCTCGTTTTCGGGCACATCCTCGAGCCGGGCGACCGTCTGAAATTCGCTCACAGGATCTCGATCTTGCGTTCGATGGCGTCGGTCATCCGGTCACGTACGCTGTCGACGGGCATTCTTGCCAGCACCTCACCGAAGAACCCGAACACGAGCAGGCGCTCTGCCTGTTCGCGAGTGAGGCCGCGGGTTGTCAGATAGAACAACTGATGCTCGTCTACCTGGCCTGCCGTCGCGGCGTGCGAGCACTTCACGTCATCGGCGGCGATCTCGAGGCTTGGCAGCGTTGTAGCCTTGCTGTCAGGGCTGAGAAGCAGGTTGCGGTTCGTCTGATAGGCGTCCGTGAGCTGGGCGCCCTTGTCGACTCGAATCAGACCCCGGAACACGCTGTTTGCCCGATCAGTCAGCGCGCCTTTGAACAGCAGGTCGCTGTGTGCGTTCGGTGCAACGTGATGCTGCAGCGTGTGAAAGTCGAAGTGCTGATCGCGGTCACCGAACCACAGGGCCAGCATCTCGCTGTCCGATCCCGGGCCGAGCAGATGGCTCGTCACGTCGCAGCGTGACTGATCGGCTCCCAGGCTTACGTTGAAGCTGTTCAGCGTGCAGTCCCGGGGCGTGTTCGCGTGCTGCATGCTGAAATGTCTCACACCGGAACCGAATCTCTGCAGGGCCAGGTAGTTGACCAGCGCGCCGTCGCCGCCGAACACCTCGACGCCGTTCAGGCTGAGTGAGTCCTCGGCGAGATCATTGGACAGGAACTCGTCAATGACCGTGACCTCGGCGCCACGCTCGACGATGATCAGTGAGTGGCTCGAGAGCATCGCGCCGGTACGTGACAACCAGCGGATGATGTGCACCGGGTTCTCGACCCGGACACCCTGCGGCACGAACAGGACATAGCCGCCGGACAGCGCCGCTACATGCAGCGTCCACAGCTTGCGCTCCATCGGGGCGATATCGCTCGCGAACAGGAAACGCTTGATGAGATCCGGGCGCTGCTCAACGATTTGGGCTATCGGGGCGAACACGACGCCGACATCCGCGGCCTCGGGCGCGAGCTCGAGGCGCACTACCGTCGCGTCGATCTCGACGAGCGTGCCACTGCGCTTGCTCTCGTCGGTGAGGATCTCTCGAACTACGCTAGGAAGATCGTCCGAAGCCATCGGTTCGGCGGTCGGGTCGCCAGCCTCGATGCGCTCGAAACGCTCCGGGTCGAGCTTCGTCAGGTCAGTGTAGCGCCACTCTTCGCTCTTGCGGGTAGGCATCGGCAAAGAACGATACTCCTCCCACGCCGCCTTCTGCCTTTCGGCCAGCAATTCCGGCCCACCGATCGCCTGCGGTGGCGTCAAAATTCCGTGCACCAAGCTGCCTCCACGTATGTTGAACCGGGGCGCGGCCTCAGCCGACGCTCCCTTCCATTTGCAATTCGATCAATCGATTCAACTCGATCGCATACTCGAACGGAAGCTCCTTGGCGATCGGCTCTATGAAGCCGCGGACGATCATAGTCATCGCCTGCTCCGTGCTCAGTCCACGGCTCGTCAGATAGAACAACTGCTCTTCGCCCACCTTCGAGACGGATGCCTCGTGTCCGATCGATGACTGACTCTCGTCGATTTCGATGTACGGATACGTGTCCGTGCGCGACGTATCGTTCAGCAGCAGGGCGTCGCACTCAACCCTGGATGTCGAGCCGACCGCGCCTTCGTAGACCTTGCACAGTCCACGATACGTCGACCGGCCGGTTCCCTTGCTGATCGATTTGGAGACGATCAGCGAGGTCGTATTGGGCGCAGCATGGATCACCTTGCCGCCCGTGTCCTGGTGCTGGCCGTCGCCGGCGTATGCGATGGACAGGATTTCACCGTGCGCACCCTCGCCTACGAGAAAGCACGACGGGTACTTCATCGTGAGCTTTGAACCGAGATTTCCGTCCACCCATTCCATGTTCGCGTTCTCATGCACCATCGAACGCTGGGTGACGAGGTTGTACATGTTGTTCGACCAGTTCTGAATCGTCGTGTAGCGAAAGCGAGCATTCTTCTTGACGGTGATCTCGATCACGCCGGAGTGGAACGACTCGGTCGTGTAGACCGGCGCCGTGCATCCCTCGATGTACTGTGCCTCCGCCCCCTCATCGACGATGATCAGCGTGCGTTCGAACTGACCCATCTGCTCGGCGTTCACTCGGAAGTATGCCTGCAAGGGGACGTCTACCTTCACCCCTTTCGGGATGTACACGAACGAACCACCCGACCACACGGCGGAATTCAGCGCCGCGTACTTGTTGTCGGCCGGCGGAATGATGGTAGCGAAGTACTCGCGGAACAGTTCCGGGTACTTCTTCAAGCCGTCCTCGATCGACTCGAAGATGATGCCCTGCTCCACCCACTCTTCCTTCAGCGAGTGGTAAACCATCTCCGACTCGAACTGCGCACCCACGCCGGCGAGCATAGTCCGTTCGGCTTCCGGAATGCCGAGGCGCTCGAACGTCTCCTTGATGCTCTCCGGCACATCGTCCCACGACCGTTCCATCTGGTCCTGCGGCTTCAGGTAGAAGTAAATCTCATCCAGATTCAGCGTGCTCAGGTCGCCACCCCACTCGGGCGTCGGCTTGGAGTAGAAAATCTCCAGGGCCTTGAGGCGGAACTCGAGCATCCACTCGGGCTCCTCCTTGTGCGCGGAAATCTGCCGCACAAGCTCTTCGCTCAGCCCTTTCTCGGCCTTGAAGACCGGTGCGTCCTCGGTCCGGAAGTCGTACTTGTACTCGTCGAGTCCCAGCTCAGAGATTGTCTCGTTCTGCGGCATGATGTGTGTCGTCCCTTCCGGTTACGCTTGACCTACGGTGATCGTTTCGGGCTCGTTCAGCCAGTCGTATCCCATCTCCTCCAACTGATCCGCCAACTCGGGACCACCACTCTGGGCGATCCTGCCATCGAGCATGACGTGTACGAAATCCGGATTCAGGTACTCGAGAATCCGCTTATAATGCGTAATCAACAGGATTCCCATCCCGTCATTCGCCTTGCGCAGAGTGTTCACGCCGTCAGCGACGATGCGCAGGGCATCGATATCGAGACCGCTGTCCGTCTCGTCGAGGACGGCCATCGACGGCTCCAGCATGGCCATCTGCAGGATCTCGTTGCGCTTCTTCTCGCCGCCGCTGAATCCGTCGTTGACATGACGTCCGGCGAAGCTCGCATCCATCTTGAGCATGTTCAGTTTATCATTGAGAGCCGCCTGGAAATCGAGCACACCGACGCTTCCCTCTTCCTCGCTCCGTCGTGCATTGATCGCGGTGCGCAGGAAGTTCGAGATCGAGACGCCGGGAATCTCGGCCGGATACTGAAAGGCCAAGAAGATTCCGGCCCGGCTGCGCTCTTCGGGCCTCATCTCGAGAAGGTCTTCTCCGTCCAGCAGGATCTCGCCTTGCGTGACCTCGTAGCCGGGATGGCCGGCGATGACCTTGGCCAGCGTGCTCTTTCCCGAGCCGTTGGGGCCCATGAGCGCGTGCATCTCCCCTGGCCGGATGACGAGATCGACTCCCTTGAGGATGTCGGTGCCTTCGTCCTCCACACGGGCATGTAACCCGCGTACTTCGAGCAGGTATTCGGACATACAGCTGTAACTCCAGTGTGCTGTGCATTGTCAGGCGAACGTCCGGGGCAAAAAAGGTCTGCGGCGTACGGACCCCGAAACGGCCTCAATAGTACGCTAGTTGAGACCCGTTATCAAGTAGAAAGGTCCAAGATTTCTGGCGAGTGCCCGAGTCCCGCATCCGGGTATTGCCGGGGGCACCTCCGCGGTATCAAGCTCACGCGATCCAGACCGTGTAGAGAAACCGGCACCCTGAGACGTCGATCCTGATGAAGGCCGCATACTTCCGCCGCCATGGCGGGCCCGAAGTCATGGAAATCGGAGAGGCACCCGAACCGGTCGTAACGGCCGGATCGGTGATCGTTCGGGTCCGGGCGGTGAGCCTGAACCATCTGGACCTGTGGGTACGTCGCGGGATTCCAGGTTTGAGCCTGTCGATGCCCCATATCTGCGGGTCGGACGCCGCCGGAACCGTAGAGACCGTGGGTACGGGGGTCGAGGCCTGGTCTACGGGTGACAGGGTCGTGATCAATGCGGCCCTCTCGTGCAACAACTGCGACTTCTGCCGGCGTGGCGACGAGGCGCTATGCGTCGAGTTGCAGGTGCTCGGCGAGCACGTCAGCGGGGCGGCGGCGGAACTGGTGCGGGTTCCTGCCGAAAACCTGTTTCGGATTCCCGATTCCTTGGAATTTGAGGCTGCCGCCGCCAGTTCACTCGTGTTTCAGACTGCGTGGCGGGCCCTGACCCGTCGTGGCAGGCTCTGCGCCGGCGAGACTTTGCTGGTGACGGGAGCATCCGGCGGTGTTGCTTCCGCAGGGGTGCAGATCGGTCGTCACCTGGGCGCCCGGGTGATCGCGGTGACATCGGGCGGCAGCAATGTGTCGTGGATTAAGGATCTGGGCGCCGATGTTGCCATCGATCGATTGTCGGAGGATGTGGATGCTCGCATTCGGGAAGAGACGGCAGGCCGTGGCGTGGATGTCGTGTTGGACAGTGTCGGCGAGCGGATGTGGAAGACCGTGACGCGAGCTGCCGGGATCGATGCCCGGATCGTGGTTTATGGTGCGACCACCGGATCAGACGTGCGACTCCACCTCACGCATGTATTCTGGAAACAGCTCACGGTGACCGGCTCGACGCTGTCCTCGCGGACTGAATTCGAGGAGGTGATGACGTTGATTTCGGCGCGTGCCTTACAACCAGTGATCGACGAAATCATGCCTCTTGAGCGCATCAGGGAGGCGCACGAACGGCTGGAAGCGGCCGAGGTACGCGGCAAACTCGTGCTGACTCTGTGATGCATGGGGGAAGGGCGGGCCCGTTGCCAGCACTCTTGTTGCTTGCCGCATCGGTCGGCGCATGCGCCCCCGCAGCGCCGGAACCGGCGCAGGAGCCGACCGTCGATACTCTGCTGGTCGGCGGAGACTCGATGCTAGTGGATAGCCCGTTGGACAACCCCGAGGATCCATTCTTCGGATTCGACCTGGACAGAACAGTTGCGGCAACAACAGAACAGCGGGAATTAGCGCTGCGCTTGCGTAACGAAGGACTTGAAGACGTCCTGGTATTCGCGGATGCCGGAGCCGGCGAGGTCTGGGTTGACTCCGTGTCGGCGGGTGGTTGGACGCGAGTCGACCTGGTAACGCGAGCGCCGGTCGTCACCCTGCGGTCAACCGATCTTGGGGGCAGGTTTCTGCGCCGCCTCGAAATCACAGTGGGCGTGGGCGGCAGCGTGGACAGCGTGAGGGAGGTAATCGTCAGCGCTCCCTGATCGCGCCACAGGTTACGTGGCGCGATGTGGGGCGGAGCCCACAAATGGAGCACGGTGACCAGTAGAGTGGGCGTGCTATGTGGTTTCCGCGGACGACGTTCACCACAGGCGCAACGATCGAGCACCGATCTTGCACAAATACCAAACACGATGAAGGCCGACAACACTCGGCAGGGAGGACGCAAATGAAAATCGTCACGTCTGTTCTTACGCTCGCCGCGACTGCGGGATTGGCGCTGCTGGCGCTTACATCGCGCAAAGATGCCGGTGATGCGCAGACCATTGAGAACGTAGGCACGCAAGCGAGCGGCGAAGAATCCACCAGCGTTTCGGCGGCAGCCGAATCGTGGTTCGTGTAGGAACTGAAACTATGGACGGACGCAACGATCGCCGCATAGCGCAGTTGCTTCATGACGCCATTCGGGCTGATGTTCACGCCCGAGTCGACGATACGCTAGATCACCTTGAGTCCTTGGTAGAATTCCTTCAGGAGGCCGACGAAATCGAGGCAGCATTGGAACGCGCGCTCGTCGAAGTCGCCGATGTCGTTGCGGAGGGTCTGGTCGCCCAGCTCCGCGAGGTACGTCGCCCCAGTTACTGACTCCCACCCACCTGCCTGGTCGTATCCTGCGATCGCCCGTAACCATCTGTATACAGAGTGTAGAGCGTAACACAACGGATAAGTCGGATGGTGTTTCTCCTTCGCTGAATTCCGTCGGCCTCTGTGCATGTAAAGACTGTCGCGCTATACTATGTGCCATGGAAATACGCATGCAGGAGCTGGCTGCCCGAAGCGGCCTTACCAGGACGAAGATCCATCACTATCTGCGTGAAGGCTTGTTGCCGCCGGCGCAGAAGTCAGCTCGAAACGCCGCCCTGTACGGGCCGGAGCACCTTGAGCGCCTGACGCTGATCGCGAAACTTCGCGGAGCGGCGGCGGGCGAGTTGTCCATTCCCCAGATTCGTACCGTACTGGCCTATGTGGAGACCGGCATGCCGGAGGCATCAGCCGTACGACTTGTGGCCGAAGGCATCGGGCCGACGGCCGGCACGCCCGCAGCAGCCTGGGATACGGCAGACGATCTCGCTGTGGCAGCGCAGGTCCCGGCTGACTTGGTACGCTCGCTCGAGGAAGCTCAGTTGATCCTGAGAGACGGCGCGGACGCCTATACGGCGGGCGATCTTCTTGTGGCCCGGGCCTGCGGCTCCCTGTGTGGCCGCCTCGGCGTAGAGCCATCAGACCTGACGCCGCTATTCGATCTGATCCGGGAGGTCGGCGACTATTCCGATAGCCTAGCGGAGTTGTATTCCAGCCAGGCAGCGGCCGCATCGACCGACCCGACCGGCATTCGAAGCGCGCTCCGGGACAACATTCAGAGCCTTCTGGATGCCCTGTTGTGGCGCGCGCTTGAAACCTGACCCAGCGCGACTGCGTCTAGACCACCATTACAATCACATCCGACACATCGATCCAACAGATCCGGTAGACGGAAACTATGAACACGATGATCCAAACATTCTCGCTCAGGACCGGAATGGTAGTGGCGCTGTTGTGGAGTGCGGGCCCGGTAATGGGGCAGGAGACAGCGCGCGAGGTGGGACTGGTGCAGGCACTGGAGATGGCGCGTCAGCATTCTCCGTCGTTGGCACAGTCGGC
>SMVB01198940.1_pt1 | contig 17150 bp, 15 predicted proteins | sample 2456461 | NCBI WGS metagenome assembly SMVB01 (sample SAMN11095934, study PRJNA526329) | marine sediment metagenome | biome: Marine sediment; feature: Surficial sediment; material: Deep marine sediment; isolation source: Hadal surficial sediment | place: Pacific Ocean | collected 2014-05 | depth...
CCGGGCAACACGTTCAGCGGAGCGCCTTCTTGATCCACTCGCGCACTTTCTGCGCCGCTTTCGCGACGCCAGCGGCGATCTCGTCGGTGTCGTCGAGGTCGTCGATCTCGAGCTTCTCGCGGTGCATGGCGTCGTACCGCTCGCCGTTGATGACGAGATCACCCTCGAGCTTCCGAGGCCGGCCCTTGACCTCTTCGACCTCGAGAATGACCGCGGCGTCGGCGTAGACCGACTCCGAAACGAGGGCGATGTCGGATGCGGCGGACATCTCGCGGCGTAACGCCCGCAGCAACTCGATCAGGGTCGCCTGGTCGAGCTCGTCCGGTGTCGGGCCGACGTCGACGAAGATACGAACGGCCTGCAGTTGCTGCGCCAAATCAGCCGGCGCCTCGGACACAGCCATCAAGCGGCGCAGGAGCGGCATTACGTCGAGACCGTCGTGAGCCGCCCGTATCCCGTGGTACCAGGCGAGCTCCCAGTCGCCGAGCTCGAACGCCGTGTCAGCGAGCAGCCTATGCGCCGAGCCGAGGCCGGGCCGGAGGTCCAGGGTCCGCAACAGGTCATGGCGCGCCTCCTCGAGGCGATCGTCCCGCAGCAGCACGCGAGCACGCTGGAAGTAGATCGGCCAGTAGCCCGGGTCGAGACGGGCGGCGAGATCGAGCTGCTCGAGCGCCTCGCGGTGTCGCCCGGCGGCAACCAGCGCCGGTGCCTCGCGAACGATTTGGGCGGCGCCGTCGGTGTCGTACAGGCTCCGGTAGTAGCCCGGACGAACGAAGAGCTCGACGTCGTGGTCGCGAATCTCGACGTCGACCCGGTGCCACGAGAGGCCGAAGGTCCCCGCGTCACCGTCCTCCGGCGGCGCGTTGTAGCCAACCAGGTACGAGGACCGCAGCATCTTGACCACTTCATCGAAGGCGTCTTGCACGCTGTCACGCCCGCGGCCGAGTATCAGGCGCCCTCCGGTAATGTGGGCAAGCTGACCGAGCCGGCCCTCGAGCGCCTCGCTGTAGGCGCGCATCCTCCGATACCTTCGGGTCGCGCGCGACCCCACACCGCGGATCACACGTCTGCGGGGCTCCAGCGCGTCACCGACGGCTACCGAGAAGATCGGCACCGTGCCCGACCACGAGCTCACGAGCGTATCCGCGTAGGTCGACACGCTGTGCTCGTCGCCGCCGTCACTGAGAACAACGAGCGCCGTGCGCCGTATGCTGCCGGGGATTCCGAGGTTCGGCGACGGCAAGGGGGCGCCGCAGTAGGGCCCATCGAACCGCGGATCGTCGACGAGCTCGCTGTCCCCGGGCAAGATCGCGTAGCGCGTACGGTCGACGTTCGAGAGCGCCCGCGACAGGGCATCGTAGAGCGCCGTCCCGCCGCCCAGGGGAAGGCGATCGAGGAGTCCGAGGAGCGCCGGCTCGTCCGGCGCCGACCAGGTGCCGGCGTGCACGTCGTCTCGAAACGGCACGAAATAGACGCAGTCCCCGGCGCCGAGCGCCGCCAGAAACGCCCGGGCATCCTGCTTCACCGTCGGCGCGCTCACCGCGATGCTGCCGCTCATATCGAGGACGAGGGCGACATCGAGCGGTGTGTTGCTCGATGAGGCAAAGAGCGTGACTTCCTGCACGATCCCATCTTCGGACAACTTGAAGTCATCGGCTGTCAAACCGATGACCGGCTCGCCGTCGTCATCAAGCACCGCGACGTTGAGAACGACGAGGTCGACGCCGGCGCGATACACCGGCATCTGCGGGCGTTGGCTCCCGACCTGACCGACCCGCCCGCCCGCGCTGACCGATCCCGCCACCGCCAGGGCGACGAAAAGGGCACCGAAGACCGGCGCCATGGACCGCAGATTCATGCCCCGATACTAACCGGTTGCCCCAAGCTTCCCATAGACGTACGGCCGGATCGCCCTACGCATGGGGTCGTCGGCTAACGGAGCAACGCCTCGATCGAGGCCGGCAGCGCGAACATCGACGGATCGACGTTTACGATTCCGGCCCCCGTTCGACAGCGTTCAAAAACGTCCAGTCGTCATGCCCAAGCGCGTGGTAAACGCGGGGGGCGAAGCTGACCGGGTCTAGTTTCTCGACGGCGAGCCGGTCTCTGATTTCGCGCTCGAGCATGAGCGTCTCGGTGTCGCGCTCGCTGGCCGGGATCTCGAGCGCTTTCGAGCGCGTGGCGGCGACCTTCTCGGCGAGGCGTTTAACGTGTACTTCATGCTTGGCGAACTCGACGCCCGCCTGCTCGGTGATCCGCTTCCGCGCCTCGCGGCGCCGCGGTGTTCCGGTTCGGAGGCCGGATCAGCGGTGAGGCTCGCCGGACCCACGGAGCCGGTTACGCGACGCGCGGTCCCTCGACCGCCACCAGCGGCTCGAGGAACTCGATGCTGGTGATGTAACCGCCGCGTGGCACGCGAGCCGTGCGGACGACGTGGGCGCGGCTCACACTCGGGACGACCTTGCCTGCGCCACCATAGATCTCGAGAGAGCAGGGCGCATGGCGCGCCAGGTACTTGTCGAGGCTGAACCGCGCGCCGCCGCGCGAAAGGTCGATCAGGGTGCCCTCTACTACGGGGGACCCTTCGCCGGCGTTTCCAAAGAACATCGGCTGTTCCACTCGGACGCCGACCCTCATGCACCGTGACACACGCGGGTACTTGCGCCGATCCACCGAGGGCTTCCCAAAATGCATCGGACCCTCCCTTTTTGCCTTGTTGCGTTATCTGATTAACAGTGATCTACTTTAGTCTATAACGATTCAACCAAGGTTTTTATATTGTTTTCAGGCCTATAAGAAGTATTAATGACTTTTAATAGTTATAACTATCCATTAGTCGCAACATTTTTGGGATAGCGAGGGCTTCCGCTCAGGAAAACAACGGTGCCCGCTCTCGAAGGGGGCGCCGCGGTAGGGCCCATCGAACCGCGGATCGTCGACGAGCCCGCTGTCCCCGGGCAAGATCGCGTAGCGCGTACGGTCGACGCCGGCGCGATACACCGGCACCTGCTGGCGTTGGCTCCCGACCTGACCGACCCGCCCGCCCGCGCTGACCGATCCCGCCACCGCCAAGGCGACGAAAAAGGCACCGAAGACAGGCGCCACGGACCGTGGATTCATGCCCCGATACCAACCGCTTGCCCCAGGCTTCCCACAGACGCACGGCCGGATCGCACCCCGCATGGGGGGTGTCGGCTAACGGAGCAGCGCCTCGATCGAGGCCGGCAGCGCGAACGTCGACGGATCGACGTTGTCGTACTCGATCGACGAGATCGTGAGCTGCACCGTCTGGCCCGGGCCGAGCTCCTGGACGATCTTCGTCGGCACCATGATGTCACCGAATTGCTGGTAGTCGCTGGCGAAGGCGCGCACGTTGACCGCCCCCATGAGCGAATATTGCAGGCTCTCCTCACCTACCAGACGGCCGTTCTCGACGTCGAAGTACTCGAAGCTCTCGCGACCGGAGTTGTAAACCAGTCGTACTTTGTAGGTCAAGCGGCCGGCGAACTCCGTCATCTCCAGCGTCTCCATCGACTGGAACCTGGAGGGATCGTGAAGGTCCGAATAGTAGTCGGACTCGTCCACGATTTGCTGTAGCTCGTCGCCTTGCAGGATCCGCTCGCCGGTCATCGGATCGGTCGACCATCCGACCTCGCCGTTGTACCCCGTCCTGATCTCGATGCCCAGGTCCGCGAAGCTCACGACGAGCAGCGACTTGTCGTCGGCAGCGGCGTAGAACTGCACCTCGCCCGTGATCCCCTGCCCCAACAGCTCCATGGTGCCACGCCCCTGGGTCGACGAGTGCCCGCGGATCGCCTCGGCGCCACCGATCGCCTCGATGTAGCGGGCGATGACCTCCTGGGCCGGTGGCAACTCCTGCGCGGCCGCCACGTCCTGCAGCGGCGGCGACTCCTGTGCGAGCGGCAACTCCGCCCCCAGCGGCGACTCCTGCGCCAACGACAGCGCTGGCGCCAACAGGGGGACGGCGCCTGCGGAGCTCGCGGCCAGGAAAAGAACGGCGCCGCCAGCGGCGCTCAGACGATGGATTCGCTGTCGCATGTAAAGTCTCCCGAAGAACCGTTGAAGGGGCTCTCGTTGTCGTTTCACGAACGGCGCCGTCAACGTTGTCGCACGATCCACTCTACCGCAGCTTCCAGCGTCGGATCTCGGCCATCAAGCAGGTCCTGGCGCGTTACCCGCACCGCCTCGTCGGGGATGACGCCGCGGCCCTCGAGGCGGACGCCGGTCTGCGAGATGACGAAATCGGCGAACGCGTGCTGCAGGACGTCACCGTTCGGCAACGTGTCCATCATCGACGGCAACACCGCCCCCATCGAGCGCTGCCCGAAAACACGGGCGCGGCCAATCGCCTGCATGCCGCCGGCGAAGACCTCGGACGTGCTGGCGCTCGTATTGTCGATCAAGATGGCCAGCGGTCCCGCGTACGGCTCGACGCGGGCGCCGGCGGTATCGATACGACGCGGATTAGTAACAAAATTGAGCTCGCTGTCCCGCATCCGCATGGTGCCGAGCGACAGGTTCTCGTCGACGAAGTGGCCGCCCACGCCCATCACCATGCCGCCGAGCCCGCCCGGATTGCCGCGCAGGTCGAGGATGATGCCGTCGGCATGGCGCATGCTGTCGATCGCCTCGTCGAAGGGCCGGATAACGAGCGGCAGCCAGATGTTGAAAGAAATGACGCCGATGTCGAGATCGACGTCCGGCCGCAGAACCTCGCTCTCCAGGTTGGCGAAGATCGGCGGCAGGTTGCCGAACCGGCTGAGCCTCCCGGCGGGAGGGGCGAGCTCGATCCCGACCGAACGCGGCTCGTTGTCCGCATCGAGAAAACCCACCTCGATCGTGGTGCCCGGAGGCCGAGACAACCGGCGTTGCATCGCCCGCTGCGCCTCGACCCGCACCGAGTGCTCGTCGACGTCCTCCACCTCGGGAACGGCCCCGCCCTCGATCTCGTAGCTGCCGACGCGCTGCAGGATCCAGCCCGTAGCAACGCCGGCTGCCGCACCCGGCCCGTCGGGGTCCACTACCGAGACGACGAACTGGTCGCCTACAAGCATCACCTGGAACCCGGGATCGCCGCCGCCGGCGACGTCGCCGCCGTCGACCCGAAGGTCGCCGAGCGCCTCGCCGGGCCAGAGGGCGAAGTGCGACTGCCCGAGGCGGCCGAGCATCTCGCGAATGACGGCACGCAGCTCCCCGATCGATTCCGCCTCGGCCGCACGTGGCCGCAACTCGTCGCGCACAGCATCCCAGTCGACACCGTTGAACTCGGGATCCCAATGGGTCTCGGCGATGATCCGCCAGGCTTCGTCGAAGGTCTCGAGATGGTCGTTCTGCGACGCCGCGGCGGCCGCCGTCGCACAGATGAGGAGCGCGGCGCAGGCGCCGCGCAGATGGGTTCTGCCGGCCGCAACCACATCCGCCACAGTCGTGCCGCGAACCGCTACAGCCGTGACTGTCGCACCGCGGGCCGCTCGCCCGCGCTTCAACGGCCGATCCCGTCGAGGCGCCACATACCGCCCGAACGATCCTCGACCGCAATGATGAGTCGCCCCGGCGCCACCGCGAACTTGGTATAGAGGACCGCCTCCGGCAAACCAGTGTGGAGAGCCTCGAAGCGTGTGACCCGATGCGGATCGCCGCCTGCAGCCGGCTGCGCCCAGACGTTGAAGCTACCGCTCCGATCGGAGATGAAGAAAAACCACTGTCCGTCCGGTGACCACGCCGACCACCCTTCCTGGGCCGGGTCGACCACCAGGGGTGAGGGGCTGGCTCCGTTCTTCGAATCGATGACCCAGATGTCACCGCCGCCGCCGTCGCGATTGGTCCAGAAGGCAATTCGGTCGCCGCTCGGCGAGTAGGTCGGGTACATCTCGAAGCTCGCCGACCGCGTCAACCTTTGCGGGTCGCCCCCGTTGCCGATCTCCTTCGTCCAGATGTCCCAGTTGCCGGCACGGTTCGAGTAGAACGCGACCCCGCTACCGTCAGGGGAGAAGGTCGGTAGGACGTCGCGTTCCGGATGCTCGGTGCGGGTGAGGTTCGTCGGCACACAGTCCGCGGCGCACGGCACCTGCCACAGCTCGTACGAGCCGTGCGCCGTTGACGACAGCACCAGCTCCCCGTCCGGCGAGAACGTGCCGCCGATCTCGCGCACGGAGCGGTCCCAGTTCGTCGTAACCTTGGTTTCGACGAAATCGTCGAGACGCATCGAATAGAGCTGTCCTTGATCGGAGGTTCGATGCGCCGTCCACACCAGCACCTCGCCATCGGCCGAGATCGATGGGTAGTAGTTACTGTCGGCCGCGGCCGTGAGCTGCGTTTGCATGCCGGTGAGCTGCGCCGTCTGCGGATCGAATTCGTAGGCCCACAGATGGCGGACGATATGACGCGCGATATAGGCCATCTGGTTGCCGCCGGGCGCCAAGGCGGGGTCGATGTCGTCGCTCGTCGGCCAGGTCAGCCTCACCGGCGCGCCCACGGGGCGCCGGTCGTCACCCAACCGAACCTTCCAGATGTCCTTGTTGCCGCCGTACGGTCCCACGCTCATGACGAAGAAGGTACCGTCGTCGGCGGCGGCGAGCCCCGTGACCTCCTGGCCGGTGGGGACGAGACCCAACGGCTCGCCCTTGCCACCATCGGCGACGGTCATCATGTACACGTCGGCTTCCGAGCGGCTCCAGTAATAGACTTGGCTGCCGTCATGCGACCAGATCGGCTGGGGCTTCCCTGCCGTGCCGACGACCAGCTCCCTCGGCACAGCCCCGACCTGCGCGTCAACGACGTAGATATCGCCACGCCAGTCGAACATGATGCGTTCGGAGTCCGGTGACCACTTCGGGCGAGCACCGAATTCCGTCAGTTGCGCCGGGTTGCTGCCGTGCGGATCGATCAACTGGATGCCCTCGCTGCCGAAGTCGGCGGTGTAAGCGACCAGGAGCCCGTTCGGTGCCCAGTCCGGGTCGGTCTCGTTACCCGGCAGATCCGTGAACCGTCGCGCCCGCCCGTCCTCTTCCTGGTGCCACAGATCCATGCTCCCGGAGACATCGGACGAATAGACGATGTCCGACCCGTCGGGGGACCACGAAGGCGAGCCCACGAGCCCCGCCTGGCTGGTCAACCGGATCGGCGCCGGCTGTCCGTTTCCCGCGCCGTCTGCGGTTGCCGTCGTCGACGCCTCACCCGTGAAGCCGCCCAGCCAGAACCCGGCGAGCAGCGCTACCGCTCCGACCGCCGCCGTACCGACAACCCACGACAGCGGCGAGCTCTTTTGCCCCGGCATGTAACCGACATCGGTGCCGCCATCGGCCACCACTATGCTCTCGAACTCACCCGACTGGAGCTCATCCTTGAGAGCATCGAGAGCGTTCCGGAGGTCGATCGCAGTCTGGTAGCGACGCACCGGATCTTTGGCGAGGCAGCTCCGCACGATGCGGGCCAGGTGGGCCGGCAACCCCGGCTTCCGCCGCGTGATCAGCACCGGTGTGTCCTTGATGATCGACGACATCAACGACATCGGCGTGTCGCCGTCAAACGGCAACTCTCCGGTGGCCATCTCGTACATCAAGACGCCGAGCGAGAAGATGTCGGAGCGATGATCCGCGGCGCGGCCCTCAGCCTGCTCCGGCGACATGTACGCCACCGTCCCGATGATCTGCCCTTCGAGCGTCAACCCGATCATGCTCGGGTCGACCAGGGCGGCGAAATCGTGGGCGTCGTCGCGCAGCTTCGCGAGACCGAAATCAAGAACTTTGAGGCGTCCGTCGTCGCCCACCATCACGTTCGACGGCTTCAGGTCCCGGTGCACGATTCCCTTGAGATGAGCGGCGGCAACCGCCTCCACGAGGCGCAGCGACAGCTCGAGGAAGGTCGCTGTGTCCATCCCACCCTCCGGGATGAGCTCGTCGAGGGTTCGGCCCTCCACGAGCTGCATGGTGATGAAGTGGGTGCCGTCGTCTTCCTCGACCGAGTAGATCGTGACGATGTTCGGATGATCCAGAGCGGCGATCGCCTTGGCCTCGCGCTCAAAGCGCTGGCGGCGCTCGAAATCTTCCGAAAACTGCGGCCGCAGAACCTTCAGCGCGACCTCGCGCGCAAGGCTCTCGTCGTACGCGGCGAACACCTCTCCCATCGCGCCCGAGCCGATCGCTCGGACGATCTCGTAGCGCCCCAGATTTTCGCCCACCTTGGGGACCCTCATGCCACTCCCTCGCTGCCCGGCAACGGCGACTCCGGTACGGAGGCGGTGTTACCACCGCAGATGATAACCGCCACGCGCTCGCCCGGCGCCGGGACGTAGGCACCCGACAGCAGCGCCGCGAGCGAGGCCACGCCCCCGGGCTCGGCGACGATCCGCAAGCTGTCCCAGAGTTGCCGGCGAGCGTCGATGATCGCGTCGTCAGAAACAAGGACGGCGGCAGCAACGTGTCGACGGGCGATGGCGAAGGGAACGTCGCCGATCTTCCGGGCGCCGAGCGAGTCGGCGGCGATGCCGCCGACGCTGACTTCGACGGGGTGGCCGGCATCCAGCGCCCCGGCGAGCGCCGCGCAACCCTCCGGCTCGACCGTGACCACGCGCCGCTCGCTCCGGTACCAGGCGGCGACGCCGGCCGCCAGGCCACCGCCGCCGACCGCCACCAGCACCGTATCGATGTCGGGTAGCTGCTCCTCCATCTCGCGCCCCACCGTTCCCTGACCGGCGACGACCTCCGGGTGATCGTACGGATGGATCAATAACGCGCCGGTCTGTACGGCGCGCTCCCGACAGGCTTCCATGGCGTCATCGTAGTATTGCCCGACGACGGTCACGGCGGCGCCGTATCTGCGGATGCGCTCCGCCTTGAGCGGCGGCGAGCCCTCGGGAACGAAGATCTCCGCGTCGATTCCCAGCACCTTGGAAGCATAGGCGACCGCCTGCCCGTGGTTTCCACCGGAGGCGGTGATCACACCGGCCTCCGGAACCTTCGCCGACAGGATCCGGTTGAAAGCACCGCGCGGCTTGAACGACCCGGTGTGCTGAAAGAGCTCCAGCTTGAGAGCGATCTCGGCATCGAGCCCGAACGCCCTGGCCTCCAGATGGATCACCGGGGTGCGACGAACGCGGCCTTCGATTCGCGCCGCCGCAGCGTCGATGTCCCGGCGTGAAACGATCCCCACCTCAGCCCGCCATTACCGAGCCGACGCGTTCGAGCAAGGTGGCGAGAGAAAACGGCTTTTCCAGGAGAACACGGTGCTCACCGGACAACCGGGCACCGACGATCTCCTCGGAGTATCCGCTCATGAAAACGACCTTCAAGCCCGGGTTGCAAGCCTCGAGCTCGATGGCAAGCTCGCGGCCGCCCATCTTCGGCATGACGACATCGGTGAGCAACAAGTCGATCTTCTTGCCGTTGCCCGACACGGCCTCGAGCGCATCGACCCCGTTGCTCGCAACGATCACCTCGTAGCCGTCATCCTCCAGAACGGCGATCAGGAGCGCGCGGATGCGCTCCTCGTCCTCGGCCACGAGAATCGTCCCCTTGCCGCCCACCGCTGCCGCGACTTCGGTGCCGGGCGCCACGGCCGCCACGGGGTCCGTCGCAGGGACCGCCGCCGCCACCGCATCGCTCTCGTCAGGAGCTTCCACCCGCGGCAGGAAGACCGTCATCGTGGTGCCGGAACCCGGGGCGCTCTCAACCACGGTCGCGCCCCGGCTTTGACGTACGACACCGTACACGGTCGCCAGGCCCAAGCCACTCCCTTTGCCCACTTCCTTGGTCGTAAAAAACGGCTCGAACATTCGTCTACGGGTCTCTTCGTCCATGCCCACGCCCGTGTCCCGCACCATCAGCTCTATATGCTCGCCGGGCGCCACACCGGGGATCGATTCCGCAACGTCAACGGGCAGCTCGATGTTCCGCGTTGCGATCGTCAAGGTACCGCCTTCCGGCATCGCGTCGCGAGCGTTGAGCGCCAGGTTCACGAGGACATGCTCCAGCTGGGCGGGGTCGACGCGGACCCAGCCGAGATCATCGGCCAGCTCCGTCTCGAGACGGACGTCGTCGCCCAACGATCGATCCAGCATGGTCTTGACCGCGCGCACGACCTCGTTGACGTCGACGTGGCGCGGCGCCAGCACCTGGCGGCGGGAAAACGCCAGCAGTTGGCGCACTAGAGTGGCGCCGCGCTGTGCCGCTTCGTCGATCTGACGAGCCTCTTCCCAGTCGTCGGTACCGACTTCAAGGCTTTTCAGAAGCCGCTGTCCACGGCCCGTGATGATGGTCAACAGGTTGTTGAAGTCATGCGCCACGCCACCGGCAAGGTGGCCAACCGCTTCGAGCCGCTGCGAGCGCCGTAGTCGCTCTTCGCTACGCTGTAGCGCATCGGCAGTGCGCGCCAACTCGTTGCGCTCGTCTTCCAGCAACCAGATCACCATTCCCAGGCCCATGGCGAACTGCAGCAGGAAGTCCAGGAAACCCAGAAGGGCAAACTCGGCGCCCATGGTGGCCACACCGAGGAACTCCAAAGAGATCCAGACGAAGTAGTTGACCTGCTCGGCGCCGTACAGGAGAAAGGCGCCGATGACGATGGCGCGCCCGGATCCGTGGCGCCAACCGCCGCGCCATGACAGCCAGACGCCCGCCGAGAGATACGCCACCGCGGCGGCGGCCGACCGGAGGCCCACACGGATGAAGAACCGGGCGCCCGCCAACGCCGGGTCCGACGTAAACAGCATCGCCAAGATCACCCCCGCAACCACGCAGACACCCAACATGGCGCGCTTCCAGCGCCTCGAGACGGAGCGGCCGCGAGTGATCGCATAGGTCCCGGACATCAACCATGCGATGTGGGCGTATCCGGCCACCAGGGTCACGATCGTCAGCGAAACCCGCACGATGTGCTGTGGCGGCCAGGACCGGGTCCACGCGGCGGCGAGAAATCCACCAAAGATGTAGACCCCGAGAGCGGCCCAACCCCACGACCACTCGCGCAGGTAAGAGTGCCCGTAGGTACGGTAGAAACGCGCCAGCAACAGGGCTATCAGCGCCGCACCGGCAGCCTGCACCAGGTAGGCCACGTACAGCGTGTAGCTTTCGGTCATCTACGGCCTCAGCGTGCTGAAGAGCTCTCGGGTCTCGCGCCGCGGGCACCCCGGGGCGTCGACGCAAGACGCCGCGACAGCTTCTATCTTTCAGTCTTGCCCTTCTCCCAGGCCTTGATGCCCTGGACCATCCACAGGGGCGGCGTCTCGTCCTTCAAGTAATGATCGAAGAACTCCTGCATGCGAACGGTGAAGTCTTTCTGATTCACCCGCTGGCGCAGACCGTGCGCTTCGCCGTTGTAGTTGAACATCCAGGAGGGCTTGTCGAGCCGCCGCAGCGCCATGATGAACTCGATGCCCTGGTACCAAGGCACGGCGCCGTCCTCGTCGTTGTGCAGGATGAGCAGCGGGGTCTCGATCTTGTCGGCCCAGAAGATCGGTGAGTTCTCGACGTAGCGCAGCGGCACGTCCCAGAGGCTGCCGCCGAGGCGGCTCTGCGTCTGCTCGTACTGGAACTGCCGTACCATGCCGCTCGCCCAGCGAATGCCGCCGTAGGCGCTGGTCATGTTCGACACCGGCGCTCCCGCTTCGGCGGCGGCGAAGATGTTGGTCTGGGTCACCATGTACGCGATCTGGTAGCCACCCCAGGAATGACCCTGGATGCCGATGCGGTCCGCGTCGATGAAGCCCTCGGCGATCAGCATGTTGATACCGGGCAGCACGCACTTCAGCGCGTCCTTGCCTGGATACCCGGTGCCGTACTCGATATCCGGCATCCATACGACGTAGTCGTTGCTGGCGTAGTACGAGGCGTTCATCGAGGTCCCGGGGCTCGGATGGCGGAAGCTGTGCAGCCCCTGGTGCAGGGTCTCGTAGATGTAGACCAGGAGCGGGTAGGTCTTGCCAGGATCGAAGTCCTCGGGTTTGATCAGAATGCCCTTGAGCGGCACGCCGTCCGAGCTGCGGAAATCGCGAAGCTCAGCCTCGCCCCACAGGAAGGCGGCGGTTTGGGTGCCCAGGTGCGACACCCGCTTGGCCATGAAGTCCATGCCGCTGACCCAGATGTCCGGGTACTCCGAGAAGGTCGACTGGGTGAACATCAAGATGTCGGCATCCCGCGCCTTCGTCGGATTGCCGATCGCCTTGTCGACCATCATGATCTCGCGCGGATATTCGGTGCCATCGACCGAATCGATGTAGAAGCCGGTCGCCATGGTGTCCTCATTGGTGGTACGGAGGAGCAACTCGGCGTCGGGATCGACGAACGTCTGGTCGGGATCGAGGCGCACGTAACGGAACGAGAGGTCGTAGGCGCGGCCGTACCCCTCGGTGATCATACGCGCCTCGGAACCGTCCGGGCGCAGCAACCAGATGTCGTAGCGGTCGTAGATCAGCACGCCCTCATCACCGCGCAACCAGCCGGCGACGCCGTACGAGCCCGCCGCCTGCGGCGTGTCCCAGTCCTCACGATCGAACCGTACGTCGAGGGTCGCGGTGAGGTTACGGGTCGTGCCCACGGCGATGTCGTAGACGTACCAGTCGTAGTCGTCCATGCCGAACCAGGTGACGTAGCGACCCGCCGGCGAAAGAGTGGCGCCACGGAAGACCCCCTCGGCCACCATCGTGCGCGCACCCGTCATCGGGTCGATCACGTACACGTCGTTGAACCTGCCGTAGTAGGAGACGCGTTTGGTATAGGGAACGTCGCTCAGGGCAAACGCGACGCTGCCGTCGTCGCTCAACCGGACATCGGGAACGTCCTCGTCGGCGAGTTTCACGAAGCGGCCGCTGTCGACGTGATAGACCGACTCCCAGGTCTGGTTCTCGACCCGCTCGCGCATCTGTAGCTGCTGGGGCTGCGGGTACGGGTCGTTCCAGGACCAGAGGTCGAACACGGCACTCTCCTCGTCGTCGCCGTCGTCGTCGGGTTCGGGCTCGGGGATCTCCTTGATGCCGAACAGCACGATGCTACCGTCGTCGTTGAACGATATTGGCGATAGGTTGGAAACAGCCATGCCGCTCGGGAATCCCGCCGTCGAGTCGTGCGACACCCATAGCGCCGCCGCCGCTGACCCGACGTCCCAACCGTAGAGATTGAAGGTCGGCTCGTCGGCATCGTAGTCGTCGCGATCGGTAACGAACGCCAAACGACCCTGATCCTCGTCCAGTACGAGGCGCTCGTAGTTGCCCTCGCCCCCGATCACCGTAGCGCTGGCGCCCTGCACAGGCCGGTACGCGTAGACCCCGTCGGCTTCCGGCTCCTCCTCGCTCGAGACCGTGTACAGCACGATCTCGCCATCGTCGGTGAACTGGTAGCTCAACACCGACGCAGCGTTCCACTCGCTGCCGTCGGCGAGCGCGCGAATGGTGAGCGTGGTGCCGTAATCCTTGTCCTTCTCGTCTTCTTCGTCTGTCTCGGCTTCCTCTTCCTCCGCTTCCGGCTCCGCGGTGGCCTCAGCGCCGGGCTCCTCCGGCGCCGCCGCCGGCTCCTCGTTGAGGTAGGCGATGTAGCCACCGGCGTTCTCTGGAACGAGGAAGCTCCGGACGCGATCAACCTCGACGACATCACCGCCGGCGAGGCTCATGATGCCAAGCGCGTTCTTCGGCATGTCATCCGGCTTCGTCTCTTCTTCTTTTGCCGCTTTGTTTTCCTCTTCGGACGGGACGATGGTAAACACGAGATACGTCGAATCCGGGCTGAACCGAGCGCCGGTGCCGCGCGGATACCGGTACTCGGTGCCGGACTCTACACTGCGAACGATGAGCTCCGCATCGCCCTCCTGCGGAACCGCGGAGTACGCCACCCACTCCCCGTTCGGCGAGATTCGCTGCCCTTGGATCCGCTTCCAAGCATCGTAGTCCTCGTGGGTCAATGGCCCCTTCCCCGCCCCCATCTGGGCGCCGGCGGGCGCCGCCGAAAACGAGACCCCGGCCACAAACATCATCACTACGACGAGCGTCCAACGCTTGAACATCGTGCCTCCTGGGAAAGCGGGGAAAGGCCGAGCGCTCCGTCCGGGCGCACCCGTCCCCTTCGATATCAAAGACCCCGAAACGCTACTAGAGATCCGCCCTGCGCTCCAGTCGCGCGACCGAAGACATCCAAGCAGGCGCCCCGAGAGGCCGGGGACGGGTGGCGGGAAATCGAGAAAAACAGGAGACTATCAAACAACGGCAGATGGCTGACGCCCTCTAGCGGCCGCCCAGCGCCTCGAGGAGCTCTTCTACCGACGGCCGCACGCGGTAATCCTCATCGACGCGGACGTAGCGAACCACGCCTGCCTTGTCGACGATCATCGCGGTCGGGTGCGGGATGATCATGTCGCTGCCTTCGTTATAGACGCCGTAGGCCTTGATCGTCATGGCGTCCGGGTCGAGGAGGAACGGCATCGTCAGACCCTCGGCGTCGCGCAGTTCGCGCAGCTTCGCGGGATCGTCGTTGACGATCAGCCACAGGACGGTGTCGGGTCCAACCAGGCTGTGGATGTTCTGTTGCAGCTCACCGAGCTGCGCGCGGCAATACGGTCACCAGGTGCCGCGGAAGAAGATCACGATGGCGGTTTTCTCGCCGCGCAGGTCGGCAAGACTGTACGTTTCGCCATCGATTGACTGCAGCGTGAAATCGATAACTTCGTCGCCGACCGCGACGCGGGCGGCTTGTTGCGCCGCGCCGGCGACGGCCGGAACGAGTGCGAGCGAGAGAATCAACAGGATTCCGAGGCGGCTCGCGGCGCCGTTGTTCTCGACACGGCTGGACAATACTGGCACGGGAGCATGCTCCGTCTTTTCGGGGGCGTTGTGGGCGATCACGGCACCTCAGGCGGCCCGGCCCGAGCGCCTCACACCGGAACCCCAAGCATATCCGCCGAGCGCCTCGGAATCGAGTACCCAGATCGTCTTGCCCTCCGAGTCGACCCACTTGTCGCGACGGAACTCGTTGAACACCGTGCTCGTGGTCTCCCGCGTCGAGCCGACGAGTTGGGCGAGATCCGACTGGGTCAGGCGCAGATCGATCCTGACGCCGCGGCGCTCCCGCTCTCCGTAGTCCCTCGCCAGATCCGCGAGCGTGTGCGCCAACCGGGTCCGGACGTCCTTGCTGATCAGGTCGAGGACACGCTTCTCGGTGCACTCCTTGCGTCGACCGATGACCCGCGCGACCTCGAGCGAGACGCCGGGGTTGCGGCCCATGAAACGCTCGAACTCGGCCTGGTCGACGGTACAAATGAAAGCGTCGTCGACGACCGTCGCGGTGCCGGAACGCCGTTCCTTCCCGGTGATCGCCAATTCCCCGAAGATTTCGCCCGGGCTGATGAAATACAGGATGAACTCCTTGCCGTCGTCGGAAGCGCGGGTGATCTTGATGCGCCCGGACTTGAGCACGTACAGACGATTCGCGAGGTCACCGAACTGATAGACATGCTGGCCGGCCTCGACCAACTCGGTCTCGAAATGTTCGCCGAACTGACGAATCTCGGCGCTGGGGAGTCCTGCAAACAGAGGTACCTGCTTAAGGTGCCAATATTTCGCCTGCGCGATCGCTAGCGAGCTTTCCATTCTCCCCACTCCTTCGGTTGCCGTTGTTAGCATCTGAACGATCTTCTAACGGCTTCTTTGCACGAACTCAGGGGTTGGTTTCAGGGAAAATCCAGCTTCGCAGCGTGGTGCAGAAGCCCCGCGGGCACCGCGGCAGCTCTTCAGCACGCTGTCAGGGGTCCAGCACAGGCGCCACGCGGCGCTCGAGAAAAACGCCGAACAGGTATCCCGTCGCACCGAGCATCAGCATGCCGCCGAGGTGCGCGGTCAGGAAATGTATCGGCACCGAGACCGGGCACACCATGCGCCACGACGCATCGGCGATCACGCCGCTGCCGAATCCGGCGAGAAGTCCGATATAACGCGGCCGGATCGGCAAGGCACGACCGGCCATGTAGGTAACGATCGCCAGAAACGGCACGCCGAGGAGAATCTCGTAGCGAATGCAGCTCCACCAACTGGTGAGAAAGTCCTCATAGCCCATCGGGTCGCGCAACCACATGATGATGTTGACCGCCAGGTGCAGCGCCAGGGCGCTGATGCATACGCCATAAACAACGGGCTTGGCGACCCGCATCCCCGGCACCGTCTCCTGCAGCGCGATGGCCAGCACCGCGAGCCCGAGGGAGATCTGCAAGATCATCGGCAACCACGCGATCACCACCTCGACGCCCTGCAGGTCGGATCGCAGCCCGAAGGCCACCAGCGTGCCGACGGCCATCACGACGGCGAGTGGCCCGGCCCACAAGATGCGCACCCACGGGGGCGACAGTGGCTTGACCGGCTCGATATCGGCGGCCACCGCGCGGCGAAGAGCCTCCGTCAACTCGATGCGATCGCTCATCTAGCCGCCGCCTTCCTGACCGAGAATCTCACGGAGCTTCTGGATACCGCGAAACGATCGCAACTTGGCCGCCCGACCCGTGATGCCCAAGATACCGCCGATCTCCTTGAACGTGAATCCCTGAACATGGTGCAGCATGACGGCCTCCCGACGATCCTCCGGCAGCTTCCGCAACGCCCTGCGTAACTCGTCGGTCACCGGCAGGTCCTCCGCCAGAGCCGCCACCGGAAGCTCCGGAAGGTCTTCCTTCGCCAGGACCTCGTGCTTGGCCCTGCGGCCGCGAGAGCGTCGATCCATCAGGAAGACATGCCGGGCAATCCCGAAGATCCAAGGCTTGACGGGCCGCGGCGGCGTGTATGTGTGACGCGATCGATGCACCTGGAAAAAGGTGTCCTGCAGCAAGTCATCGGCTCGATCCACACTCCGCGCCAGCGCGGCGAGATAATTGCGGACGCCCACCGCCAACAAGCCGAAAATATCCTCGAACGCATCAAGCTCTCCTGCCTGGTAGGCGATCATGCGCTCGATCAACCTCGCGTCTACGCTTGGATCCATTGTCCTCACGTCTGACTTTGCCAACTGCGGGGCGCTGGTTACAGCCACTTCAGCGTTCACGCGTCAACAGCAGCACGGCAAAGAGCTCGTCCTCGTCGGTAAACACCCGCTGCAGAGCAAATCCGAAATCAGCGAGCTTTGCCACCATAGCGTCGACACGAAACTTGCGGCTGATCTCGACCA
>SMVB01293166.1_pt1 | contig 17141 bp, 11 predicted proteins | sample 2456461 | NCBI WGS metagenome assembly SMVB01 (sample SAMN11095934, study PRJNA526329) | marine sediment metagenome | biome: Marine sediment; feature: Surficial sediment; material: Deep marine sediment; isolation source: Hadal surficial sediment | place: Pacific Ocean | collected 2014-05 | depth...
CCAACCAGGCCCGGGCCTCATCTTCTGCAGTAAAGTATTCAATCTCCAGCGGCCGCAACCCTTTAAGCGTGAACATTTCAACCTGATCCCGCCATTCGATAGGCCCAACCAGCGCCATACGGTCTACGTTTTCATCGGTTTCATCGATCAGGCTTGTTTTCTCCCAGCCCGCTTCTTTTGACCAGCCTGCGAAGTTCTGCAGCACAACCATGACTTTCCAATTTTTCCTGGCCGTGAGTACCGGATCGGTTTCCAGCTGGGCCTGCTCCAATTCGCTAATTGCCAGTTTGCCGGATACCCGGAAGACCAACAGATCGTCTTTTTCAGCTTTCCACTCGATTGCCACGTAGCAACTCCTTGACCTTAGTAAATATACACAGCCGATTCCCCAAACGGCATCTGACAGCTACTCTAATATCCACACCATCCTGATGCAATAAACCTTTTTTTCTGCCGCATAAAGCAAAAATATGGCAGACGCAACACGCAGGATTAAGTATGCTTCGCGCCTGAACACCCCTGCCCCTACAAGTAAAATCAGCAATGGCTTCCGATAAACTCAGTACGCACCAAAAAGCGCTGTCCATTAACCTGGATGAGAAAATTTACGGCACCCTCGCAGAAATAGGCGCTGCTCAGGAAGTAGCACGCTGGCTGTTCCGCGTGGGCGGTGCTTCGGGCAGTATCGCCAAGACCATGTCTGCTTATGACATGACTGTAAGTGATGAAGTCTACGGGCGAGCAGGACGACATGTTTCCCGGCAGCGTGCCGAAGCAATGCTGGACAAGGAATATTCACTGTTGATCAAGCGCCTGGGGGATCAACGCAGCGATACCCGGTTTTTTGCCTTTGCCAACACAATTGCGGCCCGCAATTTCGCAGGTACTAATGAATGCCACGGCTGGGTCGGCTTGCGGTTTCAGAATGAACCGGGCGCCGAGCCTGACACCGTTATATTGCACGTCAACATGCTGGACGACACAACCTTGCAACAACAGGAAGCGCTCGGCGTACTGGGCATCAACCTCATCCATGGTGCCTTCATGGATACCGAAGGACCTTTACATGGCCTGGATTCATTGTCAGATAATCTGGAGCCCGCCTGTATCGAAGTTGATGTGGCCGATCTCAGAGGACCTTCCTTTGCGGGTGTCGACCCTGCCCGCACCGGCATGGCAATGATACGCAGCGGTCTGGCAGATGTGGTGCTGTTTGATCGCGACGGGCGACAGCGGCCGCCTTCTGAGATTGTCCGTAAGCGCCCGCTTATCATTAAGCGCACATCAATTCGCTATTCATCCGTTATTGATTCTTCTACTTTCATAGCCGCAGGGAAAAAACTTGCCGAAGAACACGCGGAATTGACCGAAAAGCCGCTGAATACTACCGAGTTCAGCATTAACAGCGTGCATGCCAGTGGCGGCAGTGATGCGGAGAAAAACCTTGAGCATTTACGCGCATTAATCGCACAGGATGAATGGGTCATGCTGACCCGCTTACGCCAGAGCTATAAACTCACCAGTTATCTGCGGCGTTATTCTAATCAGCCGGTACGTTTCGTCATGGGCGTATCAACCTTCGCCATGTTGCTGTCAGAAAAATTCTATGTTGACTCAACCGGCGGCCTGCTCGAGGCTACCGGCAAACTCTACGCAGATGAAGTACGCATATACGTGCAACCCATGTCGCATTCTGATTGCGTATCTCACCTGGCCTCAGTTGGACTCGATCCGGATTGGGTAAGCATACCCACGGACACGCAGGTAACGGTCAATAATCTCGAGTTCCGTGGCCCCACCCGGCTCCTGCACCGCTATCTAATAGAAGCAGGCTGGGTCGAAGAACTTAATTAAGTCCCACTGCCTGAGTACCCGCTGTCCCACTGGTTATTTTCTTCGGTAGGTAAATAACACATTGACATGCGAATGGGAATGATTATCATTTGCATTCTTAGCTGGCCCGACAGGCTAAAACCGCCTGCGGAGCAAAATACCCCGGCGGCACTACACAACCCATTAATTACAGTACATTTTTTTGTGCTGCGGGCTGTTTTTGCCCGAAGTAAGTGAAGCTGAAAATTTGAACCCGGCGCTTGTCCGGATGGAGTAATAACAAATGAAAAGAGTAATCACCCAGCTTGCGGCCACCGTGCTGACAGCGGCATGTATCTCTTCCACAGCAATGGCGGCACAGGATTCACCCGGAAGCATGGACGAACTGTGGGCCATAGTTCAGCAGCAACAGGCCCGTATCGAACAACTGGAGCAACAGTATCAGGCCGCTGCAGCACTGATAGCGGCTAATGAGGAGAAAGTAGCGGCAAATGAGCAGAAAGCTGCCAGCAATGAACAACGGGTAACTGAAAATTCGGAACGGGTCGCAGCCAATACCCAGCGAGTTATTGCAACAGGTGACTACGCCGAGAGCCTCGCCAATACGCGCCCTGCCGGATCAGACTGGACAGAAAAAACGCAGATCGGTGGCTATGGCGAATTGCACTACAACAACTACACCTTGGGCTCCGGCGAAGACAAAAAGAAAGTTGATTTCCACCGCTTTGTCACCTACTTCAATCACCAGTTCAATGACCGGTTGAGGTTCTTCTCCGAACTTGAACTTGAGCATTCAATCGCCGGCGAGGGTAAGGCTGGTGAGATCGAACTGGAACAGGCTTACATCCAGTATGACTTGAATGACCAGCATATCCTGAACGGCGGCCTGTTCCTGATACCTGTTGGCATCACCAACGAAACACATGAACCCAATACCTTCTATGGTGTAGAGCGAAACAGTGTTGAGAAAATCATCATCCCCACAACCTGGTGGGAAGCCGGCGCTTCAGTGGGCGGACGCTATGCCAGCGGACTTAGCTGGGATTTGGCACTAACCTCTGGATTAGAAATGTCTGCGGACCAGTATGTCCTTGACGACAACGGCGACCAAATCCTCGACAAAGACGACAAGCCAATTATCAACAAGGATGGCTTCGTTGTCCGCGGCGGCCGCCAGAAAGTATCTAAAGCCACCGCCAATGACCTAGCCTACACCGGGCGCCTTAAATATACGGGTATTCCGGGACTGGAACTGGCTGCATCCTATCAATATCAAGCCGATGCAAGCCAGGAATCCGGTGACGGGCTTGATGAAGGACAGCTTTTTTCAACTCATGCCATCTTCCAGAAAGGCTGGTTTGGCTTAAGAGCACTGTATGCTGGCTGGAAATTTGATGGCTATGCTGTAGAAGCAGCCGGTGCTGACAGGCAGAAAGGCTGGTACATAGAACCTGCCGTGAAATTCAAGCCTGGCAACTACAATATTGGCTTTTACGCCCGCTATGAAGATGTGGATGCCTATCATGTTCAGGATCAATTCGACGAATGGCAAGTGGGTATAAATTACTGGCCGGTCAACAATGTGGTATTGAAATTTGACTACCGTGATCGCTCCAATGATTCAGATAAAGACTATGACTTCGATGGATTTGACCTGGGACTAGGCTACACATTCTGATGACATCAATAATACACTCAGGCTGAAGTTCTACAGGCACTATGAAACTTTGCATGAGTAAACAAGCGGCCACTGCGGCCTTCCTCCTACTGATAGCGCTGTCAGCTTTTGCTGACAGTGTTTATCAGTCACCGGAGGAGTTTATCGCCGAGGTCTTTGCTGATAATGTTCCGGCAACTCAGGTACTGTGGGTAACCGCTGAACTCCGCGATGAGGCTCGGGCAATACTGGGACATGAGTTGGCCGGCCTGCGCATCCGCTACTGGCAAGTGGGCTCACGCAGTGCATGGATACTGGATGAGATTGGTAAGGATAAACCTATAACAACCGGTGTCGTGATACATGATGATGCGATAGAGGCCTTAAAAGTCCTTGTTTTCAGAGAAAGTCGTGGCTGGGAAGTAAGATATCCTTTTTTCACCGATCAGTTCATCGGTGCACGGGCAAAGCCGAATAATCAGCTTGATCGGAACATCGATGGCATTAGTGGTGCAACACTGTCTGTGCGTGCATTGCAGCGGCAGGCACAGCTGGCCTTGTTACTGACCCGTTATACAAAAACCACTGCCATCAAGGCAGCCGGACCACCGTGACTGACGAGCCGAAGCAACCACAGCGCCCTCACCCGCTCGGGCTGTTGCATCGCTACGGCGGGATAACGGCAGCCCTGCTTGTCATTGTTGTGTGCGCGACCGGCATACTGCTAAATCACACTGAAGAATTTGGCCTGGCAAAAACCAACGTCAAGTCTGAGCCATTGCTGCGCTGGTACGGGATCGAAATCCCAGCCACCAAAACCTATGTATCCGAAAATCTTTTTCTGTCCCTTACAGGAAGACGTCTGTACCTTAATGCACAGCCTGTCGATGGCACCTATCAAAACCTGAATGGCTTTATTTCCATGCAGGATTTTTTGCTGGCCAGTGTCGATGATAGATTTCTGCTACTCCAGCCAGACGGCAGCATCATCGAGACACTGGAAAGTTTTCACGGCATCCCCACCGGTGTACGCACGATTGGCTTGCTTGATTCACTAGCAATTGTCGAAACTGAGTCCGGCATCTGGCAATCTGATCACACACTGATGCAATGGGAGCATCTGAACAATATTGATGCCTCCGTCAACTGGTCACAAACAGGTGAGTTACCCGCTGAATTTTCTGCGGCAATACAAGATGACCAGCGTGGTGACGGACTGCCACTTGAACGGGTTATTCTTGATCTGCACTCCGGACAAATCCTTGGCAAAGCAGGGCCCTGGGTAGGGGATGTGGTCGCGGTACTGTTCATTTTGCTGGCCCTGAGCGGCATCTGGTTGTGGTTCAAAACACGCAAACGTCGCTAGATGAACCGCCCCGCGAACGCTGCTTGACCTAACTACCGACTGCATGACTAAACTAGCCGCTTAAAAATGCGCACAAGCTTCAGATAGCGTTGCAGAGCGCTCCTAAAACAGGGGAAAGCCATGTCAGTCATTAACCGTCGCCAGTTTATTGCCGCAACCACAACGGTGGTGGCTGCCAGCGCCTTGTCTGCCTGTGGCAACCCGGATCAGCAAACCGTCGTCCGCCCGGAGGGCGTGCCGGTCAGCCCCTTCGGTGCGAAATCCACCGCGCTGGAAGTTACCGAAGGACTGGATCTGACGGGCCAGACCGCTTTTATTACCGGCTGCAACTCGGGACTTGGGCTGGAAACCATGCGAATCCTGTCGTTACGTGGCGCCAACATTATTGGCGCCGCCCGCACGATAGAAAAAGCTGAATCAGCGCTTAACACTCTGGATGGGCCCGGGACGCCTGTTGTTTGCGAACTGGGCGATCTGGAATCGGTGGCCGCCTGTGGTGAAACCGTCAAACAACTGGGCATACCAATAGACAGGCTGATTCTAAATGCAGGCATCATGGCGTTACCGGAACTTGAACAGATCAACGGCATTGAGAAACAGTTTTTTGTTAATCACCTCGGGCACTTCACGCTGACCAGTCATTTACTGAAGCAGGTTGAAGCAGCACCGCAGGGACGCATAGTTGTGGTGAGTAGCAGCGGCCATCAGTTTGCGCCGGATGAAGGCATAGATTTCAGCAACCTGTCGGGCGAGAAAGACTACTCTCCATGGGGCGCATACGGCGTTTCCAAGCTTGCCAACGGTTTATTCACACTGGAGCTAAGCAAAAGACTGGCGCAAACACCCGCCACAGCAAATGCGATTCACCCCGGCATCATCAATACCAATCTCGGCCGGCATTTCCCATGGTGGCAACGCGTTGCCGCCAACCTGTTTGGCTGGGCATTTATGAAAGAGATCGCCGAGGGCGCGGCAACCCAAACCTATGTTGTAACAGCACCGGCACTTGCCGGCTACAGTGGCTATTACTTCGCTGACTGCAACCCGCTGTTACCCGACCCACGCATGCTTGATGAGCAACAGGCAGAAAAATTATGGGCAGTTTCTGAAGCGCTTGCGGCGGGCTACCTGGGCTGATTATTGATACCGGATTAGTCAGGCTGATTCCTGGACAGTGTCGTTACAGATATCCGGACACCCGTTACCAATACATCACCGCCTGCTCAATCGCATGGGTAATCTCTTCGCCATAGACCTGCACAATCATTTTTCGATCGGGGTCTAGTGCGATGATGGCATCGGACATATGGGTTCGGCGTGCCGCGCGATCTGCCGCTGCTGCCGCATCCACCTTTTCTGCGCTCACAAAAATTTTCTGCCATTCATCAAAATAGCGATTCGCTATTTTATCCAACTCAGGCAGCTGTGCTTCTGTGGCCTTAAATACATTCAGAAAAAACGGTGAACAAAAAGCACGCATATGGGGTAAGCGTGAAGGCCGGAAATCTATATCAGTCTGCTTAGCCTCCTCAAAAACCTGGTTTACCCCACTCATTTTCTGCAGCACTGCCTGGATATTCATGAAGGCATCAACATCCGGAAACAGATCCAGAGAAACCTGGCTGCCCTGCGCAGTCAGCATACCTTCCAGGGTATAACGCGGCACATCGTATTGTGCTTCAGGCACAATCTGGATATTGAAATATCGTGCACCCGGGGCAACATTAACTGACAGGTGCGTTGCCTTAATCAGTTTCTCAGCTCTGTACACCCGAACATAGCCCGTGCTGTCACCCTGCAAATTCTTAATATCTTCCAGTTCAGGAAATACATCAACCGGAGATGCATCCAGTTCAGCAATCACTCGCTCAATTATTGAGGAACCAAAACCGGCCACCAACTCTTGATTTTCAGAACTCACCTTAACCTCCTAAATAAATATTTAATCCATTCATTCGTCAGATATTCCATCTGCCTGCACCGGTTGACGCGCAATCACCAGAGCCATAACAAACAATGCCGCATTAACTATTCCAATCAATACAAAGGGCGCCACCGGGCTTATGCGATCAAATACCCAGCCACCGATGCTGGATATAAACAGAATACCGGCAGCACCGAACATAGAAAACATGCCCACCACCGAACCACGATAAGCTGGCGGTGCTTCCTGCCCGATCAAAGTCTGGCTGGCAGTAATCGCACTGATCTGGCCTATACCCAGCAAAATACCCGCCGGGTACATCCAGAAACCAAATGGATCGGGCACAAATGCCACCGAAATATATCCAAGTGCAGCCAGCCCCATAGCCAGCGCCATCGCATTAACCCGGTTCAACCGGTCATTCAGCCAACCCATGATCGGCGCCCAGGCCAGTGCGGCCATCATTATCATGGCGAAACGAATACCGGCCTGGGTGGCAGCCACATCAGGCTCCATACCCAACTTGATTCCTGCCTGCGTTACCCACAATGCATAGAAGGTACCGATAACAACCAGGTCACCACGGGCTACAAATGCGCTGCAATAGGCCAGCAGGATCCGGGTATTTTCACGCCCGGCACGGACACCCATCGCGACTCGCTGCCGGAAGGGTTCATGCTCGGCAGCTTTTTCCGGCCGGCCACCCTTCAGCCCAAAATGAACAATGATCGCCACAAGAAGTGCCAGTGCAGTCATGGTAAACATCGTATAGCGGCCTGCCATGAGTTTACTGACGCCACTTCCGGCAAAGAATTCAGGCAGGCGCAACAACACCACACCAATCAGGATATTGCCCAGACCAATGGCAATTCCTATTAGTGCCACCAGCTTACCGCGTGACTCTTCCGCCGGGTAATCCACCATTAATGCACTGACCATGACATTGACCACTGCGATTCCAATTGACAGAAAAACCCGCGCGGCAACCAGCGTGGTGACATCATCAACATAGCCGAAGAGCACATAACCCAATGCCAACAGAATTAATCCACTAACAAATACACCGCGTCGACCGATGCGATCCGAATAGGCACCTATAAATGAACTGCTCAGTAACAGGACGCACTCGCCAGCAAATAAGGCGAGGCCACTTACCCGTCCTTGCTGATCATTGGGCAGGCCAAGATTTACGGCAAGCACGTACAGCGTAATCGTACTGATATAGGTAGTCAGACAAATACCCAGCAGGGCGGCCAGCAAAAATACCAGCGCATGCTTCGGGCGAACCCCGGGAACCAGGCGTATAGGACCTAATTTACTAAAGCTATCAATCATTTATGATGTCTTTACTGATTCCCTTACTGTATACAGCAAAGATTATCCTACCTGAATGTAACTGGCTGGTTACTATCTGCTGGTGCAGCATCCATTTTGCCGGCAGACCATCCGGTCGCTTGTGCTTCTCCCCCCCGCTACCATAGGTACCGCATGCATAGTCTGTTGGCGCGTACCAGATAATATAAAACGAAGCATACACATGATTGAAAAAGCATTGCCAGAAGTACCGACCCTACCGGATATACAAGATATTCTTTATGCAGCCATGCGCAGTCATCAGGATGGGGATTTCTACGAAGCTGATTTACTGTATGCACAAATGCTGCATGTAGCCCCGGACAACGTGCAGGCTTTTCGCCTGCGTGGCATTCTTGCGCGCGAACGTGGTGAACTGAAAAAATCTCTACATTTATTACAGCGTGCCAGCGAACTGGCACCTGCCAATCCCGAACCACTTGGAGAAATTGCATTAGTACATATGGCTGCAGGAAATCTGCAGGAGGCCGAACTTATATTACGCAGGGCGCTGGCGCTCGACCCAACAGCAGTAAAGACACTCACCAATCTGGGTGCCCTGCTGCAATACCGTGGCCACATACAAGCAGCCATTGACTGCTACCAGCAGGCACTTGCAATCAATCATGATGATATCGAGGTACGCTGTAATCTTGCCAAGGCACTGGTTGATGCGGGCCAAACCGAACAGGCTTTGGTTGAATGCAAAACAGCAGTCAAAAAGACTGATAGACACCCCTTTGCACTGGCAACACTGGGTGCCGTACTAACTGACTCACAACAATATGCTGAAGCACGCGCAACACTGGAACAGGCAACAACGCTGGAACCGGGCGACGATATAGCGCTCGTTAACCTGGGGCTGAGCTGCTATGGACTTGGCGACCTCGCTGCAGCAACCAGCGCTTTGGGCAAAGCAGTCACAACAAATCCCTATAACGCACGAGCTGTTGCGGACCTGGCCAACTGCCTGACCGCCTCAGGAGACGTAGATGCAGCACTTGAACTGTGCCATGGCTTTCTGCAGCAGAATCCCGGCGAACGACTTGTGATTGGAGCCCTGGCACTGGCTTTGCACAATAGTGACCAGCAATCGGAAGCAAATGAGCTAACCAACTGCGCAACCCTGGTCCGAGTATTTGAACTGCCCTGCCCGGATAACTATGCAAATCTTGAGGAATTCAACCACACATTAGCCGAGCAGATTCAGAATGATTCCTCACTTCTGACCAGCCCAACCAGCAAAGCCACTGCCGGCGGCGACCAGACCGGCGAGCTCAATTTAGCTGATGGTGATTTTGCAGAACTGGGGAGGTTTTTTAACCAGGCGATCGGGGATGCCGCCAATTCATATATTGCCGCCGGACTTGCAGATCATCCTCTTATGGAGCCCGCCGCCAAAGACTGGTCATTACGCGCCTGGGGAACTTTGTTGCGTGCCGGTGGCAAACAAATATCGCACATGCATCCATTAGGCTGGCTCAGTGGTATCTATTATCTAAGCCTGCCAGACAATATGGATGAAACAGAGGATGAGGCCGGCTGGCTGGAATTTGGCCAACCGCCAGAACGATTTTTCAGGACCAGCGAACCAGAAACATACCGCTATAAGCCAGTCGAAGGAAAACTTATATTGTTTCCATCCTGGTTCTGGCACCAGACGGTGCCATTCAGTGCCGACCAAAATCGCATAAGTATTGCCTTCGATGTAATGCCAAAATCAACATTACGAATCCTATAAATAAAAAAACCTGCCGAAGCAGATTTTTTTATTCGGCCAGGAAAAGGATCAGTCACGCAATGCAGGGACAACCTGCTCACCAATTATTTTCAGTGCATCCATAGGCTGACCATGCAACCTCAATGCAATCTCTGTCAGACCGCCCTTGGCAAACAGCTTGTAGCGCTCGATTTCCCGATCTATAGCGTCCAGTCCGCCGGTCGACGTCAGGCCTTCAGCCAGTTTGGCAGAAATCTCAAACGGAATATTTTTAACAGGCTTTGATGGATCGAAATAGAAATCAATATATTCCTGGATATTTTCGCGCACGATCGTAATTTCATCATCGTCGAGATACATATTGATCATTGACGGATCAAGCAAACGTGCTCGCCACGGTAATTCGCGTATCGATTCCGCATATGCTGCATCACGGTCTTCCTTAATATGCCAACCCCAGAACGTATTGACACGAAAATCTTCTGGCGGTGTGTCACGACGTTCGATTCCAGTGCGTACATTTTCCATTGCCGGCTCGACAACTTCAGGTGGAGTACAGCCAACAAAACAGCCGTCAGCAACACGTCCTTCCATGCGCATCATCATCGGCCGGTATGCGGTGCCATAAACTTTAGGTGGTGGAGCCGTAAGCCATGGATAAGCACAGGGGAGATTTACATTAAATATTTCGCCCTTATAGCCCTGTTTCAGATCACCATGAGATGCAGCAAGCACGATTTCAATGGCTTCACGAATTGCCAAAACTACTTTCTTGGGTTTTGGCAACGCCATTGCTTCAAGGTTGCCCTCTCCCGCGCCCATCGCAATTTGTGCCCGACCACCAGAAAGTTCATTCAGGGTTAGCAAGCTATTCGCAATCTTGAGCGGATGCATCTCAAACGGGCTGACCGCGAGTGGGCCCATCAAAATTTTGCTGGTCGATGCCGCCAATGGCGCGAGGCTTAAAAAGCCATCCCAATGGGCAAAGTAGTTTGATGTCCAGATGGCGCGGATACCGTATTTCTCGGCAGCCTGCCCAATTTCAAGTATCTGGGCAGGCGTCAGGTCCGGCTCCAGAATCAGATCAATATCCACGTAGACATGTCCTCCGAAAGAGCCCCGGGAATTGGGGCCTGTCTGTTTGGGCACGCAAAGATAGACGGTTTGGGATGCGAATACCAGATACAGAAGAATAACAATGCAACCTGTCCCGGCAAACCCGGAATGGCTGCCCTACCGACGGACCAGCAGCTAGATGCTAGTTGGCGTAATGAAGCCGAACTGCGCTGTTGACCGGTGCCACTGTGCCATTGTGGACATAGGGCTTGAATGCCCAACTCTCCACAACATATATAGAAGGTGACACAAAATCTGCCGGCAAGTTGCTATCTGTCACTTCGATATCGCGGGTTTCGCCATTGGCCCCAATGGTGAAACTCACATCCACCCATCCCTCTACCCGGGTATTTAGCAACTTAGATGGAAAGACTGGTTCTGAATATCGCGTAAATTCTATTTCCGATAATGACACCGGAATCTCAACACTATATTCATCCGCTTCTGTAGTGGTGGTAGCCTGCTCCTCAGCTTCTTTATTGGCAGCGTCTGTTTGCCTGGCCAGCTGCATACGCAGGTTAGCAATTGATCGTCCCAATTGCGTTAGCCCGGCATCATCGGCGCCGTATTTCTTGGCCATTCCCGTAAAGCGTACCGCGGAATTAATATCCTTATTTGCAGCGGCTTGTTCAGCACGTTGCATCAGCCCGGCTGCAAGTTGCGTCTGAACTCCCAGGGTTTCTTTCGAGTTTGGTTCGCTCGCAAGCATTTTATCGACCCAGGCTACGGCGCTGGCATCTGCCGGCTCAGTCAGATCGCCTGCCGCTAGCGCCATTCTCGCCAAATTGTGTAAACCAATGATATATCCGGCTGTAACAGGTCTTGCATCAGGGGACACCGCCTGAGCGGCGGTCCTGGCACCAACATTGGCCCCGACTGCGGTCGGCACTCCGCCACTGGCTGATTGATCAGACAGGCTAAGAGGTACCGCCACAACTCCGTTCCCTGCTGCAATCCCGGTATCAGCTGCATGTACCGGCATAGCAGGCTGTACTATTTCAGCCTGCGATCGTAGCGAAAAAAATAATTCTGTCGGCACAACTGTTTGTTGCGCTGCGCGTGAATTGCGGTCATAGGCAGACGTCGTTACCGGCAACGCCGTCTGAAACTCAGATACACCCGGCTCCGGCAATCTGGTGGGAATTACTGTATCCACCTCCGCTGACTGATGTGCATTCATAGTCAAGGTCTCATCACCTGTACCAAATGACCACCCTATCCCTGCTGCTACAACTGCGATGACAGCAGCAAGGCCACCGCCAATCTGCAAGGGATTCGCCTGCACCATACCTGTAATACGGGTCAACCATCCTCTGTTTGTCAAAACCTGCGTAGCCTGGTGGCCACCGGCGAGTGCGGCTACCGCCGGACTCGAACCCTGGGCTGTCGAATCACTTAAGGCCTGTTGTGCAACGGGCGACGCCGGCTTAACAGACAGTTTTGCGGCTACGCTGGCCAGAGATTGCCTGGCCGGCTCTTGCCCTACAGGTGATGGTTGGGCCGGCGGACTCCTCTCAACAGCAATCGGTGCTTCCACCGCATCCTCAGCTACCAAGCTGTCAGCCGGCAGCACTTCGACTTCTTCAGTATCAACACAGGTGTTTTGTTCGGCAGCTTGTATCGCTGAATCATCCAGCGGCACAAAGACTGAATCATCACAATCCGAATCAAAGAAATTAATGGGCTCTGGCATTTCACCCAGGTCTTCGGTATCAGTACTCGCTTCATTTACAGGGCTGGTACCTGGTGCTGAACCTATGAGACCGGTTCCCAGAAGGCCTGTCCCCGGCTCAAAACTGGCCGCGCCTAATGGTGCTGTCTCATCAAGATTTACCGTATCACTTGCTGTTGCTTCCAGATTTTCCGGGGGTATGCCAAGCGATTGTGTTTCTGTAAATACTAAATCATCAGCTTCAGCCTCAGGCCGGTCTCCACCAGGGGCATCAATATCAGGAAGCAAATCTACTTCTGCGGTATTAACAATCAGTATGTCGTCAGGCTCATTTGCAGCAGGAAAGATTTCAACATTCTCTGCAGATGAATCCAATGCGGTAGTGTTAGCAGATACTGAATCACTAATTTCTATTTCAGGCTCGTTCTCACTTTGATTCTCAGCGAGAACCTCAGGCACATCCAGGCTTTCAGGCAGTGCTTGCAGTGTCACGGTTTCAGTAAATACCGCATCATCAACTTCAGGCTGAATGTCATACTGGCGTGGAGCCGTGCGTTGCCCGAACTCCTTGGCAAAAGTAGTGACGTCGGGCTGCCTGTCACAGCGCCTGAATGACAAGGCTTTCGCCAGAGCTTCCCAGCGAGACTCGCTCATCCCGCCTATCGGCACCAGCTCGACACCCTCAGATTCAGCCTGCAATGCCGTTAGTGATCCAAACGCCCGCCGCCCGGATAACAGCCGGTAGACCAAACAAGCGAGTGAAAATAAATCATCCTGCGACGTCGGCTTTTCTTTTTCCAGGGCCTCACAGCTGGCATAAGCAGGAGTTAGCCCCAGGGCCTGCGGATCTTTGTTCAAATTATTAGCTGATCTTTTTGTTTCACCGATATGAGCAATACCAAAGTCAATTAGCTTGAGCTCCCCGGGTTTGGTTAGAAATACATTGCCCGGCTTGATATCGGCATGCACCACGTTACGCCCATGTGCATAAGCCAAAGCATCACAAAGTTGTTCGATAATTGCGTAGGCCTGGATCGGCGGCAGTGCAGATCCCATACTCCGATCCAGCAGCGCATCCAGTGACTCGCCCTCAAGCCACTCCATCGTTATGAAGAAATGATCTCCATGTTTATCAAGTTCGAACAGGTGAATAATATTAGGATGTGAAAGATGCTGGGCATTGGCAACTTCATTCTGAAATGATTTTAGAGCAGCACTATTATTCGCGAAGCTGGGATTGATAACTTTAATCGCAACGGCCGGATATATTGCACCTGCTTCCAGCTTAAGCAAATCAGTCGCCTTGTAAACCAGCCCCATGCTGCCACTGGCAACTTCTTCATCCAGTCTGAATCGTTCGCGTAAAATCGAACCTACCTCCAGTCCTGCAGGGCTTTTCGCCCTACCCTGGGGCTCTTTTTTATCATCCCCCTGCGCCTGTGGTTTTTTCTGAAGAGGAACATCATCAGCAAGTGGTGGCGACGGTACGGCCTCAAAATCACCTGACAGAATTAGCGTTCCTTCATCATCCACCCGGTAGAGTCCGGATTTATCGGGCACACCCTCCGAAGCCTCTGTTGGAATATTTTCCGAAGCCGGGATCTGCAACCCGGCTGTCAGTTCTTCGTGATCCTTAGCAGACAACCGACGTCCTTTTTTTTCCCGGTCAAGAAATTCCTGAATCGCCGGCCCACAGTCAGGGTCAATTTCGACTGCTTTAGCCAGCAACTGGCTAATATCCCGCTTACTTAGCTGTCCCGCGGTATAGTCAGAAATTGATCTCCGCAGCGAACCGTGAGTCGCTGTATGTGTATGTGTAATCGTTGATACCATTGTTTTTCACGGATTTGTGGCGGATTGCCAGAAGTCTAGCAATGCACTCCTTTGCATAAAGTGGACTCCGTCACATTTCGCCCGGACACGGGACATTCCCCGTGGCTTATAAAAAAGTGATCGGGTCAGCAGGCGATGGGAGAAATCGCAGAAGAACTCTGCAACCGTTCAAAAAATTATGCCGCAACGGGTCGCATTTAACATATTGCCTGCAAAAAAGCAGGTCAGTTCGCACTATTGTGAACTGGTCGGCCCTTAATCAGGTTTTATTAGCGCGATACCAGAGACTGCTACCGGTTTTCAACACCTCTTCACCAGGATAGCGAAACATACGACAGGGTCCGTAATTATCACGAATTCTATATTCAGCCACGTACTGATAACGTGCCAGCCAGTCTGTACAGGCTTATAGCGAGAATCATACAAGCAGCCACAGCAAACCTGACCTCAACAATTATTCGTATAGCCTGAGGGATTCATACAGACGCCGCGCCATCGACTGCAGCAACATATCCGGCATGTCATCCACAAACAGATGCCCGCCCGGCAGCATATGCACCCTGCAAGTGCCAGACGTGTGTATGGCCCATGCATCCAGTCGGTCTTTCGTAACCAGCTCATCACCAAAACCCCCATAAACCCATATTGGGAATTCGAAGGGCTCAGCATCACAATACTGGTAGGTTTCATGGGCCGTGCAATCTGCACGAAGTATGGGTAACAGCATTTCCAGCAGTTCCGGATGACCGCTAATCGCATCAGACATCACGCCGAAGTTACTGATCTCTGCAAGCAGTTCAGCATCCGGAAGGTTATGAAACAGCTTGGTCTCAGGCAGATGCGGCGCGCCGATTGCCAGTGGCATCAGGCAAACCGGTAAAGGATCGCCCGACGCACGCAGCAAACGAGCCAGCTCAAATATCAGTGTGCCCCCCATGCTTGTTCCAAGGAATGCAAATGGCTTGTCCAGAAACGGTCGAATTGCTGCCAGCGCATCTTCCGCCAGCAGCCGCATATCCATGACCAGCTTTTCCTGAATTCGCCACTCTCGCCCAGGCAACTGGATCGCAGCCACTTCTATATCCCGCGGCAATAAGCCGGACCAGTCACGGTAAGCACCCGCTCCAGCACCCGCATAAGGAAAACAAAACAGCCGCAATCGGGCCGCAGGATTAGGTGACCGGATACTGACCGGACTGCGTGATGATATTCCCACCCTGTCTAGCTACTGGATTCTGCAACAGACATTAGCGGTGAGTAGCCCCTGGTGTCCGGTGGCACCATGATGGTATCGCTTACTTCAGTTGCTGGTAACTCATGCGGATAATCTAATGTGTAGTGCAAACCACGGCTTTCTTTGCGTGCCAGCGCACTGTTGATGATGAGTTCCGCCACAACAACAAGGTTACGTAATTCTATAAGGTTATTGTCTATCCTGAAGTTACTGTAATAGTCGCGAATTTCTTCCTGCAACAATCGCACCCGATGTTGCGCGCGCTCCAGGCGTTTGTCAGTGCGCACAATGCCAACATAGTCCCACATAGCCCTGCGCAACTCATCCCAGTTATGGGACACGACTATCTGCTCATCAGGATCGCTCACCTGGGTCTCATCCCAGTCAGGCACTACAACTTGCGATGAATCCTGAATACCCACACTAATAATATGCTGGCTGACTGCATCGGCCATCACCAGGCATTCGAGCAGAGAATTACTGGCCAGGCGATTTGCTCCATGCAGCCCGGTGTTGGCACATTCGCCCACCGCATATAAACCATCAATATCCGTGCGGCCATCCAGGTCGGTAACAATACCACCACAGGTGTAATGCGCAGCAGGAACGACAGGCAGTGCCTCGGCGGTCATGTCGTAACCAAACTGTTCACAGCGACTGGAAATATTGGGAAAATGCTCACGAATAAAATCAGCTGGCTTGTGACTTATATCGAGAAAAACAGAATCATGGCCGCCACGTTTCATTTCGTAGTCTATAGCACGCGCGACTATATCTCGTGGCGCCAGCTCTGCACGTTCGTCATGATCTGGCATAAAGCGGTGACCATTCGGCAGCTTAAGCTGCCCGCCTTCACCTCGCACCGCTTCGGAAATCAAAAATGATTTTGCATGAGGATGGTATAGACACGTGGGGTGAAACTGTACGAACTCCATATTCGCGACCCGGCAACCGGCTCGCCACGCCATCGCGATGCCATCTCCTGTAGAAGTGTCGGGATTGCTTGTATAGAGATAAACCTTGGATGCGCCACCTGTCGCCATCACGACCGTGCCGGCTTGCAGCGTCTCAAACTTGCCGTTGTGCTTATTGAGTGCGTAGATCCCCAGAACACGGTTTTCACCCGGCAGTCCCAGCTTCGCAGACGTAATAAGATCAATAGCGATACTCTGATCGCGAACCTCAATATTGGGATTAGCAGATGCCCTCTCTTCGAGCGCCCGCATGACCTCTGCGCCGGTTGCATCTGCAGCGTGCACAATACGGCGACTGGAGTGCCCGCCTTCCTGAGTCAGGTGCAGTTCTTCACTGCCATCCTCTTGCGTAAAATCCACACCTTGCGAAAGCAACCAGGCTATGGATGCACCGGCATTCTGTGCAACAAACTCGACAGTTTCACGGCGACACAAACCAGCACCGGCACGCAGGGTATC
>SMVB01088081.1_pt1 | contig 17140 bp, 17 predicted proteins | sample 2456461 | NCBI WGS metagenome assembly SMVB01 (sample SAMN11095934, study PRJNA526329) | marine sediment metagenome | biome: Marine sediment; feature: Surficial sediment; material: Deep marine sediment; isolation source: Hadal surficial sediment | place: Pacific Ocean | collected 2014-05 | depth...
CACTTTGGGCGCTTTTCGTTTCTTGCCGTTTGCGAACGTGACGCTCGTCTCAGCCCAAATGGATTAGTCCGCCTATAAACCCGCCGCCTTTGGCGGCGTGACCCGAAGAGCTTCGAGCGGTCCGTGGTGTATTTCTAGGTTCGCCTCCCGGGAAGACTCTGGTGGGGTCTGCTCCTCGGCCCCCTCGGGGGGGCCTTCCTAACCTAAACCCACGCCCTACGGGCGTGGTCGATTAGCTCAGCTTTTCGAACTTTCGAAATCCCGGTCGAACGTTGACGAGCTTCATCTCCGCCGTGTGAGCGAAGGCAGCAAGATAGATAGATAAGCGTCCGTCCAATAGTGGATGAGCGTTGACCTTGGCACAGCTGGCCTCCAGAGAACGCTCGACGTCGCTGAACCATCTCTCGAGGTCTCGGCGCTCCCGCCCGGCGCTCCCACCGACGATGATGAAGGTGCGGGCACGTTAGGCGGGCCCCAGTGCCAGTAGTTGTTGTGCCCGCTCGAGGCTGCGGGAAGATCGTATCGTGCTCCCATGAGGTCGATGGCGCCCGCGATCCCGTAATCCGGTGCGAGGAACGTAGCGGATGATTTCTCGTCCTCGGGGAGGGAAGTGTAGGCGACCGAGAGCTTCTCGACGATGTCATCCCACCCGTGCATGTCCGCGTAGAACTGGCGTGGACATGGCCGGCGACCCGAGGCTCGATGCGTTGCGCTCGAGTGAACGTTTCCAAGCGCTCGAGCGCCGAGTCGGAATCTGACCTCTACGCGGGTTCACGTTTTCTCGAACATGCGCAGCGCTTCGTCCAAATCCGCGGCCCATTCGAATCGATCCTCGAGACGCGCCATTTTCATCATGACGCGGATTTTTTTATCGGCTTTCAAGAGAAGGACGCGGCCTCCACGCTGGGTTACGGAAATGTAGTGGGCGACGAGGAGCCCAATCGCCAAGCTATCGAAATAGGTCACCTGTTCGAGGTCGATGATGGAGAAGATTCTCCCTTCTTGAATGACGTCTCGAAAGGCATCTTGAAGCCTCTCAGCGGGCGCACCGTCGAGGATTCGCCCAGACAGGTGTATTACCGGGATGTTGCCTTTGAGATTGATCTCGATATCCATCATCCGCCACGTGATCCGAGAGTCGAGAGTGACAATGTACTCGCAACGATTCCGGTATTCAACTGCTACCCAATTGGGTGCACCATGTCAGCCTTCGGGCTGCTACACTGCGCGCCGTGTGGCGCTTCGCCTTCCGTCGGGTCTTCGGCATCGTGCTCGTGCTTTTCGTGGCGGTCGTTCTCACCTTTGGCGCCCTTCAATACGTGCCTGGCGATCCGATTCTGATTCTGCTCGGCGATCAATCGGGGGATGTCGAGCTCGAAGCGCGTCTGCGGGCGGAATACGGACTGGATCGGCCTCTCACCGAGCAGTTCGTGAGTTATCTCGGCGGTGTGCTCCGTGGCGATTTCGGGCTTTCGTTTCGCTTCGCGAGCACCCCCGTCAAGGACGTTCTCGCAACAGGGCTCGCCATCAGCCCCGTTCTCGCCCTTGTCGCGCTCGTGCTCTCGGTGCCGCTTGGCATTGGGCTCGGGACGTTTGCCGCGCGCCGCAAGGGAACGCTCGCCGACTCGCTGACGATGTTTGTCTTGGTGCTCGGGATCTCGATTCCAAATTTCGCGCTCGCGTCTTTTCTTGTCTATCTGTTCGCCGTCCGGGTGCCGCTTCTGCCGGTGGCGGGGTGGGGGACGCCCGCCCAGGCGGTCTTGCCGCTCGTGCTACTCATCGTGCCGGCGATGGTCTATATCGGTCGCCTCACGCGCACCTATCTGCTCGAGGTTCTTCAGGAAGACTACATCCGAACGGCGCGCGCGAAGGGACTGCGCGAGCATCTCGTGATCTACCGGCACGCGCTTCGGAACACGCTCGTTCCTCTATCGACCTCTATCGGCATCATCTTCGGAGGGCTCTTGAGCGGGACTTTCGTCGTGGAGACGATCTTCAACATCCCCGGGCTCGGAAGCTTGGCGATCCAGTCGGTCTTCGCGCGCGACTACCCCGTGGTCATGGCGGTCGTGCTTCTCTATACGCTCTTCTACAGCCTCATCAATCTCGGCGTAGATCTTCTCTACGGTGTCTTGGACCCGCGAATACGACTTTCATCATGATACGAATTTCATCATGACGCTCCTACGCAACCGACATGCCGTCATTGGCGGGGTGCTTGTCGGCTTCGTCACGCTCCTGGCCGTTCTCGGTCCATGGCTCGCGCCTTTCGATTACGAAGCCGTCGACATGGAAGCGGTATGGGCGCCACCTGGCGGCGAGCATCTCATGGGTGCGGACGCCCTCGGGCGGGACGTTTTGAGCCGCTTTCTCGTGGGTGCGCGGGTGTCGCTCGGCGTGGCGTTGTCCGTTCTCGCGATTACGCTCGTTATCGGCGTCACCCTCGGCGTCGTGTCGGGTTATGTCGGCGGTCTCGTCGATACGCTCGTGATGCGGCTCGCCGACATCATCTTTGCTTTTCCCGAGCTCATCCTCGCCATCCTGGTCGCAGCGGTCCTCGGTCCGGGTAAGCTGGCCGTGGTCGTCTCGCTCGCGCTCGTCTGGTGGCCCGGGATTGCACGGCTCACGCGTTCGCTCGTGCTTTCGTTGAAGTCGGCGCTCTTCGTCGACGCGGCCATCACGAGCGGCACCCCCACCGCCCGCATTCTGCTCCAGCACATACTTCCGAATATCGCGGCCCCGATTGCGGTACGGGCGTCGCTCGGGGTTGGCTTTATTATCATGGCGGAGGCCACACTGAGCTTTCTCGGACTCGGGGTTCAGGAGCCGGAGCCCACGTGGGGAGCCATGATCCGCGACGGGATTGGCGCGCTCCGAACCGACCCTCATTTGGCGCTTTTTGCGAGTCTCGGGCTCGCGACGGTCGTCATCGGGTTCAACTTCCTCGGCGACGGCTTGCGCGATTGGCTCGATCCGAAGGCGTCCTCCCGATGAAGGCACTCCTCGAAGTTCGCGACCTCCGTGTCTCGTTCGGCGCGACCGAAGTCTTGGACGGGATCGACTTCGACGTATACGAGGGCGAGGTCCTCGCGATCGTGGGGGAGAGCGGCTCGGGTAAGTCGGTGACGGCGCTCTCGATGATGCGGCTTTTGGGCGAGTCGGCCGAGATCACGTCCGGGAGCCTGCGCTTTTCCGGCCGTGACCTGCTCGAGCTTTCAGAAGACGAGATGCGGAAGGTGCGGGGTCGCGAGATCGCGATGATCTTCCAAGAGCCGATGTCGTCACTCAACCCCGTCTACACGGCGGGCTTTCAAGTCGCCGAGGTGCTCGAAGAACATTTCGGTTACTCGCGCAAAGCGGCGCTCGAAAAAGCGCGCGAGCTTTTCGAGATGGTCGGGATTCCTGCACCGGAGGAGCGTCTCAGGAGCTACCCGCACGAGCTTTCGGGCGGGATGCGCCAGCGCGTGATGATCGCGATGGCGATGGCTTCCGAGCCGAAGCTTCTCGTGGCGGATGAGCCTACGACGGCGCTCGATGTGACCATCCAAGCGCAAATCCTTGCTCTCATGAAGGACGTGCGCTCACGATTCGGGACGTCCGTTCTCTTCATCACCCACGATATGGGCGTCGTGGCGTCCATCGCGGATCGGATGCTCGTGATGTATGCCGGGCAGATCGTCGAAGAAGGTTCGGTCGAGAGCCTCTTCGAATCGCCGCGTCACCCCTATACGCAGAGGCTCTTGGCCTGCGCGCCCTCGATCGGCGAGCGTAAGGAGCGGCTTTCGGTCATTGAAGGCTTCGCCCCGAGTCCCGATGCCTACCCCGGGGGATGTCGGTTCCACCCCCGTTGTTCAGAAGCGATTGAAAGGTGCTCGGCTGAGCCCCCTCGGCTGGTGCGAGGCGTCCGCTGCTGGGTAGCGGAGGATTCGTGACCGCACCGCTTCTCGAGCTCGATCGGGTCAGCAAGGAGTTCGTCGTCGACCGGAAGAAGAAGCTGTGCGCCGTACGTTCGGTCTCGTTGAGCTTGAACGCGGGCGAGACGCTCGGCATCGTGGGCGAGAGCGGCTGTGGTAAGACTACGCTCGCGAGGCTCATCTTGAGGCTCGACGAGCCCGACGCCGGCACGATCCGTTTCGACGGGACGGACGTTACCCATCTTCGTGAGCGCGCGATACGGCCACTCCGGCGGCATCTACAAGTCGTCTACCAGGATCCGTATTCGTCGCTGGACCCGCGGATGCGCGTCGAGCAGATCCTGTCCGAGCCGCTCACGAATTTCGGCATCACCGGCTCCGAGCGCGAGGCACGCATCGACGAGGTGCTCGACGTCGTCGGGCTGGCCCTAGACGTGCGCAAGCGCTATCCGCATATGTTCAGTGGGGGCCAGAGGCAGCGGATCGGGATCGCGCGCGCTCTAATCTTGCGCCCGAAGCTTCTCATCTGCGATGAAGCCGTCTCCGCACTCGACGTGTCGATCCAAGCGCAGATCTTGAACCTTCTTCGCGACATTCAAGAGCGCTACGACCTCGCGCTCTTGTTCATCTCGCACAATCTCGCCGTTGTGCGACATCTCTGCCACCGCATTGCGGTGATGTATATGGGGGAGCTCGTCGAGCTCGCGGATGAGCACGAGCTCTTCGAGCACCCGCTACATCCCTATACCCGTGGTCTTCTCGACGCCGTGCTCGAGCCCCGTTTCGATCCCGAGGCGCGAGAGAAAAGCCTTCCTGTGTCGGGCGAGATGCCGAACCCGCTCAGCCTTCCCGAGGGCTGCGCGTTCCGAACGCGGTGCCCCATCGAAGGCGAGGTCTGCGGTTCAAAACCGGAGCTGCTTGCGTGGCGAAGGGACCACTGGGCGCGGTGTCACTTCGCGGAGTAGCGCGCGCGGGCAATGGACCGTATTATGCTTTTAACGAAATACCGGCCGGTTACCACGACCGTTCGCCAAGGGGCTAGAATCCGGTGATGATCATCGAACGCACTCTCTATTTTGCGAAACCTGGGAAGGCTTCTGACGTGCTCGAGGTGCGGCGGCGCGGTTCTGAAGTGCGGGTCGCGCTCGGGCTTTCCGCGGGCACGATCTACGTCCGACACGGTGACAGCGATGCGCCCGACGTGCAGTGGGAGGGTTACTTCCACACCGAGGAGGAGCAGCGGGCGGACCTCGAGGCCCGCACAGCGAGTGCCGCGTTCACCGCGATTCGAGAAGAGATGCAGGCCGTCACCGACCGTTTCGAGCGCCACATCCTTCGTCGCGAAGCGGGGGGCGACGTGGATCTTGGAGGCGTTTCGCTGGCGCCGCAAGAGCACAAGTTCCCGAGTACTTCCGCCGAGCTCGTAGGCTTTTTGTACGTGCCGCCAGGCGACGGGCCGTTTTCATGCATGATTCTCAATCACGGCTCCGCCGTCCAGCCGGGAAGCTCGGACATCTCGCAACCGGCGGTCGCCTCCGTCCTCCTGAGCTGGGGGATCGCCTGCTTTTTCCCGAATCGCTGGGGCTATGGAAATTCTCCCGGGAAGTATTGGCGTGAGGAGGTCAGCGCCGAGTTCGGCACGAGGGATTACGATCACCAGCTCGTTCGCCGGCTCCATCGCGAGTCCGACGATGTCATCGCTGCGCTCGATTACGTCGAGACGCTTCCCGCGATCCGCCGAGGCCATATCGGCGTGATGGGGAGCTCTTTCGGAGGCACGGTGAGCCTGCTCGCCGCAGCGAAGTGCGACCGGTTCCGCGCGGCCATCGACTTCGCGGGCGCGGCGATGAACTGGGAGCGCACGCCGCGGCTACGTGCGCTCATGAAACAGGCGGTGCGCGCGCTGGAGCTTCCCATCTTTTTAATCCAGGCGGAGAATGACTACAGCACGCAGCCGACGCGCGAATTGGCGAGCGTTCTCATGCGGGAAGGCAAGTCCTACGAGGCGAACGTCTACCCGCCGTTCGGGATCACACAAGACGAAGGCCACTGGTTCGAGCGTGCCGGCGCCGTCGTTTGGGGCGCGGATGTACGGCGTTTTCTGGAGCGCCATTTGTGACGAATGGAGTGCGGGGCGATCCGACTCTCGCGACTGCCGCAAAAGGCGAAGCGCTCTTGTCGGCGATGGCGCAAGAGCTCGTCGAGGGGTTGAAGCAGCTTTACCCGAAAGTAGTCGTGTGAGTTTTGACGTCGTCGTCATCGGCTATGGGTATGCCGGGGCCGTAGCGGCGATCGAAGCGCACGATGCCGGCGCCCACGTGCTTCTCCTGGAGAAGATGGCCGCGCCCGGTGGGATCTCGATCTGTTCCGCCGGTGGCGTCCGGATCGCTTACGATGCCGAGGACGCGCTCGACTATCTGGAGGCTACGAATGCCGGCACGACGCCGACCAAAGTACTCCGCCAGCTTGCCGAAGGTATGGTCGAGCTTCCCGACCGGATGCGCGCGCTCGCGCGGGTTAGTGGGGCACGGGTCGAGGTGCGCCCCGCGAAAGGGAACTACCCGTTTCGGGGCCACGAAAGTTTCGGCTTTGCGATGGTCGAGGACGTTCCGGGGTTCTCTTCCGAGGCGGCGTACCCAAACGTTAAAGGCTCAGCCGCGGGGGCGAGGCTATTCAAAGTCGTCGAGGACAACGTGCGGGAGCGCGGTATCGAAGTTCGGCTCGAGACGGGCGCGAGGCGTTTGCTGACAGACGGTGAGCGTCGCGTCACGGGGGTCGATGCTGGTGAGCCGCTTCATGCCGGCGCGGTCGTTCTCGCCTGCGGCGGGTTCGAAGCCGACCCCGAGATGCAAAAGCAGTTTTGGCCATCAAAGCCCGTTCTCTCGGCCGCTTTTCGGGGCAATACAGGTGACGGTATCCGGATGGCGCAAGCGCTCGGCGCGGGGCTCTGGCACATGTGGCACTACCACGGCTCTTACGGCTTCCGGCACCCCGACCCCTCTTACCCTTTCGGCATCCGCACGAAGCGTCTGCCCGATTGGCTTCCGGGAGACGCGCCGCGCGACGACGTGCGGATGCCATGGATTCTTCTCGATCGGGACGGCCGCCGCTTCATGAACGAGTACGAGCCCTATCTTCAGGACACGGGGCATCGGCCGCTCGAGCGCTTCCGCCCGGAAGTGCAGGACTATGCCCGCCTTCCCGCCTGGCTCGTGGCCGACGAAGCCGGGAGACGGCTATACCCCTTTGGTCAGCCCACATACAATGAGCCTGGTCAGTGCTTCGAGTGGAGCGACGACAACCTGGCGGAAGTGGAGCTGGGTATTTTGCAGCGTGCCGAGAACCTGGACGGTCTCGCGCGTGGCTTATCGGTCTCTCGCGCTCGCCTGGACGCGACACTCGAGCGGTGGAATCGTGGATGTGAAAGAAGACGCGATGAGGATTTCGGCCGGCCGGCGCCGAGCATGGCGCCTCTTATCGAGCCGCCGTTTTATTTCGGGCGCGTCTGGCCCATTGTCTCGAACACTCAAGGCGGGCCGGTGCACGATGAGCGCCAGCGGGTCCTCGATGCCTTTGGCGACCCGATTGCCGGCCTTTATGCCTGTGGCGAGCTCGGGAGTGTTTTTGGCCATCTGTATCTCTCCGGCGGGAATTTGGCGGAGTGCTTCGTCGGCGGGCGTATCGCGGGGCGGGAGGCCGCGGGCGCGTGAATAATTTGGGTTACTGGTGCTCGCGCGCCGTCGAGCGTTATCCCGAGCGCCTCGCCATCATCGATCTTTCTCGGGAACCCGCGCGCGAGGTTCGCTACCTCGAGCTCGACGAGCGGATGGATCGCGTTGCGCATCTGCTCGCAGCGCGCGGTCTCTCCCCGGGCGACCGGGTGGCGATGGCCATCGGCAACCGGTTCGAGTTCGTCGAGATTATGTACGGCGCGATGCGCGCGGGTCTCGTGCCCGTGCCGCTGAACACGAAGCTCGGCCGCGAAACGCTCGACTATATCGTGCGGGATGCGTCCGTTGTCGCTGCCTTTGTCGAGCCTTCGTGCAACCGCTTCATCGTGGATGTCGTCAATGCGCTCGCGCTTCCGCATCGCTTTTCGTTCGACCCGATACCGGCGGGCTGGCTCGACTACGAAGAGAACCTCCGCGGCCTTGAAGGTAAAGCACCTTTCGAGCCCCCCGCGCTCGACGACGAGCACCCGTCGTTCCAGCCCTACACCTCTGGCTCGACTGGAAAGCCCAAAGGCGTCGTTCTCACCCATGCGGGACAGCTCTGGTGGATCCGTTGCCTCGAGAAGTACTGGCCGGAAAAGTCGAACGCGGTGGCGCTCGCGGCCGTGCCGCTCTATCACAAGAACGCGATGGCGGGCGCTATCAAGCCGCTTCTTCAAAGCGGTGGGACGGTGGTGCTGCTCCCTGATTTTGAGCCCCGGCGTTTTCTGAGAACCCTCTCCGAATACGGATGCACCCAAGCGGGCGCGGTGCCGGCCGTTTTCACGAAGCTCTTGCAGCACGAGGACCTCGTCGAAGAGCTCGACTTCTCTAAGCTCGAATCGTTCAGCCTCGGCTCCGCCCCGGTGCAAAAAGAGCTCTTGCTTGCCGTGCGCGACGCTTTCGGCGTCAAAGTTTCAGAAAGTTACGGGCTGACTGAAGGCGGACCCGTAATGATTGGGCCGCCTCTAGATGGCCGCGACGTGCCTTTCGGAAGCTGCGGCGTGGCGTGGCCCGAGGGAGAGGTCAAGCTCGTCGACGCGAACGGGACGGAGCAGCCTCACGAAGGTGAGCTCTTGGTCAAGAATCCCGGGGTTACGCCCGGCTACCACAACTTGCCAGACGTCAACGAAGAGCGGATCCGAGACGGCTGGCTCGCGACGGGTGATTTATTTGCGCGCGACGAGGACGGCTTTTTCTATTTCAAGGGACGCACCGATGATATGTTCAATTGCGGTGGCGAGAATATCTACCCCAAGGAGGTCGAAGATCTCTTGCTGTCGCACCCCGATATCTATGACGCCGCGGTCGTGCCGGTCGCGCATCCCGTGAAAGGTCACGTGCCGGTGGCGATGGCGATGCGCGCGGAAGGCGCCGCGTCGATCGATGAGGAAACTTTGAAGAAGTTTTGTCTCGAGAACGGTCCCGCTTACGCGCATCCTCGTCGCATCGTGATCGTCGACCATCTGCCGCTCAACGGAGTCGGAAAAGTCGACCGCGGGGTCGTTCAGCGCGAGCTTCGACAAACACTTGGAACAGAGATAGCAGAAGCGGGGAAACGTTCATGAAACTCACGCTCGATCACGTGGCGCTCGTGACGCCCGACTTGGGACAATCGAAGAACGATTACGAGACGCTCGGCTTTCAGCTCACACGCGAGAGCTCGCACAAAGGACGCGTCACGCCCGACGGCCCCATCGTGCCTTGGGGCTCGGGGAATCACTGCGCGATGTTCGAGCGCGGCTATTACGAGATCCTCGGCCTCACCGACCCGAACCGTTACCACGAGCATTTCAAAGCCGCTCTCGACCGCTTTCACGGGGTCTCGCTTATCGCACTCGGATGCGACGACGCGGCGACGTTCTATGCCGAGCGGAAAGACCTCACCCCCGGCCTTCAGAAACCTGTCGAGGTGGGGCGGGATGTTCCCTATGGGCAGAGCACGCGCGAAGGGCTGTTCAGAATCGCGCATCTCGGCGGGGAGGCTTTTCCCGAGGCGGAGCTTTTCTTTATCGAACAGGCGACGCCGAGCGTGCTCTGGCAGAAGAAGCTCATGAAACACAAGAATGGCGTGGTAGGCCTCGCCGGCATCACGATTTGCTCCGAGAACCCGGAAGAAACCGCAGCGCGGTTCGAGCGCTGCACCGGTCTTGGGGGCACGGCCGTCGACGGCGAGCCCTATTTTTCGCTCGATGAAGGTTATGTTGCCATCACCGAGCCAGGTGCTTTGGCTAAGTCCTATCCTGAAGCCGTGCTGCCCGCGGTGCCGTCCGTAGCGCTCGTTCGTCTTGACGTTGTGAGCGTCGACGAGACACGAAGTTTTCTGGAAAAGAGTGGCGTCACGCCACATGCGTCCGAGGCGGGCATCTGGGTTCGCCCCGAGCGCACGGGTGGGGTCATTCTAGAGTTCGGAGAAACGTCATGAAGCAATCTGCGCGTCTGTTTCTGGACAAGAAAATCGGCCGTCGTGCCTTTATGGGGCAGCTCGCCCAAGTCGGGGTCGCCTCCGCTGCGGCATCGAGGGTCACGAGGACTCTTTCGGCCGCCACCGAGGATCCCGGCCGCGTCGTGCACGGCATGACGGGCGGGGAGCTCATGGCCGAGTTTCTACTCGACTGGAAAGTGCCCTATGTCTTCGGGCTGGGCGGCTCCGAGGAGGTCGGGTTTCTCGATGCGCTCGTCGATCGGCTCGAGCTTCAATATGTGCAGAGCCTTCATGAAGGCTCCGTGATGTCGATGGCCGATGGCTACGCGCGCGCCTCGGGCGAGATCCCGATCGTGAACCTGCATTCGGTGGCTGGCGCCGGCTACGCTTTTGCTCCGATGGTGAACACCTTCAAAGATCGCATCCCCGTTGTGATTACGGTCGGCCGTCAATCGACGGAGATCCGCGGCACCAACGCCTTTCTGGAGGCGGTGAACCTCCATCAAATTCCAAAGGACTACACGCGCTGGACATGGGACGTGATGGCGGCGTCGACCATTCCCGACGTGCTGCGCCGGGCGTTTCTGCTGGCTACGGTTCCGCCGGGCGGCCCGACCTTCGTGACGTTCTCGAAGGATCTATGGGAGGAGCCGGTTGCCTCGGCCGAGATTGTTCCCAAGGCGCGATCGGGCCTGGATCTGGAGCTTGGGCCGAGCGACGACCTCGTCAAGAAGGCATGTGACCTTCTGACGGCAGCCGATTTCCCGATTATTACCGCGGGGCGGGAAGTGAGCCGCTACGGCGGTGTGGACGAGCTGCTTCGCATCGCGGAGCTCATCGGCGCGCCGCTCTTCAAAGAGCTGCACGTGGCCCATTGCCCCCATGTCGTCCCGTCGACGCACCCGCACTCCGTGGGTATGTTCACGGAAGACCCGAGCTACCCTAAAGACTTCGACCTCTATTGGAGCGCGGGCGGAACGATGTTCTCCTTGGGCGCGCTCCCAAAAACGCCTCTCGTTCCAAGAAGCGCCAAAGTGATACATACCGGCTTCGACGCGGCGGAAATCGGAAGAACCTACCCCGTGGACGTTCCCATGATGGCGAACGTCCAAGTTGCGGCCCGCGCAATCCTCGAAGAGCTCGAAAGCCGCGACTTGAATAGGACAGCGATTACTGAAAGAAGGTCGAAGGTCGTCGCCTATCATCACGCGCGGCGCGCGAGGCTCGACCGGGTCGTCGCGGAGAAGTGGGACGAGGCGCCTATCTCCTGTGAGCGGCTCATGAAAGAGCTCAGTAACAAGCTCGAGCCGGACGCCATCGTCGTGAGCGAGCTCGTGACCTCGGAGGCGTACTTGTCGACCTATCTCGAGATAGACCACACGAGCTCTCGCCGTCGACGCAATTTGACATCGAGCGGCGGGGTGCTCGGTTGGGGCGTGGCCGCGGCCGTCGGCGCGAAGATTGCCAAGCCGCATCAGCAGGTCATAGCCCTCGTGGGAGACGGGAGCTTCCAATTCGGCCCTCAAGCGCTCTGGAGTGCGGTGCGGTACGAAGTGCCGATAGGCATCGTGATTTTTCGGAACGGTCAGTACCAGGCCAACCGCAAATTCCTGGACGCATACGGCAAGCGCGCTGCCGCGACGGGGAAGTACATTGGTGTTTCCCTCGACTTTCCGGAAATCGACAACATATCGATCGCGAAGGGCTATGGTGTCGAAGGCGAGCACATCGAAAAGCCCGAAGCGCTGTCGGCGGCGCTCGACCGCTGTCTCGGCGCGTTGGCGGACGGACGTCCTTACCTTTTGGACGTTGTGATCGAACGTCACTACGGTGGCGCCGATTCCGAGTGGCACGACTTTTTCTCGGTGGCGCGAAACGAGCCGCGGCGCAGCTAACGCTAGCCTAGCCAGGTAACCTGAAAGCGTTTTGAACCGCAGAGACGCAGAGACGCAGAGGAAAATCCGGAATTTATTTCGTGAATCCGAGGCTAGGCTACGGATACCTTTTCTTCTCCGCGTGCCTCTGCGCCTCTGCGGTGAGATTTTCTTGCTTCAGAACGTGGTACAAAATCCTCGGTTCTGACGGGTTAGAGTTAGAGGCTAACGGAGCTCAAACTGGCAGCTTCGAGCATTCAGCGCAGCCCCAGCCTGCCTGGTTACGCGCCGGCGCGACGCGCTTCTTCGACGATGGCGGCGCCCTCCGCTTGCGTTTGAGCGAGCGGCTGCTCGAGGCGCTCTCTCTGTGGCGCGCCGCGTGGGTCGGACGTATTGAGCGGACTTTGAAGCTGTTCCGGGAGCGTCTGGATCCTCTGGCCCCGTGCCTTCCTGCGAGAAGAAACGAGAGCAGATTCGACGGCCCTCCTTGGAACGGCCTGCGTAATCCTTGGGATTGAGATGCGGGCCTTCGTGTCTTTGCGGCTCTCGTCTTTGCGTTACGCTTTTCCTAATATGGCTCTTCGAGGATTCAGCGCAGCCAGCCTGGCGGGGCGCCGGCGCGGCGCCCGTCTTCGACGATGGCGGCGCGCTCCGCTTGCGCCTGAGCGAGCTGCTGCTCGAGGCGCTGTCGCCGTGGCGCGCCGCGTGGATCGGACGTATAGAGCGGGCTTTGAAGCTGTTCCTGGAGCGTCTGGATCCTCTGGTCCACGCTCGAGAGACGATTGCGCCAATATTCTGCCGTCTGCCTCGGGTCTTCAGCTTCAGCTTCAGGTTCGGGCTCGGCGTCATCCTCGTCTTCGCTGCTTTCTTCATCCGTCGCCGACACCGCGGTAGAGCTCGTCATGGGTCCGTGCAGGTTCGTGCGCAGCTCCCTTTCGGTGATCGTCTGCGTCGGCTCCGCGTCGTTGTTTGCGCGACGTTCCTTTTCTTTCTTGGCGATCTCGGCGAGCGACTGTGCAGCCGCGGAGGAAGCCAGCAACGTCGCGAGCATAATCCAAAATAGGCGCCTCATGACGCACCTCCTAATATCGGCGCATGGTTATTTGCCAGATTGTGGCCTTCTCTCGGTGGAAGATGCAAATGTGTTCTGGTGGGGAGCCCTATCAGCGCTTCACGTAATACGTTGCGCGGCCGATGGCGATGAGCCGGCCGTCTTTGTCTTGGACCTCGACGTCGACGATGCCGAGCGTTCGCCCCATTTTGACGACGCGTGCGGTGGCGATGAGCTCGGTCTCGACCGCCATACGCAGATAGTCGATGCGTAGATCGATCGTTGGAACGCCGTTGCCCAACCGGATCGCGAGCGCATAGTCGCCGGCGATGTCGATGAGCGCGGCGGTGACGCCGCCGTGGATCTCGGGCGCTTTCGACGAGCGGCACAGATCGCGTTTGAAGGGCAAGGCTAGGGTCACGGTGCCCGCTTCGGCATCCATCGCGACCGCCCTCAATCCCAAAAAGCGTTGATAGGGCGGATCATCGAGAGCTTCTTGAAGGCTTGCGAGGGTCCAATCGGTCACGGTCTCAAAATCACCTTTCCGAAAACAGCGCGGTCTTCGAGAAGCTTCTCCCCGAAGCGGGCCTCGGCGAGTGGGAGCACGCGGTCGATGATGGGCGTGATACGTCCCGCGGCCACTTCGTCGAGAAGCTCGCGGATGCCCGCCGTCGTCCAGCCGTCCGAGCCGAGAATGCTCAGCTCGCGCACCCAGATATAGCGAAGGTCGGTCGGCGGATCGAAACCGGCCGTAGCACCGCAGGTGAGAAGCCGGCCCCGTTTTCTGAGCGTTTTGAGTGAAGGCACCCACGTGTCGCCGCCCGTGAAATTCACGACGACGTCGACGCCTTTTTTTCCCGAGAGGGTCCATGCCTCGCGGCTGAAATCTGTTTGGCTCGTATTGATGACGTCATCGGCGCCGAGCGCCTCGAGTTTTCGGCCTTTCTCCTCAGAGCTCGTACAGGCGATGACGCGGGCCCCGAGGTTCTTGGCGATCTGAATGCAAGCGGTGCCCACGCCGCCGCTCGCGCCGAGCACGAGCACCGTTTCGTCTTTTTCGATCGTCGTGCGCTCGCGCAGCATCTGCCACGCGGTCCCGTAGGCAACGGGAAGACAGGCGGCGATGTCGAAGTCGAGGCCTGGCGGGATAGGGATGGCATGGGATGCTGGAGAGCGTACGAGCTCGGCCATGCCACCCGGGAGCGTTTCGCCGAGCATGCCTTCCTCGGAGGACGGGTTCAGGAGGACGCGGTCGCCGAGTTGGACGCTGTCGACCCGATCGCCTACCTTGTGCACGGTGCCTGCGATGTCGCCGCCTGAAATGAAAGGGACGGATACGGGAAGGCCCGGCATGCCGCGACGGACGAAAATGTCGAGGTGGTTGAGCCCGCAGGCGGCAACGCGGACGACGATGTCGTCTGGACCCGGCTCGGGATCAGGCCAGTCGCGGTAGACGAGGTTTTCGAGAGCGCCTTGCTTCTCGATGACAGCGGCTTTCACGGCGTGTCATGGTATCCGATCGCGATATACTCCGCTGCCATGGGAGCGGTCTTTCTGGATTTGGTAGGTTCAAAAAAAGGGCACCGCATCATGGTGCAGATTCAAAGCACTTGGTTTCCCGTCATCGATCGCAACCCTCAGACCTTCGTCGATATCTACACGGCCAAGGAATCCGATTTTCAGGCGGTGACCCACACGGTCTATCGCTCACGGTCGCACCCGTCCTACCTCGAGCTATCGGTCGTGCCGTGACCCGGCTCAGCTGAGGCCCATTTCCTCGAGAGTTCCTACCGAGAGCACGCGCTCCAAGTATGTGTCCAGCTCGTCGAGTGACAGTGACTGAACGCGAGCCCGCGTGGCGTCAGGCACCTTATCGAACTTCATCGTCAGGAGCTGTAGTAGGGTTACACGCTTGCCTTCCACCACGCCCTCTTTGCGTCCTTCCTTGCGTCCTTCTTCTTTCATTTCGTCGGCCCACGTCGATCGCATCTTTTGTGCCTCCCGATAGCCTTCCTGGCTCATTATCCCGCTAAATCTCTCCTTGTGCCTCGGAGCCACCCTGAAATAGGTCTCTATCATATTCGTCAGTAGCAATTTTCGCGCGTCGTCCATGGCGCTCACCGCGACGCTTTGAAACATGACGGCCCGTAGCGTCAGGCTATCTCTCGTGCCGCGCCTGCTCATGAGTGCCGCCAGTGCCGCCGCGACAGGGTTTCCGCTATCGACATAGCTTTGCGCATCGAGTCGTGCGAGCGCGACGCTTCGATACCGAAAACGCACCTGCTCCAGCTCGAACGAGTGCATCATGTATTCGTGAACGCCGACGCCTTCACGACCGCCTCGCAAGTAGATCACGATCGGTACGATCGTGACCGCGTGCCGAAGCCAGAGCATCGTGAAATAACGAAACATCCTCTCTGGGAAACCGGGTTTCGTTCTCAGTTGAACCTCGATGTGAATGACAACGAGGCGGGGTGAGCCGTCTCGGGTCTCGATTTCGGCGACGAGGTCGGCCTCGCGCATCGTGCCTTCGGGGAAATCGGTAAAGAGCTCCTTGTCCAGCAGATGGAGCGTTTTGAAATCCAAGCGTTCCGCCAATTCCGGGTATACGAGCTCCAGGAAATCTTGGAGGAAAGCTCTCAGAAAATCCTTGAAGAGTTGGTCGTGTCCCATCCATTCGTGCCTCCTTGAATTGAAAGGACGAGAAACGGGACGGTAAACCTCCGGGAGCGGTTAAATTTAAATTAGAGCGCGAGGACCGGAACCCGCGCAACGAGAGTGTTCTTGCGGTCGGACCGTGGCTCCACGGCGGCTGGAACCGGATGACCGGCGAGTCGCTCGGCGACGTGACCTTCGGTTCCAAGACCTCCGAATATTTCCAGCGCGAGATCCACCTGCCGTTCTTTCGGCATCACCTCAAAGGGGCTCCCGACCCCGAGCTTCCCGAGGCTTACGTCTTCGAGACAGGCTCGAATATGTGGAAGAAATACGACGACTGGCCGCCAGCGGAAGCCATGGCGAAGAGACTTTACTTACGCGCGGACGACGCCTTGTCTTTCGACGCGCCGAGTCTTCTGGAAGCTCACGACAGCTATGCTATGTGAGCGACCCCCAAAAGCCGGTCCCGTTCCGCACCACGCAAGGGCACCTCTGGATGATTGAGGACCAGCGTTTCGCGGCCTCGAGACCGGATGTTCTCGTCTACGAGACGGCGGTCCTCGAGGAAGACTTGACGATCGCGGGGCCCTATCCTCGCGCATCTCGAGGTAGCGACGACGGGCACCGGTGCGGATTTCGTGGTGAAGCTCATCGACGTTTTTCCTGGTGACACGCCGACAACGACCCCAATCCCGCGGGCGTTCGCATGGGACATTTTCAAATGCTTCTGGCGGGGGAAGTCTTGCGCGCGAAGTTTCGCAACAGCTTCGCTCGAGCGGAGCCTTTGGTCCCTGGGAAGATGACCGGAATCGAGCTCGACCTGCGCGACCGGAACCATACGTTCAAACAAGGGCACCGCATCATGGTGCAGATTCAAAGCACTTGGTTTCCCGTCATCGATCGCAACCCTCAGACCTTCGTCGATATCTACACGGCCAAGGAATCCGATTTTCAAGTGGCGACCCACACGGTCTATCGCTCACGGTCGCACCCGTCCTACCTGGAGCTATCGGTCGTTCCGTGACCCGGCTCAGCTGAGGTCCATTTCCTCGAGAGTCTCTGCTGAGAGCACGCGCTTCAAGTATGTGTCCAGCTCGTCGTGCGACAGGGATTGTACGCGAGCGCGCATGGCGTCAGGAACCATATCGAACTTTATCGTCAGGAGCTGTACTAGGGCTATGCGCTTGCCTTCCACTAGGCCCTCCGGTGCCCTTCTTCGCGTCCTTTCTTACGCCCTTCTTTGCGCCCCTCTTGTTTCATTTTGTCGGCCCACGTCAACTGCATCTTTTGTGCCTCCCGATAGCCGTCCTGGCTCATTATCCCGCTAAAACTCTCCCTATGTTTCGCAGCCACCGTGAAATAAGTTTCGGGTCTTCGGCAAAATCTGTGGGTAGAAACCGTCTGCCATCGCCCCCTCAGCAGACCACGGTGCTCGCCGGCGTAAAGGCTTCCCTCGCTTCGCTCGGCGCTTCGCGGCCTTGACCCCGGCTCCGCTCCGTGGTCCGAGC
>SMVB01453664.1_pt1 | contig 17138 bp, 9 predicted proteins | sample 2456461 | NCBI WGS metagenome assembly SMVB01 (sample SAMN11095934, study PRJNA526329) | marine sediment metagenome | biome: Marine sediment; feature: Surficial sediment; material: Deep marine sediment; isolation source: Hadal surficial sediment | place: Pacific Ocean | collected 2014-05 | depth 0-1...
GCTTATAGGTCAACAATATGATAATAGCGGTAATAAATTAAAGGATAGAGTAGGAAATGACCTTATTTTTATAAAAGAACAAAGCCTGACTAATAGTAATGAAGCCGCTGGTGTTAGAGTTATTAAATACCATCCTTTTGATGGTAGTGACCCTGGTCAGTCTTTTAGAAGTCACGAAATTATATTCAGATATGCCGATGCTCATTTAATGAAAGCTGAAGCTATGATGCGTAATGGTGGAAGTGCAACCGCATTGGTTAATGAATTAAGGACTTTAAGAGGTGCTTCAACATTAGGTAACGTTTCTGAAAGCGACTTAATTGATGAAAGAGGTCGTGAGTTGTACGTTGAATATTGGAGACGTAATGATTTATTACGCTTTAATCAATTCACCAAAAATTGGGAACATAAAAATTCAGAGGAAATAGGGAATACCACTAGAAATTTATTTCCTATCCCACTTGATGCTATAATTTCTAATCCGAATCTTGTACAAAATCCAGGATATTAACAATTATCTTTTTTAGAGATAACGGAAAACGCCCATGATTAATATGGGCGTTTTTTTATATATGCCTATTAGTAACAATAGTTTTTAAAATCAAACTATTTCGTTTATTCAATTTTAAGTATAAATCCTTGATTGTGGATGTTTTCAATTTTGATGGAAGAGTCCTTTTTTAAGTATTTTCTTAATCTTGAAATAAAAACATTTAAACTTTTTTTACTGAAAAAATCATTTTTACCCCAAATATTATTTAAAATATCCTTATGAGTACATAATTGATTCTGTTGTAACACCAAGAGATACAATAACTTGTTTTCGCGAAAAGTAAGTTGCTGTACAACATTATCTTTATAAACTAACTGGAGATTATCTTTATTAAAAATATACTTTCCTAAAGTAAATTTGGTCGTACTATTTTTCGAAAGTGATTTTTTAACGGATAATGTATTTAAAAGGGTGTTTAATCTAACCACCAATTCTTCTTCATCAATTGGTTTTTTTAAATAATCAACAGCACCTAAGGCAAATCCTTTTAAAACATCTATTTTTAAAGAACGTGAAGTAAGAAAAATAAAAGGAGTTTCTGTAAATTGATATTTAATTTTATTTGCTAATGTAAAGCCGTCCATGTCGGGCATCATCACATCCAAAATAATCAAATCGAAATAATTTTGTTCCAGTATCTTTAAAGCAGAGCTCCCGTTTTTCTTCCATATTATGTCAAAATCTTTCATCTTGAGATATTCGGAAAGTAAATATCCTAAAGATTCATCATCTTCAACAAGTAATATCTTTTTGTTATTTTTCATTGTTATATAAAGGTATGCTTATAATGAATTCTGAACCGTTTCCAACAGAACTTTTTACAATTATTTTTCCTTTATGAAGTTTTATAATTCTTTTTACATAATTTAACCCTAAACCATAGCCTTTAACATTATGAACATCTCCTGAAGATACTCTGTAATATTTATCAAATATTTTCTTTTTATCCTCATCTGAAATCCCAATACCGTTATCCTTGACACTTATACATAACTTATTGTCGTTTTTAAACACCAAAAGTATGATTTTAATATTTTCCTTTGTGTACTTTTTAGCGTTTTCTAACAAGCTGCTTATTGCATTTTCTAAATAATAAGAGTCACAATTAAGAATATATTTATCCTCTTTAACTTCGCTTGAAAAACTAATATTTTCCAATGCCGATAATTGTTCAAAATCTTTAATCAAATTTAAAATCACAGGTTTAAAATCTATAATCTTTTTCTCAATAAAATTCTTTTTGCCTTCTATACTCGCCAATTCTAATACTTTATCAATTTGATTTTTAAGTTTATCAACCTGATTTCGTATCATGTTTACTAATTCTTTATTTTCAATACTCACTTTTTCCTGTAAAATTTTAGAAGCAATTCCTATAGAAAAAACAGGTGTTTTTAATTCGTGAGTAAGATTGTTTATAAACTCATTAGTCGTCGTTATTAAATTTCTTTGACCATAAAATGATTTAAGCACCCAAATTATTACAACTATTATTACCACAATAAAAAGTAAACTCGGGATAGTCAACCCATTTAGTTGAAACAAAAAATATTTGTTTAAATTTTTAAACTGCAATTCTAATATTAATCTTTTTTCAACCAATAATGGTAAATATCCTTCAAGCGCAATGGGATATCTTAAAAGAGTATCTTCATTGTTGTAAACTTTGGGAGACCTTAAATAATCTGTTGAATCTTTAGCAAATAAAGTATATGTGAATTCTGTTTTTATGCCTTGCTGTAAAAGGTGATCTTTTAAAAAATCATCCATAAAATAACTTGAAGCTTCTTGTACGCTGTCAATACTAAGCCTAAAATAAGAATCATCTTTAGTAATCGCTTTTCCAACCAAAAAAGTCAATTCATTCCGTTGCCGAAGTCCTTCTTTGATCTCATTAACTGTTAAACCTATTTTTTGATTGAACTGAACTTTGGCAAGATTTAAGCCTATGCGTAAATATTGATATTGTACAAATGCTAATCCGGTTATTGAAATTATAAATATTATTATGTAAACTTTCTTACCTTTCATAAGCACTAATATCTATAAAATATATTTATGTTGCATTTATTTTACTTTTCATTAATCTTTTTAACCTTTCATTAATCTTTTTAAACTATCATTAATCGTAACATATTAACTAATAACATACTTTAGCGTTGATTATCATATGTAATTAATTAGTAAAGTTTAAAAAAAGTTAGTTTTTTAAGTTAGTTTTTTTTTATTAGTTTATTTATTGAAAAACTATTTTAATTTGACCTTAAATAATGGGTATCGTTAAGACCATAAAACAATTTGAATTTTTATTTATTCTTATCTTTCTCTTTCTTTTAAATTCCTGTAGTGATACTAAATTATTCGAATTAAAAGATGACACAGGAATTCAATTTAACAACAAATTATTACCTACGCCAGATTTAAATATTCTCACTTATCTATATTATTATAATGGCGCCGGAATTGCTGCAGGAGATTTTAATAATGATGGGTTAATAGACCTCTATTTTACCGGAAATCAAGTTCAGGACAAGCTATATTTAAATAAAGGGAAGTTTCAATTTGAAGATATAACCCAAAAAGCGGGCATAAATAATTCGGATGGATGGACAACCGGAATAACCATTGTTGACATCAACAACGATGGGTTGTTAGATATCTATATTTGCAAGGTTGGCGATTATCAAAAAATTAAAAAAGGGCACAATTTACTTTATATCAATCAAGGAGTTGCGGTGGGTGGTTCTCCTATGTTTATTGAAGAAGCTGTAAACTACAATTTAGATATAGTTAGTTTTAGCACACAAGCTTCTTTCTTTGATTATGACCTTGATGGAGACTTAGACATGTTTCTGTTAAACCATTCGGTATTTCCTAACAGGACTTATGGAAACGGAAAACAAAGATACCAAATAGACAGTCTTTCCGGAGATATGCTTTTTAAAAATGAAAATGGGAAATTTATTGACGTTTCCAAAGAAGCTAAAATTTTTCAAGGAAAGATTGGCTATGGATTGGGTGTGTCTATTAGTGATGTTAATAACGATGGTTATCCAGACATATATGTTGGAAATGATTTTTTCGAAAATGATTACTTATATATAAATCAAAAAGATGGAACTTTTGAAGAAATTATTTCAAAAAATGAAACAAAATTAGGCCATACGACTCATTTTTCTATGGGAAATGATATTGCCGATTTAAATAATGATGGGTTTACTGACATCATTTCATTGGATATGCTTCCTGGAGATATTGAAACCTATAAAACCTCTGGAACCGAATTTAACAATCAAATTTATAGCCAATATTTAAAAAAAGGTTACAATCCACAATATATGCAAAACACATTGCATCTCAATACTGGTAAAGCTTCATTTGCCGAAATTGCATTTGCTTCGGGGATTGCGGCAACCGACTGGTCTTGGGCACCGCTTATTGTTGATCTTGACAATGATGGTTTTAAAGATATTTTTATTTCTAACGGAATAAAAGGTGCTACTAACGATATGGATTTCATGAATTTTATTGCTAACGATAAAATTCAAAAACGAATCAATAATGGGATGAGGCAAGAAGATTTAGCCTTTACAAACGAATTGCCCGAGAAAAAACTTTCAAATTACTTTTTTAAAAATAATGGAAATCTTACTTTTTCAAATTATACTAATAAATGGTTTGAAGAAGTACTTTCTTTTAGTAATGGTGCCATTTATGCCGATCTGGATAATGATGGTGATTTAGATATTGTTGTTAATAATGTAAATGATAGGGCATTTATTCTGGAAAATAAATCGGAAACGAAAAACAATTTTTTAAAAATTAAATTCGAAGGAGCATCAAAAAATATATTAGGTATTGGCGCTAAAGTTATAGTGCATTTAGATTCACTAACTATTACAAACGAAAACTTTTTATCAAGAGGATATTTATCGGCAGTTGCTCCTGAGTTAACCATTGGTATTGGAAGACATAATTTAGCCGATTCGCTTACTGTAATATGGCCTGGTGGGAAATTTCAAACCTTAAAAAATATTAAATCAAACCTGTTAATTGTTTTTAAATATAATGAAGCTTCAGGCAGCTATTATTCTAAAAGTTCAACAAACAAACATTTTTTGACAAATGTTAAATCTCCTATTAATTTTAAGCACTTAGAACTTCCGTCGTATGAATTTAATCGAGAACCTTTAATCCCTTATACAAAAGGCTATGAAGGTCCTAAAATTAGCATCGGTGATATTAATGCTGATGGTTTAGATGACATCTATATTGGAGGAGCAAAAAAGCAACCCGGAGAATTATATATTCAAGATGATAATGGAATCTTTTCAATTTCTTTACAGGAAGATTTTGAGAAAAACAGTATCAATGAAGACACAGACAATATTTTCTTTGATGCCGATAATGATGGAGATATAGATCTTCTTGTTGTCTCGGGTGGAAATGAATTTAAATCAGGAACAGCATTAAGACCAAGACTGTACCTCAATGAGAACGGTAAATTTAAGTTAAGTGATGCTTTTGAAAATATTGAGATTAATGCATCAGTTGTTAAAACATTCGATTTTGATGCTGATGGAGATCAGGATATAATAATAGGTGCAAATGTACTGCCTCAGCAATTTGGAAAATCTGCTAAGAATTATATTTTCGAGAATGATGGACATGGGAATTTTAAAGATGTTAGTGCTACTTATGCCGTTGAATTTTCAAATATAGGCCTGGTTGAAGACATAGAAATTGTTGATATAAATGGTGATGAGCTTCCGGATATAATTGCTGTAGGTCATTGGATGCCAATTTCAATATTCATTAATGACGGAAAAAAGTTCAAATTACAATCAAATAATAATCTCAACTACTCTAACGGTTGGTGGAATACAATAAAAGCTGAAGATTTTGATAATGATGGCGACATTGATTTTGTTGTTGGTAATTGGGGATTAAATACACGATTAAAAGCTTCAAAACAAAAACCCTTACAATTGTATAGAAATGATTTTGATGATAATGGTAGTGTAGAACAGATTGTAACATATTATTCTCAAGGCAAAGAAACCGTATTTTCTTCAAAAGATGAACTAACAAAACAACTACCAATGTTGAACAAAAAATTCCTGTCTTATGCCGAATTTGCAAAAACTGAATTTTCGGGATTATTTACTAAAGAAAAGATAAAAAATGCTTACAAAAAGCAAGTTTACGAATTGGCTAGTTGCTATTTTGAGAATACTGGTAATGGAAAATTCAATAAGATAACATTGCCTTTTTTAGCACAAATATCTTCTGTTAAAACATTATATTTAAGTGATTTCGACAGTGATGGTTTTATGGATATATTAATTGCGGGAAATGATTATGAAATTAGCACACAATTAGGGAGATTGGATGCTTTTCATGGCCTTTTGCTTCTCAATGATCAAAAAGGATTTTTTACTATAAAAACCAATCAATCTTTTGATATTTCAGGTCCGGCCCGAGATATTAAAAAACTAAAAGTAAATGGAATAGATTACTTATTAGTTTCTATAAATAATAACACTCCTGTTTTGTTAAAAAATAATGAATACCAAAAATGAAATGAAATTTAAACTATTTAGAGGCTTAACAATTTTTATGATAAGCACAACATTATTTTTTTCTTGCGGATCAAAAAAAGAAGAAGAGCTAAAAACAAAAGAAAATGTTGCAACATTGTTTACACTACTTACTCCTGAAGAAACAGGCATAGATTTTATAAATGTAGTAGTAAACCAAAAAAACTTCAACATATTTAAATATCGAAACTTTTATAATGGTGGAGGTGTTGCAATTGGTGATATTAATAATGATGGACTTCCAGATATTTATATGACAGCAAATATGGGAGGGAACAAACTCTATTTGAATAAGGGAAATTTTGAATTTGAAGACATTTCTGAAACTGCAGGAGTCGTCGGAGATAAACCATGGTCAACAGGAGTTGTTATGGTAGATATTAATCAAGATGGATTGTTGGATATCTATGTAAGCAACGCAGGAAATATGGAAGGAGACAACCATGATAACGAATTATATATAAACAATGGAGATTTAACTTTTACAGAACAAGCCAAGACATATAATCTTGCTGCAACAGGGTTTTCTACACATGCTACATTTTTTGATTATGATAAAGATGGCGATTTGGACGCTTACATTTTAAATAATAGTAATATTCCGATTAGTGGTTTAGGATATGCAGAACAAAGAGATGTGAGAGCAGAAAATTGGAAAAATGTTCCGAAAATATTTAGAGGTGTTGGTGATATGTTGTTGCGTAATGATAATGGAAAGTTTACAAATGTTAGTGATGAAGCAGGAATATACGGAAGCCTGATTGGGTTTGGATTAGGAGTTATGATTAGTGATATTAATGGAGATCTTTATCCTGATATTTATGTGTCGAATGATTTTTACGAACGAGATTATCTCTATATAAACAATCAAGACGGGACGTTTACTGAAGAGATTAAAAACTGGACTTCACATTTATCACTTTCGGCTATGGGAATAGATATTGCCGACATAAATAATGACGGAAAAGTTGATATATTCATTACAGATATGCTTCCGGAAGGAGATCAAAGAGTTAAATCTGTAATGGAGTTTGAAGGGTATAATATTTTTAAATTGAAGCAAAGCAAAGATTTCTATCAGCAATACATTCAAAACACCCTCCAGTTAAATAATGGAGATAATACTTTTTCAGAAGTCGCTTACTTTAGCGGAATTGCTGCAACAGACTGGAGTTGGGCTGGGCTTATTTTCGACATGGATAATGATGGCTATAAAGATATTTTTGTCACTAATGGAATTAATCATGATTTAACCGATATTGATTTTGTTGATTTTTTTGCTAATGAAATTATTCAAAACATGGCGTTAACAGGTCGAAAAGAGTCTATCGATTCTATAATTAATAAAATGCCTGTTAATCCTCAACCTAACTATGCCTACAAAAACAACGGAGACATAACCTTTAGCAATGCTAATAAAGATTGGGGATTTGAGATTCCCAGCATGTCTAATGGAGCAGCTTATGGGGATTTAGATAATGATGGAGATTTAGATCTTGTAATTAACAATGTAAACATGAAGGCTTTTGTTTATAGAAATAATGCCGAAACATTTACCAAAAATAATTACATAAAACTGAAGTTTACAGGCAATCCTAAAAATAAATTCGCCATTGGAACTTCTATAAAACTTTATTATGATAATAACATTATAGTTCAGGAACTAATGCCTTCTCGCGGATTTCAATCCTCTATGGATTATGCAATGATTATTGGATTAGGCACTACAGAAAACATTGATTCTCTTCGCGTAATATGGCCAGACGACAAGACGCAAAAATTCACAAATATTAAAGCAAATCAGGTTTTATTATTAAATCAAACTGATGCTTCAGAAATTCAGCTTCCGTTTAAAAAAGTAAAAAGTAAAACCCTTCTAACAGAAATCTCTAATAATGACCTTGCCAAACATAAAGAAAATAACTATTCCGATTTTGACCATGAAGGGCTTATTTCAAAAATGCTTTCTCAGGAAGGTCCAGCTTTAGCTATCGGTGACATCAATAATGATGGAAATGAAGATGTTTATATTGGAGGAAGTAAAGGTCAACCTGGGAAAATTTATTTGCATACTGGAAACGGTAAATTAAAACTAATTTCTCAACAAGTATTTGTTTTAGATGCAAACTATGAAGACACTGCTGCTGCATTTTTTGATGCAGATGGAGATGGAGATATTGACCTTATGGTTGGTTCTGGTGGAAATCAAATAGGTGAAGAAAGATCGTATAGAACGAGATTGTATCTAAATGATGGTAAAGGTTATTTCTTCAAATCTGAAAATAATATACCAACCGTTAATAACAATACTGCTGTAATTAGCCCTTATGATTTTGATAATGATGGGGATATTGATGTCTTTATTGGATCCAGAAGTGTTGTAAGCACCTATGGTATAAATCCAAATCATTTGTTTTTAGTAAATAATGGTGATGGAACATTTGCTGATGCAACTGAACGTTTAGCATACGATTTAAAAGATGCAGGAATGATTACAGATGCTCTTTGGGTTGATGTTGATGGTGATTCTAAAAAAGACCTGATTACAGTTTCTGAATGGGGAACACCAAATATTTACAGAAACTCAGGGAAAAGCTTATCGAAATTTTCTTCGTCTTTAGATGAATTACATGGTTGGTGGAATGTTATTGAAACTGCCGATTTAGATAATGATGGCGACTATGATTTTATAATTGGCAATCAGGGAAATAATACACTTTATAAAGCATCAAAAGAAAATCCTATGAAAATGTGGATAAATGATTATGATAATAATGGCTCGATTGAGCAAATAGTAACACGGAATATTGATGGCAAGGATTATCCAATACACATGAAAAAAGAACTTACATCTCAATTATCATCACTTAAAAAACAAAACTTGAAAGCATCCGAATATTCTAAAAAAACGATAAGCGAATTGTTTTCAGAAGAAATTTTCAAGAATTCTATTATGAAAAAAATTACCATTTCAGAATCTATAATTGCTATCAATGAAGGAAATGGGAAGTTTACAATTAAAAAGTTGCCAAGTAGAGTGCAATTATCATGCATATGCGCCATTACATGTTCCGATGTTAATAATGATGGTAACATAGACCTAATTATGGGCGGAAATAATTTTGAGTTTAAGCCTCAATTTTCTCGTCTTGATGCAAACCATGGAGATGTTTTACTCAATGATGGTAAACTTGGATTTACCTGGCAAAACCACAGCAAAAGCGGATTCTCTGTTAAGAACGAAGTAAAGCATATAAAACAATTTAAAGACAAAAATGGGAAAACATTTATTTTTATTGCAATAAATGATGAACAGCCAAAAATATTCTTGCTTAATGAATAAAAATATTCCACTAATTATTATTGCATTGGTTTTACTCGTTGGCTGTAAACCGAAAGAGGGAGAACTGTTTAAAAACCCATCATCGGAATCTACAGGTATTGATTTTATTAATACAATTACTGAAACAAACGACCTTAATATTCTTGATTATTTGTATTTCTACAACGGTGGAGGCGTTGCAATTGGTGATATAAATAATGATAATCTTCCTGATATTTTCTTTTCTGGAAATCAGGTAAAAAATAAATTATACCTAAATAAAGGAAATCTTCAATTTGAAGATATTACTGAAAAAGCAGGCGTTGCAGGTAATAGTACTTGGAATACAGGATCTGTAATGGGCGATGTAAACGGAGATGGTCTTTTAGATATTTATGTTTGTGCTGTTGTTGGTATAAACGGATTTATAGGGCACAATGAATTATATATCAATAATGGAGATAACACCTTTACAGAAAGTGCTGCAAAATATGGATTGGATTTTGAGACATTCAGTTCGAATGCAACATTTTTAGATTACGACCTTGATGGCGATTTAGATATATACATTCTTAATCATGCTGTACATACACAAGAATCTTTTGGGCATGCAGATTTACGACATAAAAGAAATTTTCAATCAGGAGATAAATTACTTCGAAATGATGGAGGTAAATTTACTGATGTAAGCGAACAAGCAGGTATTTTTGGCGGTGTAAATGGATATGGTTTAGGAGTATCAATAGCTGATTTTAACCAAGACGGCTATCCAGATATTTACGTAGGCAACGATTTTCATGAAGATGATTACTATTACATAAACAATGGTGATGGTACTTTTTCTGAAAAATTAAAACAATACTTTGGGCATACTACTCGATTTTCAATGGGAAACGATGTCGCTGACATTAATCATGATGGCTGGCCAGATATTATATCTTTAGATATGCTCGCAGAAGACGAAAAGGTCTTAAAATCATCTGAAGGAGATGACGATTTTCAAATTCAAAAATTACGTACACAAAGCTACGGTTATCACTACCAGTTTACAAGAAACATGTTGCACATTAACCAGCAAAATGGAAATTACTTAGAAACTGCCTTGTTAAGTGGTATTGCCGCAACAGATTGGAGTTGGAGTGCTCTTTTTGCCGATTACAATCAAGATGGAGAACAAGATTTGTTTATATCTAATGGAATTCCTAAACGTCCAAATGATTTAGATTTTATCAAATTTGTGTCGAATGAGCAAATTCAAAAAAAAATAAATAATACTAAATTAGTCGATCAGGAAGCAATCGATATGATGCCTTCCGGCAGAGTTCATAACTATATTTTTAAAGGAGGAAACAATTTGTTTTTTGAAAATAAGTCTGGCGATTGGATTGTAAATGACACCTTGGTTTCGGGTGCAACTGCCTTAGGAGATTTAGATAATGATGGTGATTTGGATTTGGTAATAAATAATATTAATAGTGAAGCCGCTTTATACATTAATAAAACTAATAGCAAAGCTACTTTTTTAAAAATAAAATTTGAGTATCCCAATCCAAACCGTTTTGGTATAGGCACTAAAGTTTTTTCGTATTCCAATGGCATTTTACAATATAAAGAATTATACACTGTAAGGGGATTTCAGGCATCGTCTGAACCCATTATTCATTTTGGGTATGGAACTAAAAAAATAATAGATTCAATTAAAATTGTATGGCCTAACAGAACTTATCAGGTCTTAAAAAATGTAGCTACAAACCAAACTTTATCTATTTCTCCTAAAGAAACCAAACCCTTTAATTATAATTCACTAAAATCCAAATCTAAACTATTATTTATAAAAGTCGAGGATAATCTGGGCATTAATTTCACACATGTTGAAGACAATTATATTGATTTCAATAGGCAGAAATTGATACCATATCAAATTTCCGATAGAGGACCTGCGACAGCAATAGGAGATATTGATAACGATGGAAATAATGATATATTTTTTGGAAGTTCAAAATTCAAAAATTCAAAAGTTTATATTAAAAAAGATTCTGTTTATGTTGAAAAAATAATAACAGCAATTGATGATAATTCTATTAAAGAAGATGTTTATGCTCTTATTTTAGATTTAAATAATGATGGTAAAAACGACCTTTTTGTTGGTTCTGGTGGAGGAGATTTTAGGGCTAAAAATAATCCTCTGAGCGATAGCTATTATCTTAAAAAAGATTCAGTATTCGAAATAGGTAAACTTCCCGAATATTTTGAAAACACTTCGGTAATAAAAGCAAACGATTATGATAACGATGGCGATCTGGACCTATTTGTAGGCAGCAATGCTGTAACAAACGATTTTGGAAGAATCCCGAACTCTTACCTTCTTAAAAATAACAATGGCAATCTGTCTATTACTGATAACCAATTACTTCAAAAAGCAGGAATGATTACAGATGCTGTTTGGGATGACTTTGATGCTGATGGTGTAAAAGATTTAATAGTTGTTGGCGAATGGATGCAGCCTAAATTCTTTAAAAATAACAATGGAACTCTAATTGAAGTTGGTCTTTTAGACCAAAAACTAAATGGGTTATGGCAGAGTATTATTCCTTTTGATATTGATAACGATGGAGATGTGGATTATCTGTTAGGAAATTGGGGAACTAACACAAAATTTAAAGCCTCGAGTAAGTATCCAATGAAAATGTATTATGCAGATTTTGATAAAAACGGAAGTACTGAAACTATTGTAACTACAGAAAAAAATGGCAGATATTATCCGCTTTTAGGTTTAGACGAACTTTCTGGGCAACTTGTAAGTCTTAGAAAAAAATTTAATGCTTATGTAGATTTTGCAGGAAAAACCATTGATGATGTTTTTGATAAAAAAGATCTTGAAAAAGCAACACTATTAGAAGTTCATGAACTCCGGTCAGGATACTTAGAAAATACCAACGGACGATTTACATTTGTTCCGTTTCAATCAGAATTACAAGTGTCGCCCATTACTGCTTTTCTGAATTATGATTTTGATAAAGATGGTAAAGATGACATTTTAGCAGCAGGGAATTATTTTGGCGTGAAACCATTTCATGGTAGATTCGATTCGTTTTCAGGAGCTTTGATAAAAAGTAAAAATGATATCATTTTAGGGCATAAAATAGGATTGGATTTTGCACAAAAATCGATTAGACATCTCAATATCATAACCTTAAAAAACAACCACTATTTATTGGTTACCATAAATAATGACATGGCTCAGGTTTATAAATTAAATGATTAATAGTTAAATTATCTAACAATGAAAAAGCAACTAGTACTAATATTGGCAATTGCCTTTTTGGTGTCTTGCAATAAGGAAAAAGAACCTATTGTAGTTACCTCGAACAACTTTCACGAATCGGTAGATAAAGTGGTAGAAATAATGGTTCATGACATTTTTTCTCCTCCTGTAGCAAGTAGAATTTTTGCCTATCCAAACATTGCTGCTTACGAAATTATTGCACAACAAAATGATACGTATTTGCCTTTGGAAGAACAGGTAACAGATCTTACTGCTATACCAAAAGCCGATGCGTCAAAACCTATTAATTATCAATTGGCTGCATTAATTGCACATATTGATCTTAGCAAACAGTTAATTTTTTCTGAAAAAACTATAGAAGTTTACAGAGATAGTCTCTACCGAATTTGGGAATCTAAAAATGCTTCTGAATTCAACGCTTCTAAAGATTATGGTTTAGAAGTAGCAAATCATATCGCTTTATGGATGGATAAAGACAATTATAAACAAACACGAACCATGTCTAAGTTTACAATAGATTCGGACGATCAAGAAAGATGGCAGCCAACACCACCTGCTTACATGGATGGTCTTGAGCCTCATTGGAGTAAAATTCGTCCTTTTGTAATTAATTCAGCAGATCAATTTAAACCAATTCCTCCTCCTCCATTTTCTATGGATGAAAACTCAGATTTTTATAAAGAACTTAAAGAAGTTTATGATATAAGTAATAAAATTACTGATGACAACTCTGAAGAAGTTGCTATTGCCCAATTCTGGGACTGTAATCCCTATGTTTCGGTAACTCGCGGGCATTTAATGTTTGCAATTAAAAAAATCACTCCTGGAGCGCATTGGATAGGAATCTGCAAAATAGCATGTAAAAAAATAAATTCTGATTTTGACAATACTGTTTATGCATATACCAAATCGTCTATAGCTATCGCAGATGCTTTTATAAGTTGTTGGGATGAAAAATATAGAAGCAATCTTATCAGACCCGAAACACTGATAAATCAGTATTTTGATGACGAATGGAAACCCATATTACAAACACCACCATTTCCGGAATATACAAGCGGTCATTCAGTAGCCTCGGGAGCTGCGGCTGTTGTTTTAACCGATATTTTTGGTGAGAATTTTGCTTTTGACGATGATACTGAATTGATTTATGGATTACCAATAAGAAGCTTCACTTCATTTAATCAGGCTGCTAGAGAAGCAGCAATTAGCAGAATGTATGGAGGCATTCATTATCGTTTTGCTGTAGAAATTGGATTTAAACAAGGACGAGACTTAGGTGAGTTTGTAGTAAATAATCTTAATATGATATCAAAAAACAATCAATAACACTAAAGTATGAGAAAAATTAAATTTTTAATCGCCTTTATTCTTTTAGGTGGTTTAACATGGTATTTTATTATAAAAGATTATAACTATAGAGTTACGTTCACAACTTCACAAGTTCCTAGGATAGTTTACGACCATTTAACTAAATGGAACAATGGCGGAAATGTTAACAATAAAATAGTAAATATTCTCACGCAATCACCTTTTTCTGAAATTCAACATGAATTAGTTACAGGCGATTCTATCTTTAAAATTCATTGGATACTTACAAAGAAAAATGATTCCACAACATTAGTAACAGCCAGAATTACAGACGAAAAACATAGTTTTAAGCAAAATATACAGGTTATATTTAATAAAAATGCATTTGTAAAAAGAAGTCTTTCTATAGTTCAAAACTTTGGCGAATCATTAATTCAAAATGCTAAAAACTACAAGGTATCTAAAATTTCTAAAGACACAATTCCTTCACAAAACTGTGCTTTTATATCCTTAGAGTGTAAGACACAAGACAAAGCAAAGACAATGGTGAAAAATATTTATGTCGTAATGGGTTATATTAAAGACAACAATCTTGAATTAACAGGGAATCCGTTTTTGGAAATTACCGAATGGAATGTAGCTAATGAGATTATTAAATTTGATTTCTGTTTTCCAATTGAAGAACGTGATCAATACCCTGAAACTGACGTTGTGAAATTCAAGAAAACCAAAGAAAAAGCTGCATTAAAAGTAATCTTTAATGGAAATTATAAAATATCGGATAGAGCGTGGTATACTATAATGGATTATGCGCAAACAAACAAAATTGATATTGATGAATTGCCGGTAGAAGTATTTTTAAACGATCCCCATGAAGGAGGAAATGATTTAAAATGGAGAGCTGAAGTTTACATGCCAATAAAAAAATAGCCCTCGAAGGCTAAGGTAGATATTCATTAATATATATTTGATGAAGAAATTGAAGTAATCAAAAAAAATAATGAATCAATCTATTAACAAATTATATAATGAAGCTCTTGAAACTTTAAGAGAGTTAACAACCTCTAAAGGAATTTTGGCGAGTACAATAGAGTCTGATAATTATAAGCGTATTTGGGCTAGAGATAGTATAATTTGTGGGATTGCAGGACTTTTGGCAGAGGACAAAACTATTGTTCAAGGATTAAAAGCCTCATTACTAACATTGGCCAAGTATCAAAATAAGCAAGGTATTATTCCTTCCAATGTATTAGAAAAAGAAAATGATGTAGACATTTCTTATGGAAGTTTAGTAGGCAGAGTTGATACTAATACTTGGTTTATTGTTGGGTGCTGTTTATATTATTTAAATACAAAAGATGAGGAAACTTGGCTATTGCTAATCCCTTCGATTCTTAAAAGTAGAAACTATTTAAAAACTATCGAATTAAATGGTAAAGGCTGGATTTACACACCTTTAAGCGGTAATTGGGCCGATGAATATCCAATACATGGTTATACACTTTATGATAATATGTTACGATTATGGGGAGAATCATTATGGTTAAAAACTCAAAAAAAAAAAGAAGCTGAATTTGATAATTTAAAAGCAAAAACTTTAATTAATTTTTGGCCTGAAAAAACAGCCAATCAAGGACGTGTTTATCAAAAACAATCATTTACTAGCGTTTTAGACAAATCAATTCAACATTTTTGTTCAACAATCTTACCTGGAAAATATAATACAAGATTTGATGCTGCTGGAAATGCACTTGCATTATTGATTTTTAAATTGTCGGCAACTCAAAAAGAAAGCATTAGAATATATTTATCATTTTTAAAAACAAATATCTCTAAAATGTTAATACCAGCGTTTTGGCCAGTTATTCAAAAAAATGATGCTGAATGGGAAGATTTAAAAGACAACTATTCTTTTTCTTTTAAAAACAAACCCTATAATTTTCATAATGGAGGTATTTGGCCTGTTTGGATGGGACTCTTTTGCCTTGGCCTTTCGAATAATAGTTTAATTAAAGAGGCTGAAAAAATAATTCAAGATTTTATATCAGTTATCGCTTCACAAAACTGGAATTTTAATGAATATATTTCTGGAAATAATTTAAAACTCGGTGGAAAAGAACAAATGGGTTTTTCGGCATCAGGAATTGTATTTATGTACTTTGCATTAAATTTTCAGAAATGCAGTAAAAAATTAGGGTTGTGATTGGAGATGAAATTATATACCATAAGGGATATGAAAAAATTACAGATTTTGTAATTGAAAAATTAGCATCTATTCGAAAGTCTGATTCAAAACTGTGTATTTCTGTAGGCGGCGAATCCGGATGTGGTAAAACATCTCTTGCATATGCTCTACAAAAAGACATTGAAAATAACACAGGATTAAAAAGTTTTATTTTTCATTTAGATGACTATTTTAAACTACCTCCAACAGATAATCACTACGCAAGACTTAATGAAATTAGTAAAGTTGGGTCGAATGAAGTTAACTTAGATTTATTAGACTCTCACTTGATTCATTTTAAAGAAAAAAGTAGAATTTTAAATAAACCTCTTGTTGATTATCATCAAAATAAAATATTAAAAGAACATATTTCTTGCAGTGAATTTGATTTTTGTATTGTTGAAGGAACTTACGCAAGTCTTTTAAAAAATCCAGATTATAAATTATTTATAAAAACTACTTATCTTGAAACACTAAATTCAAGAATTGAACGCTCAAGAGATATAATTAATGATTTTAATAAAAAAGTCCTAGAAATAGAACATCAAATAATTAGAAACCATAAGGGTTTGGCAGATGTTATTATAGATAAAGATTTAAGAATTAGTAAACCTAAAAAACAAAGCAATGATTAAAAAACCTAAACTTTCGTTTTGGCAAATTTGGAATATGAACATAGGATTTCTAGGAATCCAGTTTAGTTTTGGCTTACAACAAACAGCTATAAACCCTATTTTTTCTTTTCTAGGTGCAGAGCCACATGATTTACCTTTGTTAAATATTGCCGGACCTGTAACGGGTTTAATTATTCAGCCGTTAATAGGTGCAATTTCAGATAAAAC
>SMVB01248802.1_pt1 | contig 17136 bp, 12 predicted proteins | sample 2456461 | NCBI WGS metagenome assembly SMVB01 (sample SAMN11095934, study PRJNA526329) | marine sediment metagenome | biome: Marine sediment; feature: Surficial sediment; material: Deep marine sediment; isolation source: Hadal surficial sediment | place: Pacific Ocean | collected 2014-05 | depth...
ATCCGAGTGGCGTGCCTGGCTTGTGGCGATGGGTTTCGATGAAACTCTGGAACCCTTGCGTGCGCAGGATTTTGCAAACGCCATCAAGGAAGTCAAAGGCAAACTTCTTAATAAGATTGAAATCGAACGGCGAATTAAGGAAATGCAGGATTCGTTGGCGGTAACGACAAAGCGAATCGGGAAAATAAAATCCTCCCTCCCGGAAAATGCCTTGGAGGGTTCGATCCCTGCCAATATAGAAATCATCAACGGATTGTTCGCCCAAGCAAAAGAAAATCTGAGCAGTAAAGATCAAATCGAAAAACAAGTCCGGAAGCAAAAATTTAAAATCGACAAACTCAAAAACCAGTTAAAGGAAACGCAACAATCTCTCGAACAAATGCTTCAAAAAGCCGAGGCGGCAGATGAGGAGAATTACCGGGCAAAGCACGAAACGTTTGCAAAAAGAAATTCCCTGCAAGAACAGACCGAGCAAAAAAGAAGCATCATCCAGACGAGGGTTGGAGTCGGCCAACATTACGAGAGATTTCTGCTAGCCATCCAATCCACGTCACCCGATGAAATAATGGATGAACTGAATCATGTTTCATGCCGGTTGGAAGAGTTGGAAGAGGAAAAAAATCGCATGCACGAAACCCTCGGAGAAACGCACAACCAACTGAAACAAATTGCTTCCAACGACGAGTTGTTGATTAAACAGGGAGAGCTTGAGATCAAAAAACAAAAACTGAGAGAATATGCAAAAGAATGGGCGGCGGCGAAACTCGCCCTGGTCATGCTGGAGTCGGCAAAAAAGCAATATGAAAAAACCCGCCAGCCGGGAGTGCTGAAATCGGCGGAAAAAGTTTTTTCGGAAATTACCGGCGGAAAATATCCGCGGATTGTCAAGCCTTTCGATGAGGACGAGGTCTTCATTCAAAATCAAAGAGGAGTGCAAAAAAAAGTCTCGCAAATGAGCCGGGGAACCCGCGAACAACTTTACCTGAGCATGCGCCTCGGATTGATCGAGGAATATGAATCCCGATCGGAACCCTTACCCATTATCATGGACGATGTCCTGGTGAATTTTGACGATCCCAGAAAGGCTAAAGTGATCGCAACGCTGAAGCGCTTCGCGGAGCGCCGCCAGATACTCGTGCTCACCTGCCATAAAGCCTCGCTGGAGGCCTATATAGAAGCCGGGGCGACTCGAATCGTGCTCTGATTCCTAGTAGTGCGGGGAAACGCAATATCTTCTAAAATTTCTGATATTTCCTGCCGAAAATTTTAGGTAAGGTTTTTCAGGTTTAATCGACTAAAAATGCGATAGATTCCCATGTCGGGTAATGATTGTGATGGGGACAATCCTTTGCTAGAGTATATGTATGAATTCTCTTAATCAGGCGGTCAGTCCGGCGCCGGTGAGGAAATCCGGGACCAAAATTCCCGAAGTTCCTCTCATTCGGCTGGAGACTTTGTGGATGCAGGTGGGCGGCACTTTGTGCAATCTGCAATGCACCCATTGTTTCATCAGTTGCGGACCGCAAAACCACACTCACGAGATGATGACCCTGGAGCAGGTGCGCAAGACTCTGGAGGAATCGAAAGAGTTAGGGGTCAGGGATTACTACATCACCGGGGGCGAGGTATTTATCAATCCGGAGATTTTTGAGATTCTGGAAGCCATTCTTTCCTTCGGTCCCCTGGACGTGCTCACCAACGGAACGTTAATTACCAAAGAGAAATCCATTAGGCTAAAGGAGATTCAAGACCGGTCGGATCACCCGTTGCGGTTTCGCGTCAGCATGGAAAGTTTTGACGAGAGAGAAAACGATAAAATTCGCGGCAAGGGCGCTTATCGGCGGGCGGTGGAGGGAATCCGTAATCTTGCGGAGTCAGATTTTTCGCCAATTTTGACGATTACCCGTAATTGGGATGAACAAGATGACGCTGAAATGGAAGGCAGGTTTCTCGACTTTTTAAAGCAGAATAATGTTCAAAAACCCCGCATCAAGATTCTGCCCGGATTTCTGCTCGGCAGGCTGGCGGAAAATTTTCGCCAATATCAGGATGACGAGCATGTAACCGAAAAGTGTTTTGAATCGTATGACATGGCCAACCTGCAATGTTCCTCTTCCCGAATGGCAACCGGCAAGGGGGTCTATGTTTGCCCCATTCTGGTGGAACACGATTCAGCTAGAATGGGCGATACCATCAAGGACACTCTGCATTCCTTCCCTCTGGCGCATTCCGCCTGTTACACCTGCCGCGTCACTGGCATGACCTGCAAATCCTGATCCCCTACGGGGAGGGAAATATTTTCGGTTGACCAGCGTGGCGGGGCCTTTTTTATTGAGTCGCTTAGGTCAAGCGTGATAGCATCTACTGCTCTTAATCCAATTGATACAAGATGTCGGTATTATACGAAGTTTCCGGCTTGCCGACGCGTCACAATATTCATCATCCAAACTTTTTCGGCAATAATTGATGGCTTTACTGCATTCCACCATGACACCGCTGGGTAGCGCCGCCCACGATTTTTTTCTTCCCGGAGTCGATGGGAAAGAATATTCTCTGGACAGCTTCAAGGAAAAGCGTGTTTTGGTCGTTATTTTCATGTGCAACCATTGTCCTTATGTGAAAGCCGTTCTTCCTAGGCTGATCGATCTGCAAAATCAATTGGGAGACCAGGGAGCGCAACTGGTCGGTATCAATTCCAACGATGCTTCGCGCTATCCCGATGACTCCTTCGATAATATGAAGAAAAATGCGCAGGAAAAGAAAATCTCCTTCCCTTATTTGTTCGATGCCACTCAGGAAACCGCCAAAGCCTATGATGCGGTTTGCACTCCCGACATTTATTTGTATGGCGAGGAGCGCACTTTGCTGTATAGAGGGCGGATCGATGATAATTGGGAGCGGTCGGAAAAGGTAAGCAAGAGAGATTTGCGGGAAGCCGTCCAAACGGTACTTGCTGGAAAAGAAGTTTCAGGGGAGCAGATCCCATCAATGGGCTGTTCAATTAAATGGAAATAAAATTGAGAAGGCATAAATGGAAAAGATAAAAAAGTGGTTGTTTATTCTTGCGGGCGTGGTGGTCATTGGTTCCTTATTTGCCGATAAAATCATCGTTTTTTATATTGACTTGCTGTGGTTCGAACACCTGGGATTCGAAGCGGTTCTGTGGACCACCGTTGGCGCTCAATTGGGATTGGGACTGCTGATGGCGGTTTTGTTTTTCGCGTTTACTTATTTTATTCTTCGATCTATATATAATAAAACCTCGCATCTTCCCATCCTGCTTTCCGACCAGGTGAAAAGAGAGCTTCCCTTTTTGAACCTAATGGCATCGAACCTAAAGCCTCTCATCCTTTTGGGTCCTTTGGTGATTGCCGCGATGACGGGCTTTGTGATGTCGCAAAAGTGGGACACGCTATTGAAATTTATCAATGCCGTTCCCTTTGACCAGGTCGATCCTATCTTCGGCAGGGATTATTCCTTTTATCTGTTCCACCTTCCCTTGTGGCTCCTGATTAAATCGGTTTTATGGGAAGGTCTGGTAGTGGTCGCCATCGGCGTCGGGCTGATCTATTTTTTCAAGCGCTTTGTGTACCTGGGTCCCAAGGGCGTTGTTATATTGCCCGAAGCCCGGCGAATCCTGTTGTTGTTGGCGGCCTTTTTCTTTTTATTGATGGCGGCTGATTTCTATTTCCAGCGGTTTGGCCTGTTGACCGACGGCAATGGCACGGTGACCGGAATCGGTTATGCGGACGACTTTGGACGGCTTCCCCTGCTGGTTATCATGTCATGGGTTGCCATTTTGGGCGCGGTTCTGAGTGTTCTCAGTATTTTTGCCGGTGGATTCAAAAAAGTCGTTTTTACCGCCGGTGGTCTCGCCATTCTATTTTTTGGCGGCAACGTTTACCCCACAATATTGCAGAAGCTTGTTGTCGATCCCAACGAACTGATAAAGGAAACTCCCTATATCGAACATACCATCGCCGGTTCTCTCCGGGGTTATGGTTTGGATCAGATAGAAAATCATGGACTGGAAGGTTCGGCACCCCTCACCGCAGAAAATATTAAAGCCAACGCCGCGACCATCGATAATATTCGGCTTTGGGATGAGGAACCTCTGTTGGATACGCTGGGTCAGATCCAGGAGATTCGTACCTATTATCAATTTCATTCGGTGGACAACGACCGGTATATGATTGACGGCGTTTATCGGCAGACCTTGTTGTCGCCACGGGAACTGCTCGCCAGCAATCTTCCCAATCGTACATGGATCAACGAGCACCTGACATTTACCCACGGGTACGGGATTGCCATGACCCAGGTGAACCAGGCGACGCCCGAAGGCCTGCCGGTATTGTTGATTAAAGACATCCCCCCTCAGTCAAGTGTGGATTTGGTTGTCACCCGCCCGGAAATTTATTTTGGCGAGCTTCCCAACGATCACGTTTTTGTCAATACGGGCACAAAGGAATTTGATTATCCGGAAGGGGAACAGAATGTTTATACCAATTACCAGGGCAAGGGGGGGGTCACCATAGGGTCTTTCATCCGTAAAGTCATCTTGGCGGTCCGATTCAAAACCATGAAAATCCTTTTCTCCCAGGACATTGAAAATGAAAGCCGGGTGCTGATGTACCGCAACATTACCGAGCGCGTACAAAAAGTCGTGCCCTTTCTGCGGTTGGACAATGACCCTTATCTGGTCATATCCACCGGCCGCCTGTTTTGGATTTATGACGCCTACACCGTGAGCGACCAGTTTCCTTATTCAGAAACGATTCCAGGATTCGGAAATTATGTGAGGAACTCGGTTAAAATTGTGATCGACGCTTACGATGGCTCCATGAATTTTTACATTGCCGATCCCAAAGATCCGATCATCCTCACCTACCGCGATATCTTTCCCAACCTGTTCAAAGACCTTGGAGAGATGCCGGAAGACCTGAGAAAACACATCCGTTATCCTTCGGACCTGTTCTCGATTCAAACTTTCATTTTTGCCACTTATCATATGAAGACCCCGCAGGTGTTTTATAACAAGGAAGATCAATGGGAAATTCCTGAGATTGATGGCGAGATCATGCAACCGTATTACACCATCATGAAACTGCCCTCCAAGGAAAAGGAGGAATACATTCTCATGCTTCCATTCACTCCGATGGGAAAGGCCAATCTTTCAGCATGGATGGTGGCTCGGAGCGATGGCGACCACTACGGTAAACTGGTGGTTTATACATTTCCCAAACAAAAACTTATTTACGGTCCCAACCAGATCGTCGCCAGAATCAATCAGGACGCAGAAGTGTCCCGGCAGATTTCATTGTGGGATCAACGCGGGTCCAGCGTCATCCAGGGAAACCTGCTGGTCATCCCGATTGATGAAGGCCTCATCTACGTGCGCCCGTTGTATCTGAAGGCGGACGCGGGAAAAATTCCTGAATTGAAACGGGTCATAGTCGGGTATGAAGATACCATCGCCATGGAAAGAACCCTCGATGAAGCCCTGCACAAAATTTTTGGCGGCCTCATGGAGAAGAAACAGGACGTGGGTAGCGAAAAACCTGAACTTCCTTTGGCGTCGATTGCAAGCGGGGAAGACGTGGTGCTCAACCAAAGCGATTACATGAAGATCAAGAGAATTTTTGATCGCGTGATGGGGTCGCAGGCCGAATTGGACCGATCGCTCGCCAATTATAAAATGGATCTTCAATCTCTGGGGAAAGTATTAGAAGCGGCTGAAGCGGGAAAAGAGGAAACCCCTCCGCCTGAGTAATGGGCAATGGGTTTATTGTTGTCCGGGCATGAACAGGTTCAGTTGTTCGATGTCGGATTCTTTATCCTCGATTTTTACCGGATAATTGCCGTCAAAGCAGGCGGTGCAAAATTTTTCCTTGGGGTCGGTGAAAACGGACAGCAATTTTTCAATGCTGATATATTGAATCGAATCGGCTTCTAAAAATTTTCTAATTCCTTCAAGGTCATGCGTGGAAGCGATCAACTCGTTTCGGGTTGGCGTGTCGATGCCGTAAAAGCAGGAATACAGGATGGGTGGCGAACTGATACGGAGGTGGATTTCCTTTGCTCCAGCTTCACGGATCATTTTTACGATTTTACGGCTGGTGGTGCCGCGCACTATTGAATCGTCTATGATCGCGACTCTCTTTCCTTTGATCACCGGCTTGACGGCGTTCAGTTTCACCTTGACCCCAAAATGGCGTATCTGCGATTGCGGTTCGATGAATGTCCGCCCCACATAATGGTTGCGGATAAGGCCCATTTCATAGGGAATTCCTGATTCTTCGGCAAACCCGAGAGCCGAAATCACCCCTGAGTCGGGAACAGGAACAATCAGATCCACATCGGCCGGATGTTCCTGGGCCAGGGCTCGACCCGTTGCCTTTCGGCTTTCATAAACGGATTGGTTGAACAGAAAACTGTCCGGTCGGGAAAAATAGATGTGTTCGAACACGCATTGTTTGGTCTGCGCTTTTTGAAACGGGAAGTAAGAGGTCAATCCGTCTTTATTGATGAGCAGTAGCTCTCCCGGTTCTATCTCGCGGATGAATTCCCCTTCGATCAAATCAAAGACACAGGATTCGGAAGCGACGATGTAAGATGAATCCAGTTTACCCAGACAAAGAGGGCGGAAGCCTTGCGGGTCGCGGGCGGCAATGATTTCATCTTCTGTCATCAGCAGGAGGGAGAACGCTCCCTTCACTTGTTTCAGAGCCGTGGCGGCACGGTCGACAAAACTATCATCCTTCGCCTGGGCCATTAAATGTACAATGACTTCACTGTCGTTGGTGGACTGGAAAATGGATCCCTTAGAGACGAGTTCCTTACGGATGGAAACGGCGTTCACCAGGTTGCCATTATGGGCCAGAGCCAGCGATCCCTCCGAATAGTTGATCAGGCATGGTTGGGCATTGTGCAAGGCGCTGTCACCGGCAGTGGAATAGCGATTGTGCCCCAAAGCCATATGACCTTTAAGCCTTTGCAGGCGGTCGTCATGAAAAATATCCGCTACTTTCCCCATCCCCACTTCCAGGTGCAACTTTCCCCCGCGACTGGAAACGATTCCCGCGCTTTCCTGCCCCCGGTGCTGAAGCGAGTAAAGTCCGAGGTAAACCAGGTTGGCGGCTTCTGGATTACCAAAAACCCCCACCACTCCACATTCATCATGAAATTTGTCTAGCATAATCCCCTATCACGTTTTTCCAGATATTTTTTAAGGACTGAATATCCTGACGGATAAATTCATCGCCGTTAATATTTACGATGAAGCGGGAACCTCCCACCTCACCAATAACCGCAAACGGAACTTCTTTTCCCTTCGCCATCTCCGCAATGGAGTCCCTTTTTCCCTCCGCAAAGGAAACCAGAATTCGGGATTGGGATTCGCCAAACAAAAGAGCGTCTTTTCTGAGAGTCGATTCCAGGTTCAAAGTTGCGCCGAGAGAGTTTTCGGGTCCGGTGATGCAGGATTCCACAGCCGCAACGCCCAATCCTCCATCAGAACAGTCATGAGCCGAATGAATCAACTTTCCCTGAATCAATTCCAGGCACAGTTCCTGAACCGATAGTTCCTGCTTTTTGTCCAATTGAGGGGGCTTTCCACGACACAAATCAAAGACCAGCTTCAGGTATTCACTGCCCGAAATTTCCTCCAGGGTCAGGCCCAGGAGCCCTATCAAATCCCCTGAATTTTTAAACCATTGGGTGCAATGATTTTCCAGGTTTTCCAATAGCCCCACCACTGCAATGGTGGGGGTCGGAAATATTGCCTTACCTTTGGTTTCATTATAAAGACTGACATTGCCACTGACCACAGGAATGTTAAAAAACTTGCAGGCTTCGGCAATTCCCAGCACCGACTGCTCAAACTGCCACATGATTTCCGGTTTTTCCGGGTTGCCAAAATTCAGACAATTCGTCAGCCCGATGGGAGTGGCCCCGGAACACGCGATGTTTCGCGAACATTCCGCGACGGCGATTTGCGCTCCCTCAAAGGGATCGAGATAACAATAGCGGCTGTTGCAGTCCACCGAGAGCGCCACCGCTTTACGGGTATTTGGGATGCGTATGACGGCGGCATCGGACCCCGGCAAAACCAGCGTGTTAAGACGCACCATATGGTCATATTGTTCGTACACCCATTCCTTGCTGGCAATGTTGGGAGACGCCAGCAATTGTTTGAGCGCCTCATCCCCGCGTGGCGGGTCCGCAAGTTCGGTCAGGTCCAAATGCTGGACCCGCTCAAGGTATTGCGGCTTGCTTTTGGGACGCTTGAGGTCCAGGGCGCCATCCACCACCGGAGAAATTGGCAGGTTGACGACTTGCTTTCCCTGATAATTTATACGCACTTCCGAGGACTCTATCACCTGCCCGATGACCGCGCCATCGAGACCCCATTTGTTCAAAATTTCCAGTGTTTCTTCTTCATGGCCCTTTTTGACGACAAACAACATGCGTTCCTGAGATTCGGACAGGAGGATTTCATAAGCCGTCATCCCCTCTTCCCGAAGGGGAACCTGGGAGAGATCGAACTCGATGCCGGTTCCGGAGTTGCCTGCCATTTCAAAGGAAGAGGAGGTCAATCCTGCCGCTCCCATGTCCTGAACGCCGATGACCCAGTCTTTTTTCATCAATTCCAGGCAGGTTTCGATGAGAAGTTTTTCCGTAAACGGGTCCCCCACTTGCACCGTGGGCCGCTTTTCTTCGGTGGTTTCGTCGAATTCCGAGGAGGCGAGAAGACTGGCTCCGTGGATTCCGTCCCTGCCGGTTTTGGCTCCGACATAGATCACCGGGTTGCCCACGCCGCCGGTTTTGGCTAGAAAAATTTTATCCGTTTGGACCAATCCGAGGCAGAAGACGTTGACCAGGATATTGCCGTTATAGCAGGAGTCAAAATAAATTTCTCCGCCAACGGTGGGAACGCCGGTGCAGTTGCCGTAATTGGAAATGCCATCGACTACGCCATTCAGCAGGAACCGTGTTCGGGGGTCATCGAGGTCGCCGAACCGCAGGGAATCCAAAAGCGCAATGGGGCGGGCGCCCATGGTGAAAATATCACGCATGATTCCGCCGACACCCGTGGCCGCTCCCTGATGCGGTTCGATGAAAGAGGGATGGTTGTGGCTTTCAATTTTGAAAACCACGGCCTGCCCATCGCCGATATCGACCACTCCCGCGTTTTCTCCGGGGCCCTGCAAAACGCGGGGGCCCTCGGTGGGCAGTTGTTTCAAATACGGACGCGAACTTTTGTAACTGCAATGTTCGCTCCACATGACCGAAAATATGCCCAGTTCGGTGAAGTTGGGAGCCCGGCCCAGTAAAGCGAGAATGCGCTTGTATTCCTGCAGGGTCAATCCGTGTTGTTTGACAACATCGGGAGTGACTTCAGGAACCGCCTGGGATTTTTTGGGTTGCGGCACGGTTTCGGTCAGAAGGATTGGATGAGTGATTTAAAAATAAGTTGGCCGTCCTGGTCGGGCCAAAGCGGGTCGGCACAGCGTTCGGGATGCGGCATCATTCCCAGCACATTTTTTTTCTCATTGGCTACGCCAGCAATGTTCTCAATCGACCCGTTAGGGTTCGATGCCTCGGAGACGGTCCCCTCGGGTTCGCAGTATCTGAGGATGACCTGATGGTTATCGCTCATTGCTTTTAGCGTTTCCGGAGGGGCAAAATAGCTCCCTTCGTGATGGGCGATGGGAATTTTCAAGACCGGTTGTTCCCCGCATTGATTGGTGAATGGGGTGTCGACTGATTCCACGCGGGTGAAAACGGGTTTGCAGATAAACTTTTGCGACCGGTTTAGCATGAGCGCTCCCGGAAGAAGACCCGACTCTACGAGGATCTGGAATCCGTTGCAAATCCCCAGAACCCGTCCTCCCTTTTTGGCGTAACGCACCACCGCTTTCATGACAGGGGAAAACTGGGAGATTGCTCCCGCTCGCAGGTAATCGCCGTAGGAAAATCCTCCGGGGAGAACCACGAAATCAAAGGCATCGAGGTCCGCATTGTCTTTATGCCATATCCACTGAGTGTCGAGCTCAAAAATGTGTTTGAGGATGTGGTAACAATCGTGGTCGCAATTCGAACCTGGAAAAACAACGACGCCGCACTTCATGAGATGTTTTCAGATAAGGGGATAATCATTCCGTTGCAGACAGGGTGTAGCGGTAGGATTCAATCACCGTATTGGCCAACAGTTTTTCGCACATTTCGCGGACCCGGACCTTGGCCTCTTCCTCGGACACACCTTCTATATGGACTTCCATATATTTGCCCACTTTCACCTGTTTGACTTCATCGTAGCCAAGGGCGGTGAGGGCATGATGAACGGCCTGACCCTGCGTATCCAGAACGCCCTTTTTGTATGTCACGTGAATTTTTGCCAGCATGGTTTGGAGAGATTAACATAGAACCCGGAAAAATCCATAATGGATTTCTGAAAAGAAATTGATCCAACGTACAGGCTTTGACCGCAAGCATATTTTATGATAAACGGAAGTAGATTTGGACTCCATGAGGGTCCCGTTTCCTTCCTTATGAGTTCCCCTCGTCGAATCGAATGAACCTTAAAACACCCATCAGCTTGAACCTTGGTCCTAAACGAAAACAAAGACTGACGGTATTTTTCTTTTTCTTATCCATTTACCTGCTTACGGGGCAGGGATCTATTCAATCGGCTGACGGGAAAATCATGTACCTTCTCACCCAAAGCCTGGTTGAAAATCACAGCCTGAGTTTTACCGAGCGGGTCAGCCAGGGCGATTCGGAAGGGGAGAAGTATTCCAAATACGGATTTGGAATGAGCGTGCTGGCCGTGCCGTTTTATCTTACGGGAAAAGCGTTGTCATCGGTGCTTCCAGTGGCCCCGTCTTATGCCACCCTTTTTTGCGTGAGCATGATCAATGCCCTGATAACCGCCCTGAGTTGTCTGCTTATTTACTGTTTTGGTTGTGAAAGGTTTGGTTTTTCTCACCGGACCTCCGCTCTGCTGGCTTTTGGGTACGGATTGTCCACCATTGCCTGGTTTTATTCTGAGGATTTCATGAGCGAACCGGCAACCTCCTTGTTAATGCTGACCGCCGTTTTTTTATTGACGGGGCGTGATGCGGCAAAAAATACACAGACCCTGCTGTTGGCGGGAGTTTTCCTTGGCTTGGCCTCGACCTTCCGGTTGGCCACCTTGGTGGTGGTTCCCGGTTTTCTACTTTACCTGACTTTCGCTAAAGAAAAGTCTCAATCGTGGAACTTCACGGACCGTGTTCTTGATGCGGCGAAGTTTCTGGTCCCCATTGCATGTTTTATTTGTCTTATCTTTTTATACAATTACGTTCGATTTCAGAATTTCTTTGAAACGGGGTATGAAAAAGGATTTGGTCCCGAGGGGTGGACAGGATTGTTCGGCATTCTGTTTTCCCCCGGAAAATCCATTTTTTTATATAATCCTCTTCTTTTGGTTGGCTGTCTGGCTCTGCCGGCGTTTATTAAAACAAGAAGCAAAATGTCCTTCCTTTTTGGATGGATCATTCTGGCTCACCTGTTGCTTTTTTCTTTCTGGCACAGCTGGTACGGCGGATCGGGCTGGGGTCCCCGATTGATGCTTGTAGTGCTTCCGTATCTAATTCTACCTGTGGGTTTTCTTTTGGAAGGGGCGAAGGGAAAGGCAAGAGCAGGAATCGTGGCTGTCATGATTTTGGGGTTTCTTATTCAAATCCCTTCGGTGACGGTCAATATTTCCCGTTACTATTACGATTTGCGGCAGCAGTATCATGAAAAGGCTCACGACATGCTATTGTATTCCCCGGCGCATTCTCCGCTTATCGGTCAGGTGAAGCAGGTGGCTAAAGTTTTCAAACGATTGCATGACAAGGAATTTGTGGACCAACTTGTAACCCAGGCTCTGGCCGGAAAAAGATTTTTGGGGACCTCGGATAACGAGGTGCTGGAAAAAGGCCTCGCCGTCAACGCGCCGAATTTCTGGTGGTATTTCATGTATTTGTTCGGGTTTTCTGCCTGGCTCATCTTTTTTCCGGTCATTGTTCTCTTGTCCATCAGCATGTTTTGCGGATATAAGTTATATATAAATCAAGAATAAAGAATTGAGAATATAGAATTATGAATGAACAGGAGATTTTCTTGCCCGAAACTTTTTCGGTTAACATTAACAAACGAAAAAATTGCAATGAAAAATCAATGGAATGATTCTGATGCCGAAGCGGCGGTAAAAACTTACAAGGATGTTTCAGAGGACCTTGCACTTCGAGTGTATACCTCGCGGTTGATCGGAGCCGATCCTGCCTTGGTCCTGCATGGCGGCGGCAACACATCCGTCAAGTCGTCCGCAAAAAACCGGGTGGGTGAGACGGTCCCGACCCTTTACGTCAAGGGCAGTGGATGGGACCTGGATACTTTGGAACCGCCCGGTCTGCCGGGGGTCAAGCTGGACGCTCTGCTCAAACTGAGACAGCTGGATAGCCTCAGTGATGAAGACATGGTCAACGAACAACGGATCAATCTATTGGACGCTTCCTCGCCCAACCCCTCGGTGGAAACCCTGCTTCACGCCTTTCTTCCGCACAAGTTCGTCGATCATTCCCATGCCGATTCGATTCTGGTGATCGCCAACCAGCCGAATGCGGAAGAACTATGCCGTGAAATTTATGGCGATACGTTTGCGCTGGTTCCCTACATCATGCCCGGATTCCTGCTGGCCAAGGCGTCGGCGGAGGCGTATGAGAAAAATCCCAATGTACGCGGCCTTGTCCTGGTCAATCATGGCCTGTTCACTTTCGCAGAGACGGCAAAAGAGAGCTACAACCGCCACATCGAGGCTGTGACCCTGGCCGAGGAATTCATCGCCGGGAAAAATAAGAAATCTCTGACGCCATCCAATGGATCGAAAATGGCTCTGGGCCGGGAAGAAATTTTTGCCAAAGTCGCCCCGGTGTTGCGCGGATTGTATGCCGATCAGACCGGACTTTCGTGGACGGTCCACCAGCGTGAGGATTCCGCGGCTTTCGAGTTTGCTTCAAGTAAAGAGTGCGCGACCTGGTCACAGATAGGCACCGTTACACCCGACCACGTCATCCGCACCAAACAAAAGCCGCTGTTACTGAATCTGCAATCTCTGGATGATCCGGATGCGCTGTGGGAGGAAATTTCCCGGTCTTTAGATACGTATATAGAAAATTATCACCGCTACTTTGAAACCAACAAACAGGCCAAGGAGGTGGAGGCTCGGCGAAAAAGTTCGAACCAAAATCAAGAAGCGCCGCACGGCGTGAGCAAACTCGCCCCACGCGGAGTGGTGGAGAAAAAAGAACTCGATCCGCTTCCCCGCGTGATTCTTCTCGCCGGGGTGGGCCTCGTCACCATAGGCAAGACCGTCAAGGAAACCGGGATCGCGGCGGACATCTACCAGCACACGATAGACGTCATTCACAAAGCCTTTTCAGTGGGACAATACACGCCGCTCAACGAAAACGATCTGTTTGATATGGAATACTGGTCGCTGGAACAGGCGAAACTGGGGAAAAGCAAACCCAAAAAATTGCAGGGCAAAGTCGTCGCCATCTCCGGCGCGGCGTCGGGCATCGGTCTTGCCACGGCCCGGCTGTTCGCGGAGCATGGCGCCAATTTGTTTCTGCTCGATCGTGACGGCGAAAAACTCACAGCCGCCAAAGCGGGTCTGCAAAAGGATCTGCAAGCCAGCGTCGTCACTTATGTGGTGGATGTGACCGATGAACAGGCAATTCAAACAGCTTTCGATCATCTGGCGCAAACGTTTGGCGGACTGGATATTCTGATCTCAAACGCGGGCAACGCCATGCAGGGAAGGATCGGCGATGTCGGTTCGGATGAACTGCGGGCCAGTTTCGACTTGAACTTCTTCGCCCATCAGGCCCTGGCTTCCCGGGCGGTGAAACTGTTTCTTGCTCAGCGAACCGGCGGCGTTCTGCTTTTCAACGCGTCCAAGGCGGCGTTCAATCCGGGGAAAAATTTTGGTCCGTACGCGTTGCCCAAATCAGCCGTGGTGGCCCTCACCAAGCAATACGCACTGGATTACGGCAAGGAAGGAATCCGCTCCAACGCGGTGAACGCCGACCGGGTGCGTACGGGACTGTTCACCCCCGAGGTCATCAAAGAACGATCAGCCGCGCGCGGCTTGACGCCGGACGATTATTTCAAAAACAATCTGCTTGAGAAAGAAGTGTTCGACACCGATGTGGCGCAAGGCTTCCTCGACCTTGCCCTGGCGGAGAAAACCACAGGAAGCGTCATCACCATAGACGGCGGCAACATAGCGGCCAGCCCCAGGTGAACTCCCGTGACGGAGCGCGGCAAAAAAAAGATGGCGAAAAACCCGGACACAGAAGACCAAACGCTGTGGCGCTCCGCCATGCAGGATGTGAAGTCCCTGAAAAAAGATGCGGACCCGGAGGAAACCGGCGAGCCCGCCGGTGAGCCCGAAGACGTACCGACAAAGACCCAACCTTCCAAAATCCCGGATACGCCAAGGGAGCCGCCGCCTGCAGCCGGCATCGACCGGCGCACCGAAGAAAAACTGCGTCAGGGAAAGTTTCCCATCGAAGGCCGCCTCGACCTGCACGGCCACACCCAAGCCCAGGCGCACAACGAGCTGATTCAGTTCATCGAAAGGGGATTCGAGCGGGGACAACGTTGTCTACTGGTGATCACGGGAAAAGGCAGTAGTGGGGGAAGGGAAGAGGAAGGCTGGTTTGAGTCCGAAACCGGAGTGCTGAGAAGAGAGGTCCCGCGCTGGCTGACCGTGTGGCCGCTTGCGGGAAAGGTGATCACGTTCACCCCGGCGCAACCCAAACACGGCGGCGAAGGGGCGCTGTACGTTTATCTGCGGCGGAGAAAACCACGGCAAGCGTCATCACCATAGACGGCGGCAACATCGCCGCCAGCCTAAGGTAACGGTATGCCTTAACGGACGATAAACTGTTTGCCCGTAGATTAGGTGATCTTAAACACACCTATATCCTAACCTATTGTGATAATTAAGTTATTTTTTAGTTTGTAACTACGAAGACAAAACTAATTATCTTTCCTCTCAAACTCTTCAATACAAAAAATTATTACTTTTTTCTAAGTTATGTCTGGCACAAAGTAGTTGTATATTTTTGGAATCTACTGACGTGCCACCTTTTGAAAAAGGGATTTTGTGATCATAATGTAAATTGTCCTCAGAACCGCATTTTACACATCGACCTTTATCTCGCAGATATACCTCCTGCATTACTTTTCCAGGAATATACCTTTGATGAACAATATCAATGTTTTCTGCTGTCTGAGGATCAAAATCTTCAAAAACAGGTTTAAGAAGAAATTTGAATACGTTCCTCTTACCATCACTTTTTGTAAAGGCATCTATTAGATCATAGAAGCCCATGTCCACCCATATCCCTGGTCGTAATTTTCTATAAACTTTAATTTTTGCCGCTTCTCTTTTATTTAATTTAAATTGTTCTGCTGCTTCAAAAAACTTTCCATTTTCAGTTAAGGTTCCAGATGGATACTTCATTGGTTGGTCGGTATTTTTTTTATCGTGTTTGTTGCTTGAATAAATATCGTGCCCCTCATAGTTGATGATACCGTCATCAAACATTTCGTCGTTGTAGGGGGCATTCTTTGCTACCGACATCAGAACAACGGAATAAGATTTATTAATCCCAAAATTCATACCTTTTTGTATCTGCTTTCCACCCTCATTCATTATTAAGTCTATGTATCTTATAATTTTTAATGGCATATCAATACTTACCGAGTGCTCTTGTAAATACCATAAGTCATTTAAAATAAACGATTATTCCCACTCAATCGTACTGGGGGGGTTGGAGCTGATGTCATAGACGACGCGGTTGACACCCTTGACTTCGTTGATGATGTGGTTAGAAAATGTCCCCATCTATCGTCCTGGTTATGCCCACCACGACTGTTGTTTTAGCGGCGTTCATGGTCTTTATGCCGATTATGGCGTTTGTGGCGATTAGAGTGTTTCCGGTGGCCCTCCCCCCGATAATTACTGTAGTCTACTCTAATCCGTTGAACCACAGCCTCATCACGAGGGGTTGCCTCAAAGGTGATGTACCTCCCAAAAACTTTTCCAAGCTCAAGGGTATGCCAAGACCCCCTGCTTTTTATATTGAGGAGATGAGCAACTCTTTCATCGTCCACATAAACACTGACTTTTGCTTTATGCGATGAACCGACATTATCGTGAGAATAAAACTGAATTCTTTTGATGTTTCTCACATCTTGAAGGTCTATGGAAAATTTTTGCAGGTGTTTTCTATGGTATCCAGGGCAATGATGCCCGCCGATGCATTGACCATAAAAATAGCCTGTCTGGACCCATCCGACGGGAGGGCGATGGATATTTTTTTTCAGGAAAATATGGAAACCATCTCTTGAATGGCTTCCGCTCCACCCGGAAGTTTTGACACTGATGCCGATGACCCTGCTGAACTCAGGCAGTTTGAACCGCACCTGGCCCCCTCTGCGAATCCGCTCATAGGGATAAAAATTCTTTCTGACGGGATGGTCGTGATTCGGGTCCAAATATTTAACGGTGATTTGATCGACCTTCAAATCCCAATGCTTTCCTGCCTTCACAACCACCCACTCCGCCGGGACCCCATCGTGGTCTAACCGAATCCGATGCACAGTCCCAAACCAGGAGGTGAACAGGCGATTCGACTCCCAAACAATTTCCGTGTCAGAATGGCGGGCCTTCTTTTGATGCGCCTCCGCTGTTGAAGTGGTTAGAAATATACTCATCACCAACCAACCAACGATCCAAAGTTTAGAGAGATTCATTTTCAGCCACCCTTAAGATTGTTATTTCAGAAAATGCCGCCACTGTTCCGAGGCTTCAGAATACTTAAATATATTCCACTATAGCAATAAAATAAGACAAAAAAATTTCGACGCCCATTTTGGGCTATAGAGGTGGTCCCAAGAATTAGGACAAGGTGTTAAGCTGCGAATTTATGATCAAAGGAGGGTCATTGAGATGAGGACCCCGTTCAATGAGAATGATCTCTGCTTCCTCTGCAAGCTTGCGGGCGCAGGTAGCGTCGCTGGCTCCGTCGGCCACAC
>SMVB01347823.1_pt1 | contig 17136 bp, 10 predicted proteins | sample 2456461 | NCBI WGS metagenome assembly SMVB01 (sample SAMN11095934, study PRJNA526329) | marine sediment metagenome | biome: Marine sediment; feature: Surficial sediment; material: Deep marine sediment; isolation source: Hadal surficial sediment | place: Pacific Ocean | collected 2014-05 | depth...
AGAAAATGGTTGCTACTATTTTCAAATATGTTTTCATTAGTAATATTGTTTGCTCGTAATAGTGGCTAACGGATTAGGATATGAGCCTGCCTGACGGTAGGCAGGCCGCGTAGAACGTTTCTCACCACAATTTACAGACGATAAGGCGAAGATTCAAAATTGTCAGCTATGGCAGACGCTCTCCAAGAGCAAAAATGCGTGGGGTATGGCCGGCGTGTTAGCATTAGTTTGCAGAAGAAGCTTTAATTAGTGCCTTAATTTCTTTGTTGCCAGAAGATTTTGCTAGTTGCCAGGTAGTTTACCCTCTGGGTCAGTATGATTTAAAGGTGCATTTCCTGCCAATGCGAGCTCGACCATTTTCGGATTGCCAGATTTGATTGCTTCATGTATAACAGTCTCACCGTCACGTCCTATCACTTCAACATTGGCATTGTTGTTAAAACAAAACTCAGCAACATCAAAGTTTTTTGCGTGCAAGGCTGCGATTAATGGTGTTCCTCCGTCATCTGGAGCAGCATCCATATCTGCGCCATACTCTAAAAGGAGTTGCACCAATTTAAGCGACGCTCCTTGCGATGCAAATCTTATGGGTTGTTGATTTCGTGAAGATGAAGACTTCCAGTTTACATCAACACCGTTTTCAAGAAGAATCTTAACACATTCATATGAATCTGAAATTGAACCCACCATAATTGGTGGTAAACCATTTTTAGAAATTTGTTCTAAGTCCGATTCGTATTTGATTAAAATATTTAAAGCTGAGACATCGTTTTCAAACACTGCCATCCAAACTGGTGTCAACCCTTTTGAGTTGTATTCTTCGGTAGTTGCTCCTGCTTGGAGTCTTTCAGTAAGCAAGTCATAGTTTTTCTCTTCTAGGGCATTAAAAATACTCTGTCCTATCGCAGAATAAGATATTACTAAGATAGAGGAGGAGTGTTGTTGATTTGTTCATTTAGAAAAATGCTCTGATATTATTTTTATCATTCCTGAAAAATCTAATTTCATTTAAAGAGAACTAGTTTCTGTCAATATCTTTTGATAGGTCTTTCTTGCGTGTTCATAAGCAGCAATGGCATCGTCCATTTCATCCTCATCATAAAATTTGTTTTTTGATTCCCAGCATTGATCAACACCTTCAAGTAACCATTTTACACTTTTCCTGCTTGCTCTGACAGGTTTATCATCTACTATTACCCATATCGGATTCGTATGGCTGGAAGGGAATATCCTCACTGCAACCCAACTACTTTGACTGATATCTAAATCAAATTCCAAATCCTTTAAATCAGTGTTGATATCAATCATTTTTGAATCGACTGCCTTTCCATTTACGACAATCTCCACCTTTACCTGATCATCTGTGGTGGCATTTCGGATGCTCCAGGGTTTAAAACCATCGATAAATAAATTGGTAAAATGGTCATGGTCTTTTTTTAAATGAGCCACGGCGCCAACATTCACTTTTACGCTGCCCGGCCCTTCCAGATTGATAACGCTCTTGGAATCACCACTTTTTAAATTGTTGATACTAAAATCAATAAGGTGGCTAAATCCATCCGATACATAATTTGTCCCCCTGCTGATGCCCTCACACCATGCATCGTAAGTGAGGTCGCCATCCAAACGTACGTATGATCGCCAGATACCAACTCTGGAACCAGTAATGCAAGGAAAATCAGTTTCTCCACTGATGCGTGTTTTGAAACCGGCATTTAAGGTATGATACCACATATTTAATTCAGCAACCGGCCAGGTATCTCCGGTTGATATAAAATCAACAGCCGGTACTGAAGTTCCATCCGGCCCTTCAACAATATGTGTGACATCCACCACATACTCGTTTGCACCAATGCTATTATAGGGTGGAACTTCGTAATTCGGTAACACATCACTATCCATATTAATCCCGAATCCTGAATGGGCAGGGCCGCACACGGCGCCTTGTTTCTGTGCCCATTTTAATGTATTCAATCCCAGGGTCGGCCAATGTTTGTATGAATCCCCACCGGGATACATTTGATCATTTAGTCTCAAGAGTACCAGGTGGCCCGACTGGTGTGAACCAAATCCTGAAACCTCCACATCGTATCTTATGATATAAGGGTAGATTGAATTTTCATGCGTCTCACCTGTGAAAAATTGTTTTTGATAATCAAATCCAGGTCCCCAGGTCAATACACTACCAACCTTCAGATCTTCTCCCAAAATGTGCTGTAGCATATCCTTGGGAAGTACACCCTCCGTTGGGATAGTATAGTGCGCGCACCCTGCTGCGTGGATGTGGTGATCCCCTGACCAATACCCAAACAAACTTGGATCAATCCAGCGCTTCATGGTGAAACTGACTTTTTCAGGCCCATCCTTAATTTCTATTTTCTTTATTTGAGTATCATATTCAGGGCCCCGACTGGCAAAAACGGTATATTCCCCATTGGGAAGTAGAATGTAATCACCGCTTGTTCTATAAACCTGTGGCTGGAACCAAAAATCCGGGGGAGTTCGGGAGGATTGAGCCGGAAATACCGTTCCGGAGTTATCACGGATCACAAAACTTGCCATTACATCTTCCCCATTCTCCTCTATGACATGTTCAAAGGTTAAAGGATAGGTGGGTTTAACCGTAAACAAAACGGGTAGTTCGGATCTGAAACCAAGATCCTGGGTCCCCTGACCCACATCAAATGAAAAGGTTATTTCACGCTTACCAACATCCCGACAGTAAATATCAACAAAGGCATAATTGATCTCAAGGCCTGAAAGTGGAGAAACGGTAGGAGTTTGTACCCACCCGCCTTTTGGAAGATAAGTTTTTACATGAAATAGGGGGTCATCTGCAGCGGGCATTTCCATATTTTCGGTATGATGTTGCATTTGCATTTCATCAGCACCGGTATAGCTTACCCTCAAAGGAGCCGTAACACCGGCCTTATTTATTATTTTCAGCAGGAAACGTTTCGACTCCTTTTGATATAGATAAGGTTCAGCCAGGCCTCTTTGTGATTTCACCCTTGATTCGGGGTTGATATTGATTCCGGCAAAGCATAAAGGGTCGAGAATGGCTTGAATTTCCTGCCTGATCAGGGAGTCATTCCCAAGCTGATACGCATTTTCCAGTGCTTCCAATGCAAATGGTGGTAGCGGAGATCCAGTAAAATCCATATACCGGACAAGGCGCTTAACGTGTTCTGTAAGAGGCTGTATGTCTACATCTTGAACTATCTGTAGCTGCTCCCCGGATGGAGGTTTATTTTTCTGACTGCATGAAAAAAGAAGGGAAATGAAAAGAAGTGGTAGGAGATTTCTCATAGTTCAAATTATTACAATCAATTTAGGAAATATTATGATGAATCCTTCATTGGAAATATCATTATAGATCAGCAGCAAATCTCAAAAATTAATCATTTACAATTAAAATAATTAAGGTTGATGTGTTTTACCACCCGATCCCGTAATCATCGCCGTGGTTACTCGACCCACCCCAGAAGCTCCCGTGCTCCCAATCAAAATAAATCGCATTGATCGGACCGGATGTTCGCTCTCGCACGACGAGTGTGTATCCCATTTTCTTTAGTTGCTGGCGTACATAATCAGGGGTTTGTTCGTTAATCAGCATTCTTCCGGGAGCGTTTTCATGTTCGCCAAACGACCCTCTAAACTGAAAACTATTCATGTTCGGAGCTTCTACCGCTTCCTGCACATTCATCCCAAATTCTACCATATTCATAAAAAACTGCACAAGGTTTTGATCCTGGGAATCTCCGCCTTGTACGGCCATTGAAAGATAGGGTTTACCATCTTTCAGAGCCATAGCAGGTGTAAGTGTTGCTCGTGGCCGTTTGCCAGGCTCAATCACATTGTAAGGGTTTTCATTTTCATTCAATACAAAACTTTGTGCCCTTTGACTGAGTCCAATCCCTGTAGTACCAGCCACCACTGCAGGAATCCATCCTCCACTTGGCGTAATTGACACCACCCATCCTTCTTCATCCACCGCCTGAATCGAGGTTGTTCCGGAATAGATATTGGACGTCAAAAACTCTTGATCGGGATCATTGATCAACCCAACATCATCACCAACAGGTTTCTCCTCATTCCATTTTTCAAGGAAATGTTTGTACGGATTTTTTCCACCCTGGAATGGATAGGGATCACCCGGTTTCGAGAGAGGGTCATTTTTCTCCCAGTTTATTTGATCGACTCTGCTTTTGGCATATTCATCTGATAGAAGTCCTTCCATTGGTTCTACAGGGTCAAAATAAGGGTCTCCATAATAAAAATCCCTGTCTGCAAATGTCATGTTCGTGATTTGATAAAGCGCGTGCAAATATTTTACGGAATTAAATCCCATCTCCTTTACATCCAGCTGCTCCAACATATTGAGAGATTGCAACATCACCGGTCCTTGCGTCCAGCTTTTTAATTTATAGACATCAATTCCCTTGTAGTTGGTAACCTCCGGTTCCTCTATGATCACTTTCCAGTTTGCCAGGTCTTTTGTTGTTATCAGTCCGCCTAGCTCCTGCACACCTTTGGCAAAGTCTTTGGCAATATCACCTTTATAAAATCGATCGTAGGCAGCATAAATAGCCTCTTTCCTTGTTTTTCCTTTCGTCAGGGCCTTCTGCTCTGCTTCTACCATTTTATTGAGGGTAGTTAATAAGTCCGTCTGAACAAATATCTCCCCTGCATAAGGTGCTTCACGCTCTTCACCAAGATGTGTAAGGAACAATTTTTCAGAAGTTGGCCATTTCTTTATGTGCTCTTTCATCCTTTCAATGCTCCCTGCTGTTTGTTCTTCAATTGGATATCCTGCGGCCATTTCCATAGCAGGTTTTAAAACCTGTTGTAGGCTCATTGAACCATATTCAGCGAGCATGGTCATCAATCCTCCCGGTGTACCGGGTGTGACTGCCGCTAATGGTCCATATTGGGGAGGGAACTTAAATCCTTTGTCTTTGTAATATTCCGGAGTAGCTCCTGTAGGTGCAACACCCAATGCATTTATAGCAATGACTTTCCCAGTATTGGGATTGAAAATCAGGGCCTGGGTTTCGCCACCCCAGCTAAGCACGTCCCACATGGTTGATGTCGCTCCCAGCATAGCACACGCTGCATCCACGGCGTTACCTCCCTGGATAAATATCATGGCGCCGGCAGTTGCGCCCAGGGGCTTTCCAGTAATTGCAAGCCAGTGTTTGGCGTGCAATACGGGTTTTTGTGTTGATTGGGAATATCCAAGACAAGAGACAAATAGTAGCAGTAGGAAGAGTGATTTTCTCATGACGATTTTGATTTGTCTTTCAATTTAAGCATTTGATCAGTCAAAATAAAATCAGGCGATATCGGAGTTGGGCAAAACATAAATTCTAAAATAGGAACAGAGTCCTATGACATAGAAAAAATCGGAAAACATCCCCCAAGCCAGTCTGTGTCAGGCTGCCCCCTTTAACCAATGCAATATTTATTTACAAGCATCAATGTAAAGGGGGATTTTATCGGTGTAAAATGAATCAGTTACTCCTTAAATAGGTTGTCAGATCAGATCCATAATTGAGAGTTATCCTTTTATCCAAAAACAACTAAAACAATCCGTTACCAACTTAAATTCCCGCTTTTCATGTATATCTGTTTTGATATTCTTAGATTTTAAAGGGAGATTATGGGGGATATCAACACCTTTTTAAAACCAATCAATTCATTAGCCAATTGCTGTGGCATGAATCCATCCATTTTCCTCAAGGAAGGAGTCACGAGTTACTTCACATCAATTTGTTGAAGTCTATAAATAAACACAGCTGCTCGCTGAGTCAGTGGTCCCAGCATATTCAGGTTACCAAATTCGTTGATTGTATGGTCGTTACCACCGCTAAGTCCAAGGCCATCGATTGCCATGGATACATATTCAGAAGTGAATGAAACATCTGCTGCTCCTGCATTGATGGGAGCAACAGCAGAAACGGATCCATAGCCAAGATCTTCACTAGTTTTAGAGTAGATTTTCAAGAGATCGTTATTTCCTTCAGATGGGGAGAGTGGAGGATACCCATCACCAAATGTAATTTCAGCATGAGTACCGGGTAATGACTGTGAAACAATCTCCTGCATTTTTTTTCTTGCCCGGTTTAGTTGATCGATTGAAACAGCACGGATGTCACCAGTTACAATCGTGGTTTGCGCTACTACATTGCTTTTACCAGTGGCAGTACCTCCACTTATACCCGAGTCATGTTCCACAGCTGTACCTCCAAGAATAACTCCCGGATTGAACGTAAGGTATTCTTCTGAGGTTAGTTCTTCATAAAACTGATGCAGTATCCTGGAAGTTTCATAGATAGACCCCGCTCCTACCTTATCAGAAAAAACCTGGGAGGAGTGGGCTGGATTACCAGATACTTCCAGTCGCCATCCGGATGATCCCCTTCGGGAAACTACCGCTGTTGCAGGATTACTGTCACCGTTCTCAAATCCAATGGCGATATCCGCACGTTTTGCAGCCTCAACCAGATCCTTTCGGGCCAGTTTCAAAGGCCTGCCACTTTTCTCCTCATCACCAGTATAAACAATCTCTATATTCATGTCTTTCAAAAGACCGGCCTCTTTCAACGCTTTCATTGCATACAGAATAATCACATCTCCACCTTTCATATCCACCACACCGGGGCCCATCATTATCGAATCATTTGCCATGGAATATTCCTGATAGGGATTATCAGGTTCAAATACCGTATCCAGATGCCCGATAAGGAGTAATGAAGGCCCCTTTCCACCACCTTCTAACCGGGCTACCAGATGACCGGCTCGATTAAAGGATGCACCGTCAACCCATTTCGTGTCAAATCCCAACTTTTCAAACTCTTTGATGAATACATCACCTACTGCCCTTACTCCCTGGAGGTTCATGGAACCGCTGTTCATATTGACCACACGTTTCAGAATTTGAGTAGCTTCTTCATTATTCTGATTGATAATTTTGACAAGCTTTTTTTCTTTTCCTGAAAGCTGGGCAGTGCCACTAGTGATGGTAAGTAAAAAGCAAAAAGTAAGTAAGAATTTCATTTGGAATAGATTTGGATTTGATAAAATTAGGTACTCAGGGAGAGAACTCAAAGCCACAAAAATTTCTTATCAATTTGTATCTTTCAATATCAAACCTTAAAAAACCTTAAATCCTGCCCAAAAATGAATATTGTCTATACCCTGTTGCTTATCTTCATCGGAACATTTGTTTCAGCTCAAAACTATTTCCCATCAAAAGGTAACTGGGAAGAGAAGTCACCGAAATCACAGAAAGTAAATGAGGCCTCTATTTCTGAGGCAATTGAATTTGCCAAAACGAATGAATACTCCGGATCCAGGGATTTGCGTGTTGCGATTGCAGCAGGATTCAGTCGGGAGCCCTATCACAACATTGTGGGACCTACAAAGAAACGAGGTGGTCCGGCAGGGTTGATTATTAAAAACGGGTATATAATCGCAAAGTGGGGTGATATCAGTCGGGTGGACATGCCATTCTCAGTTACAAAGAGCTACCTGAGCACCATAGCCGGACTTGCTGTTGACGATCAGTTGATTGATGTAACAGATAAAGTTGTTGATTACGTCTGGGATGGAACCTTTGCAGGTGCACATAATAGCGTAATCACATGGGAGCACTTACTCAATCAAAGTTCGGACTGGTCAGGAAGATTATTTGGCCAACCGGATTGGGGTGACCGGCCTTCAAGGGACGGTGCTCTGGATGATTGGAAATACCGTGAACTTAAAGAGCCTGGAACATCTTTTAAATACAACGATGTACGGGTTAACGTGCTGGCATACTCGTTGTTACAGGTTTACCGCACGCCGTTACCTCAAATTCTTAAAAAACGTATCATGGATCCGATTGGGGCTACTACTACCTGGAGGTGGTACGGGTATGAAACTTCCTGGGTAAATGTGGATGGCACAAAAGTACAATCCGTCAGTGGGGGTGGACATTCCGGAGGAGGAGTATTTATCAGCGCCCAAGATCATGCCCGATTTGGATTACTTTTTTTGAACGAAGGTAACTGGAATGGAACACAGTTGATTTCAAAAGAATGGATTAATGCGGTTCAGAAATCTTCTTTGGCAAATGTTTCCTATGGTTATATGTGGTGGCTGAACAGAGGAAATCGTAAATGGGAAGGATTATCAGAATCCATTTATTATGCTGCAGGCTTTGGAGGCAATTACATTGTGATCGATAAGGAAAATAACCTCGTAGTGGTTACCAGGTGGTTGGAGCCATCGAAAATTGGAGAATTTATGCAATTGGTTACAAAGGCAGTGAAATAGAATGGAACCTAATATTCATGACACATAGGGTTAGACTTTACATTCAAATTATTAACTTTCAGTATGCCAGCTATTCTTCCAGGTTACGAATACGACATTTTTATAAGCTATCGCCAAAACGATAACAAATACGATGGTTGGGTAACGGATTTTGTGGACGATCTCAAACGGGAACTTGAAGCAACTATTAAAGAACCGGTCAATGTCTATTTCGACGAAAACCCAAACGATGGATTAAGGGAATCGCATGATGTTGATGATTCACTTACTCAAAAGCTGAAATGCATTTTACTCATCCCAATCGTGTCTCAAACGTACTGCGATCCAAATGCTTTTGCCTGGGAGCACGAGTTTTTACCATTTTTAGCAAATACTTCAAGCGATACACTTGGAATGAAAGTCCAGCTTCCGAATGGCAATGTTGCCACCAGGATCTTATCCATTCAAATACATGAGATTGACCCACAAGATAAGGATTTAATTGAAGAAAAACTCAAAGGTCCTTTGAGAGCAATTGAGTTTATTTATAAAGAACAAGGTGTAAACCGACCGCTTAAGCCAGACGATAACGAGACAAAAAACCTTAATAGTACCAAGTATAGAAACCAACTGAATAAAGTAGCTAATTCAGTTAAAGAAATTTTTGGAGCTCTTACTCATTCTGTTCCTGCTGCAGAGCCCCATCTCCCAACTAATTCAGCTTCTGCGCCATCCACCACTGCAACATTGGAAACCCCGGTTTCAAAGACGTCCTCCTCAAAATTAAATTGGGTAATAGGAATGGGTGGGTTGATCATACTAATTTTTATAGGATACATGTTGGCGAGTCAATTCAGATCCAATGATGTGATTCCTGAAGGTGAAAAATCAATTGTTGTCTTGCCATTTACCAATTTAAGCGAGGATTCAGAATACAATCAAATCTGCAATGGCCTTTCTGATGACATTAGTGATAAACTATCCAAATTAAAAAACCTGAAGGTAATTTCAAGAAAATCAGCCTATACATACCAAAACACACGAAAATCACTTACAACAATTAGAGATGAGCTGGATGTACGTTATATCATTGATGGGAGTATTCAGGCAAGTGGAAATGATTTAAGAATATCTGTCAGGCTCAATGATGCCATTGAGGACAAGGTAATCTGGTCAAATTCTTATAACCGTAAAATGGAAGACATCTTTGCTGTACAAAATGAAGTTTCCTTATCCGTAATTCAATCACTAAAAATAAATCTGGATGATTCAGAGGTAAAATCCCTGGAGACAACAGACAATTTTGATTTGGAAGCATATGAAATTTATAAAGTGGGGCTTAGAAATTTCTATGAGGGTGAAATCTACGGAACCACTGCTACTACTGTACCTTTTTTTAAAAAAGCAATTGAAAAAGATCCCAATTTATATCCAGCATATGTCACGCTTGCAAGAAGTCACTTGATTTCTAACGGTTGGGGGCAAGTTGCTCGTGATGACTATGCACCTTTAATAGAAGAGCTACTTACGAAAGCAAAGAATATCAATCCAAATTATCCTCCGTTGTGGTCAACATATGCTGAATTTGCAATTAATATGTTATTTGATGAAAAAGCCTACCATGAATACCTTTCGAAAGCAATTGAATTGGATCCCAATAATCCGGAAATCTATTTTATTGAGTCATATTACCATGATTTTAAAAATGAAAAAGAGGAATCGAATAAAGCCATTCAAAAAGGTATTGAGCTAGACCCGAAGAATGTAGCTTTTTACTTAAGTTTTAAAGCTTTCCATCAATATTTTCAAAGAAACTATAAAGAAGCACTGGAAACTACTGCTGAAGTTTTGGAATTAGACCCGTCACATGACAATGCATTATGGATGCGAAGTATCATTTTAACACAGCTTGGCAGGTATGAAGAAGCAATCGGGACATTTGGGAAAAGATCCAGAGCTGCTAAAACAAACTGGGCGCTGGCAAATGCGCAAGTGGGATTAGGCAATAGGGATATGGCATTAAATATTCTTAATTATCAACTTGACAAAGCAAAGATCGAATACGTTCCTAAGGCGGCTATTGGACACATCTATCTGGCATTAGGAAACAAGGATGAGGCTTGCAGGTATTTTAAGGAATATTTGGAGGCCAAGGATGGTGGGTTGATCTGGATATCATTTTTAAAGAATGACCCCCGTATGGATGCCTTGAAAGGTCACCCATGTTATGAAGAGATTATGGGGATGATGCCGTTTTAGACCTTGGGATTTGAGATTGAAGAATAAAAATTTGAGATTTAAGAATTGGGATTAGCATTCAAGATTTAGAATTTAAGTTTAAGATATTGTTAAAATTCAATTAAGTATCTTGCCGCATGGCATCAATCCTTCCGGGCTTCGAGTACGACATTTTTATCAGCTACCGGCAAAACGACAACAAATACGATCGTTGGGTAACTGAATTTGTCGATAATCTAAGAAAAGAACTTGAAGCAACTTTTAAGAATCCCGTATCCATTTATTTTGATGAAAACCCACATGATGGACTTCTGGAGACACATTCGGTAGATGAATCGCTGGCGAAAAAACTAAAATGCCTCGTATTAATCCCGATTGTTTCACAAACATACTGTGATGAGAAATGTTTCGCCTGGCAACATGAGTTTATCCCTTTCTATGAAATGGCTAAAGATGATGAACTCGGATTGAATATCAACCTTCGAAATGGAAATGTAGCGAGCAGGGTCTTACCCATTCAAATTCATGAATTGGATCTGGAAGATAAAAGTTTACTGGAATCCATTATTGGCCCTATACGCTCCATAAAATTCATCTATCAGTCTGCAGGGGTAAACAGACCTCTGCGAATCAAGGATGATGATCTGGGTGATAATCAGAACAAAACCAACTACAGGAACCAGATCAATAAAGTTGCCAACGCTTTGAAGGAGATTGGGACAGGATTACTAGACATGAAGAATCCACCTTCTGAAATTCGAGATCCGATCGTTGCTGCAGAGCAAAAAGCACCTAAGAAATCAGACCGGAAATGGGTAGTGATTCCCATCTTTATATTTCTTATTGCTGCTTTGGGATGGTTATATAAAGATTCATTTACAACCAAAAACCAGAAAGAAGCATCCATTGCGGTTTTACCTTTTAGGAACGACAGTGACGATGAAAACAACATTTATTTCTGCAATGCATTAATGGAGGATATCATTTCGCAGCTTGCAAAAAATAAGGAGATCCGTGTGCCTTCTTCAACCTCGATGATCTACTATCGGGAGCACCCAAAACCACTGAACGAAATCATAGAAGAATTAGACGTTAATTATCTTTTGGAAGGTAACGTGCGAAAACTGGATGATAAAGCTTTATTATCCGTAACACTGATTGACGCTGAAAATAACGAACGATTATGGTCTGACAGGTATGAAATCAATCTGTCCGTAGAGCAACTATGGAAAGTTCAATTGGAAATTGCTACAGAAATTACAAAATACCTCGATCTGGCAATCACCATGAGTACGCTGGAAAATATACCGACCACCAACTACGAGGCGTACGACCTCTATCTTCAGGGGAGGGATTATTACAAAAAGTGGGATCCTGTTAATAACCAAAAAGCTGTGAAAGCATTACGAAGATCTGTGTCTCTTGCTCCTGAATTTATTGAAGGCCTCTCTTTACTTTCCCAGTTATATGGACAACGTATTGAGTTAAATGGTAAAGGCCTGGATTCGTTAAAACACTTTGCCAGGAGACTGGAAGATATTGCACCTGACAATTTTCATACATATAATGCCAATGCATACATTTACGCACTCCACGGAGATTTTGAATCAGGCCTTGATCTCTACAGGCAAGCCGCCAAGCTAAACCCAAATGCTGAGGAAAACTTTACCGGATGGTGCCTACAGAATCTAGGCATCAATCAAACTGCATTTGACTATGCTTACAATAAAGCAAAAAATGACCCAAATAATGTGGTTTACCTGGTTGATTTAATGAATGTCACTTCAAAAGTCAATTTAATGGAAGAAACCATCTTTTTGGCCCAAAAAGCATTAACGATTAACCCACAACTTACCTGGGCTTTTGAAGAGCTGGAGGCTATCGCGTTCCGTCAAGGGGACCTCGAAACTGCTTTGGAATATGCAAGGAAAGCGCTTGACATTGCACATGGCTATGATGAGTATACAAATTTGGGTTATATATTATTAGAAATGGACAGTATAAATGAAGCGGAAGAAGCATTTATCAAAGTCCTTGAGCTATCAGAAATGAAAGACATTGAGATAGCGGATGGATTATTTAATTATTCTTTGAGTATCATTCAATTATGGGACCTGTACGAAAAAAGAAAGGATGTTTTGAAGGCCAACGCCATGAAAGAAAAATTGGAGGTTTTGTTGCTGGAAAATAAATTCTATGAAAGTGCCAGGGTCCACTATATCAGAGCACTCTTCTTCGCGAAAGCCGGTGAAACAAGTAAAACCATTGAGAGCCTGAAGAAATGGAATTTTAAAGGTGGTACGTTGATATGGGGATCTTTGGAGATGTTGACCTTTGAATCCATTTTGTCAAGCGTTATTGAAGATCCTGAAATTCAATTATTGATAAAGACCCAGCAAAAAATACTTTCAGACGACAAGGCGTATATTTTAGCAAACTATGAGCTGGATTCTAGTCATTAATCCATACTTGATTTCACTTTACAAACTCGTCCCCCCGAATGCAGCAGCATTCTAGGGGGATCCCTTGAATGAACCAGTCCTTCGATTATGGAGATCCCCTTAGAATTACTTTGTAATTCAGGGTATGACGGTCAAGTTGGGATGACGGTTAAACTGGGTTAAGTTGTGATGACGGTGTAGAAAGTGAATTAACAGCACCCGGCTCCGGATTCGCAACATTGCTCCTCTCCTTTCTCAGCATAAACGGTTACACTATAAATACCAGTACCTCCTGCCTTAAAAGTGTCGATCTCCTCCTGAGATAAGTACTCACCTAATATCTCATCGGGAACAGTAATTTTCTTCTCCTTCTGCAGTGTTATGTTCTTAAATCCTTGTTCCTTAATGATACTCAGGTATTCTGATTTTTGAAGTGCCCCTGATACACAACCAGCGTACATTTCAGCAGCTGATTGGATTCCCTCCGGCAGTTCACCGTCAAGCACAATATCTGAGATACTAAAGTGACCACCCGGTTTCAATACCCGGTGAATTTCTGAAATTGCCTTCTGCTTGTCCGGAACCAGGTTCAGCACACAATTGCTTACAATCACATCGGCTTTATTGTTTGCAACCGGCATGTCTTCGATATCCCCTTGTCGGAATTCAACATTGTTAAAACCAAGTTTGTCAGCATTTTCCCTTGCTTTTTCAATCATTGCGGGGGTAAAATCCACTCCAATTACATTGCCGGTCTCACCTACTTCGTGTCGGGCAATAAACACATCATTCCCGGCACCCGAACCCAGGTCAATGACTGTATCTCCTGGTTTGATTTGTGCAAACTCTGTGGGGAGGCCACATCCCAATGCTAAATCAGCATCTTCCTGATATCCATCCAGTTTTGTATAATCGTCAGCCATGATATTGGCAACATCCTCGCAGCATCCGGTTGCACCACAGCATGAAGCAGCATTATCTGTTCTGTCCTTGAGGGCAATTTCACCATATTTTTCTTTAACGAGTTCCTTGATCTGATTCGATTCCATCCTATTTATGATTTATTGATTTATTGATTTATTGATTTACGATTTACGATTTACGCATATATTATAGATCAGCAACAGGCCGTAGCTTTCATCTCATCTTTTAATCCCGTAAACAGTTCAATCACTTCATTCCACTTATCTTCATTCAGACAGTAGCAACAGGCACTCCCATTTATCTGACCTTTTATCAAGCCAACTTTTTTTAATTCCGATAAATGCCTTGATACAGTGGACTGAGCAAGCGGCAGCTCCCCAACAATATCTCCACAAATGCATGATGGTGATCGCACAAGAAATTCAAGAATGGATAACCTGGCAGGGTGCCCGATTGCTTTCAGTATTTCAGCCATTCTAGTCGTTTTCTCACTGAATCCTTCAATCTTTGTTATTCCCATATCGCAATATTACGATATAATGACTTTCCAATCAACTATTTTTCAAGAAACCTTTCAAAAATGTTCCCATAAGAAGAGATTTCGTAACTTAATCGATTCTATCTAAATGAATCAAACCCGCACATTAGCAGCCATTATGTTTACCGATATTGTCGGATATACGGCAATAATGGCTGAAGATGAAAACAGAGCGCTTTCAATATTAGAAAGTAACCGGGAGATCCATGCCCGGTTCATATCAATACACGGAGGACAATTCATTAAAGAAATTGGAGATGGATCCATGGTTACTTTTCCAACAGCATCAGAGGCCGTTTTTTGTGCTCTTGACATCCAAAAAAATATAAAGCCTGATTACAAACTAAGAATAGGAATTCATTTGGCTGAAATAGTACTCTCTGAAAATGATGTATTTGGTGACGGGGTAAATCTGGCGTCAAGAATCGAACAAATTGCTCCAGCAGGAGGGATATACATCAGTGATCCGGTATTTTGTTCTATTAATAATTTACTTGAAACAAAGACACATTATGAGGGTGAAATAACATTTAAAAACATTGGAGTACCAACAAAAATATACGCACTTGTATCACCAGATCTACATACACATGATCGAAGCCACTTCAGAAAAAGGAAAGAAGGAATAGATCGAAGAGTTACAAGAAAAAAAACTTTCCGATTGGCTGGTACTGCGCTAATTATCATCACGGCTATCATGTTTGTCCTAATTAAATGGTTTAATCCATTGCCCGACACTGAAAAAACCATTGCCGTGTTACCTTTTCAAGCCATTGGAAATGAGAACGGAGATTATGTATCATCAGGAATTACCGATGATATACTCAATCAGCTTGCAAAAATCAACGAACTCAGAGTTATTGACAGATCAAACCTCAGGACTTATCCTTACAAGGAGAAAACTTACATACAAATTGGGGAAGACTTGAATGTTGCAAGCTTGCTTGTAGGTACAGTAAGCAAGTACGATAATAATATCCGCATAACAGCAAAACTAATTGACACCTCGACGGAAGAAATTCTATGGTCAGATATTTATAATGAACCTTTTGAAGATATCTTTCAAATTCAGAATGAAGTGGCAATTTCCATTGCACAGGCTTTAAAAGCAAAAGTATCAGAAAATGAGGTGTCAAATTTGAATCAGGCACCAACATTAGATGTTAACGCTTACGACCTCTATTGGAAAGGAAAAGAGTATTATGACAGGTATACTGAGGCTGACAATTTAAGTGCTATTGATCTCTTCCGTCAGGCTCTGGATTTAGACCCTGGTTTTGTTTTGGCCCATGCAGGATTGAGCGATGCCTTCAGTCAACTGGCACAAAGATCCAACATAAAGGACCCCTGGCTGGATTCTGCCTTTTATTATGCAGATATCGTTCAAAAGGAAGACCCCACCAACTCAAATGGTTATAAATCCATGGGTTTGTATTATAGTATTATTGGAAATACATCAAGCGCTATTGAGGAATTCAAAAAGGCGGTTGCTCTTGACAATCACGTTGAGGCTGTCATTAACCTGAGCCGATTGTATTACAGGAGTGGTCGATTGGAAGAGTCATTGATTTTATTAAATGAATCACAATGGTTTTATCCAATGAATGCTGATCTCTGGTTTAATTTTGGTGCTACCTATTACAGGCTAAAAGATTTTGAAAAATCAAACGAATACCTTGATAAGGCTTTATTCATTAATCCAAACCATATCAATTCACTTCTGTTGAAATGGTTTATTTCAGTGCTTACCAAAAACAATGAAGAAGCTTTTACCATAGCCCAGAAATTAGGTTTTATTGGGAATGATGATACGGACAAACTACTCATGATTCTGCAGCAAGTGATTCAGGAAAACCCGGATCAAACCTCAGCATATTCCAAAACGCTTTTTGAGCTCTTGCAGGAAAGAGAAATTGATTACATTGATATGCCTTATATCTATAACCTGATAGGTTTTATTTATTATAATGGGGGATTTGAAGAACGTGCAAGGGCATTGTTCCAATATAAAATTGACTACAACATTGATCGGATTTTTCAAGGAGATCAATCGTATAAATTGAGTTATGAATTGGCGCAGATCTATGCAATTCTGGAGGACTTTGACACATCGATGGAATGGCTTAACAAGTCCTATGATTCAGGGTGGATAGAGTTTCCCTTTGCATCCGTTGATCCATCTTTCGAGAAAATGCAGTCAAGTGAACTATTCAATAAGCTTATTCAACGTTCAATTCATCGACTCGACTCGATTGAGTTAAATTTAACCTCTACGAATTTGTAATATTATAAGACTCAAATTCTTTCTTATATTTATATGAATTTCATTCAATGAGAAAGGTCTTATTTATACTGCTATCAACGATTGCTTTGCATACATATGGCCAGGATTATGTATTTAAAGTAATGGCGAATAAAGGATCGAATATGGTTCGCACGTCTGATAAAGCACCATGGACTCAAATAAATAGCGGTGATGCATTGCATCATGGCTATTGGGTAAAAGTAAGCAGCAAAGCCTATTTAGGATTGGTACATAGTAGTGGAAAAACAACGGCATTGGAAAATCCCGGCGAATTTGAAGTTGCCAACATTGAACTTGCCATCAAAAACAAAAAAAAGGGACTTGGAGCCAAATACACCGATTTTGTTTTTGAACATATGAAATCGCAAAGCCTTGTTGGAACTGAAATTTTA
>SMVB01401870.1_pt1 | contig 17136 bp, 15 predicted proteins | sample 2456461 | NCBI WGS metagenome assembly SMVB01 (sample SAMN11095934, study PRJNA526329) | marine sediment metagenome | biome: Marine sediment; feature: Surficial sediment; material: Deep marine sediment; isolation source: Hadal surficial sediment | place: Pacific Ocean | collected 2014-05 | depth...
CCCGCGACTTCCGCGTCGCTCGATTCACCGCCCGTCGATCTCGTGATCGGCGGTTTGCAGGCCGCGACGCTCGAGGTGGATATCTATTACAACTCCGGCAACGGGGACACCACCACGATCGAAGTCTGGGACGGCAACAGTTGGGTCGTGATCTGGAACGACCCCAACGCGGACGTGAACCAGAACCTCGTGTTCGACATCATGCCGTACGTCAACTCCGGCTTCCGGGTGCGCTACAACTATCAGGGCGCCTTCATGGACGGTTGGTTCTCAATCGACAACCACGCCGTGATCGCCGACGTGTTCAATCCCTGCGCGACCAGCAGCGCCCCCGCCTCCGCGGGTAGCGGGTTGGGGTCGAGCTCGCAGATGACGATCGGAAGGACCGGCGCAAACCTTCAGATCGAGTTTGACGCCTCGTGCAGCGCCGCGGACTACAACCTGATTCACGGCGACCTGGCAAACGTCGCCGCGATGACGATCGACGGCGGCGAATGCAGCCTGGGGACCAGCGGTAGCTTCAACTGGGGCGGCGTGCCGAGCGGCAACCTGTTCTATTTGATCGTCGGGACCGACGGGATCGGCGTCGAGAGCAGCTGGGGCAGGACATCGTTCGGCGAACGCAACGGGATCAACGCTTCCGGTCAGTGCGGCGTCACGGCCAAGGAGATCTCGAACGTCTGTCAATGACCCAGGGGAGGTGCGGCCATGGACGATGGTGCGCCCCCGTTGTTCCACAGCACGCCGTGCAGCGAGAGGACGACCTTGACCATCGTGTCGTAGTCCAGCGTGTCGGGCGTATCCCCGGCTTGATGGTAGTTCGGGTTGCGATGGAACGACGTGTCGGTCACCAGCACCGCCGGGAAGCCGTGTTTCCAGAACGAGAGATGGTCCGACCTATCGACGCCCGCGAAGTTCCCGGGGGCGCGGAACGAGTGGATGGGGATTTTGCGAACCGCCTTGAGCCCCTGTTTTACCCGGCGAATCGGAACGCCGCTCTTCAGATTTGCCGTGACGGCGAGAAAGTTTCCCTCGCGTGGGTAGAGCCACTTGAGGATGCTCAGCGGCACCGACTGGCTGCCTGGTTCGTCGGAGAAGTAGCCGACCATGTCCAGGGCGATCATCAGGCTCACGTCCACGTCCGCATCGACCAGCTTGCCGGCGAATCGGAAACTCCCCATGTCGTCCGTGCCGAAGAATGGCGGTTCTTCCGTCGAAAACGCCACGAAGTACTGGCCGAACCTCGGCGTGTCGTCGGGGAGTGTCCGCGCAAGCTCCAGCAGCACCGCGACGCCGCTGGCGTTGTCGTCCGCGCCGGGGAATCCACCGTAGGCGTCGTAGTGGGCGCCGATCACGAGCGCGGGCGCATCTTCAGTGGCGCCGGGGCGGAACCCGATGACATTGCGGAACACACCCTCGCGTAATTCGTAGTCCTGGAAGCTGACCTGCAGACCGGCCGCCTCGAGTTCGGAGCCGATCCATTTTGCCGCCGCCATCAAGGCCTCGGGGTCGCGATAGTCCCGCGTGCCGAAGTCGTTGCACAACCGCGTCACTGTCGTGCGCATGCGATCGACCGAGGGTTGGATGTTGAATTCCAGCTTCGGTTGCGGGACGACCACCGGCCCGGTCACGAGAATGCCCAGCAACGCTCCGGCGAAGGCCACGCCGACCAAGGTCCCGACCGCGATCTTCAGCCAGCGTCGCCAGTCCAAGATCAGATCTCTTGCCGGATCGACCGGAGCATGACGACAAAAGCATCCCTGTTTTCCTCGAGTGTCGCCTGCGGCCCGGTCAGCTTGAAGAACCACGGTGCATCGGGGCCCGCGGCGATCCCGCCGAGCAACATCCACCCGGGCTTGGGCGTCGCGGGGGTGAGGTCCGTCGTCATCCCGCCGCTGTAGATGCCCGTGACCTCGACCAGCATCAGCCCCATCGCCGCTCCGTCGAGTTCCTGCATCGTCATCTTGTCCAGCGAACTGCTCCCGTCGGGTTGGCTGAACTGACCGGCCCAACGTTGAGCGTTGGCCAACGCGTCGCCGCCCTGGCCGGGGCCGAAGTAGAACACGGCGCACTCGCCGTCTCCGCCGCTCCCAGGCACGGTGTACTGAGTGAGGCGCATGCCCGAGGACGGGATCCCCTCGGTCCATCCCGCGGGCACGTCCCAGATCAGCGCTTCGTGTCGCACCGTGTCCGAATCCTCGCCGACCGTAGGGATCTCGAGGAGTTGCGCCTCAGGCAACGACGTCGAACTCGTCTCGACGGGTGTCTCCGGCGCCTGGGGATCGCCGCCGCAGCCGATCAGGCCGATCCACAGCACGGCAAGCATGAAAAACCACAACTCGCTCCTGAGCATCGTCACCTCATGTCGCATCGTCGTCGATTTCTTCCGGAGCGTCGCGTTCGAGTTGCTCGGTGATCGTCTTGACTTTGGCCTCGGCGGCCTGAATTTTCCCGCGGCAGAGCTGCACCAATGCCGCGGCCTCCTCGACGAGTCCCGACAGTTCGTCGATATCGACCTGGCCTTCCTCGATCTTGTGCAGGATCTCCTCGAGCCTTCCCGCCGCCTCGCTGTAACTCGGTGCTTTCTTTTCTTTCGCCGCCATGCGTCCCTTACTCCGTGTTCGAATCGGGCACCATCTTATCGACCGTGACCCTCAGGCGCCCGTGTTTCAACTCCGCGACCAACGGTTCGCCCGGTTTGGCCCGCGCGGCGTCCACCAGGACCGAACGGTTTTCCCGTCGCAGGATCGCGTAGCCCCGCTCGACCACGCGGCGGGGATCGACCAGCGTGAGCCGCCGGTGCCGTGAGGCCAAGCGCTCGCTCCCGAGCTCCAAGCGTCGCCGCGCTTCGCGCGGGATCCGATGCATGGACACGGCCAAGCGCTCACGTTCGGCGCGCAGGGCCACGCGCGCGGAGTTCCGCACCTGGCGCTCGACCTGGTCGAGACGGCCTTGCGCCAGAGCGAGCCGATGTCGCGCTACGCCGGCCAGCCGTGTGGCCCGTTCCTCCGACTCCAAGCGCTGCCGATCGATCGATCCGGCGGCCAGTTCGAGGATCGCGCCGCCCGCGTCCTCGATGCGTTCGAGCGCCCGGGCCGCGTGCTCGACGAGCAGACCGGCGGCCGCGGTCGGCGTCTTGCAGCTGCGCGCGACCGCGTCGAGAACCGACTGATCCTGCTCGTGGCCGATCCCGATGATCACCGGCAGGGGGAACAAGGCCACCGCACGGCCGAGCCGCTCGGTATCGAACCAGACCAGGTCGGTGCGCGACCCGCCGCCGCGGCAGATCAGGATCGCGTCGAAGCGGTCACGGCGTTCGGCGAACCAGTCCAGCGCGTTCAACACGGAGGGTTCGGTCGCTTGACCTTGCACGCGCGCACCATGCACCGTGACGTCGAACGCATAGCCCGACTCGCTCAGGCTGCGCAGGACGTCGTTGTACGCATCGGATCCGAGACTCGTGATCAGCCCCACACGCAGCGACAGGGCGGGCAGTTCCAACGAAGTGTTGACGTCGTGCAGCCCGGCCGCGATCAACAGGCGCACGATCTCCTCGCGCCGCCGCGCCGCCTCGCCCAGCGTGTAATGGACATCGAGCCGTTCGATCACCACGCGGTACTGGCCCCACGGTACGTACAAGTCGACGCGGACTTCGAAGCGCACGGAGATTTCGTCCTCGAGACGGAACGGATCGCCGGCCTCGCGAAGTTGGCGCTCGATCTCCCGGCGCGTCGAATCGAACAGGATCGCCGACACTTTCGAGACCGAGCCCCCGTCCTGAGTGCGTTCGATCAATTCGAAGCCGACGTGCTTGCGATGGACGCTCTTGTTGAAGCCCGAAATCTCGCCGACCAACCAGACCGGAGCGGGGAACGCGCCCGCGAGAAGATCCTTGACGCGGGCGTTGAGCATGCCGACCGACAGATCGGTGGCCCCGGGAGCCGCGGCCGGTTCGAGTTCCGGTTCGGTGCCGGCGAACAACGGGAGATCGTTTGCCGTGGCCGGCGCCGAACTTCGTCCGGCTTCCCCCAGCACTCGCGACCCGCCGAGCGCAGCGTACAAATCGCGCGTGTTCTCGTCGAACTCGAATCCGTCGTCGGCGAGAAGGTCGACGAGCAACACGACGTCGTCCTCGGGGACGAACCAGAACTTTTCACTCGCGTTCCAGCGCCGACTCGGCAACGACTTGATGCGATCGACCAGCGCACGGTCGAACGGGAAACGGATCTGCAAAGCGCGCTGCCCGTCGTGTTCGACGCGCCGGCTCATTGGGCTGCGGACCTGCGCAGGCGTCGCCCCGCCTCGACCAACAGTTGCGAAGCCCGCTCGACCTCATCCACGGTGGTGGGGCAGCCGACGGTTAGGCGCAACGTCGCCAATGCGATCGACTCGTCGATGCCCATCGCCCGCAGCGTGGCCGACACGTGAGCTTTGCCCGCATCGCAGGCCGACCCCGCGGCCGCGGCGATCCCCGGGACGGCGTCAAGCAGTTCGATCGCCGACGTGCGCGGGATCGCGGCGTACAGCGTGTTGGGCAAACGTGCCGCTCCAGCGCCGTGAACCACGAGGTCGCTGAATTCGGCCCGCAGCCTCGCCTCGATCCGGTCACGGAGTTGCGACAGATGTTGTTCACGCGTCGTGCCTTCCTGCGCGGCGAGTTCGCACGCGCGGCCGAGCCCGACGATCTGGGCCACGTTTTCCGTCCCTGCGCGGAGGCCGGTCTCGTGACTCGCGCCGTGCAGATAACGCTCGCACGGTGTGCCCCTGCGCAGGTACAGCGCACCGACACCCTTCGGCGCGTACAGCTTGTGCCCGGCGAGGGTCAGTGCATCGACGCCCAGTCGGTCGACACGGCAGTCGACCTTGCCCACCGACTGGGCGGCGTCGGTGTGCAGGATCGCACCGAGCGGCGCGATCGATTCACGGATCTCCTCGATCGGTTGCAGCACGCCGGTCTCGTTGTTGGCGTGCATGATCGAGATCAACGTTGTTTCCGGCCGCACGGCGCGGGCCAGTTCGTCCAGCCGGATTCTCCCGTCGTGATCGACTCCGAGGCGCGTCACTTCCCAGCCGCGGCCTTCGAGGTAGTCGCACGTCGCAGCGACGGCCGGGTGCTCGATCGCAGAAGTGACTAGGTGCCGTCCCTTGTCCCGGGTGGCCTCCGCAATCCCGATCAACGCCGCGTTGTTGGACTCGGTCCCACCCGATGTGAAGATAACCTCGCCGGGGGAGCAACCGAGCAGCGCGGCGACCTGCTCGCGCGCGCGCCCGACCAAGGCTCGGGCGGCGGTCCCGTAGGCATGGGAGGACGAAGGATTGCCGAACCCGTCGCGCAACACGGGAAGCATCGCATCGAGCACTTCCGGTGCGATCGGGGTCGTGGCGTTGTAGTCGAGGTAGATCGGCTGTTCGCTCACGGCAGGCATTATGGACCAGCGCTGCTCGAGGTGGTCAAACTCCCGCTCTCCAACGGTAAATCCTTCCCACCGTGCTAGTGGTCGATCAACCCGCTCTCGATGATCTGTTCGAGGGCGCTTTCCAGGGCTTCCGACACGGCGCGGTAGTCGGCATCCGGCGTCGCCATTTGGTCCAATGCGGGTAGGTCGACCGACACCGGCACACCGGGCACCAGTGGGTACTCGAAGGTTTCCTCGGCGAAGTACGTCTGGGCCTCGTCGCTCAGCAGGAAGTCGATCAACTCCAGCGCTTCGCTATGTTCCGACAGGGCACCCACGCCGGCCATGTTGATGAAACTCGAAGCGTCGCCGGCCGGCATGAAGTAATTTTTCGCCGGCGCGTCGGGGCTCTCCTTGAGCGCGCGCCACAGGTAGTAGTGGTTCGTCAGGCCCCAGTCGATCTCACCCGCGATCACCGCGGCGACGATCGGAGTGTTCTTGGGGTAGCGGTTCGGTTCGTTGGCGACCATGCCGGACAACAATTCGGCCAGCGCCTCCTCGCCCCCGAGCGCTGCGACCAGCGCCATGTGCGCCTGGAACGACGCGTTCGTCGGCGCCACGCCCCAGCGGCCGCGGAACTTCACGTCGACGACCTCGGCGAGACTTTGCGGCAGTTGATCGGGAGTTATCCTGTCGGTGTTGTAGACGACCACGCGCGCGCGTCCGGAAAGACCGACCCAGTCGCCGTTCGGCGAGCGAAAGCGCTGGGGTACGCGTTCGAGCGTGGCGTCCGCGAGTTCCCGAAGCTGGCCTGATCTGGACAGTGCGCCCAAAGCCGCCGCGTCTTGCGAGATGAACACGTCCGCGGGTGTGTATGCGCCCTCTTCGAGGAGCGTGGCCACCAGCTCCGAGGTACTGCCGTAGCGCACGTCGACGGCGATACCCGTTTTCTGCGTGAATCGTCCCAGGATGGGGCCTATCAATTTCTCGTTACGGCCCGCGTAAACGGTCAGTGTGGTCGTTTCCGCTCCGGCGGAGGGTCCGTCGTCAGCACCACCGCATCCGGCCAGCGGCAGCGCAGCGGCGATCGATATCACGAGCAGCTTCGATGGTTTCATGAAGATCCTTTTTGGCAGGCCGTGCAGCGGCCGCCCATTTCGATCCGCACCATGTCCGGCTTGAAACCGGTTTCCTTCCTCACTCGAGTTTTCAGGTCTTCCCAAAAACGGCCGCCGGGCTCCTGCACCTTCCCACAGCGCATGCAGACCAGGTGGATGTGCAGCGTGCGTGGCCGGATCTCGTAATAGTGGCGTTCGCCGTTGACGTGCATGAGGTCCAGTTCGTCGATCAGCCCCAGTTTCTTGAGTGTCTTGAGCGTGCGGTAGATGGTTGCGCGATGGATTTCCGGGTCGCGTCGTTGGGCCCGGCGGTAAAACTCCTCGGCGTCGAGATGCTCCTCGGCGGACTCCAGCAACTCGGCCAGCAGCCGCCGTTGATGGGTCAGACGCAGACCCTTGGCGTGCATCCGGTCGAGCAGGCTTTCGGTGCTGATCGACATCGTTCGCCCCAAGAAAATGTAGGAATAGAAGAGCGCCGGAGACCTGTCAAGCGTTTCCCGTCAGCGGCTCAGGATCGGCGCGCCGTCGGGGTCGAAGCGGCTGCCTTGCGACAGGAACCAACGCAACCGTTCGATCACCTCGCGCGAGGTCTTGAGATCGGTGGGGTCGAAGGCGACGACGCGGTCGCGGTTGGCGGCCAGCCAGCGCACGACGACTTCGACATCCAAGTCCGGGCCGTCATCGACCGGCGCCGGGCCACTCGGGACCGAGAAGTAGTGATTGTCCAGCAGCCGACGGATGCGCGCCAAGCCGCCGCCGCGCGGCCCGATCGGCACCCGGTCGATCAACCGGCCTTCGCGAATCAGGAACGCGCGCAGCACGTTCGGAGACGCCGCCGGTTCGAGGATCAGGATCGCGCGCAATCGTTCGGCGCGGCCCCGACGGCTGCGGATCCGGCGCTGCACGTTCGCCGCGGGTTGATCCTTCCGGATCTGTTCCGCCTCACGCAGTATCGCCTCGAGATCCGACCCCGCCGCCTCGTACTCGATACGGTGCACCCGGTCGATCAGCCGTTGAACCCGTTCCGAGCGTTGGCGTTCCTCGCGGAAGTAAGACTCGATCCTTTGGTGCAGGTCCTTCGACTTGCCGACATAGAGCAGGTTGCCGCGATTATCGTAGAAGCGGTAGGTCCCCGGCACCCGTGGGATCCGGCGAAGGAACTCGCGGTTGAACGCGTAGCGCGACCAGTCGATCGGTTTGATCCCGTGCGCTGCGCCCTCGCGCAACGATTGCAACGATTCGTCCGGCCGGCGCAACGCGATCAGGCAGGCATCGAGCGTGTCGGCCATCTGCAGCGGGTCGTCGCCCCCGCGCCATTCCAGACCGAGCCTGGCGACGAGATCTTCCAGTTCGTGATTGAGCGCGAGTCCGACGCGCTCGCGGCCGAGTCGCCGCAACGAGATCGGGAACGACAACGATTCTCCGAGCCATTGTTCCAGCGCACGCAACGTCGCCCGCGGCGCGTGCGTGACGGGAATCGCTCCGTCGAGAAGCTGGAGCATCGCTTCACGAAGCCGGTTGCCGTACGGGCCGTCCACGGTGTCGCCGCCGCACGCGCCAATCACCTCTTCGCCTTTGAGACGCAACGCGGAGACCGTCTTTAGTTGGTAGGGCTGCGTCGGGTCGGATCGAGATCCACGAACGAACACGAGGACGCGCTCGGGCTCGACCGCATCCGGGGCGCCGACCGGTTCGTCGCGCGATGGCCGGCCGGCCGCGGTCCAGCAGCCTCTGTCGTAGACCAGACGGTGATCGCCGGCAAACCCGGTTTCGAGCAACTGCCGCGCCGCGGACTCGTCGGCCGTGCGCGTCGACAGCAACTCATGGGCCAGCGTCCGGCTATCGACGGGCCTGCTGGTATTGCGCAGGTAACGCACGGCGCGTTCGGCCAGCAGGGAGACCGGTTTCGGGTGATTCATGTGGGGACCTCATGCCTCGCATGCTGCACCCGTCGCTCGGTGTTTGCAAGAAAGGGCCTGCCGGACCCCTAGTACTCGTCGCTTTCTTCGGGTCCGGGCCCGACCGGGAGAATGCCTCCCGCTTCGGCGTAGCCTACCCCGGCGCGGTTCGCGAAGCAGGCGCACTCGCGGATCTTGCGCAGCAACGTCTTGCACGTCGAACCGACGCCGCGCTGCGCGGCGGCCCGGATCATCCTCGATCCTTTCTCGTTCAGGAAGTTGAGCAGTTCGGGGACGTCCTGTGGAGCAACGTAGGCGCCGACCGATTGCTCATCGCTTACCTCGACGCCGAGCCTATCGCGTATCTCGGGGTACGCTTCGCAGCTCCGCGCGAACAGACGCCAGGCTGGAACGATGAAATCCGGTGGCTCGATCCCCGACGCCCGGCAGACGCTGTGCAGTCCGTCGACGTCCTTGGCGATCCAGAACGGAATTGCACGGGAGTGGAGCTGCATCGCACGCCAGGGGAGTTCGCGCGCCAACACCGTCCGCGCCGGTTCGCGCAGCCCGTCGGCCGGCCCCCACGACTGCCCGTCACGCGCGGCCCGCGCCATGTCGTAGATCACCTTGAGCGAGTTCAGCAAGTCGGTACGGTAGCTCCCCGGTGCGGGAGCCTCGGCGAACTCCTCCAACTCGATTCCCTCTGCGATCTCGGGGTCGAGCCGCACGAGTTGTTCGACGATCAACGACTGCGCGGCCGTTTCGTGTTCGACCTGCATGAATTCCTCGATGATTGAGGCAACCGATTCGGCCGAGCCCTCGGTGATCAGGTAGGGCCGTCCGGCAAGGTGGAGGTCGGGTTCGATCTTGGCGCCCACGTGCCGGACCAGGGCGCTGGGTTTGTGGTCGAAACGCTCGAGCCGCGTGCGCACCTTATCCCACATCGTGCCGTCTTCGGGGGGCGGAGAGGGCTCGAGTTGATCGAGCAGGAAGTCGAGCGTCTGCTTGTAATGCGCAGCTTTCCAACTCGAAACGAGATGACGCATCGCGGCAGCCAGGAACGCTCCCGGATCGATCTTCTCGCCCAGCACGAGCGGCTCGATCGTCGAATCGAAGAAATCCGGATCGAGTGGATGGAACGAAATCACACCCTTCATCGGCGAGGACCCCTAGCTGGTTGAACCCCAGCCGAATATGGGTTGCCGGTTCCGTATTGTCAGGTGCGCTGGTTCTCGATATCCCGGGCGAGATTCAGGATGACCTCGGAGAGGGTCGGGTGGTACCAGGGTAGGTCGAGAATGTCCCCGACTTTGCCCCGATAATGCATCAGAGTCGTGATCTGGTGAATCAGGTCGTCGGCCCGGGGTCCGAGGATGGACGAACCCAAGATTTCACCACTTTTCCGGTCCGCAACCAGCTTCCACAGGCCGTAACGGGTCTCCATCGTGATCGCACGCCCGGTTTCCGCGAAGTGCTCCCGGCCGACGACGACGTCCAGGCCCACGTCGTGTGCGTCGCGCTCGTTCAAGCCAACCTGCGCGTAGGGTGGGTCGGTAAAAATGACCGACATGTTCAACCGGTAGTCCATCCGCTGGGGCACGCCGCCGGCCGCGTTGTAGCCGGCGATGCGGCCCTCCTGGTTGGCGAGATGCAACACCTGGAACCGACCCGTGGCATCGCCTGCAACGTAGATGTCCGGGTTTGCCGTGCGCATCTCCTCGTCATAGGCCAGCCGACCGTTCTCCGGCGCGAGGCCCACGCTGTCGAGTCCGAGATCCTCGAGCGCGGCGTTGCGACCGACGGCCATCAGCAACGCATCGGCTTCGATCTCTTCATGCCCGGCATCCGTGGCCAAGGTGGCACGGAGTCCGTCGCCGGCACGCGCCAACCGTTCGATCCTGCCGGGCACGGCGAGACTCATGTTGGGTTCGCGGAGCAACGCCTTGCGCAACTCCTCGCCGCACTCGGCATCGGCTCTCGCCAACAGTGGAGAACGGTTGACCAGGACGACCTGGGTCCCGACGCGAGCGAAGAACTGCGCCAGTTCCAGTCCGATCGGCCCGGCACCCTGGACCAGCAAACGCTTCGGCGCTTCGGATACCTGCATCACGGTGTCGCTGTTCCAGACCGGAACGTCCGCCAACCCGGGGATCGGCAGGCTGGACGGGACCGAGCCGACCGTCAGGACGAATTTCTTCGCGCAGATTCGCTGTCCTTCGGCTTCGAGGACGCCCGGCTCGACGAAGCGCGCGCGCGCGTCGAGAACGGCGTAGCCCGAGGAGTCGATGCTGTCGACCTTGGCCTTTTTGAACCGCGCGACGTGGCGATCCTTCCGCGCCGCGATCTTGGAGAAGTCGACATCGACGCGTCCTTCGAGTCTGGCTCCGAACGGCTCCAGGTGTCGTGCGCCGTGGATCGCGTGCGCCGCCGCGAGCATCGACTTCGTCGGCATGCAACCGCGCAGGATGCACAGGCCGCCGAGCTCTCCGTCGTTGATCATCAAGGTCTCGGCCCCGGCGTCCTGTGCCGCGGCCGCTGCGGATGATCCCGCGGAACCACCGCCGAGCACGATCACGTCATAGTCCTTCATCGGCTCTCTTTGATCACGTAGGCTGCGTCGAACAGGGACGTGCCGGGCCGTCGCTCGATGCCCCGCCCAGGGTTGCGGGCTAGCCGCTCGAGCAGCTGGAAGACCGATTCTACGTCGTCGCCGGCTCCGACATCGGCGGCGAGTTGCTCCACGCCTGCACCCTCCGCGCCGCGCTTGGCCAGCGCGGCAAGCACCTTCCGCTGCAGGTCCAGCACGGCTGCTGCCGCCTTCTTGCCCGCCTCGACTCCGGGCTGGTGGTACGCGTTGATTCCGACCAGGCTGGCGTAGAGTCCGACCGCGCGTTCGTACAACGCGATCAACAGGCCTACGGCGAAGGGCGTGAGCCGGTCCACGGTGATCGTGAGTGAGTGCCGTCCGTTGTCGTAGAGCGCCTTGCGGGTGCCGAGCAGGAACCCGGCGAGGTAGTCGCCGCAGGTCACACCATCCTCGACCTCGAGGTTTGCGCCCTCACGTTCGTGCAGGACCTCGATGAACGTGGCGAAGAAGTTGGGAACGCCCTCTCGCAGTTGCTGGACGTAGGCGTGCTGATCGGTCGATCCCTTGTTCCCGTACACCGCGATGCCCTGATGCACAACGTTGCCCGCGAGATCGCGTTCCTTGCCCAGCGACTCCATCACCAGTTGCTGGAGGTAGCGGCTGAACAGTCGTAACCGATCGCGGTAGGGCAGGATGACCATGTCCTTGGCGCCGCGGCCTTCTCCTTCGTGGTGCCAGGCCAACGCGAGCATGGCGGCGGGGTTGGTCCGTACGTCCCGAACGCGCGTCGCTTCATCCATCGCAGCGGCGCCGGCCAGCAGGTCGTCGATGTCGAATCCCTGGAGCGCTGCGGGCAACAATCCGACGACGGACGTTTCCGATGTGCGGCCGCCGACCCAATCCCACATCGGGAACCGCGCGATGAAGTGTTCCGCGTCCGCGAAACGGTCGAGCCTGCTGCCCGGGCCGGTGATGGCCACCGCCTGGGGACCGAACGCGAGCCCACGCGCGTGGAACACGGCACGTGTTTCCAGCATGCAGTTGCGCGTCTCCGGCGTGCTGCCCGACTTGGAAATGACCACGACCAGCGTGCGGTCGAGACGATCCCGTAGTCCCTCGAGCACGCGATCGATCCCGTCGGGATCGGTGTTGTCCAAGAAAGCGGGCCGTAGCGGATCGCTGTTTCCACCGAGCGCGTCGGCAACGAACTGCGGCCCCAGCGCCGAGCCGCCGATGCCAACGACCAGGAACCGGTCGAACCGTTCGGCCTCGGGTGGCTTGATCGAGCCGTCGTGGACCTGCGATACAAACGCCGCTACTTCGCGGTGCGTTTGCCGGATCGACTCGCTCAGCGCGGGTTGCGGAGCGCGCTGCGGAGCGCGCAACCAGTAGTGCCCGACCGACCTGTCCTCGTCGACGTTCACCGGTTCTCCGGCCTCCAGCGCGTCCATCGCGTCGAAGGCTCTTCGGAATGCGTCCGACATCGTGTCGAAAACGGAGTCGGGGAGATCCATGCGGCTGCAATCGAGTCGGAAACCCAATTCGGGGAGGTCGATCAGATTGTTTCGGTAACGATCCCACAGGTCACGCGAGTTCATCGCAAGGGCACCTCATGCGAGTCGATGAGAACAAGAAAGATGACAACGATTATGTCAGGCAACGCAGAGCCGAGGCCTTGATCAGCAAATAAATTCGTTTACCTGCCGTCAAACCCAGCTCGTCAACCGCGGAGCGGGTCACGCTGACACTCAGCGGGTGGGGTGTTTCGACCACGACGAGCACTGCGGGTCCATCCGGTTCGATCGAGCGGATCGTGCCCTCGAGCACGTTGCGGGCACTCGTCGGTCCCGGTGGGACCACGGAGATCAGCGGCTCCCGGCTGTGTAGCGAGAAGACCGCGCGGCTCCCGACGGCTCGTCCGAGAAGGCCGCAAAAAAGCGAGACCCCGCCCAACGCGATCTCGCTGTAGCCGGCTTCGCGATGGTGCCCCACCACGTTGGCCAGGAACAGGTTCTCGTGCGCCGTCGCACCAGCGCCCGGGCCGGCGAGGACATCGCCCGGCGTGCCTTCTGCGACGACCCTACCGGCATCCAGCAGGACCAAGTGGCTCGCCAACTGCAACGCCTCGGCCAGATCGTGGGTCACGTGGAGGAAGGGCACGCCGGTCTCCGCCTGAAGCTCGAGGAGGAGTTCCGCCAGCTGGGTTCGCGCCTCGCGATCGATCGCGGAGAACGGTTCGTCCAGCAGCAGCGCCCGCGGTTGCGCAGCGAGCGCTCGCGCAAGCGCAACGCGTTGCTGCTGTCCCCCGGACAGTCGGCCGGGCATGCGGTCGTGCCAGGAGCCCGCCCCGACCTGGTCCAGCAAGCGTCGCGCGCGGACCTGCCGGTCCCCACCTTGCGCCGCGAACAGGACGTTCTGGAACACCGTCATGTGAGGGAACAACGCGCCCTGCTGGAACACCATGCCGACACGCCGGCGCCGCACCGGTTCGTCGATACGGTTTTTCGAATCGAACAACGTGCGCCCCGCGGCGGCGATCCGGCCCCGGTCGGGTCGCAGGTCGCCGAGGATCGAGAGCAGCAACGTGCTCTTGCCCGCCCCGCTGGGTCCCGAGACGACCGTAATCCCGCTCCCGGTGTCGAGTCGCACCTGTAACGAGAAGTCCCCGGCGCCCGGTACGCGCCGTGTAAGCGAGAAATCGAGTTCAAAACCGTTCATCGCCTATTGCCCAGCCGTGCAATGAGGCCCATCGCGATGAGCGAGACGACGGTCAGGACAATCGACAGGGTCAGCGCGGCGCGATCATCGCCCATCTGGAACGCCTCGTAGATCGCCAGCGGTAACGTCTGTGTCCGGCCTGCAATGTTTCCGGCGAGCAACAGCGTTGCCCCGAACTCCCCGATCGCACGCGCGAAACTGAGCACCGCGCCCGTGGCCAGGCCGCGCCTGGCGAGCGGCAGCGCGATGCGCAGGAAGATCGATCCGGTGCCGTGACCGAGGGACGCGGCGGCGAGTAACTGGCGGGCGTCGATCGACTCGAACGCGCTCCGCGCCGCGCGCACCATCAGGGGCAGCGCGACGACCGAGGCGGCAATCACGCAAGCCGTCCAGGAAAAGGGGATCGACCAGCCCGTCATCTCGTGCAGCGGTCCACCCAGGAGGCCGCGCCTTCCCAGCAACACGATGAGGTAGTAGCCGGTCACCGTCGGCGGGAGAACCAGCGGTAGCATCAGTAGCGCATCGAGCAACTCGCGACCGCGAAACCTGCTTCGCGCAAGCAACCAGCCAAACGCCGTACCCGACAGCACCACGATGACGGTGGCCATCATCCCAACCGAAAACGAGAGCTTTAGCGCGTGCCAGGCCATGGCTTCAAACCGGATTCCACGAACCGGGCGCGTCCCGCATCGGAACACAGGAACTCGAATAACGCCTTGGCCCGGAAGCGGGGAGGCTCAGCACCGACAAGCGCGGCGCGGTACTCGATCGGCTCGTGTAGGTCCGGATCGATCTCGAGCGCGACGGAGACGCGGTCTGCGAAACGCTGCGCATCGGTGGTGTAGACGATCGCGGCATCGACCTCGCCGCGCGCCACGTAGTCGATCACCTGCCGCGCGTGCTCGGCCAGGATCAGCCTGTTCTCGAGGCGCTCCTGAAGGTTTGCCGCCGCGACAATCTGCTGTGTGTAGCGTCCAAGCGGGGCCGTCCGTGGATTGGCCACACCGACGCGCTCGAACCGCGGGTCGGCCAGGTGCTGCAGGGCATCGAGTCGCTGGCCGCCGATCGGCACGACGACGACCAGAGTATTCCCCGCCAGTGCGCAGGTGCTGCCGGAATCGACCAGCCCGGCGTCCGCGAGCCGTTCGATCTCGTGCGGGGATGCGGACAGGAACAGGTCGCTGGGGGCACCACGCAGGATCTGCTGGGCCAGAACGACAGAACCGCCCATGTGGATCCGGATCATCGGGCTGCGGTGTCCTGCGGGGATACCCCGGAAATCCTCGATCGCGGCAAGCAGCGGTTCCTTCAGACTGACCGCCGTCGATACGAACAGATCCGGCTCCTCCGCGACCGCAGTTCCCGAACACACTGCGGCGTAAAGCACCGCGAGGAGCGCGAGCGGGCGCCCGGTTGTCACCGCTTGCGTGTCCCTTTGGACTTTGCCTTCTTGGGCTGCCCGTTGATCGCGCCCAGCTCTTCCATCAAATACGCGGCCGCCTCGATTCCGCCGTAAAATTGATCGAGGTCGATCTTTTCGTTGGGCGCGTGCAGGTTGTCGTCCTGGAGCCCGATGCCCATCAAGACGCAAGGGACGCCGAGCATCGCATCGAACGTAGCGACGACGGGGATCGATCCGCCCTCGCGGACGAAGACCGCCTTGCGCCCAAAGGCGCGTTGCATTGCGCGCGATGCAGCCAGCATCGCCGGATGGTCCGTCTGGGTGACCCACGCGTCTCCGCCGTGCAGCGATTTGATCTCGACCTTGACCGATTTCGGCGCCACGGACTTGAGGTGACGCGCGATTTTCTTTTCGACGTCGGCGGGCCGCTGATTCGGCACGAGACGCATTGAAATCTTCGCGTGGGCGACCGCCGGGATCACGGTCTTTGCGCCTTCCCCGGTGAAACCGCTCCAGATACCGTTGATGTCGAGCGTCGGCCGGCCCCAGAGGCGCTCGAGTGTGGTGTAGCCGGACTCACCATGGAGCGCCGGCGCGCCGATTGACTTCTTGAACCGCGCATCGGAGTGCGGAAGTTTTGCGAACGCCGTGCGCTCCTTGGCCGTCAGCTTGACGACCTTGTCGTAGAACCCCTTGATTTTAATGCGGCCCTTGGCGTCCTTCAACGTGTCGAGCATCTTGACCAGAGCATTGGCCGGGTTGACCACCGCGCCGCCGAAGCTCCCCGAATGGAGGTCGCGATCGGTTCCGGTCAGCGAGACCTCGATGTAGGCCAGGCCTCGCAACCCGTAACAGATCGACGGACGGCCCTTCGCGAACATCGCGGTATCAGAAACGACCACCACATCGCAGCTCAGCAGCTTTTTGTTCCTGGCGATGAATCCGTCCAGGTTGGGCGAACCGATTTCCTCTTCGCCCTCGATCAGGAACTTGACGTTGACCGGGCAGCCGCCGTTCCTCAGATGCGCTTCCAACGCGTTGACGTGAACGATCACCTGGCCCTTGTCATCCGACGCGCCACGCGCGAACAGTTTTCCGTCGCGCACCGTAGGCGTGAACGGATCGGATTTCCACAGGTGCAACGGATCGACCGGCTGAACGTCGTAATGCCCGTAGACCAGGACGGTCGGCCGTCCCTTGGCGCCGAGCCATTCGCCGTAAACGATCGGATGCTTCTTGGTGGGCTGGATCTTGACCTTCGTGCAGCCGGCACGTTCAAGCCGGTCGGAAACCCACTTGGCGGCGCGCTTGACGTCCGTGGCGTGTCGAGGGTCGGTGCTGATCGAGGGGATCGACAAGAGCTCCTTGAGTTCGCGGAGGTGACGTTTGCGTTCCTGCCTGAGATAATTGGACAAAGCCATAGTGGACTCCTGGTCGCCGAATGCAGACGTGTTTCTTGGAAGACGGAATCCTAGCAAAGTCCGCTACGGCGACGCCGGACCCTTACTCCACGTTCAATTCATGCAAGCGCGCCAAGGCCAGCAGCGGCCGCGCCGCCGCCACGCCGTCCCCGGAGCAGGGTGCACCGCGATGGAGGCCCGCGATGGACCAGCGGATCGCCTCGGCAGCCAATTCGCGCACGTTCACGCCGTCAAACGTCGCGTCGAGGCCGTGTTTCGCCGCCCCGAGCAGGACTTTCTGCCAGGCCTCGTGATCATCAAACGCCGCACAACGATCGAGCATCTCGTTGCGCGCATCGTCGCAGTAGAGCAAGCCTGTCCAGAACGTAGGAACCTGGAACGCGCGATCGTCGCAGACCAGGTCGGCGCTGCGGACCTCGATGTACGTGTAGGCGCGCACCTCGGTGAAGATCGTCGAGATGTGCGTCTCCCAGTCGTCGTGGCGCGGCGCATCGCAACCGGTTCGCTCGAGAAACTCGCAAAATGGCGTGCCGCCCGCCGGGACCAACCCGCGCGCGCGGTGGCGGAAGATTGCCGGCACGTGCAGCAGGTAATCG
>SMVB01006599.1_pt1 | contig 17135 bp, 15 predicted proteins | sample 2456461 | NCBI WGS metagenome assembly SMVB01 (sample SAMN11095934, study PRJNA526329) | marine sediment metagenome | biome: Marine sediment; feature: Surficial sediment; material: Deep marine sediment; isolation source: Hadal surficial sediment | place: Pacific Ocean | collected 2014-05 | depth...
ACGGGCCGGCCTGATGGTGGCCTCCTCGGCCCGACCCTCGCTGGCTTCCGGGATCCACGTGGCGGGGGTCAGCCCGCGCTGACCCAGGAGCCGGCGCAGGCCGACGGTACTGACGGCTGGCATGCAGGAAATGTAAGCCCACCGGCGGTGGGGCCGGACACCGGCTCAGGCGTAGGCCGCCCGGGTGGACGCCAACTCCTGGATGAAGGGGATGAGCCGGTCCATCGCGTCACGCAGCTCCGCGAGCGACACGGCGTAGCTCAACCGTACCCACCGGTCGTCTCCGAACGCGGCCCCCGGGACCAGCGCGACCCCGGTCTGGTCCATCAAGTCGTGACAGAACCGCTGGCTACCGCCGTCGGCCACCAGGGTGTCGATCCTGAAGAAGAAGTAGAACGCTCCGTGCGGCTCGACGAACTCGACGCCCGGCATCTCTTCCCGGAATCGCTCGACCAGATAGTCACGCCGCTCGCGGAACGCCGCCACCATCTTCACCACGTCTGCCTGAACCTCGTCGCTGGTAAACGCCTCCAACGCGGCCCACTGGGACGGCTGTGATGCGGCGCTGGTCGTGTGCGACTGTATCGCCGACATGGCCTGGAACAATTCCGTCGGCGCCAGCGCCGCCCCGATGCGCCATCCGGTCATGGCGTAGGCCTTGCTAGCCCCGTAGATGACGACGGTGCGCTCGAGAAGCTCGTCTTCGAGGTCGAGCATCGACGCCGCCGGCTTCGACCCATAGGAAATCAGCCGGTAGATCTCATCCGAGATGACCCAGATGCCGTGCCCGTGAGCCCACTCCGCCAACGCCTTCAACTCCGAATAGGTGTACACCGATCCCGTCGGATTGCACGGGGAATTGAGGATGAGTCCCTTGGTCAGCTTGTCGACCCGACGCTCGAGATCGTCGACGCTCACCTTGAGACCCCACTCCGGATCGCCCGGCACCGGCACCGGTTCCGCGCGGGCCAGCCGCACTATCTGGGGATAGGACACCCACGCGGGTGTCGGAATGAGCACCTTGTCGTGCGGTCCGAACAGGGCGAAGCAGGCGTTGAACACCGCCTGCTTGGCCCCGGTGGTGACGATGATGTTGTCGGGATTGACCGCCCGCCCGTTGCTCAGGCGTGACAGGTTCGCCGCGATGGCGGTGCGCAACTCGGGAATGCCCGCGTTGGGCGCGTAGTGGGTCTTTCCGCGATTGATGGCCGCGATCCCCGCCTGGGACGCCCGCGCCGGCGTCACGAAGTCCGGCTCGCCCACTCCCAGATCGATGACGTCCTCCCCGGCCGCCTTGCGGCGCTTGGCCTCGTTCGAGATCGCCACCGTCTGGGACGGTTCCAGATACGCGAGATTTTCCGACAGTCCTTCGGCCATCCTGGCCTCCTGGTCCGGTGCGTGGTCGGGGAAAGCTCCCCTCGTCGCCAGAGCCTGTCAACACCGCCGCGACCGCCGCGGAGTGGCCCGGCCCGGTGAATCGCGGTAGCTTCCCCACCCTTCACCGAACAGCTATTTGACAACCGAGGGTGTGTCTTGGAAAAAGAACTGTCGCGGGATGCTACCCGCGCCGCAGACATCGAACCGACCGTGGCCAGAGGCGGCAACGTGGTGGCCGTCATGCCACCATCGGCGGTATACCTGAAACCGGCGCTGGCCGCCCTGTCACATCGCGCGGAGGGGGAGGGCCTACAGCTACTCGTCCTGGCGAGCGACGCCATGCTCCCTTCGGTGGAACACGTGCTCAACGGGGCGTGGCGCGATGCCGGCGGGACCGTTCTCGCCGCCCGGGCCGCAGGCCGGGCCCTGAATCTCCTCAACCAGGAACGGGTGACCGCGCTCGTCTGCAGCCCGGACACGGCGCTCGCCCTCCTGGCCCGTTCGTCGCTCCCCCTCGACTCGGCTCCCACGGTCCTGCTGGCCTGGCCGGAAACGTGGGACGACGACAGTGCCCTCATCGGACTGATGCAGGATCTCCCCGCCGAGGCGCAGCGAATCCTCTACACGGCTGCGCCCCGCCAGGCCGAGCGGTTGGCGGAGCGCTACCTGCGCAAGGCCCTCGTCCTCGGTGCACCCCCGCGCGGGACGTCGTTGCCCGTCGTCGAGCAATCCATCACCGTGGTTTCCGTTTCGGGGATCGACATCGGGACCGCGGTGCGGCAGGCCCTCGATCTCCTGCAACCGACCTCGGGAGTGGTATGGACCGCCGTAGCTGAGACCAAATCGGCCGTGGTGGACGCCCTGGCCAAGTCGCCAAACGATGTGCCGGTCACCTGCGGTGAGGTGGCGCCAGCCAAGCTGATCGTCGCGGCCGACCTCCCGATTCCCGAGGACCTCCGCCGGCTGGCCGCCGCCGCAGACCGCCTGGTCGTCCTGACCCCTCCCTGGGGACTCCCCTATCTCGTCGGCCAGGCAAGTGCGCTGGCAACGCTCCAGCTCCCCGGGGCCGCCGACGAGGTCGACCGGACGCTCGCCAAACAGCGGTCCCGGATCGAGGGAGTGCTCGAGGCGGGCGGCAGCGACCTCGATCGCGCGATCAACGCCCTTACCCCGCTATTCGAGCACCGCGACCCCGCCCTGGTGGCCGGAGCCCTCTACCGGCTGTGGACCACCGAATCGCTCCCCGAGCCCAAACCGATGCCAGGGCCACCCGCCCCGCCAGCCCCCAGGAAGGGACGGCCGGCCGGCCACGGACGCTCCACCAAGGTGTTCGTCACGGCCGGAAAGAAGGACGGGGCCACCCCGGCAGACTTCGTGGCCATGCTGACACGCGACCTCAAGGTCCCACCGGAACACATCGGGAAGATCGAGTTGCGCGAGACCTTCTCGCTCATCGAGCTCCCCGCCGACGAAGCGCAGGCGGTGGCCGATGCGCTCACCGGCCGCACTATCCGGCGTCGCAAGATCATCGCCCGCCTGGAGCGGCAGCGCTGAGGGATCCTCCGGAAACGCTTACGGGCCACCCAGCGGGGTGGCCCGTGTAGCACAATGAAGCAGGTGACGCCAATCGGCGCCTGACGACCTAAGTCGTTTACTACTTCTTGTTTACCAGCTCCTTCAGTGCCTTGGCGGGACGGAATGCCGCAACCTTGGACGCCTTGATCTGGATCGTCGCACCAGTCTGCGGATTACGGCCCTGCCGGGCGGCGCGCTTGCGGACCTCGAAATTGCCGAACCCGGCGATCTGGACCTTGTTGCCCTTCTTGAGGGCTTTGGGGATGACGCCGTCGGTCGCGAAGATCGCGTCGATGATCTCCGAAGCCTGGGCCTTGGACGTATCCAGGCTGACAGCGAGCGCGTCCACCATCTCTTGCTTGTTCACGAAACTCTCCTTGAATGAGGAATGCGGGAACGTACCAAATCTCCTCGGCGCTGGTCGTGGGTGCCAGCCGGCCTCCCAACACCACGATCGCCGGAAGTGCCCTGTTCGCGGCCTCAATATCGGTACAAACACCGGAAAACCGCAAGAGATGGGCTTTGCAGGCTTCTTGACCATCCTCCACCCGCGGGCTATCCTCCCGCGGCTCGACGGGAGGCAGGGAGATGTACTACGGTCGCCAGGCCGGATGGATCGAAGTCATTAGCGGCGTGATGTTCAGTGGCAAGAGCGAAGAACTCATCCGGCGCGTGCGTCGGGCCATCATCGCTCGCCAGCGCGTTCAGGTGTTCAAATCACATCTCGATGCCCGGTACGCCGGGCTCTACAGCGTGTCCAGCCACGACGGCGCGGAGCTGCAAGCCATTCCGATCGACGGGGCGGACGAAGTCCTCCGGCACCTGGAGGCCGACATAGAAATGGTCGCCATCGACGAGGTCCAGTTCCTGGACGAGGGCGTGATCGACGTCGTCACCGACTTGGCGGGTCGCGGAATTCGTGTCGCCGTGGCCGGCACGGACACCGACTTCCGGGGGGAGCCGTTCGGCACCATGGGACACCTGATGGCCATCGCCGAGCAGGTGACCAAGCTTCAAGCCATTTGCGTACGATGCGGCGACCTCGCCTGCCGCAACCAGCGCCTCATCGACGGCCGCCCGGCGCGATACGACTCTCCCACCATCATGGTCGGCGGACAGGAGACCTACGAAGCCCGCTGCCGCCACTGTCACGAGGTTCCGCGCGAGGACGAGGACCAGACGGCGCTGCTGTAGCGAACGCGCTCTCGGATCACCTTGTCATGTTGAACGTCGCACTCACCGGAAACGTCGCCGCGGGCAAGTCGATCGTCGCGCAGCTGTTCAAGAAATGGGGCGCCACACTAATCGACAGCGACGTCATCGTCCGGGAACTGCAACAGCCCGGGAGCGAGGTCCTCGACCAGATCGTGCAAACGTTCGGGCCCGACATCCTGCTGCATGACGGGACGCTCGATCGGGCATCCCTCAGACACCGTGTCATGAGCGACGCGGCCGCCCGCAGGTCACTCAACGCCATCGTCCACCCAGCGGTGCTGGCCCGTCGCCAGATCCTGGAGGAGGCGGCTCGGGCTCGAGGCGACGCCATTCTGGTGAGCGACATCCCCCTCCTGTTCGAAGCGGCCGATCCGGAGGCGTTCGACGTGATCGTCCTGGTCGACGCTCCACCCATGACGCGCAAGGCGCGGCTGGTGGAGAAGCGCGGCCTCGACCCCCTCGAAGCGGATCGGCTGCTGGCGGCCCAGGACCCCACGGAGACCAAGCGCGAGCGCAGCGATTACCTCATCGACAACGACGGAACGCCGGCCGAACTCGAGCGTGCGGCGCGAGCCGTCTGGCAGGCTCTGGAGGCCCGGGCCGACTAACCGAAACCGCTTGATTTCGAGCCTCTCAGCGGGTATCCTCCCTGCCCAAACGCTACCCCTCTACCGCAACAGGGAGTCCTGGTGTCCAACGTTCCCGACAGTCTGCGCTACACCAGCGAACACGAATACCTCAAGCAGACCGACGACACGGCCATCGTGGAAATCGGCATCACCGATTACGCCCAAGGCGAACTCGGCGACATCGTTTTCGTCAGCCTCCCGAACGTCGGCGACACGTTCGAGGAGGGGGATTCGTTCGGAACCATCGAGGCGGTCAAAGCCGTGTCGGAGCTTTATTCTCCCTTGGGGGGAGAGGTGGTAGAGGTCAACGTGGAACTCGATGCCGATCCGGCAGCGATCAACCGGGACGCCTACGGCGAAGGCTGGATGGTCAGGCTCAAGATGACCGAGCCGGCCGACTTCGAGCGCCTCATGGACACCGACGCCTACAAGATGCACATCGGGGAAGATTGAGCCCCCTGGTGGACATCAGCCAATCATGCAACGCATCGCCCCGTGGACGTCCTCGGGGCGTTTCACCATTCGGGCACATAGAAGAGACAGGACCATGACGGATACTGCCGGGCAGGTGCAGGACCGGGAGGAGTTCAGGTACCGGCACAACGGACCACGGGACGCCGACGTCGAAGACATGCTCGAGGTCTTGGGCTACGACTCGCTGGACGCCTTGATGGACGCCGTGGTCCCGGAGTCCATCCGTCTGCGGACACCGCTCGACCTCCCGCCGGCCCAACCGGAGGAGGTCGTCTTGGCGAGTATGCGTGCGTTGGCCGCCAAGAACTTGGTGTTCCGCAGCTACATCGGGATGGGCTACGCCGACACCATCACCCCGCCAGTCATTCTTCGCAACATCCTGGAGAACCCGGGATGGTACACCGCCTACACCCCCTATCAGGCCGAGATCTCCCAGGGCCGCATGGAAGCGCTCCTCAACTTCCAGACAGTGATTGCCGACCTGACCGGCCTCCCCTGCGCCAACGCGTCCCTGCTCGATGAAGGCACCGCCGCCGCCGAAGCGATGCACATGACCGCGGCCGTGACCCGCAAGCGCGGCGATCTTCGATTCCTGGTCGACGAGAATTGCCACCCACAAACCATCGCCATCGTCGATACCCGGGCACGAACACGGGGCATCACCATCGAGGTCACCGACCCCGCCACGTTCACCTTCGACGACACCACCATCGGCGCCCTCCTGCAATATCCGGCAAGCGATGGACACATCGCCGACTACCGATCACTGTGCCATGCTGCCCACGAGGCCAACGCCATGGTCACGGTCGCCGCCGACATCCTGAGCCTCACCCTGTTGCAGCCACCCGGCGAATGGGGTGCCGACATCGTCGTAGGCAATTCGCAGCGCTTCGGTGTCCCGATGGGCTACGGCGGACCGCACGCCGCGTTCTTCGCCACTCACGACCAATACAAGCGCAGCATGCCCGGTCGGATCATCGGCATATCGAAAGATGCCCAGGGGCGTCCGGCATTGCGCATGGCGCTCCAGACCCGCGAACAACACATCCGCCGCGACAAGGCCACCAGCAACATTTGCACGGCGCAGGTGCTCCTGGCGGTCATGGCGGGGATGTACGCCGTGTACCACGGCCCCGAGGGACTGCGGCGTATCGCCCTGCGGGTGCACGGCTTGGCCAAGACCCTGGCGCACGGGTTGCGGGAGCGCGGCCTGACGGTGGTACACGGAGCGTTTTTCGATACCATCGCGGTGGAACTGTCCGAGGGAAGCGCTACCGAGGTGCACGCGGCTGCCGTGGCCCGGCGCATCAACCTGCGCCCGCTCTCCCCGACGCGCATCGGTATTGCGCTGGATGAGCGGACCACCACGGCGGACGTGGCCGAGTTGCTGTCCATCTTCGGCGCCGACACCAGCGAGGACGAGGTCGTGCGGCTGGCAGGCGAGGCCCCGGCAGCCATCCCCAGCGGACTCGAGCGCACCAGCGGCTACCTCGAGCACCCCGTGTTCCACCGCTACCGCTCTGAAACGGAGATGCTCCGGTATCTCAAGCGGCTGGAGAACAAGGACCTGTCGCTCACCGCGGCGATGATCCCGCTGGGATCGTGCACCATGAAACTCAATGCCACCACCGAGATGATTCCCATAACGTGGCCCGAGTTCGCCGAACCGCACCCGTTCGCGCCCCGCGATCAGATGCAGGGCTATACCGAGTTGTTCGAACGGCTCGAGTCACAGTTGGCGGTGATCACCGGATTCGACGCCGTGTCCCTGCAACCAAACGCGGGGTCCCAGGGGGAATTCGCCGGACTCCTCACAATTCGGGCGTACCACGAGCACCGGGGCCAATCACAGCGGACGACGTGCCTCATCCCCATGTCCGCGCACGGCACCAACCCCGCCAGCGCCGTCATGGCCGGCATGAAGGTCGTCCCGGTCAAGACCGATCCCCACGGCAACATCGACGTCGACGATCTCCGCGCCAAGGCGGAGGCCAACAAGGACACCCTCGGCGCCCTGATGGTGACCTACCCGTCCACCCACGGTGTCTTCGAGGCGAGCATCAAGGAGGTTTGCGACATCGTCCACCAGTTCGGTGGCCAAGTGTACATGGACGGCGCCAACATGAACGCCCAGGTGGGCCTGTGCCGGCCCGGCGACATCGGGGCCGACGTGTGCCACCTGAACCTGCACAAGACGTTCTGCATTCCGCACGGCGGCGGCGGTCCCGGCATGGGGCCGATCGGGGTGAAGGCCCACCTGGCTCCCCACCTCCCCAACCACCCGGTCATCAATGGGGGAGTGGGTGGAAACCAACCGTGCGGTACCGTATCCGCGGCACCTTGGGGAAGCTCGGCCATCCTGCCGATCTCACAGACCTACCTGGAGCTGATGGGCCCGGACGGCCTGACCGAGGCGACCCGCATCGCCATCCTCAACGCCAACTACATTGCCCACCGGTTGAAAGACCACTTCCCGTTGTTGTATGCCGGTGCCAACGGCCTGGTGGCCCACGAGTGCATCCTCGACGTACGGCCGTTCAAGAGCACCGCCGGCATAGAGGTGGAGGACGTCGCCAAACGGATCATCGACTACAGCTTCCACCCGCCTACGATCTCGTTCCCGGTGCCCGGCACCATGATGGTCGAACCCACCGAGAGCGAATCGAAAGAAGAGCTCGACCGATTCTGCGACGCCTTGATCGCCATCCGCGAGGAGATCCGCGAAATCGAAAACGGCACCGCCGACCGCGAGGACAACCTCCTCAAGAACGCGCCCCACACCCTGGACACCGTGGCGGCCGACGAGTGGACCCATCCCTACTCACGCGAGCGCGCCGGCTTCCCCATTCCGGAAACCCGCATCGCCAAACTGTGGCCCGCGGTCGGTCGGGTGGACGGCGCCTACGGTGATCGCAATCTCGTGTGCGTGTGCCAGCCGATGGAGGCCTACGCCGAGGCCTAGGGGGAACGAGCAAACCGTGCGGTGGACCCTGGTACAGGAGGAGGAGGCCCGTCCCGGCTGGTACAACATGGCCGTCGACATGGCCTTGCTCGAACTCAGCGCCCGACACGGTGAAGGATTCCTTCGGCTGTACCAGTGGACGCCGCACTGCCTCTCCTTCGGCCGCCACGAGCCGGCCGTCAAACGCTACGACCGAGACACTATCGCGGCCCTGGGCCTGGACGTGGTCCGCCGGCCGACCGGTGGCCGGGCCGTGTGGCACGGCCGCGAGCTGACCTACGCGGTCACGGCCCCCACGGAGGCGTTCGGCCCCTTGCCGGCCGCCTACCGCACCATTCACCAAACACTGCGCCGGGCCCTGGCCGATCTCGGTGCCGACGCCACCCTCGCCCCATCCCCCCCGCGTGGACGGCAACATCGACTCGACGCCGGCGCCTGTTTCGCCCAGCCGGTTGGCGGGGAGATCATGGTCGGCGGACGCAAGGTGGTGGGCAGCGCGCAGATGCGCCGGGGCAACGTGTTTCTGCAACACGGCTCCATCCTCCTCGACGACGATCAACGCATGGTTGCCCGGGTGACACGAGGCGACCCGCCGGATGGAACGGAAGCCCCACTCAACCGGCTCCTCGGCACCCCGGTCGCCGCCGGCGACCTGGCCGATGCCATCGCGGCCACCGCCCGCCACTGGACCGGCGAGTGGCTTGAGGACGACCGAGGGGACGAACGCGCCGAGCTGGCCGCGGTACACAGCCACCGTTTTCGCAGCAGCGAGTGGACCTGGCACCGCTGACGCGACTTGGCCCGGTGCCCCTTGTGTGTGATATTGCTGCATCCTCCCATCGGAGCTTCCTCACTTGCGCGTGCATCTGGCTCTCGCAACCAGCGCCCTCTGGCTCGCCGCCGGATGCGCTCCCGAACGTCCAGCGGACACGTCGATGGTCATTCCCGTCGGCGTCCTCGGGACGTCGCCCGTTCCCACCCTGACCCGCGGCCGAGCCCAGAACACCCGGCCACGGGACATGCTGTTCCTCAGGTTGGCCGAGCTGGGGCCCGCGTTGGCGACGGTGGGAGACGAGAGCTTCGTCCCGGTCCTCGCCGAGTCGTGGGAGCGGCGGGATTCCGTCACCCTGGTGTTCCACCTCGACGCCCGCGCCCGGTGGCACGATGGGGTGCCTGTCACTGCCGCGGACGTGCTGTTCGCCTTCGAGCGCGCGCGCGATCCGGCCATCAGCGCGCAACTCGCAACGGTGTTGTCCACCATCCAGGAGGTAACTGCCGAGGATGACCTCACCGTGGTGTTCCGCTTCGACCGGCCGTTCCCCGAGCAGTTCTACACGGCCGTCTACCATGTACAGCCCCTTCCGGCTCACCTGCTGGCGCAGCTCGACCCGGATTCCATCGCCGGCTCACCGTACATGCAGGCGCCGGTAGGAAACGGCCCCTACCGGTTCGGCCGGCTGGTGCCCGGACAACAGCTGACTCTCACCGCCAACGATGATTTCTTTCTCGGGCGACCGGGCATCGAGCGCGTCATCTTCCTGTTGGCCAGTGACGCCGACGCCCGGCTCAACCTCCTCCTGAGTGGCGAGGCCGACATCCTGCAATCGGCGGCCGCAGCCGACGTGCCGCGGATCGAAGCGGAGCCGTCCCTCCGGGTGACGGCCATAGCCGGCAACCTGGTCGGCTACCTCCTCTTCAACCAGCGCGACCCCGACGACCTCGACCAGCCCCACCCGGTCCTGGCGGACCGGCGGGTGCGCACGGCCATCATCCACGCCCTTGACCGGGACGCCATGGTGCGCGCCATTTTCGATGAATACGCCGACGTGCCGCATGGACCCGTGGCGCAATTGCACTGGATTCGGGACACCACCGAGCGGGGCATACCCTACGACCCCCGCAAGGCCAAGGCGCTCCTGCGCCAGGCCGGGTGGCAGGAAACGGCGGACGGATGGCAACGCAACGGTGAGCCACTCACGCTCAGCCTCAACTACCCGACAACGAGTCGGGCCCGCAGCCAGTTTGCCCAGCTCATCCAGGAACAGCTTCGCCAAGTCGGGATCTCCCTCGAGCTGGTAGGCCTGGACGGGGCCATCTGGTTTGAGCGCCGCGGCCAGCGAAACTTCGACATCGATTTCTCATCTGCCGTCATGGACCCGTCCCCGTCCGGCATGCAGCAGAGTTGGACCTGCGCCGGCATCGGCGGCTCCAACGTCGGGTACTATTGCAACCCGGAGGTCGACTCCCTCATCGCCCGCGCCATCTACCAAACCGGTGACGGCATGGCCACTTGGCGCGCGGCGCTCGAGACCATCGAGTATGACGCACCGGCCGCGTTCATCTACTCGCCACGGGTGATCTTCGGCATCGACCGCCGGTTCGGCAACGTTGAACTGGTTCCCTACAGCTACTGGCTCGATCTGTGGCGCTGGACCGTTCACGACGGTCCCGCACCCGACGCAGCGCCCTGACGCATGGCCCGATGGCTGCTGGGACGCACCGCGCAGGCTGGTGGTACGTTCGTCGTCGCTGTGGTGCTGATGTTCTTCATCATGCGGCTGAGCCCAGGAGACCCGCTGGCCCGCATCGCCGGGGACCGGCACCTCAGCGACGTCGAGTACCAGCAACTCCAGGAGCGGTTCGGCCTCGACCAGCCGTTGACCACCCAGTTCCGGGCATTCGTCTCCGGTCTCGCGCGCGGCGACCTCGGCACCTCCATCAGCCTCACCCCGTTCAGCGTCACCAGCCTCATCAAGGCCCGGATCCCCGCCTCGCTCCTCCTCGGCGGGACCGTGTTGCTGATCAACTTCACGGTGGGGATTCTGCTGGGAGTGTGGCAGGCGGTCCACCGGGGCGAGCGCCTGGACCGGTGGCTCTCCGTCGTGTCCCTGACGGCGTACGCCATCCCGTCATTCTGGCTCGGGCTGGTGCTCGCCTGGCTGTTCGGCGTTCACTGGCATGTCCTCCCGGTCGCCGGAATGCACACGCTGACCCTGGCGCCCGATACCCCCTGGCTGGCACGCGCAGCCGACGTCTTGCGCCACCTGGTGCTCCCGGCCACCACGCTGTCGATCGTCACCATCGCCGCTACCATACGCTATCAACGCACGGCCATGATCGAAGCCCTGGGCCAGGACTATGTTCGCAGCGCCCGGGCCAAGGGCCTGAGCGTCAGACAAGTCGTGTGGCGCCACGCCTGGCGCAACGCCCTGTTCCCGGTGCTCACCCTGTTCGGCCTGTGGCTCCCGCTGTTCGTCACCGGGTCCGTCTTCGTGGAGGCCGTGTTCGGGTGGCCCGGCCTCGGCGGCCTCACCTACGAGGCCATCAGCGGTCGCGACTACCCGTTGATCATGGGCACCGCCATCCTGGTCTCGGCCTCGGTGGTAGTGGGTACCTGGTTCAGCGACGTCGTGCACATGCTCCTCGATCCCAGGGTACGCCTGCAATGATCGCCCGCCCGGAAGCCCCGTTCGATCGCTGGCGACGCAGCGGCGGGTGGCTGGGTGTCGTCGTGCTCGTGGGCATGATCGCCGTCGCCCTGGTGGGGCCGTTGGCACTGCCGGACCCGGCCAGCCAACCGGATATCGTCGCCGGCGCCCAACCACCGTCCCTGGCCCATCCCTTCGGCACCGATGTACTGAGCCGGGACGTGTTGAGCCGGGTGGTATCCGGAGCCAGAATCTCGCTGGCGATCGCAGCGCTGGCGGTCACGCTGTCGCTGGTGCTCGGAGCCACCTTCGGCCTGGTGGCGGGCTATTGGGGTGGTTGGGTCGATACCGTGCTCATGCGCCTAGTCGACGGGGCGTTGGCCATCCCCCGGCTGTTCCTACTACTCCTGCTGGTGACCGTGTGGGACCGACTCACCATCGTACCGTTCGTGCTGGTCATCGGCGCCACCGGATGGTTCGGTACCAGCCGGCTGGTGCGGGCCGAGGTTCTGCGCATCAAGAACGAGCCCTTCGTCCAGGCGGCCCAGGCCCTGGGAGCCAAACCCGCCCGCATCGTGCGGCGCCACCTCCTCCCCAACACCGCGGGACCCCTGCTGGTCGCCGCCACCCTCGGGGTGGGCAACGTCATTCTCCTCGAAGCGGGCTTGTCGTTCCTTGGCATCGGCGGCGTGCGCCCCCCCACACCATCGTGGGGACGGATGATCTTCGAGGGCAAGAGTGTGTTGGCCACGGCGCCCTGGACCAGCATCTTCCCGGGAGTGGCGATCGTGGTGACCGTCCTGGCCGTTAACCTCATCGGGGAAGCCCTGCGGGACCACCTCGACCCAAAGAACGCATGACCACCTTGCTCGATGTGCGCCGGTTGACGGTAAACTTCTTCAGCGAAGCCGGCACGGTGACGCCCGTCGATGACGTCTCCTTCCAGTTGGCCAAGGGAGAGACGCTGGCACTGGTGGGGGAGTCCGGTTGCGGCAAGAGTTTGACGGCCCTGAGTATTCTGCAACTGCTCCCGCGGGCCGCCAGCATCGGACCCGGAAGCACCATCGAACTCGACGGCCAAGATCTGGTCCCGCTGGATGAAGCGGCACTGCGCGCCGTGCGTGGAGCGCGCATCGCCATGATCTTCCAGGACCCGATGACCAGTCTCGACCCGGTGTACACCGCCGGGAGCCAGATCACCGAAGCCATCCGGGCCCACCGGAACGTCGGCAAGCGCCAGGCCCGCGAGCGAGCCCTCGAGTTGTTGGAGGAAGTCGGCATCCCCGACCCGCTATCTCGCTTCGACCAGTACCCCCACGAACTGAGCGGCGGGATGCGGCAGCGGGTCATGATCGCCATCGCGCTCTCGTGCGAACCCCAGGTGCTCATCGCCGACGAACCCACTACCGCCCTCGACGTCACCGTTCAGGCGCAGATCCTGGAGATCCTCGACCGGCTGCGGCGATCCCACGACATGGCCGTGCTCCTCATTACCCACGACCTCGGCATCGTGGCCAGCCGCGCCGACCGTGTGGCTGTGATGTACGCCGGCCGCATCGTCGAGACGGCCCCGACCGACCGGCTGTTCCAGCACCCGGCTCATCCGTATACCCAGGCACTCCTCGCGTCGGTGCCCCGCCTCACCGGCCCGCTGCAGCGCCTCACTCCCATCCAGGGCACCGTCCCCAATCCCGATGCCTGGCCCGCCGGCTGCCGGTTCCACCCACGGTGTCCCTACGCCTTCGACCGGTGCCAACAGCAACCCCCCGTCCGGGCCGTGGCGGACGGGCACGAAACCGCCTGCTGGTTGGAAAGTCCCCAATGACCGCCCCTTCCTCCCCCCCGCCGCTGGTGCGCGTTAGCAACCTGGTCAAGCACTATCACCGCCGTGGCATCCTGCGCACGTCGACCGAGCGCGTTCAGGCGGTGGACGGGGTGTCGTTTACCATCCCGGCGGGAGAGACCCTGGGCCTGGTGGGTGAGTCGGGCTGTGGCAAGACCACGGTGGCGCGCACCGTTCTGCGGTTGGAGGAACCGACCTCGGGCTCCGTCCACTTCGACGAGATCGACGTGCTCGGCCTCCGGGGGAACGACCTCCGCGCCTTCCGCCGCCGCATGCAGATCATCTTCCAGGACCCGTACGGATCCCTCAACCCACGGATGCGGGTGGGCCAGGCCATCGGGGAAGGGCTGCGCATCCACCGTGTGGTCCCCAAGCGTGACATCCCGGAACGGGTGGCCACCCTCCTTGCCGAAGTCGGCCTCGACGCCTCCGCGGCCCGGCGATATCCCCATGAATTCTCGGGTGGGCAGCGGCAACGAATCGGTATCGCGCGCAGCCTCGCGGTTGAACCCGACTTCATCGTCTGTGACGAACCGGTCTCGGCGCTCGACGTCTCGGTTCAGGCGCAGGTGATCAACTTGTTGACCGATCTGCAGCAGCGCCGCGGCCTGTCATACCTGTTCATTGCCCACGACCTCGCGGTCATCCGCCAGGTAGCGCAGCACACCGCGGTCATGTACCTGGGTCACTTCGTGGAAACCGGCCCCACCACTGAGATCCTCTCCCGGCCGCACCACCCCTACACCCAGGCGCTTCTCTCCGCGGTCCCCGAACCCGATCCATCCTCGCAACGACAACGCATCGTCCTCAGGGGAGAACTCCCCAGCCCGGCCCACCCGCCGGCCGGCTGCCCGTTTCATACCCGGTGCTTCCATCCGCTCAAAGACAGCCGGTGCTCCACCGAGCGACCCACCCTCCGAGCGGTCGGCGCCACGAAGACCGCCTGCCACTATGCCGAGGACTAGGGTGCACCACCTGAGGCGGGGTGGCTTACCTTGCCAGGCGACCCGGTTATCATTCAGCGACTCCAGCCAGTGACGACATGCCGGCCTCAGACGTCATCCACATCCATCAAGTCGACGCCTTCACGGACACGCCCTTCAGCGGCAACCCCGCGGTCGTGTGTTTTCTTCCCGACGAGCGAGACCCCGCTTGGATGCAGCAAGTCGCCCGGGAGATGAACCTGAGCGAGACGGCGTTTCTCGTGCCTAACGCCGACGGCTATGACTTGCGTTGGTTCACCCCGGAAGTCGAGGTCGATCTGTGCGGGCACGCCACCCTGGCCGCCGCCCACGCGCTGTGGGAGACCGACGCGCTCGACGCCGCGACGCCGGCGCGGTTTCACACCCGGAGCGGCCTCCTCACCGCCACCAAACACGGGGAGTGGATCGAACTCGATTTCCCGGCGCTGCCCGACCAGGCCATCGCCCCACCTCCGGGACTGGCGGACGCCCTCGGCGTCTCTCCCACTTACGTGGGCCAGAACAAGTTCGACCTGTTGGTGGAAGTCGCCTCGGAAGAGGAGCTGCGGGCCCTGACACCCAACGCCAATCTCCTCCGCACCTTGGCGACCCGGGGCATCATCGTCACCTGCCGGTCATCCACCGACGGGTACGACTTCGTGTCACGATTCTTCGGCCCCGCTCTCGGCATTGCCGAAGACCCGGTGACCGGGTCGGCACATTGTTGTTTGGGGCCCTACTGGAGCAAGCGGCTCGGCAAGAACGAGTTCGTGGCCCTGCAGGCGTCGGAGCGCAGTGGCGTTATTCGCGTTCGCACCAACGGCGACCGGGTGGCGCTCGCCGGACAGGCGGTGACGGTCATGCAGGGGACCCTGGTCGCCAGTCCCCGTCCTATCCCTGCCTGATCAGAAAATGACCCGCCGCGGCGTGAAGGTCGGTCTCGACTGGCTGGGAACGCCGAGTTGCCCGATGATGTTCAATCCCCAGCAAAACACTTCGTTGAGGGAACTCAAGCCGCATGTGTGGTTGCCACCGGCACCGGCCTGGATGAACGCGTGGCCGCCACTCACCAGGGACGGCGAATCGCCGCTCGGGCCGATGTCGTCACCCAACTTCCCGTACGTGTTCAAGCCCCAACAGAACACCTGATCGTTGATGGTCGCGGCACAGGTGTGCTGGGCGCCCACCACCAGCCGCCGGTACTTCAGCCCGCTAGCCACCAGACTTGGCGTGGGGGTGGGCTCTTCTTCCTGCTGGCCGCTGCCCAGTCGACCGAACGACCCCTGACCCCAGCAATAGGCATCCCGCTCCACGGTAATGCCGCAGGCCACGAAGGAACCAACCGAAACCGACAGGAACTGGCTGGTGCCGGCGATCGCCGTGGGTACGTCGGCAAAACCACCGATGGTGCCGTTCCCGAGTTGTCCGAACGTGTTGTCGCCCCAGCAGTACACCTGGCCGCCCACACCAACGCCGCACGTTGCCACCAGCCCGGCGCTAACCTGGGAAAACCGCACCGACGTCGCCACCGCCCTTGGCGTCGCCTCATCGGCCGTTCCCCCGGTGCCGAGTTGGCCGGAGAGGCCCAGTCCCCAACAATACGGTTCGTTGGAAACCGTAACAGCGCACGTGTGCCCGTCGCCCACGGCCAGCTGCAGGAAAGTGAGTCCTCCCCCGACCGCCGTTGGCTGGGAAGCAAAACCGATCGTGTTTCCGGTGCCCAACTCGCCGAAGACCGCCGCGCCCCAGCAGAAGGCCCTCCCGTCCGTGTCGATACCGCACGAGTGGTTGGCGCCGGCATCCACCTGCACGAACCGCAGATTACCCGCGACCAGCACCGGACTCCGGGCGGTGACCGTGTCGCCGTTCCCCAATTGGCCCAACCCGCCCCAGCCCCAGCACCAGATTCGGCCGTCGACGTTGAGGAAACAGCTATGGTTGTTTCCCGCGACGATCTGGCCCTGGGGCAACAACTGGATGCTGGGACCGGTCCCGTCACCACAGGCCAGCGACAGGACACCCGCCAGCAACGCAATCGAACGAAAGAAATTTCGGACCATGCACCGCCCCTGCGACAGGGGAGACGGGACCTGAGCGGACCCCGTGACGACCGGCAGCGACCCGGCTGGGCAGCTCGATTAGGGGACGAACGGCCAGCCGACACTTGGACAGCCGAACGGAGGCCTCGCTGTTTCGGAAACCGTCCCCGCGTGCCATATTGCAACGGCAAGCCCGCCGATCGGGCCACCGGATCCCACCCTTCGGCGGGATACTCACATATGCGTCCCTGACCCCGAATACGCAATAGATCCGGGGGCGATAACACGCACTTAACGCCCGAGCGGTCCCATCCGTCAAACGAGCATGACCCGGCTTCTCCCATTCACCTCGCTCGCGGCCGTCCTCCTCTCGGCCCGGCCGCTACCGGCCCAGCAAGCCATGACCACCGTGGATTCGGCGGTCCATGTGCTGAATCGGTTGGCCTATGGTCCCCTTCCCGGACAGGTCGATCGGGTAGCGCGTGAGGGGGTGTGGCACTGGATCGATCGCCAGCTCCAGCCCGAAGGCATCGACAATCGGATCCTCGAGCACCGGGAACGCGAGTTCACCGTGCTCGACCATTCCCGGGATGATCTCGCCGGCGCGTTTCTGTCGTTGCAGCGCGAGCGG
>SMVB01188029.1_pt1 | contig 17135 bp, 16 predicted proteins | sample 2456461 | NCBI WGS metagenome assembly SMVB01 (sample SAMN11095934, study PRJNA526329) | marine sediment metagenome | biome: Marine sediment; feature: Surficial sediment; material: Deep marine sediment; isolation source: Hadal surficial sediment | place: Pacific Ocean | collected 2014-05 | depth...
CACTTCCACATCGGGAAACACTTCAAAGGTTGCCACGTATTCCAGATCCTTACCGGCCTCCAGGGTTTTGGGCTCTATGCTGGGCTGTCCCGCAGGACGCAAGTTCTCTTGAGTCACCGCTTCGGCAAAGGACTGGCTCATAACCTCCCCCAGGACTTCCTGACGTACGCCAGCGCCGAAGCGTTGACGAATAACGGTCATGGGTACTTTGCCCGGGCGGAAGCCATCCAGCCTGACGTTGGCAGCGGCTTTTTGCAGTCGCACAGTGACTTCTTTTTCTACACGTTCGGCGGGAACCCCTACCGTTAGACGCCGCTCCAGTCCCGAAGTCGTTTCAATGGAAACCTGCATGATTCTTCCTCACAATATGATGGGTTGGACGCCCAACACGCCCTGATAATTTGGTCGGAATCCACCGAGGGAAACCGTCTATGTATTTGGTGCGGAAGGAGAGACTCGAACTCTCACGCCTTGCGGCACTAGAACCTAAATCTAGCGCGTATACCAATTTCGCCACTCCCGCAGTATGAAACTCCCTTGACAAATGGACACCAGACCGTGAAAAAACCTTATTATAATTCTCTAACCACTTGATTATAATGAAGTAAAGTCTGAGTCGTAGCCATATTTAGGGCTATTACAAGGGCGCAGATTCTGCCACAAAGCCCGCTACGATTCAACCGCTGTATTACGCGGCCGGGCGAGCAGGAAAACCAGTGCTGCTGCGGGCTCTGCCGACTCGAGAGAACCCTCCCAATCGCGAGGCAGCAGCAGCGCCTGTTCACTTCCATAAACCCGATCCGCCACTCGCAACTGACCATCGACCACAATCACCAGCGCATAGTCTTCAATGTTGAGAGCGTCCAACGCCCGCCCGTCCGCCAGGCAAACCCGTTGCACTTCAAAGTCATCAAAATCAACAATGCGCTCCACCAATAAACCCGGCGATTGCTGCAGTCGTTCGAACTGCTCCGGCGTCGGTTGGGTTAACGTCATTTGCGCCACGGCCTCTTCGGTATCCCAGTGATCCTGGGTTAACACCCGCTGGGCGAAAGACATAATCTTGCGTTCATATACCGGCGTCTGAAACTCGATGGTGCGCACCCCGTGCTGCAGCGAGTGCGGTGTCAGCAGTGGGACTTTTACCACATCGCCAAGTTGTAAAGGCCTCATATGGGTGAACATGTCCATTTCCCGGCGTAATTGCTCTTCACTATCGAGAACTTCCTGAGACGGATTCTCGCCGGAGCTTATCTGGGCGTCCAGTGCTCTCCGTACCCGTTCATAGTTGCGCACTGCGGCCAAATAGGCCGCCCGAAAGCTCCCATCATCGCCGTGCAAAGCCAACTGCTCCGGCGCAAAACCGAAACGAATATAGCCGGTGCCCTCGGGCCAGGCCCCGGGATCGATATGGGTGACAACGTAGACCTCTCGCTTCTCTTCGTGCAACTCAAAATAAAGATCCCCGATTACGGGCTGATTGAGCGGATCGAGAATCTTCAGCAAAACCAGCGGCAAACCCGGTGCGCCATACACTGCACCGGGCACCACCGCCTGCAGCCAGGGAATCGGAGTCTCGCCCTCGCCTTCCCCAATACAACACACGCCCCGCTCTTCCACCCCGGTAAACCATATTTCCTGTCCCCAAGGCTTGGCGATGTACTGGGGCGTCAACGCAAGGGCATCACCCATCACAATCACGGCAAAACCCAAGGCCTTTGCCCAGGCGGCGTACTGTTCCACTGGGTCAGAATGGGTGTTGTGCAAAGCTTTGTCGGTGACTGAAACACAGAGCCCGCAATCGGACCCCAGACAATATAGCGCGGTTAACGCCAGTGGCGGCGTGTCTGCAAGCCAATATTGCTCAAACAGGAAATCCACCACTAACAGGGCATTGCCGTCCGGGTGCCGGGCACGCCATTGGACGAAGTGCTCGACCGGGTTGCCCGTTTGCCACTGCAATAAAGGATGGTGGGTATTGCTGTGCTTCACTGTAGTCAGTCCGTCAGGCAGGCAGGATCGAAAGTATATTCGCCCCGCAACCACCCCGCCACCTCCTGGGCGGCAGCGCCCGGCCAACCGCCATAGAGGTCTGCCAATTGCCGGCAGCGGCTTGCTCCCATCCCGCTCAGGCCCAATTGCTGAAAGTCGTCAATATCCTGCATAAGTTGGCGGTAGGTTTGCGCATCGAAGGCACCGGCGGGCCACTGCTTGGTTGTACTGCCATACAACTCCCCAAGACCACGCAGCGCCAACAGAGAAACGAGTCCCTGGTTCATGGGGTTGCACAGGTGGCCACTCAATACCTCAGCCAGGCCGGGATCACGGTTGTCGAGTTGGTGGCCATAGAGGAAGTTACTGCGAGTCGCGCCATCGTTGACTGGATAGTTGTCCCACAACATCACCGGTCGTTCCAGTTGCAGCCGAATATTTTCTATATCGGCTACGCTGACAGACTCTGAACAGACCAAGTTGCCGGTCCACAGTATCTCGACTTGCTCGGGTAGCGCCCGACCCAATTGCTGCCAGTAATCCTCGGGCATGGTGCCAAAATGCCGCTCCAGTACCGGGTCAAAGGAATAGTAGGTGGGGCACACCAGCACACGGCTGGCGCTACTCCACTGTACAATGTCCGTGACAATCTCACTCTGCCGGCTTGCCAAGGCGTCCAGGGCGCCGGGCATGTCGTCAAATAATATGGCGAGAACAGGAGCCTCCAGGGTATTGAGTTCCGCCACTTTTGCCTGCAACAGCTCCCGTTGTCGTTTGCCATAAGACTGATACAGCGCGAATGGCGATAGGCCGATACCGAAATTTAGCGAGCGTTCACGGTAGGTCTTCGACAGGTTTTTAAGTTGCTGCAAGTCAGGCGAAGGCCAGGGCTGATGCCAGCGCCTACGTAAGAACGGGTCGCCCTTGGGGCAATAGATATAGGTATCGAGGCCCAGATGCGGCAAAAAATCAGCGTAAGCCAATCGGGTTTCGTAGGACCAGGGGCGGCCGTAAAATCCCTCGATTACTCCCTTTAGAAACGATAATTTCACCGAGAATCCCACTTCTTATCTCTGTTTATAACTTTAATCTAAGTGACTTATACCGAAATGTACTAAAAATACGGTCATTTTTTGTGGATAATTTACGATATTGGGCGATACTTAGGTTGTGGCTGTCTATCCCCTAGTTCGAACGGGCAGTCGCTAGAGCATATCTTATGCTCTTTTAGGGAAGCAATTCCTTTATGTTTCACTCCTAATGGTCTTAGTGGGCCCCCTTTTGGGGTCCACTTTTTTACCTATAAATACTATAATTCAATACCTTACGGAGTATACCTCGATATAACATTAATAAAAGACCGGATTACATGGTGTGAGTCGGGCGATCAGATGAGAGAGACCCGGCCAGGTGATTTTCGATCTTGGCATTTGCCGTGGCGTCCTGCTCACTGAACTGGACGCCAATGCCAGCGGTGCGATTTCCCTGGGCGCCCCGTGGGGTGACCCAGACAACCTTGCCGGCAATGGGGATTTTCTCAGGTTCGTCCATCAAACTCAGCAACATAAAAACTTCGTCGCCAATCTTATAGGGTTTATTGGTGGGGACGAACAAACCTCCATTCTCGAGGTAGGGCATATAGGCTGAGTACAAAACTGCCTTATCTTTTATTGTTAAGGACAGAATTCCACTGCGACTGCCCGCTTTCTGATCATTCATCGATGGCTCCCCTGCAAGCGATTTATACTATCACCACCCCGACCAACACCCAACTCTCTTTCGAAGCGCAGGCTCAGGGAATCTATTACCAGCTGTCGATTAGGATTTGCGCCGCTGAGCACCACCCGTTGCAGCTGGATTAGGTCATCCAGCAAAGCAAAAGTGCGCCGTCCTGCGGGGCTCGCCAATGCCCGCGCGTCCATGCGTTGAATTCGCAACTGCAGGTGGCCGTGCAATTGCGACAGTAATCCCTCGATCGGCTCGTCAGTCAATAGTGTCGCCAGCTGTGCCACGGTGCCCGTACCCGACGCCAGCGCATTCAGCGCGTCCTGCACCTTGCCGGCAAGCTCCATGTCGGCGTCCTGGTAGCGTTGCGCCGCAAGCATGACCTGGCCACCGGCCAGCGCCAGCATCTGTTCGCTGTCTGCTCTGCCCCCGGTTAAGTTATCCAACCACTGCAGAGCCTGGTCGCGCTCGGGCATCAACAGCTTTAGCATCTGGCAGCGCGAACGAACGGTCAAGGGTAATGCGTGTAAACGATTGCACACCAGTATGATGTAAGTGCCGTCCGCAGGCTCCTCCAGTGATTTGAGCAGTGCATTTGCCGCCTGGGTAGTGAGACTGTCCGCCGGTGACAACACGATTACCTTGCGCCGACCCAAGCTTGTTGTTTTGTTCGCAAACTCCACCATTTGTCGCACTTGATCAATCTTGATCACTCGGCTGGGCTCGGCGGGCTGCAGCCAGAGAAAATCGCCGTGAGTGCCCGCTCTACTCAATTCGCAGGCGTGGCATTTGCCACAATTTTGGCCTGATTCGGGTTGATGGCATAACAAAAAACGCGCCAGCGCCAGCGCTAATTGCGCCTTTCCACTGTGGCGCACACCGGCCAGCAGTATTGCATGGGGCAGTTGCTCGGCGTCCAGCTGGCGCAGTAGCTGCGACCAGGTTTCGCCTTGCCAGGGCAGCGCCATACTAATAGTGGGCAGGTCGCCCATTATGACTTTCGCCTCACACCCCAGCACTCCATCAGTTCGTGGCAAACGTTCTCGACCAGGGCTTGCACTTCATCCAGGGGCAAGCTGGCATCAATCACATGGTATCGGCCGCTGCTCTCCTGGGCGAGTTGGAGGTAGGTGTCTCGAACTCGCTGGGAAAAATCTTGCTGCTCTCTTTCAAAGCGATCCAATGCGCCGCGTTCCCGGGCTCTGGACATGCCGGTAGCAATGGGAGCGTCCAGCAGCAGTGTGTAGTCCGGGCGCAACTCGCCCTGCACCAACTGCTCCAATTGCCGCACCAGGGGTACGCTCATATCCCGCCCGCCGCATTGATAGGCATAGGTGGCATCGGTAAAACGATCGCACAGCACCCACTTCCCCTGCCGCAGAGCGGGCTCGATTACTCTGTTTATGTGCTGGGCCCGGGCGGCAAAAATTAGTAGCAACTCTGTGAGATCGGCGACCGGCTCATCACGTACCTGCAATAGTAACTCGCGTATGCTCTCCGCCAGTTCGGTCCCGCCAGGCTCGCGGGTTGTGACCAACTCCACCCCGTGGCGCTGTAAATGTTCTGCCAGATAAGCGATGTTGGTGGATTTACCCACGCCCTCACCACCCTCAACTGTTAGGAATAAACCTCGAGTGTGCATACTGCTATTGTCTCTCCGGATTGGAACGGTAATCGGCTCTTCGTTGTAGCTGATATTTACGAACCGCTTTTTCGTGATCTTGCAATGTGGCGGAAAATTCGTGGCCCCCGTCGCCGCGGGCGACAAAAAACAGGGTATCACCTTCGGCGGGGTTTAGGGCAGCGTGAATCGCTTCTCTGCCGGGTAACGCAATTGGCGTGGGCGGCAAACCGTGGTGCCGGTACGTATTGTACGGATTGGATTCATCCTTTAGGTGCACCCGCCGCAGATTGCCCGTAAACCTATCCCCCAGACCATAGATCACCGCGGGGTCGGTCTGCAGCCGCATTCGCTTTTGCAGTCGCCGGGTGAAAACCCCCGAGATCTCCGTACGCTCCGCCGGCTGACCCGTTTCCCGCTCAATAATCGAGGCCAGTATCAGCGCTTGGTAGGGGGACTCGATGGGCAACCCCGGCGCTTTTGACGACCACTCCTGTGTCAGGATGGTTTGCATTCGATGATAGGAGCGCTGCAAAATTTGCCAATCAGTGGTGCCGCGTACATAGTGGTAACTATCGGGAAAAAATAGCCCTTCGCCTTCGCTATGGGGCGCTATCAGGTCCAGGATGCGGGCGTCATCAGGGCCGCTGAGTATGCGCTCCAAGCTGCTTTCCCCGGCCAATACTTCGAGGGCGCGCGCCAGGGTAATTCCTTCGGGCAGCGTCAATTGATATTGAATTACTTTGCCTTCGCTCAACAGAATCAATAGGGGTTTTACGCTCAAATATTGGGGTAAAATGTATTCCCCCTGTTTGATTTTCTTATCCATGCCAGACCAGCGGCCATAAAATAGCAGCAGTCTTGGATAGGGTATGATGCCCTGCTCTTCCAACCGGGCAGTCACGCTGCCCAGGGTTGAACCGGGAGGTATATTCAGATGATAGCCACCTGCGGGGATTGCCAGGGGGGTGTTCCACCTGCGCTGCAGTTCCAGGCCAGTCAACCACAGGCTGATTGCCAGAACGATCAGCGCGAGCCCCAGCTTGGCCTGACCGGCTCGGGACATTACAGCGCACCCTCACAGTACAGACGATGCAGGGCGCTACATACTGGATGGCTGCTCCAGGCCTTGCTGCCAAAACTGGCAACGGGCCGCATGCCTACCAGGGCATTGCAATAAAACACTTCGATAGCGGATTCGAGTTGCTGCAATGAGAGGGTCGATTCTCGTATCTGCAAGCCAAGCGCAGGGCCCAGTCGCTCCAGAACCAGGTGCCGTCGGGTGCCCTGGATGCCGCAATGTCCCAGTGCAGGGGTGAGTAATTGATCCCCGTCGTAGATAAAGAGGTTGGCGGCAGACAGGGAGATTACTGCGCCCTGCTGATCCAGCATGACAACCTCGTCGAGGCCTCCCGCCTGGCGTTCTCTTGCAGCCAGCACCTGGGTGAGACGATTGAGATGTTTAATACCAGCCAACTCAGGTTGAGTTCCCCAGCGCATAGTTGCCAGGCCGAGGTGTGCCGGTGATAACAGTGTTTTATAATCGCTGCGCTCTCTCGGGGCGGCGGCGATAACAACTCGTGGTCGGGTGTGTGGCGGCGGAGCATAGCCTCTGGGGCCGCTTCCGCGTGTGACTGTCACGCGCAAAACACATTCGCCCGGCGGCAGGCTGTGCAGGGCGGTGGCTATGTGCCCTGTCACTTCATTGAGACAATCGGGAAATTTCAGCGCCGCCAGGCCACGCTGTAGTCGCCGCGTATGCAAATCCAGATATAACGCTGTGCCATCGACAACCAGCAGTGTTTCAAACAGGCCATCGCCGAAATCGAAACCGCGGTCGGGCAAAGGGAGCGCTGCGGCAGGGCTCCCATCTACCCAAATCGAATCAACCACTATCGCCGTCTAATTCGGTTTGGTGAACAACAAGGAACCGTTAGTTCCCCCGAAACCAAAGGAGTTCGATAGTGCGCACTGAATCTTCATCTCCTGGGCGGTATGGGGAACATAGTTCAGCCGGCAGTCATCGCTGGGGTTGTCGAGATTGATTGTAGGGGGAGCCACTTGATCCCTTATTGCCAGTATTGAGAAAATTGCCTCTACGGCGCCGGCAGCACCCAGTAAGTGTCCGATCATGGATTTGGTCGAGCTAACCGCAACTTGTGCGGCATCGGCTCCCATCACTGTTTCCACCGCCAAACTTTCAGCACCATCCCCCGCCGGGGTGGAGGTGCCGTGGGCGTTGATATAGTTGATGCTATCGGTGGCCACACCCGCATCGTTAACCGCATTTCGCATGGCAGCGGCAGCGCCGCGACCATCTTCGGGCGGTAGCGTCATATGATAGGCGTCGCCGCTCATGCCAAAGCCGATGAGCTCGGCATAGATGTGCGCGCCACGGGCCTTGGCAGACTCATACTCCTCGAGCATGATCACACCGGCACCATCACCCAGCACGAAACCGTCTCTATCCTTATCCCAGGGTCGCGATGCCGCCTCGGGGTCGTCATTGCGTTTGGAAAGTGCCCTGGCTGCAGCAAAACCACCCAGGCCTACCGGAGTTGTCGCCATTTCCGCCCCGCCGACCAGCATGGCATCGGCGTCGCCCGCGGCGATCAGGCGAGCACCCAAGCCAATATTATGAGTGCCGGTAGTACACGCCGTCACCACGGCCAGGTTAGGCCCCTGCAGGCCGTACTTCACCGACAGATTACCCGCAATCATGTTGATGATGGAGCCGGGCACAAAGAATGGGGATATTTTTCGGGGGCCTGAAGTTTTAACCAATTCGCTGGCTTTCTCGATCATACCGATGCCGCCAATACCCGAGCCTATCGCACAGCCCACTCTGCCTGCATTTTGCTCGGTGACTTCAAAGCCACTATCTTCCATCGCCTGAATGCCTGCCACCATGCCGTATTGGACAAAGGGATCCATCTTGCGCTGATCCTTGGGGGAGAGATAAGGTGATATATCGAGGTTTCGCACGCTGGTGCTGAACTGTGTGCTGTATGCCGAGACGTCAAAGCTCTCTATGGTGGCAGCGCCGCTCTTGCCCGCCAGAATATTTTGCCAGGTCTCGTCCACAGTGTGGCCAACGGCGGTGAGCATTCCCATACCTGTCACAGCGACTCTTCTTCCAATCAACGTTCTAACTCCTCTGATAGGATTGCGGCCCCGCCTAAATCATCGGCAGCCCATACAAGAAAAGCCGCTCTATTAAACAATAGAAACGGCTTTTCTTGATAACGATCGGAATTAAGACATGGCACCGTTAATGTAATCTATCGCCAACTTCACGGTCGTAATCTTCTCAGCTTCTTCGTCTGGAATCTCTGTTTCAAACTCTTCTTCAAGAGCCATAACCAGTTCAACAGTATCCAATGAATCTGCACCCAGATCCTCCACGAAAGAAGCTTCAGTTTGTACTTCTTCTTCTTTGACGCCAAGCTGTTCAGCTACAATCTTCTTAACGCGTTCTTCAATGCTGCTCATGATTTTTCGTCACTCCTGAGATTAGTACGATTCCAACACCGATTAGCCGGCGCGAAGCTTCGCATTTTACTCTGTTTTTCCAGCGAGTAATAATGTTTTTTACATTCGAGAAAAACAGAAGTTAAACTTTATAGTTTACATAGGCTTACGCCATATACATGCCGCCATTTATATGTATAGTCTCGCCGGTGATATAGCCGGCTGCGTCGCTGGTCAAAAATCCTACCAGCGCCGCGATCTCTTCCGGGGCACCCAGTCGGCCCAGGGGGATCTGACTCAACATGGTGTCCCGCTGCCCGTCCGACAACTCAGCCGTCATGTCGGTATCGATAAAGCCCGGTGCCACACAGTTGACGGTGATAGAGCGCGAACCCAGCTCCCTGGCGAGCGCGCGCGAGAAACCCTCGGCCCCCGCTTTGCTGGCGGCATAGTTACTCTGACCGGCGTTGCCCATTGATCCTACAACAGACGTGATGTTGATCACCCGGCCCCAGCGGGCCTTGGTCATGCCTCGCATACAGGCTTTACTCACCCGGTATAGCGCGGTGAGATTGGTATTGAGCACGTCGCCCCACTCGTCGGGCTTCATGCGCATTAAAAGGTTGTCCCGCGTAATGCCTGCATTGTTCACCAGTACCAGCGGTGCCCCGTAGTTCTCCCCTATCGTCTTGATTACCTGGCTGACGCTATCGTCCTGCGCCACATCGAGGGTCATGCCGCAGCCGCTGTTGCCCAGTTCCTGCAGGTAATCGGAAATACGCTGCGCACCGCCATCGGTAGTGGCCGTTCCGATAACGACAAAACCCTCGGCACAAAGGCGCTGTGCAATCGCCTTGCCAATTCCCCGACTCGCGCCGGTTACCAGGGCTACTTTTTGTTGCTCACTCATTGTCTATTCCTCTTTCGGGCCTATCGGGTTATTTCAGATAGCGAATGGTCCAGAGAATCGGGCGCCTCTATAGAGAAGCTCTCCAGGGATTTATCGATACGGCGATTCAGGCCGCTGAGCACCTTGCCGGGGCCACATTCGACCATCTGGGATACGCCCAGTTCTATAATAGATGCGATGCAGCGTGTCCATTGCACCGGGCTGGAAATCTGCTCGACCAACAGCGCCTTGATTTTCTCGGGATCGGACTCCGTTTTTGCATGCACATTATGGACAACCGGAATACTCGGAGCACGGATGGCAATGGCATCGATAAGCTCGCCCAGTTGCTCTCCGGCGGGCTTCATTAACTGCGTGTGGAACGGCGCACTCACCGGCAGTGGCAAAGCGCGCTTGGCGCCGGCTTCTTTCAGGACTCCAATTGCCAATTCAACCGTGGCGGTATGGCCCGCGATGACCACCTGGCCGGGGGAGTTAAAGTTAACAGCGGCAACTGCGCCCTCCGCAGTGGTAGAGACCTCCGCACAAATGCGATTGATAGCCTCATCATCCAGACCGATAATGGCCGCCATTGCCCCCACGCCGACAGGCACAGCGGCCTGCATAAAAGCACCCCGCTGTTGCACCAGCGTAACCGCATCGGCAAATTCAATTGCCCCCGCACAGACCAGGGCAGAAAACTCGCCCAGACTGTGACCAGCCATCACGGCGGGCCGAGGCCCAGACCTGGCTTGCCAGGCACGCCACAGGGCGACACTGGAAGTCAACAAAACCGGCTGCGTGGTCTCAGTCAGGTTGAGCGCTTCCTGCTCGCCGTTCTGGATAAGATCCCACATATCGTAGCCGAGTACCGCCGAGGCCTCGGCGAACGTATCTCTTACGGACCCAAACTCATCGTAAGCAGCGGCTAGCATACCTACCTTTTGCGAACCTTGACCTGGAAAAATGAATGCGATGGGCTTATCGGACATTGCTTGCGCTCCTGTTTTACGCACTTTACCGCGCTTTCTCGCCCGGGGGTACCCCGACAAGACCCGCTGCGCAGACGTAGCAACGGGGACCGAAGTCCCCGCATTTCGTGCCCACGACCGCAGCTATCCAGCCCCGCGTATGCGCGGGAGGATGGCGGTGCGAATAGTTTTAGTCGTCGTTATTAACGTCGATGACTTTCTTGCCGCGATAAAAGCCGTCGGCAGTGATGTTGTGACGCAGGTGGGTCTCACCGGATGTCTGATCAACAGACAGTGTGGGTGCGGTCAGTGCATCATGCGAGCGACGCATACCGCGACGCGAACGCGTCTTTTTACTTTTCTGAACAGCCATGACTAACTCCTAGTACTTCTTTTTGCCGGGCTTCAATTGCGCCAGCACATTAAATGGGTTGGGCTTCTCACCCGCCTCGACCTCTTCGGGAGGCGGCGGTGAAAAATCCGCAAGTATTTTTTTACAAGCATCCGTATCGTGGTAGTTGTAAGGTGGCAGAGCCAACATCAGCTCATCCTCCGCTAACTCCCACAAATTACAAGCCTCATCCGCAACGATCAGCGCCTCCAGATGACGGGGCAGATGGCTCGCCTGGTCATCGCTCCATACAAGCGCCAACGTGTTATCGCTGGACAAATGCACGACTAGAGGCGAGAGGCACCGCTGGCAGGTAACCTCCACACGGGCCGTAACCGCAATGTGAACCAGGCTCCTTTTTTCCTCGTCCTTGGACAGGGCCAAGTTCACTTGAATACTGCCCTCGTCGCTCACCAAAAGCTCGCGAAAACGGCGCAATTCAACCGGCTTTATCTCGCCACTGACACTCACACCTCGTGCTGCTGCCTTGCGAACATCCAGCGTATTCGGGAGGGGCTCAGTTAACATAGGCGCGCATCATAGGGATGGAATACCGGTTTGTCAAAAAAATCTTTAAAATACAAACAGTTCACCCACTTATTCACAGGGCGAGGGCATTCACCAACGCCCCCAAGCAGGCCTCAATAATGGAACTAATTCTCGCCTCGACATCCCCCTATCGCCGCCGCCTGCTACAGCGGCTGCAAATCCCTTTTCGTGCCCTCCCTCCGGGCACCGATGAAACGGTACTGCCGGGCGAGACTCCCGAGGAACTCGTCACGCGTCTGGCCCTGGCCAAAGCCAACGCTATTGCCACCCTACATCGCGACGCTATAGTCATAGGCAGCGACCAGGTCGCCACCCTGGACGGCAGGGTTATCGGTCAGCCGGGCGAGCATGGCGCCGCCGTCTCTCAACTTCGGGCGTGCTCTGGCCGGGAAGTTCACTTTCACACAGGGTTAGCGCTTGTATGCGAAAGCCCGGAAATACAGCAGGTACACGTAGAACCCTTTGCCGTGCATTTTCGTGAATTGTCTGACCGCAATATCGAGAACTACCTGAAAAAAGAGCAACCCTATGACTGTGCCGGAAGTTTTAAGTGCGAGGGCCTGGGTATCGCACTGTTTACCAAACTCTGCGGCGACGATCCGACCAGCCTGGAGGGCCTCCCCCTAATAGCCCTGGTAAACATGCTAACTTCCGCTGGCATTGACCCACTGAATTAAATTAATACGATTTGATAGTTTTTCGCAAAAGCCAGTGCCGAACCCCGCTATGCTGGACACGCTACAAGCTCATCCATGAGGGCTCGGCAACGGCCGTCCTTGGCCGTTGACGGTCCAGCATAGCGGGGTTCGACACCAGCTTCCGCTTTCAAAAACTATCAAATCGCATTAATTTAATGGCTAGTCTACAACTAGTTACGAAGCTTACCTAATATTGATTCTAGGATGACATCTAGTCCGGCCTCGAGATTGAGCCGCCCCTGATCCGGCAAAGTAAAGCTCAACGACCGCGCATGCAGAAACAACCGTTTCAAGCCAATCTCCTTACAGAATGCCCGATCATCTTCGCTGCTGTACTTGTCATCGCCCAACAGCGGAAAGCCCGCGTGCTGAGCGTGTACGCGTATCTGGTGGGTGCGCCCTGTGACAGGCCAGGCTTCTATCAAGGTGGCGTTTGCGAAACGCTCGACAATAGTGAACCTCGTAATCGCCGCCTTGCCCTCCTTCGCTACCCTGACCAGACTTTCACCCGAGGGCAATTTGAATTTGAACAAGGGCGCATCGACAACGCGACACTGTTTTGGCCAATGCCCCGCCACCAGAGCCAAATACCGCTTGTCGACCGTGCCCTCTCGTAGTTGCCGGTGAATCTCCCGCAGCACCGGGCGCCGCTTGGCGATCATAATGCAACCCGAGGTGTCCCTGTCAATACGGTGTACCAGCTCCAGGTATCTGTCATCCGGGCGCATTTGCCGCAGGCACTCAATCAAGCCGTAGCTGAGACCACTGCCACCGTGGACGGCCAACCCGGAAGGTTTGTTTATCACCAGCAGTCCGGCATCCTCATAGACGATGCTCTTGAGGAGTAGGTCTGACCACCGCCTGGGTATGCTGGGTGGCTCCGACGGTGAGGGTACTCGGATTGGGGGAATGCGCAGTACATCACCCTCTTTGACCCGGTAATCGGGCTTTACCCGCCCCTTATTGACCCTAATCTCGCCCTTGCGAAAAGCGCGATAGATGCGGGTGCGGGGCACGCCCTTCAGTTCCCGCAACAGGTAATTGTCCAGCCTTTGCCCCGCCGAGTCGGCATCGATGGTCTGGTGGCGCACGTGGCCGCCCTGGGGTGTCTTTTGCTCGCTCATAAATTCCGAATTCTATTTACATTTGAAGCGCTTAGCGTTTGCTGTTATATTTGCGCCCGTGTGGTGATACCCGCCTGAACTATCGGCCGGTCCTACAACCCCTGGCGAGTATTGGCCCTGCCGGTGAATAGCAAGGCCTCGTCAAACAAATCACCCATGTTACACATGTAACTGAAGCAAACATTTTTACACGTGTCGGCAATCCAGGCGTAGCGACAAACTAAATTGAGATAGTCGCAGCCAAGGCGAAAGCCCCTGACCGACACCACTATAAACCGCGCAGTGAAACTGGCGGGACACAGAATCAGATATTGAAATATCACAGCGTAGTCGCACGTTTCAGGTGCTGCGACACTAACAAAAAGGCGGGATAAGCGCTACATAACTTTCCCCCGAAACGCTGAGTCAAAGGCTCAATCTACACATTGATTGAGTGAGCTGACATTTACAGAACACCTGAGCGATTTGAGCGAACACTGCTCCAATGCCCGGTCCAGAACCGGCTGTATGACTGATTCCTACCCCGCCCGGCCTGCGCTAAAAAAGGCTAGGCATATCATGAAAAAAATCTTAATCAATGCAACTCAACCCGAAGAATTGCGTGTAGCAATGGTCGATGGGCAACGTCTGTACGATCTGGACATCGAAAACAGAACTCGCATACAGAAAAAATCCAATATCTACAAAGCAAAAATTACCCGTGTTGAGCCCAGTCTGGAAGCTGCTTTTGTAGACTTTGGCGCAGATCGGCACGGCTTCCTGCCCCTTAAGGAAATCGCGCGGGAATACTTCTCTCGCAAGCCCAAAGACCAGGGCGGTCGAATGAAAATTCGGGATCTGGTAAAAGAAGGCACCCAGATTATCGTCCAGGTGGACAAGGAAGAGCGCGGCAACAAAGGCGCTGCCCTCACCAGCTTTATCAGCATGGCTGGGCGCTACATGGTATTGATGCCCAACAACCCCAGGGCCGGCGGTATCTCGCGGCGCATCGAGGGCGATGAGCGCTCCGCCTTGCGCGAGGCAATGAATGGTCTGGAAATACCCAATGGCATGGGCGTTATTATTCGCACCGCCGGCGTGGGCCGATCCACTGAGGATCTGCAACGTGATCTCGATTACCTGGTTCAAACCTGGCAGTCCATCACCGCCGCCAGCGATAAAACCAAAGCGCCTGAGCTCCTGTTTCAGGAAGCCAATGTGGTTATCCGCGCCGTTCGCGACTATCTGCGCGACGATGTCGACCAGGTTATGATCGATTCACCGGATGCCTTCAAGCAGGCCACTGACTTCGTTAAACAGGTTATGCCCCAGTATGAAAATCGCATCAAGCTTTATGAAGACAACATCCCCATGTTTAACCGCTTTCAGATTGAAAGCCAGATTGAAACCGCCTTTCAACGCGAAGTGCGCCTACCCTCCGGCGGCTCTATCGTTATCGACCCCACTGAGGCGCTGATATCGATCGACATCAACTCTGCCAGGGCAACGCGCGGAAGCGACATCGAAGATACTGCACTGCAGACGAACCTTGAAGCTGCCGATGAAATTGCCCGGCAACTGCGACTGCGCGACATGGGTGGCCTGATCGTTATTGATTTCATTGACATGTTGGCCGCACGGAATCAGCGGGCGGTAGAAAACCGCATGCGCGATGCCCTGGAGATCGACCGGGCACGCGTTCAGGTCGGCCGTATTTCGCGGTTTGGCCTGCTTGAAATGTCACGCCAGCGCCTGCGCCCGTCGCTGGGTGAAACCAGCGCTATCGTCTGCCCGCGCTGTACCGGACAGGGCACTATCAGGGATACCAAATCGTTAGCGCTATCGATACTTCGCCTGGTGGAAGAAGCCGCGATCAAAGAACGTAGCGCCGAAGTACGGGCAATCGTACCGGTAGACGTCGCGGCTTACCTGCTAAATGAAAAACGCGCCGCGTTGAGTGAGATAGAACAAGTCTCCCGAACGCGGGTCCTGGTAATACCCAACCCCAACCTGGAGACGCCTCACTTCGAATTGCAGCGTCTGCGAGATGACGAAGTGACCGATCACGAGTCCAGTTACAAAATCGAACTCGCCGTACCGGAAGCCGATGCCATCAGCGACAGCCACAGCGTCAACATTCCCCAGCAGCAGGCCGCTGTCCAGGCGATAGTGCAGAGTGCGCCAGAGGCTGCCGACTCCGCCCCCGCCAGCAAGGCCGAACCCGCAGAAAAACAGGCTAAGCCGAAACAAGCGCTCGAGACAGCTGCCAAGCCAGGCATGCTGTCACGCATGTTCAGTGCCCTTTTCGGCACCGCCGAAGCCGAACCGGTAACGACCGCGAAAAAGCCACAGGAGCGCCAGAAGAGTCAGCCCCAGCAACGACAGGGGCAAAAGTCCCAGAACAATCGCAACCGTCGTCGCGGTGGTCAAAATCGTGGGCCGAGACAGGACCAGGAAAGACGTGAGAGCAACGGGAATCGCAGTCAAAACAAGCAAGGCCAGCAAAATCGCCGTCGCAATGAGCGTGATGATGCGCGCAAACCAAGTACGGCTGCCGACGATCAGAACCAGAGTGACTTGCAAAGCCAAAGCCAAAGCGATACACCGAGCACCGAGCAACGTGGCAACAAGCCGCGTAAACGTCCCAGTGATATGAAGCGATCCGAAGCACCCCGCCGCCGCCGCTCACGTGGCAAGAAGCCTGAGACGGCAGAAAACAGTGTGGTTGAAGCAGCTGAAGTTGTTCAGGCGACGCCAGTGGAGCAGGATATAGCCGCAGAGAAACCCGCGCCCACGGTGGTGCAGGAGGTGCCCGAACAAGCGCCTGTGCTAGAGACGGCCTCTGAATCGACCAGCCAGTTAGCGCCAGCCGTTGAGGAAGTAGTCGAGCCCGTTATAGAGGCCAGCAACGAACCGATGGCGCCGGACCAGGACTCAGCCAAGCTAACTGATGCCTCTGCTACTGGGGAAGCTGCTTCCCAAACCGAGGAAAGTGCCAAGGCGTCAGCGGAATCTGTGGAAGAGTCTGTAAAGGATGATGAGGCGCCAGCGGTCGAAGTGGCTGAAGTGCCCTCCGCCGGACTCACCGCAGGCGGCAGAGCTTGCAACGACCCTAGAGTCGATTCACGGCCGGTGACCGATGTGGCAATCACGACTACCCAGGTCATATTATTTCACGAGCATGTGGCGCCAGCCGTAATACCCACGGGCAAATCTGCGCCACGCGCGGCAAATGATCCCAGGGATTCCGGTCACAGCGCTCCATCGGAGACTGTTGCATAGCCGCGACCGATAATTTTGTGGCCAAGGGGCGACTCGCCCCTTGTGTCCACATTGCATAACTGTATAATTCCGGCTGCTTCGCAACGCAGGGCAGTCAAATTAGGTTTTCGGTGGGCTGGCAGAGTGGTCGAATGCGGCGGTCTTGAAAACCGTTGAGGGTTTGTCCCCTCCCGGGGTTCGAATCCCTGGCCCACCGCCATATAAGGGGATTTCAAGCAATTGAAGCCCCTTTTTTATTGCCTGGTGAAAAGAGACGTGGCACAATTCTGGCACAATTTAGTGGAGTTTACATGGCCTCAATACGACTTAAAGGAAACCGCTGGCATGTACAGGTACGCCGGCATGGTTACCCTGCACAGACCAAAACCTTCGACAATGAGCAATCTGCCCAGGACTGGGCCTATGACACCGAACGCGATATCCGCGATAGGAGAGTAGACCCA
>SMVB01447212.1_pt1 | contig 17125 bp, 18 predicted proteins | sample 2456461 | NCBI WGS metagenome assembly SMVB01 (sample SAMN11095934, study PRJNA526329) | marine sediment metagenome | biome: Marine sediment; feature: Surficial sediment; material: Deep marine sediment; isolation source: Hadal surficial sediment | place: Pacific Ocean | collected 2014-05 | depth...
CGTTACACCAAGCTGGAGCAGAACTATCAGGAACAGTCCGACCCGAAGCAGGACGCATGGAAACGCATCGAGGTGTGAGAAATATGGGACAAGGACACCAAGCAGGTACTGTGGTGGTGCAAGGGATACAATCTGGGCATTCTTGGCGCGCCTGAAAAAGACCCGCTCCAGTTAACGGGCTTCTTCCCCAACCCTGAGCCCATGACCTCCAACGTTACTACCACGGCGTTCATGCCCATCCCCGATTACGTCATTGCCCAAGACCTCTATTTAGAGATCGACAAACTTGAAACCAGAATTTCATTAATCACCGAAGCGGTAAAAGTTGTCGGCGTATACAACTCGTCAGAAGACGGCATTAAGCGCATGATGACGGAGGCAGTTGAGAACGACCTGATTCCTGTCAACCAGTGGGCCGCGTTTGCAGAAAAGGGCGGCATACAGGGTGCGATTGACTGGATGCCCATCGCTGAGATAGCCGACGTCCTTAGCAAACTGGTCGAGCGCAGAAATGATGTCAAGGCGCTATTGTACGAAATCAATGGCATATCTGATATCATGCGTGGAGCGCAGGCGGCAGGCGGCGCGGTCTCGGCCACGGAGCGAGCGTTGGAGGCAAGATTTTCCAGCGTTCGCATTCAAGCCCTGCAGGACGAGTTTGCTAAATACGCTACTGACCTTATCAGGCTCAGGGCGGAAGTCGTGGCAAAACACTTTCAGCCGGAATCCATTGTCAAGCAGTCCAACGTGGAATTTTTACCCGACAAAGACCTCATTCAGCCAGCCCTGAACTTGATAAAAAACGATCCGCGTTTAATATGGCGTATTCAGGTCAAGCCTGAGTCCGTCGCGATGGTGGACTACGCCCAGCTAAAACAGGAGAGAACCGATTATATCACTGCTCTTGCAACGTACTTTCAATCGGCTGCGCCGCTCATACAACTTGAACCGGAGGTTACTCCGGTATTACTGGAACTGCTCAAGTGGGGCATGGCGGGCTTTAAGGGTTCAAATGAAGTCGAAGGCATTCTGGATCAGGCAATACAACAGATGCAACAGGCAAAGAGTAAGGGCGGTGAGGAAAATAAAGAGCCTTCGCCTGAACAGATTAAAGCGGAAGCTGAGCAGCGTAAAATACAAGCTGAGCAGCAGAAGCAAAAAGTTGATCAGGACTTTGAGCGCGAAAAGTGGCAGTACGATCAAAAGTTTGCTCAGATGGAAGCGCGTTTAAACAGCATGGAGATTAAGGCCAAGCTCGACGCTGACCTGCAAAAAGAAGCCGCGCAGGCATCGTTCAATATTCAGGAAGAGCAGAACGAAACTGTTGAGTCCATCAAGCGCGAGGAAGCGAAAGCCGATTTAACGATGGAAGTGGACGACAACAGAACCAGAAACACTGAGCGGGAGCACGACGATTGATTCAGGTTAACGACCATGTTGACGTGACGCTGCCACGCGGCACCTTGATAGACTATGTCGTCATCGACGTCCCCGGCAATAACATGATTTACTGGACGCTTGCACCAGCAGACGATTTAACAAAATTTACGGTGGTCGGGCCATCATTTTTGAGTATGGTGCTGAGACCTTAACGAAAACACTGCCACGGAGGGTAAGTGTGGACGAGTTTGAAGGGCATATGGCCGAAGTACAGAAAATTGCGTTGCATACCAAGTTGCAGATGGTTGTAGCGGTGATTGTGATCCTATCTGCCATCACAGGGGTCTTATTTTGGGTTGAAACCCGCTATGCAAGCGCCTCTGGCCTCTTGGAGCAGGGTTTATACACCCGAAATTATCACACTGAGTCGGAAATTGAGCGGGCGCAGGACAAACTTGAGAGCCTGTTAATCTTGCCCGAAGCGAAATTGTTCCCGCATCAGAAGCGGGAAATATTGCGTTTAAACAACGTCATCGAGAAAAAATTACGCCAGTTGGAAATTTTGCAGGAACGCGATAGGTGATTAAATACGCATGTTTCTGGTGTGGCCAATTTTGGCGCGACGAAGGTGCGCTGTTGTTTCACAAGTCGAAGGTACACGGCATAGACTTGCCCTCAACCGGGGACTGCGAGCACCATTTTCCGTACAGGATGATGAGCTTAAATACTGATATGGCTGCCTGCTCTAAATGCGGTTACGAGGCGACAGCTAGAGAAATGATGAATAGTAATTGGAGCGTAAGTGAACACTGATTTACTGGAAAGAGTAATACGACATGAAGGCTTTAAAGATAAGCCCTTCCTAGACAGCGAAGGGGTGGCCACGATCGGTCACGGCTTGACGTTCCTGACTGAAGAGGAAAGCAAGCGCATCGTTGCAAATCGGCTGGAGAATTTTGAAATGCGGCTTATGAACGTCGAGCCCGATTTTTTCAACGCCCTTAACCAGCCTGAAGTGCTGAACATTTTGATAGAAATGTCGTACCAGCTTGGACTGCAAGGATGTTTAAACTTTCGCAAAATGTGGGCCGCGCTTAAAACCAAGGACTACCCGACCGCCGCTGATGAAATGATCGACTCACAATGGCATCAGCAGACACCGGAGCGGTGCGAAGAAATGGCGGGGATCATAAGGAGCTTGGGCAATGGTATTGTTTAAACTAATACCCCTCCTGTTACTCGTTGGGTGCGAATCGTTTACCCGTGAGTTTTCAGACGACGTCAGCAGCACCCGTATCGTGTATTCAGAAGCGGGCGGCATGTGGTCCGTCCTAAGCGGACGGGTTTCGTCATGTACCGTCATAACGTCTAACGGCGTTATGGTGGTGAAAGAAATGATATTCGACGCAAGTGAAAATAAGTGCAGTGCAAAAGTAGGCCCAAAAGATGACTAGGTACAGACAAGATGCAGAAACTGGCGAACTGGTGGAAATCGTTGAACAGAATAGAAGTCACGTGCATTTTATTAACGGCAGCTTTGAGTCTGTGGTTAGTCCTGTTACTGGTGAGCGTATTGCTACCCGCAAGCAAATGAGAGAGCACGAACTATCAACGGGCTTGTCCACCGACAGAGACAGCCTGCTGTCTAAGCGTGACCCAGTCCAGCGGGAAACCAAACACGAACGAAAACTGGCAATCAAAGACGCGATGGAGCGGGCCGAGTCAAGTGGCTTCCATCGTCATGTACGCTACGACGGCGATAAACTGTAGGGAGTAAAAATGAGCGAAGCAAGGGACGACGATAGCGCAACTGAAGAGGTCACTACCCGTGACGCTCTGGAAGCGGCGTTCGATGCAGTTGAAGAAAAAGGAAACGAATCTAATGCACCAGAGCCCGACGTCAAACCAGCCGAATCTGATACTGGTGGACCCAGCGATGTATCAACTGTATCTGAGAGTGATGCGGCAACCTTGGAAGTTTCCGCTGAGCCGAAAAAGGAACCTGCAGAAACATCAGGAGCACCTGTTTCGTGGAGCCCTGCTGCGCGAGAGGTATGGGATAAAGTCCCTCCTGATGTTCAAAAAGAAATCTCGAAAAGAGAGAAAGAAGCTCAAACCGTACTTAATGAATCGGCTCAGGCGCGTCAGATAGCGGAGCAGTTCAACGGCATGACCCAGCCGTACCAGAACCTGTTCAGCGTCCGGGGCAATACTTCGGTGCAGGGTGTGCAGGAGGTCTTACAGTTGGCCAACGGGCTCCAGTTTGGCAATAAAGTCCAAAAAGCGGAAATTATGGCCCAATTATTCAAGGATTTTGATATAGACGTCGCTTCCGTCGATGACCTGCTCGTAGGGAACCCCCTGAGCGCTGATGAGCCTGCCGGTATGGCTGACATGCGTGCGCGGTTAGATCAGCAGGAGCAGCGGTTTAATCAACAGCAGGAGACTGTTCACAACGAACGGGTCAGTACGATCAACACCGAGGTCGGTGATTTCATTACAAAAAACGAATTTGCCCGCGATTTGAGACTAGACATGGCTGATTTCATGGACGTGGCTGAATCCAAGGGTCGCAAGATCACCTTGCAGGTAGCCTACGATCGAGCGTTGGCGACCCGTCCCGATATCCAGACAATCATCGCAAACCGTAAAAACACGGAGAGCAGCGGCACTGTGCTGGAAAAAGCGCGCCGTGCAGGTACGTCTTTGCCCCAGTCCGGTAGTGTGGCGGGGGCTCCTGACGTGACCAAAATGTCACTCCGTGACCAGATTAAGGACGCGTGGGACGATCAATAGTTGCGCGAGGTTTAAACGTTATGTAGACTGGCCACAGTCACAAAGTTATTCGACATAGCCCCACGGCATATGGTTCGAGCTAAGCTACTGGTCGCTCTGGTAGACGCCCACGACATATGGACGAGGCAAAATAGGGTAGCTGAGTTGAGAAACGTCCACGGGTAAAAGCCGAACTATCTTCTCTCTCATGGTGCAGGACATTACTTTATTCTGATAAGGAGGAAGCCCTATGGCATTCCCAAATATCAGCGATATCCTTGCGACCACGATTGAGAGTCGCACCAGAAGCATCGCTGATAACGTGACGGACAACAACGTCATTTTGAAAGTCATGTCGATGAAAAAGCACATCAAAACTTTTTCAGGCGGCACGAAAATCCTGCAAGAATTGTCCTTCGCTGAAAACTCTAACGCTGGCTGGTATTCAGGTTACGACCTGTTGCCTGTAGGCGTCAGTGATGTTATTTCGGCGGCAGAGTACGATATCAAGCAGGCTGCTGTTCCGGTGATCATATCGGGACTGGAAATGCTCCAGAACTCTGGCAAAGAGCAGATGATTGATCTGCTTGAAGGTCGGATGACGGTAGCGGAAAATACCCTGTCGAACTTAATCTCCCTTGCGCTGTACTCTGATGGCACAGGCTCTGGAGGTAAAGAGATCACAGGTTTGGATGCAGCAGTGCCAGTGGACCCGACAACGGGTACATATGGCGGCATTGACCGTGCGACGTTCGAGTTCTGGCGATCCCAGATAGATACGAGCACTGTCATTACGGCTGCGAATATCCAGCAGGTTATGAACAGCATGTGGGCTTCTTTGGTGCGGGGTAAAGATCACTCTGACTGCATCATCATGGATAACACCATGTGGGAGTTGTACGTTGCGAGCTTACAAGCGCAGCAACGGTTCCATCAGGCAGAGGTCGGTAATCTTGGCTTCCCCACTTTGAAGTTCATGGGTACGGACGTATATCTGGACGGCGGCATTGGCGGCAACGCCACTCTCGGCACGATATACTTCCTGAACTCTGATTATCTGCACTACAGGCCACACGCGAACCGCAACATGGTTCCTTTGTCGCCTAACAGACGCTATGCAACTAACCAAGACGCAGAGGTGCAAATCATTGCGTGGGCTGGTAACTTAACGTCTTCAGGCAGTCAGTTCCAAGGTCGTGTAATAACGGCTTAATTAGGTTGGGGCCGTCTACGTCGGTCGGCCCCTTTTTTTAAAGAGCGCTATGAGTCAATTATTGCAGGGGAAGACAGAGATACTATCGGTTAGCTCTTCCGAGATACCAGATTTTTTCTGGAACGGCATCCCTATGAATTTCGATGATACTCTAGCTTTTGATGAAGAACAGCCCGTTTCCTTTCATCATCAAGGGCTGCCATTCACAGCGCAAGGGCGACTTGCCACATCTACGGAAGCCCCTGTTAGATTTAATAACGGCGCTATGCCCCTTGACGCAGCCGGTAGGCTTTGTTTAAGTTTTGGCGGGGTGTCTGTAGCTGCACTTGCTGCTAACGGATATACAGCGGCGGGAAATTTAATACTTGGAAAGATTTAACACACGAAGTTCAGGAGAATGATATGGCAGGTGAAGCAGTTGGATTAAATATTCCGACCTTTCAAAACAACGCGGCAAGCGTTACGGAACGCAACGGCGAGTATGCCGGTACGCCGTTTGACGACATTAATGGCGACGGTTCCTATAACACGTACCTTGGCTGTAATCGTGCGGGCGCTAACGCTCCCGGTATCGGCATCGGTACGGGCTTTGTGCTCGCGGAAACTGCTGACGATCTAAGTCCTGAGAAGTGGACTTTGCTCGATCAGGATGGTGCGGCCAGAACGCCACAGAACAGTCAGCACATTGGTGGTGATGGTCTCGGTGTTGGTGACGAGTCGGTAAACCCGATCAACGGCATTGTTGACCAGCATGGCGTGCCTGATTTCAATGACGATATGTTTATGCAGGAAGTACTTGCCCAAGCGGCTCCCGGTGTAGGCATAGGCATTGCAAATGCTGATCCGATCAACCGAACCAATCGCACTGTTGAAATTGGTGAGGTCATTTGGGCCACTGATACTAACGTTTAAGGAGTAAAGAATGGCGTCACCGCAATACGACGAAGAAGGAATTTTTACTGACATGGCTTTGGGCTCAACACCCCCATCGCCGCCAGCAGGTGTGCTGCAGCAACCTACGCACGGGCTGTTTGTACAATTTTTCATCAGGCCCTTAGAAGACAAAAAGGCTACGCTGGAAAAGGGTCGGCCCATCTACAATGATACGGAGTATGTTCGCATCATGGTTCCGGGTGACAAGAGTTCAGTTGTTGAACGCCCCATTCGTTTAGGCAATCAGCCTTTGTCGGATAACGTTCGGTTTAGCCTTGAATACAACCTGTTTAAACAGGCGGGCGAAAATGCGATGGTAGGTACGCCCTTGGCCGAATGGCCGCTTATGTCTGTATCGCGGGTTAAGGAACTTGCGTTTTTTAACGTGCGTACAGTAGAACAACTGGCGGGCATGAGTGACAGCGCCGCGCAGAACTTTTCGGGTATTGCGGCGTTGCGTGATCAGGCAAAGCGATATCTGTCTGAGGCTGAGGAAGGTGCTGTGATGGTTCAGATGCAATCTGAACTGGAGACCCGTGATAACGTGATTGCCACGATGCAGATGCAGCTTGACGAAATGAAACAGGAACTGGCGAATATACAGCGAGTTCCGGTAAACACCGATGACACGGTGGAGAAACCCGGTAAACGACGTAGATAAGGTGTGTCATGTCTATAAGCAGACATATAACAGTAAACACGGTAATCAATCGGGTAGCGGCTGAATTTGGTATAACTCCCGTGACTGATGTTTTTGCCACGGACGATGACTCGTTTAAACAGATGACGTTTCTGTTGACTGCCTGCGTACAGGAGTTAATGGAGAACTTCGATTGGCAGATACTGCACCGGGAGTTTCAGTTTATAACGACGGAGGATCAGGAGGGGGTAATACCCTTACCGGCTGACTTCGGCTACATGATCCCCCAAACAGGCTGGGAAAGATCGTCGAACGTGCCTTTGATCGGCCCGCTGTCACCGCAGGACTGGACGTATTTACTGGGGCGCGATTTGGTTGGAAGTACCATATATGCGTCGTTTCGGTTTTCTGTAGACCAGCTACTAATTTTCCCCAACTCCCCGATGCCCTCGGGGCTCGATATCAATTTTGAGTACGTGTCGCGCAACTTGATACAAGAGGCGGCCACTGACCCCGTGTTATATTCTGACACGGTAGAGAAAAGCGCAGATATTATCCTGTTTCCGCCACACCTAATCACGCGCATGTTGCTGATGAAGTTTAAACAGGCGAAGGGTTTTGCCAACCAGAAAGAAACCGACGACTATGAAAATGCGTTGAACAACTGGCGCGCAAATGACAACTCGGCTGGTATCCTCAACGCAGCACGCTGGAGATTCTGGTATCCGTATCTCGATGTTTATAGAAATCTCCCAGATACGGGTTACGGGCTCCCCTAATGCCTAACGCGCAGGCACGTAGGGGCGCGCAACAGTCTGCCCAACCGTTCATTTTCCCCGCCCCTATCAAGGGCATAAACGCCATTGCGCCAATGGCGGGCATGGACCCCGAAGAGTGCATATTCACGTACAACCTGATCGCTGAAGACTTCGGCATGGAGGTACGTGACGGTTTCTTGGAATGGGCTAACGGTTGGCCCGGGGGCGCGGCTAGAACAGCTATGCCCTTTGAAGGTAACATTGATACTGATGACCGATTATTTGTTGCCAGCTTTGACGGTATATTTGACGTAACGGTACAAGGAACAATAGTGCCGCTGCAGGTTGTGACCTTTCCAAATCAGACAGGCAATGCGGGTATATGCTCGTTTGTTAACTACGGCAACGATGCAGGTGATAGGTTCTTACTGGTTTGCGACGGGCAGAACGGCTACTACGTTTGGACCCAGTCAACGGATACGTGGGACAAAATTACTACAGAAATAATAGGCGCTGATGCCACGCAGTTTAACTTTGTGATGATCTGGAAAACCCGTGTCTGGTTCGTTGAAAAAGATACCGGCATAGCGCATTTTTTAGATAAGTCAGACGAATTTATAGGCACGGTCAGCCTGTTCAACTGGGGCGATCAGTTTCGTTTCGGTGGCGCGCTGGTGTCCTTGCATAACTGGACGCTGGACGGTGGCAGGGGCATGGACGACTATCTGGTTGGCTTGTCTGATGCAGGTGATATTATTGTTTATCAGGGGCTTGACCCGACGTCAAAGTCTGATTTCGGCCTAGTGGGGTCGTGGTACATAGGCGAGGTGCCTGCAGGCAATCGTATCGCGTCAGAGTTTTCAGGTGAGTTGTACATACTTTCTGTACAGGGCTTGATCTCTCTTTCCGAACTTTTGAATGGCTCGGCTGTATCATCACCGGAAACGTACATGACAGCCAAGGTGTCGCCTTATATTCGAGGTATTACTGACACTGTATTGAAAGATTTTGGCTGGCACGTACATATTCACCCCAAGCAGTCATTGCTGTTTGTAAACACACCCCCTCGCGCCTCACAAGAACAGATAGCTTTTGTACTTTATTTTGGCCACCGATCGTGGTCTATTTTCAGGGGCTTGAACAAGGCCCATACGGCTAACTGGCGGGGCGAGGTTTATTGGACCGACATAGACACCAATAAGATATACATTCAGCGGGGTCATGTCGATAACGTGCTTATTGATCCTGAAACTGACGGCCCTGCCCGCGACATACAGTGGTCGTTGTTAACGGCTTACAGTGACTTGGGCGTGGGTCCAACGTTTAAACGTATGCACTTTGCGCGGGCTAATTTCTTTGGCTTTGAGGCTCCTTCTTATTTGGTTCAGGCGTCGTATGATTTTCGCATAAACGAAATATTGGGCAATGCCGTAGGCACTGGAGAGCTTGAATCAGGGCTATGGAACGTTGACTCATGGAACAACGCACTCTGGACTGGATCAGAGTCTGTATCGCATGAACTGCGCGGTGTTACTGGTATGGGCCGCCATGTGGCGATAGCGCTGAAAGGCAGTTCGTCCAAGGCTGTAACGCTGGTATCGTTTGACTGTATTTTTGATACGGGGGGTATGGTGTGATTGATATCAGAGCCCTGAAACCTGACGACTGGTCGCTTATACCCGACGAGGCTCGCCCCCGCCAGTGTGCAGACACCCGGGGGCTTGTTGCCTTCAGCGACAAGGGCAAGCTATTGGCTGCGGCTGTGCTGGACTCGTGGACAGGAAACTCCTGCATGCTGCACATTTTTATAGGCAACCCGTTTGTACTCAAGCACGGGTTTCAGGAAGAGCTATTTGACTATGTGTTTAATACCTGCGGGTGTGGCATTATCCTTGGCACAACGCCAGCGGACAATGCGAAAGCGCTCAAGTTAAACAAGCACATCGGTTTTACAGAGATTTTCCGCATCCCTGACGGGTACGCGGTAGGCGTTGATTTTGTGGTAACAATGCTCCGAAAAGAAGATTGCAAATGGATTAAACAGTTCAAGGGGGTCGTAAATGGGTAGCAAGAGCGCGCCGAGGCCGCCAGATTATACGGGTGCCGCAGTGGCACAGGGTGAGTCGGCGGAAAATGTAAACCTGCAGCAAACGTATGCCAACAGGCCAACTCAAAATACCCCGGTGGGGTCGAGTACATGGGCTGCTTCGAGAGGCATAGACCCTGCGACGGGCAAGGCCGTTACCAAGTGGGCGCAAGACCTCAATCTCTCGCCTGAGCAAATGGAGATATTCAGAACTCAGGAGCGCATCGCCCGTGACCGTTCTACCTTGGCTGAAGGGCTGATTGGTACTACGAAAGAGCAACTTGCTAAACCGCTCGATTGGGAGGGGCTGCCCGAGACAGGAGCTACCCCCGGCGTGCCTACCTATGGCGGGAATTTACGTGACTTTGGCGTGGGTGCTGATCCCAATGCCGCGCCGCCCCCGCTGCCAGAAGGTGCAAAACGGTACGACGAGTTAGGCGAATTTGGGGCAGGCCCCGATATCGGCGCGCTGTCGCCCACAGGTGGGCCACTTGATACAACTATGGGCGATCTAGGCCCTGCAGGCGCACAAGTCAGCGGCGACATAGGCGACATTGGCGCGACAGGCAGAGCGCTCAGATCAGAAGGCATACAGGGCCAGCTCGACTTCACAGGTTTAAACGACGTACAAGCAGGTGGCGGCTACCAAGACCGCTTTGGCAACACCCAGTTCGACAGAGCAATGTCGTTAGAAGGGCCGCGCATGGAGCGCTCCATGACACAGCTTGATACGTCGCTGCGGAATCAAGGTTTATCCCCCGGCACGCCTGCATACGATAACGCTATGAAAGACCTGCGTGACCAGCAAGGCGAGCGTATAGGCCGTATATCAGCCGACGCTTTGGGTCGTGGTACAGCGGAGCAGCAGGCACAGTTTGCCCGCGAGCTACAGCAACGTCAGCAGGGTGTAACCGAAACAGGCTTGTCGGGGGATTTTGCTAATCTGGCGCAGCAGCAGGGCTTTGGCCAGCAGCAGTCAGTGTCTCAGTTCGCAGAGTCTCAACGAGCCTCAAGAGCGCAGGAATCGGCCCAAAGGCAGCAAATGGCGCTTGCCAGCAGCAGTCAGGCAGAACAGCTTCGCGCAGCCCGGGCAGGCGAACGGGCGCAACAGTTCGGCATGGATCAGGCAGGCGCTGATACCGCTGAAGCGCAGCGCGCTGCACGTTTGGGTGAGCAAGGCGCGGTATCAGATGCTGCTACACAGCTTCGTGAAGGTCAGTATGGCGAGTACCAAGACATTACCGAAGCTCAGTCCGCTGCCGCGCAAGGTGAGTTTGATCGTGGCCAGACAGCCGCTGAGTACGCGGACGCACAACGTAAACAACAAGTGAGTGAGGGTTTGGCGACCGGCGGGCAGTCATTCGACCAAGAACTTCAGGCTGCCAATTACCAGAACCAGCTACGCCAGCAGAAGATAGCTGAAGAGGCGCAGCGCCGGGGTATCTCGATCAACGAAATGAATGCTTTGTTAAGCGGCCAGCAAGTAAGCGGCACGCCACAAATGCCGTCGTTCATGGGTGCTGAGAAAGCTGACGCAGTTAACTATTTGGGTGCGGCGACAGCGCAGGGTAACTACGATGCGTCGATATACGGTACTCAGATGGGTCTGTACGGTGACGCTCTATCAGCAGCAGGCACCGCGATGCCATCGGATATCAGGCTGAAAACTAACATCAAACGTTTAAACGTTATCGCTGGGTTGGACTTTGTTTCGTGGACATGGAATGGTCTGCTTGGCCTGACGGGTAAAAGCTGTGGCTTTATTGCTCAGCAGGTTCAAGCACTGTTCCCCCAATATGTTGGAGAAATTGACGGCTATCTGGCTATTGACTACGACGGCTTGCTGACGGAGATAGGAGCTTAGACTATGGCTTTGACGGAACGAGAAGAAGAAGAGCTAAACAGACTATGGCGAGCGCAGGGCATGATGCCGCCAGCGCAGCCAGTGCAGCCAGCACAGCCAGCGCAGCCCCCGCAAGCTGCGGCATTAGCAGGGCGCATACAACAGTATACGCCCGCCCAACCGGGAGCGGCTGAATTATCTGCACAGGACGCCTATGACGAAGCCGAAGCGCTCCGCTTGGGCTCAAAGCGTTACGACAAAGAGAAATGGAGAGGCACTGGCTTGTTGGGTACGCCGGTAGCTGCGCTCATAAACAAGATAGGCGGCAAGAAAAAGCAGGCGGGTTTCACTGACACAGCGCGTAACAGACTGTCAAAGGCGCGAGAATTGAGCCGGTTTGAAAGCAAGCGAACAGGTTTGGATAAGGCGCGGGGCTTGGCGCTGGGTGAAGAAGCGCGGATAAACTTACAGGAAGACCAACAGCTTCATAGCAAAGCCACTGCTAAAGAGCAGCGTGATTGGAGCGAAACGGCAGCAGAGACTAAACTTTATTGGGACGGGACAAACCCTAATCGGGTGCGCTCCTTTAAAGAAGATCGACAGGGGCGAATGTGGAAAATGACGTCTGGCGGCAGGCGTCGCGTCTATCCTGACGAAGACGGTCTGGTGCCATACCAAGCGCCGTCAACAGGTAGCGGTGCGACCCGCTTGAAACAAGCGAAACGTGATGACCTTAAACGCCAGTCAGATGCGGGTATAAGGCCCTTTATCGACGACATGAAAAATCTGTTTGGTGCTGATACGCAAAACCTGAAAGACTCAATGGGCAAGTTAGACCCGTCCCGCTGGCGGGCTGAGTTCGGCCTATATGGCGAGGACGATCCCCGTATGCAGGAGATAGCTGAACTGCAAGGAACGATGGACCGCCTGACGTTTGAAAACATGGTGCCTATGCTGGAGTATTTCACGGGGTCCAAGTCAGATAAGGAACTTCAGACGGCGATGGACACGTCCCCCGGCAGGGGCAGCAACCCACTGGACTGGATAACGCATTTTGAACGCCGGGTGATACCGCAAGTCATAAGCAAGGCGCGTATTGCCGGTATCCGTTCAAAGGTTGAGATTGACGCGCTGGAAGATGAACTGAAAACAATGCTTGCTGATGCAAGAGCGAAGCACCTTAGCAGTGACAGTGGTACGTCCGGTATGAGTGACGCTGAAAAAGAACTGCGTAGGCGGGGGCTTATATAATGGCTACTGCTCTTCGTGACATGACAGACGACGAACTGCTGGAGCTTTACCGCTCTGAGCAACAGGGGCTTTCCCGCTCTAAGCAGGACGTGTCTACCCTTTCTGACGAGGAACTACAGGCGCGCTTTACACAGGAGCAAGGTTCGCAGCGTATGTCATACGAAGACGCCACCAAGGGCGACGTAGCCGCCGAGCTTGCGCGCTCTGTTGGTCGGGGCGGCAAGTACGCTGTTGAGTTCGCTGCCGACATAGGCGATATCATTGCCGCACCTTTCACTGAAGACACGACGATCCTTGATGAATTGAATCCTTTCAGCGCCCCGGGTAAGTGGGACAAATGGCGGGAAGAAGAAATATACGACACATCGGCAGGCAAGTTTTTAACCGAAGAAAAGATCAGACGCGGTGACAACGCCCTGTTGGACGCAGGCAAGACAGCCGCAGAGTACATACTGCCAACCCTGACGGGCGGCGCAGGCGGCGCAGGCAAGCAGATACTCAAAGAGATTGCTTTTACTGCCACAGGCGCGGCAGGCGGCGAAGCGCTAGGTCAGGCATTACAGGGTAAGCCCGGGACGGCGGGGGAAATTGGTGAGGTCATAGGTGCTTTGACGGGCTCTTTGGGACAGCGAAAACTTACTGCAGGCGCTAAGGCCATATTGACGAAAGTGCTTAATCGCGTAAATCCAAAGACAGGCGAGAAGCTGACGGATCAAGAAGCGGTACACTTTATTCAGTCAATAATGGAGGTGTCTGACGATCCCGCGAAGGCGGCAGACAATGTGGTTCAAGCCCTAGATCGTGGTGAAGCAGGCACGCTGGCAGAACTGGCAGACGATGCTGACCTGTTCAACGTGGAGTCTTTGGTAGAAAAAGGTAGCCGGGGGGCTCGCGCCCGCACGGCAGCAGGCGAGGCCCGTGACGCACAGATGCTGGACGAGGCCCGTGTTGGTTTTGGTGAAGGCGATGTTACTGCCGCGCCACAGTTGGCAAAGGCTCGCACGCAGCAGGCGCAACAACGTATAAACGCCGCGACAGACAAGCCCGGACTGGCCCGCTCCGTAGAAGTGGCAACTGATGCAGCCCAACAGGCCAGCAAGCAGGCTGAAAACTTGCTTGACGCGGCGAAATTAGACGTGCCTGTGTCGCAACAGAGCGAAAAACTGGCTGATACTTACGATCTTGTGGACAAACGGCTGCGGGACAAGGACGTACAGCCCTTGTGGGACGATTTTGACGCCCAGCCACCCATAGCCACCCCTGACATGGGCATGTTCCTTGACAGGACACTGGATGCTATGGACCCGCTGCCTGTCAAGGGCATTAAGCGCGAATTTGCAGACGAACTGGAGATCATACGCGGCTGGGGTCCAGACACGCCCCCGGCACAGATTCACTCTGTCATCAGTTCGGTCAAGCGCAAGCTGCGCGACGTAGCAGAAGCCAAGCCGTACCAGAAAGAAATGGCAACGATCACCCGCAACCTTGAGCGCTTTTTAGAACAGTCGCCAGCCGGTGCATCGTATACAGCCGCTCGTAATGCTGAGCGAAAGTTACAGCAGCGGGTATCGCCGGGATCGCTGGGGAAAGCGCGCCGAACTGTCGAAGACGGTAAGCTCCTAGCGTCGAAGCTGGCCAAGGACTTGGAAGGGGGCGCATTAACGGCGCAGTACATCAAGCAGTCTGCCTCCCCCGCGATCATCAAGCAGGCCAAGGACACGATACGAGCGCTGGCCAACAGGGACATAAAATCCCCCGCTGAACTGAACACGTTTATACGTCGGCATGACGAACTGTTGAACGAATTTCCCGACGTGAAAAAAGAGTTGCTCGACGCACAGGACGCACGCTTTGCCGCAGACATAACAGAAGAGGCGGCAGTCGAGGTCGGCAAGCAGAGCACCACAATGCAGGCGGGGCTCACTGCCGCTCGCAGCAAGGCCCGCTCGCAGTTAAGCCAGTCCATGTTGGCGCGGTACGCAGCGGACCCGGGCGCGACTCTTGATACGATCTTGAGGAACAAGAATCCCCAGCGTGAAATGGACGAGTTGATAAGAGCCGTAGGCCGTACCAAAGAGGGCATCGACAGCCTGAAAGCACAGATAGGCGACAAGTTTATACGCAACGTCCCCCGTGCTGCTGGGCGTGTTGATCCTAAAGCGGTACAGGAGTTTGAACGCATCAAGCCCCTGCTTCAGAAGCGTGGCTTGCTGAGCCCTGACGAAATAGCCGTGGTCGAGGCCGCGCTGAGCAAGACCCGTTCAACATCGTTGCGTCAAGCCGCAGCGGTAGCGAAAGAGGGCAAGGCAAACAAGGAGGCTCTTAATTTGCTTGCATCAGCCACGGCGGCATCGCTGATGAGCATACTGCCGGGGTCGTCGTTGATCATGGCGGGGGCTATCAGGCGTAACGTGAAAGTTCATTTAACCAAGCACCCTGATCCGATAATCATAAAGGGCTTGCAGGAAATGATCGACAATCCAGCACGGTTCCGTGAAGCATTAGCCAACTATAAAGGCCCCAAAGATGGCAATAGCATAGCTCAGTATCTGCTAAGATTTATACAGACGACGGCGGCAGCGTCGTTGACCCCAACGTTTGCCCGTCCTGCTGCCATTGTCCAGCTTGGCGGCGAGGATACGTTGTACAATGAGTAGGAGGTTTAAACATGCCTAGAGACCCGTCGGGAAATTACACACTGCCTGCTGGCAACCCTGTTATAGCAGGGACGGTGATTCTGGATTCGTGGGCCAACCCCACGATGGCAGACGTTGCCGTAGAAATAACCAACTCGCTCGATCGTCAAGGTCGCGGCGGCATGCTTGCGCCGTTCCAGAACACTAACGGCTCGGTACTTGCCCCCGGTATCACATTCACCAGCGAGCCCAGCACGGGCCTATACCTGTCTGGCACGAAGGACATGCGGCAGACGATCACGGGTATTGATACGACGCGCTGGATAGACGCCACGGCGCAGGACGAGGGGCAGCAAAAGCCCTTCCTGATATTCAACGGGCTTGTATTTGAGGCACCTGTAACGCCATCGTTTGATGGTGCGTTGTCAGCCGGTTCGTTGGATGTGACCGTAGGCCCGTCTTCGTTTGTCGGGGGTGTCACGATGGACGCCGCGACAATACTAGGCACGCTGAACGTCGATAGCATTGACTCAACGCTGTCACTGATATCTGCAAAGCCTGTTACTGTACCCAGCCATACAACGGCGAACCTGCCCGACCCGACGGCGATATTGTCCGGCTCGCTGGCGCGGGACTCAAGTTTAAACAGGCTGGTGATGTCACAGGGCGGCGCATGGACTCTGGTGCCGCCCAGCGACCCCGCCGACGTGCTGATTCTGGACACGGAAATAAAAACAGGAGCGTTCGCGGCTATCGCGGGCGCATACTACATGCTCGATACCAGCGGCGGCAGTTTTGATATCGCCCTGCCACCGTCGCCTGCAATACAGGCGCGGGTAGGTTATATTGATTTCGGTAGGAGTTTTTCTGCTGAAAACGCAGTCTGGACAGCGGCAGAAAACATAGAAAGCTCGTCAGAGGATTATGAAATGGACTTACAAGGTGCCTCCGGGGTGCTCGAATATTTAACCGTCGCCAAAGGGTGGCTTGATCGCGGGGGCATGGCATGACCAAACAATCTGAAATATTCGGTGGTGGTGCCGTACCAATCGGAGGTATTCAAGAGGTTATTTCTACCCAGCTTGACCTTGATACGGATTTTATTATCCAAGATACTTTGTATAACACAGCAACTTTTCCAGACTTAGTAGCACCTCGGCACACCAGTCTTTGTCAAAGTGGTATTACGGAGATTGAGGTTGATGATGTTGTTGGCTTTGGAGCATCGACAAATACCAGTGTGCCAAACATCATGGTGGTGGATGACGATATTGTTATTTATCGTGTGGGCTACACTAATCCATCAACGATAGTTCGAACGATTTCGCATGATGGCGGGGCCACATGGGCGCATGCTGCCGCCATAGACATACAGGGAGGTACTGATCAGCTTAAAATCCCACGCCGCTTTGACGAGTCTAACCAAACCAGAAAGTATTCCTCCAACGGTGCGACATTCAGGGACGGGATGATTGTTAGGGATGGTTCAAATTATCTCTTTTTGACCAGCAATATTGAAAATGTTATTGGCCTATTGAATGTAGTAACGGGAGTCTTGAGTAATTTAGATGTTTCTTCCCTCACCACATCGAACAAAGACCTTGGCAGTC
>SMVB01317221.1_pt1 | contig 17115 bp, 11 predicted proteins | sample 2456461 | NCBI WGS metagenome assembly SMVB01 (sample SAMN11095934, study PRJNA526329) | marine sediment metagenome | biome: Marine sediment; feature: Surficial sediment; material: Deep marine sediment; isolation source: Hadal surficial sediment | place: Pacific Ocean | collected 2014-05 | depth...
TCAGACCTTCCCTATATATAAGGTGTCCACTAAACCTGAGCAAGACCAATGGGTTGCGACTTCAACCGGCCAATGCAACACCCGCACGAAACCGTGCTGCCTGGTTTTTAGGCCAGAGGGTTTTGCCGGTGAGTCTGAAGGGCTTGCGAAGCAAACTCTACCGATGATCGAGCGAACAGCTCAAATAGCCGATTAGCGTGGCAAACCCTTGTTTAAGCAGGCGATTGGGCTGTCAGTTGGACGAGGTTGCCAGTATTCTCATCGACAAGTGCTTGGGTCTCTTCCAATCTATAGCTATTCCTTTGATTCAAATTCATTTTCGTTACGTAATGACTTCTGAACAATGTGTTGCGTCGACCGGTTGAAACCGCAGCCATGAGCGGCCATTCGGCTAACGCGTAACCGACCGTCAAGAGCTGCATGGTTCTGCGTTGCAGCTCCTGACAATCCGAGTTGACGCTTTTGTTGATGGATCTATTGCTCGCTTTGCGCTTCAAGAATTTCCTGATTCTTTAATTTTTGCCTCCAGGCGGCACCCATACTGTCTCTAAGCTTTTCCGGCATGGCTTCCATCGGAACCACAAGATCGCCCTCCACAGGCCATGTTTCAAGCAGATGAGGCATGTATCCCGCGGGATAGTATTTCTCAGGATCAATTTGCTGTTCACGAACGAACGGTTCCTGAATTTCTTCTCGACTGGTTAGTGGATGTGGCACGATCAGCTGTCCATTGGTGAAATCAAACTGCGGTGCGCGACTGTTGGGGAAGTCGGGAAGAATGCCTTCTCTAACCCAAACCAATTCTTTAGTCATATTCACTACAATCCCGTCAGGCGCTCCGAAATGATAGGGGCCTTTCCAGTGTTCACGAACCTCAGCTACGGTTTCTTCATTAAGAAATGGATCGAAGTTCATGTGGGTGGTCATGAACATTCTCGGCTTTATCTGGTTAGCCAGGTAGCCCGCCGCATAGGCTGGAGTATGGTGTGTATCGACGGTGTATCGAGCCAAGAAAGGAGGAACCCCTTGCACACCTGAATTGATTTCCAATAGCTCTGGCTGTAGTTCGGTGATGTAAAGATCGCAGCCCTTTGCGTATTTGATATCAAGATTGCTGGGACGTCCATCACCGGTCCAGACAAAACACATGCCATTCCAATCGAGGCGATATCCGGATGCACCATCTTTGGCGTGTGAGCGCTGCCAGTGAATTACTTTTACGCCGTTTTTATCATAGATAAGCCCGCCGTTATCTCGAAAGTCGAATTCGTTGACTATTATGTCCCAACCTTTGCCCACGGGGAATACACTAAAGGCATCACGATGCCACCCCAGCATCATCTTCATACCTTCAACCATAGTCTTTGTACCGTATTCGGGCGTACGGCCTGAAGGTCCGTAAATAGTCAGGTTTTCATGCCAGCCGCCGGCCCAGGTACCGAACATATAAAGATAAGGTAATGACCCGAAGTGGTCTACATGCAGGTGGGTAATAAAGATCGTCTTTAATTGATTGAGCGCTACTCGTGCGGCAACGTAGTTTGCGACCGCACCCTCTCCCATATCGAAGACGAAATTATCGCCATTGCCCAGTTCAACATAAATGGATGTGTTCATCTGACCAGGCCGAATATTGGGAGCCGATCCCATAAATGTAACGCGCATTTCATCAGGCTGAACTTCTTCGGTACCCGGGAACCAGTTGGCTGCGCTTTTTAACCAGGGCATTGGTCTTACGCCCTCGAAAAGCAGGCCTTCTTTCCATCGCCCATGGGTACACCACCAGTGAGGGCATTTTTAATGTCTGTTTCACTGGATGGTTCCTGGACGGCTGGTGCCTGTGCAATAGAACTGCCTGCCACAAAGAAGCAGGTCAAGAGGAATGAAGGAAATATGGATCGTTGGTATTTCATTGTGTCTTCCTTAATTATTATTTGCAGGCTTTCGCCTAACACGGGAATCATCGAGCAAGGGCACCTTATCAGAGCCGATTTGCGGATGTCCAAGCAATATCTGAATGTCCGCAATGGGTTGCGACTTCAACCGGACCCCGCCGTTGGCATCACAAACTCCTGGCAGGCTGCTCAGCGCTTTGTTCCGGCCATTCAGGCGCAGACAGTAGTGCTGCCGGATTCACCTGTCGATAAGCTTCCTTACAGATCCATTTCTGGCCTTGATGCTTTAAGTACGGCCTTGCTTCGTTCAATGGACTTGACGCGCTGCTGTTCCTTCAGCAATTACAATACGGAGCCCGAATGCTTGTTGGAGATATTATCGGCATGCTTGATGTTTCGGGTAGGCGTTATTGCTGCTACAAGGTGGCACTCGCCAAAGTGCATTAGGGCAGATAAGTTTCCTCTGTCGGCAGTACGCAAATGGTGAGACCACTTTGTGCCGCCAGCTGCAGAACCATCGCCTGATAAGGGCGACTGACGGGTACCTGGTGATTACCGTCAATGGTGAAGTCACACTCTTTACGCTCCCATCTGATTGACGCACCAGGACGGGGGCTAAATAAGCTGATTAGCTATACACACGGTCCGCACGGCGGACATTTATCCTGTCTGGGGATGTGATATTCGCTATGGGGCCACACAATATGTATATGGCCTCATGCACTGACTCACATGTCGGAGCCGTTCGTTAACAGAGAGATAATCATGTCTGAACCCGTAAAAAAAGAAACCACGCCAGAAACAACAGCCTGAAAAACCCCAACCCCACATGAGTTCGCACTTTGGTCCGGGTTTGAGGGACGTGAGGAAATATTGGGTCGCGGATTGATGCAGTTATTAAAAACAATCATCGCTGATCAACCCTATCAGCATCACCTGAATGATGCTGCACTCAAAGCAACACTGGTTGCGATTCAGTTTGCCAAAAACAATGCCATGCTGCCCCAGTACGTTGAACACGATATAAAAACACTCGAACCGGTCAACAAGCGGGTAGCTAAAATGGTTGAAAATACGGGTAACCCTGAATATGGACTGATTGCCATGTTTGAGCGTACCGACTGCTGGTATCAGTCTGTCCTTGAGTACAAAACCGAACCCGGCCGTCGTACCTGGCTTTCACCCTACCGTACAGTACTGGAAATGGGGAAGCGTATTGGTCAGTTTGACTTCACCGAGCAGGAAATTCATGAACAGTGGACCACACCGCGCATGCTTGGCTACGCCGCGGCCATAGGCATCAAGATTAAGATATCCCCCTGGCAGGAAGATGGCTGGTTATCCTGCGAACTAATATAAGGAAGTACCATCAATTAAATTATCATTTATTTTTCCACCCGAACATCAGCTTTGACGCCCAAAACGCGACAGGGTTTCCCAGTTCCAGGATGGGGAGCATCGCCCCATTGCAACTTCGCCTCAGCCATCGGATCTACAGGCAAAAGGTGCGGCACACTTAATAAACAGACCAGGCTCTCTAACAAGAACACCATATAAAACAAATAGTTATAAATAATATAATCCAACCCTTTACTCTGGACTATACTCTAGCCTTTAGGATTCGGGGCATGGAAAACCAGCAACAAAATTTGCTCACCATCGGACGTATCGCGCAACAAGCTGATGTCGGTATCGACACTATCCGCTTCTATGAACGACGCGGCCTGCTCCCCAAACCACAACGCACATCCAGTGGCTATCGTATTTATACGTCGGATACCATTCGACGACTCAACTTCATCCGCAAAGCCAAATTACTCGGGTTTGTACTGGAAGAGATTATTTCACTACTGGAACTGCAGGATTCGAAAGGAGCTAAAGCGGAGGTTAAAGCACTTACACGCCGCAAACTCGAGCAGATTGACACCAAGATTAGCGACCTGGAACGCATGCGGGAAGTATTAAGTGCTCTGGAACACGACTGTGAAGGTACCGGTGATGTGCGTACCTGCCCGATTATTGAAGCACTGTCAGAGTTACCTTCAGTGGATGAGGTGAATGAGATGAATGAGATGAATGAGATGAATGAGATGAATATGGCAACAAAAAACAAGCTGGCAGACAACCCATGAGTGTCTCCGCCACTAAAATCAATATGGATCATCTGCTTACATCAGTAACGGGGATGACCTGTAGTGCGTGTGCGACACGGCTGGAAAAAGCTTTATTGCGTGCTCCGGGCATACAGTCTGCGACGGTAAATTTTGCGACCGAACAAGCTGATGTTACGTTTAACAATGACACGACAGATGCGACAGCCGTTGCCGACACCATTATCAATGCCGGTTTTGGTATAGCCGAGTCATCTTTCTCGTTCGATGTAGGTGGCATGACCTGCAGTGCATGTGCGGGGCGCGTAGAAAAATCTCTGATGCGCCTGCCAGGCGTGCTAATCGCTAATGTAAATATTGCACTGGAACGTGCCGACGTAACCACTGTTGCAGGACAGGTTGACCGACAGTTACTGATAAGAACTGTAGAAAAAGCAGGCTATACCGCGAACTTCACCGGTGATGAAACCGATGACGAAGAAGAACATCGCGCAAAGGAATCAAAAGCCCTGCGCCGGGAGCTCTTTACTCTGGTTGCATCTGTATTGCTGACTCTGCCACTGGTTTTGCAGATGGCGGCAATGGTACTGGGCCTCGAGTTTCATCTTTCAATCTGGACGGAATTGTCACTCGCAACACCAGTGCAATTCATTATCGGTGCACGTTTCTATCGCTCTGCCTGGAAAGCACTGCGTGCCGGTGCAGGCAATATGGATGTGCTGGTTGCGATGGGCACATCTACTGCCTACCTGTTTAGCCTTTACCTGCTGATCACACTGGGAGGCGATTCTGCCGGCAAACTCTACTTCGAAGCTTCAGCCGTCATCATTACCCTCGTACTGCTCGGCAAATACATGGAAGCCAGGGCAAAACGCGGCACTACCGCAGCCATTCGCCAGCTCATGGATTTACGACCCAAGACCGCACGCGTACTGCGCGATGGCGTGGAAGAAGAACTGCCCATCGCACAACTGCGCAAAGGTGACCTCGTTATTGTTCGCCCGGGTGAGAGCATCCCGGTTGACGGCGAACTGGCTGAAGGCAGCAGCGAAGTGGATGAGTCACTGATTACCGGGGAGAGCATCCCGGTCGACAAGCAACCGGGTGACAAAGTAACCGGCGGCTCAATTAATGGCACCGGCCTGATGAAGGTCACAGCAACCGCGGTCGGCGCAGACTCGACACTGGCAAAAATTATCCGGCTGGTTGAAAACGCACAGGCTGGCAAAGCCCCCATACAACGGCTGGTAGATCGCATCAGTGAAATATTTGTGCCGGTAGTGGTTACCATTGCGGTTGGCACTTTCCTTGGTTGGTATTTTTTCAGCGGTGATGTTGAAACGGCCCTTATTTCCGCAGTTTCGGTTCTGGTCATTGCCTGCCCTTGCGCACTCGGACTGGCGACCCCCACTGCAATCATGACAGGCACAGGTGCAGCGGCGCGTGCCGGCATCCTGATCAAAGATGTAGAAGCACTGGAACAGGCACATGCAATCAGTGCCGTCATCTTCGACAAGACCGGCACCCTCACTACCGGCCATCCAACAGTAGTTGCCATACACGCCAGCAGCGGTACAGAGGCGGAGCTGTTGGGCGCCGTCGCATCACTGCAACAGGGCAGCGAGCATCCGCTGGCAAAAGCGGTGCTGAAACGTGCTGCGGAAGACAATATAGCACTGACGGCAGTCGATGAATTCAAGAGTCATACCGGCTTCGGTGTGGCAGGTTTGGTAAATAACAATGCCGTGATTTCCGGCAACGAACAGTTTATGCGCGATAACGGCATCGCAACTGCTACAGAATCTGCCATGGCAGCGGCATGGGAATCAGAAGGCAAGACGGTGATCTGGATTGCCCGTGACAACATGCTGCTGGGGATCATGGCCATTGCTGACCCGCTGCGGCCCGAATCAGTCCTAGCTGTCGCCGAACTCAAACGCATGGGCATCCGCACACTGCTGTTATCCGGTGACGCAGTGCTGGCCGTAGAAGAAATTGGCCGCCAGGTTGGTATCGACACTGCGCGCGGCGCAGTTAAACCAGCGGACAAATCCACCACAGTGGAAGAACTGCAGGCGGAAGGTTTTCGCGTCGGTATGATCGGTGACGGCATCAACGATGCGCCGGCACTTGCCGCTGCTGATGTCGGTATTGCGATGGGCTCTGGCACCGATGTGGCCATGGAAACTGCCGGGGTCACACTGATGCGCTCTAACCCCGGCCTGGTACCAGCAGCTATCTCGATCAGTCGCGCAACCTGGCGTAAGATCAAACAGAATCTGTTCTGGGCTTTTGCCTATAACGTGGTCGGCATACCCTTTGCGGTCGCCGGTTACCTGAGCCCGACAATTGCAGGGGCTGCCATGGCGTTCAGTAGCGTCAGTGTGGTTACAAATTCACTGATGCTACGGCACTGGAAGCCGAAGCAACTTTAAATAGATTTAAATTTTATCGATAAAAACTGCCACGGAGGACAATTCAATGGCCAATATCAACCTGAATGTAGAGGGCATCACCTGTGGTGGTTGCGAGAAAAGCATCCGCAACGCACTACTTGAAAATGATGGTGTAAGCGAAGTTACAGCCAGTCATGAAACGGGTGTTGTGAATATCGAATACAACGACACCAAGATTCAGCAGGAACAACTGAAGCAGGCGATCGAAGCTGCCGGTTTTGATGTAGCTGCCTGACCTGATACTGACAAATAATCAAAGCCTGGTGCCGGGCATAGCTTTATAGCTTATTGCTACTGTTTATCAGTTGATGGCTTAAAATCCATAGCAACAAGCTATGTCCGGCACCAATCAAAACCTGCTAAAAATAACAAGCACCTGAATCGTGGGAGAAACATGATGCTCTTGACCTCCACCATGAAGCCTTTTCAAGTCGGCGATATTTTTCTCGGCTGCACCTATTTGAATAATCCCGATGATGACCACATGGGTGACGGGCGTATTCTGCAATTTGACAAGTACTGCCGCCCCAAAGGTACGCTTTACACCGAAGGCACACGCTATTTTATCATTGGTTGCAAGATTGGACCGGATGGCACCTTATGGGCTTTTGATGCACACGATCACATTGCGGTGCAGGTCAGCCCGGAAGGTAAGCAAATTGGTGCCTGGGACTCGGGTCGGTCATTCGGCAGCATCAACTGGAGCGACGACGGCAACATCCTGTTTGGCGAATACATGATTGGCACCGAGATCTGGAAAGGCACCAGCGCCAAGTTACTGGATAACGGCACGCTGGGTGATGGCAACATCTACAAATACAGCCCGGACCTTGAACTGATTGAAACATATGAGGCCGATAATGCCCCCGAACCTACCGACTTTAAAGGCGTAACACACGCCACACTGCACCCCTCGGGTGATTTCATCACCTACACGACAGAAACCGCGCGGCGACTGATGCGCTATGATCTGCGTAATAAACAGCAGATGGATGATCTTGATGGTTATCCCGATGCCGATCCCTATGACCGTAGTGACAAGCGCTGGTTTATAGCGCCTGCCTATATACCGGATGGCCGCCTGCTCTGCACCGTTGCAGATGGCCTGCGCATCTATGATGAGCAGGGTAAAATTCTGAAAAATATACCTTTACCTGGCTACGGTTGGGCACAGGTAACACCTGATGTGGACAACCGCTATGCACTGGCCGCCAATGTCTTTACCGGCATTGCCGCACGCATTGACCTCGACAAGGGCGAAATCACCGAATCCATTGATGTTGGTTTTTCTGCCCCACATCGCTCACTGGCAGGACTTGCAGTTTATGCAGGACAAGGAACCTGATGATGAAACTCTATTCTTTCTCTCCAACACCGAATAACCGCAAGGTTGAAGCATTCATTAAGCACTTTGATCTGCCGGTTGAAATTCATTCGATGGGCTTCAAAGAAAAGGAAAACAAAACCGAGGCCTACCTGAAAATGAACCCGCTGGGCAAAGCTCCCGTTCTGGAAGACGGCGAATTCACGCTATGGGAATCAAATGCCATACTCTGTTACCTGGCAACAATGTTCCCTGAAACAAACTGCTTACTATCCGGCCCCCAGGGTCGTGCAGAGGTAGATCGCTGGCTTTACTGGCAGGCTTTTCATTTGCTCAACATGGTTGTCGCACAGCGGGATAAATCTGCTGGTGTGGATAAAGATACCACCATGCACCTGGGCTTGTTGAACAACCAGCTTGAAGGCCGTGACTACGTGCTGGGAGAGTTAACTCTGGTAGATTTCGCCATTGCCCCTTACCTGCTGGGGCGCCACGGCCAGGCAATTGACTACACTGACTTTCCAAATGTCAGGGCATGGCTGGATCGCTGCAATGAACTCAAGGGAATGGTTGCCAGCGTGTTTAAACCACCGGGCGCGCCATCACAAAGAAGTGCCTGAGGAATCGCCTGGAATCACGTTAACCATGCTGAGTACTGACCCACAATTTGCGTCAGTCAGACCATACGTCCGCATAACTTTGTGCTGCGCGCCTCTGCTACAGAAAGAATGCGCGAGTATTTCACCACGGTGACTAATCCGGTGGGTGTCAGGCAGCACCAGGTAACTGGACCGGTTTCCTGGCACCATCCGAATGGTGCGACCAGATCTGCCCTGCCTCCAGGTCCAGTTCGAGCGCATCAATACCCTACCTGACCTTTGATCGCGGCCGGTAAAACGAAGCTAGCCAGCGGTTAAGCGTGGGCTGGCAGACCAGTTAACTGATTCGCAAGTCTGTTAATAATCCAGATTCTGCCAACTACTCAAGGCCCGTTCAGGATGGCAATTCCGCAAGTTCAAATACGTCGGGTTCGCCATGATGGTGTTCGATTTTATCGACAACTGCGTACAGCTCTTTATGAACTGTTGTGCCTGAACTATCAGATAGCACCCGTAAGATGACATTAGTCAGATCGGTACGGTCTATCAAACCACGTACACCGTAATTCTCTGTAATCAGCGGATTACCCGTAGCGATCTTGTAATCAGGCGCCCCCAGACCGCCCGGCTTGATGATCGTCCAGGCTAGCTGCGTAGCCTTCAGATGATCTTCGGCTTTACTTTTCAGTTCGATGATCGGGCGTATGTAGGCATCCTTCGGCACGTATTCCCAACTCGCACCCGTGCCCACCGAGGTGACAAATACAAATCGTGAAATGCCTGCCGCTACCGCAGCATCAATAGCATTTACATTGCCTGTGTAGTCAGGCCATGTTTCCGCAGGCTGGAACGGGTTGCCACCGAGCAGATTCAGAACCGTACTGCATTCAGAGGCAACACTCTGGATGGCAGCCATATAGCCTTCCCTATCGAACGCATCGCCCTGAACAATACGCGCGCCCCAACTTTCAAAGTCATCGCGGCGGGAATCGGAGCGGTGAATGGCGACTACGGTGCGCCCCGATTCACACAATCGCTGCGTAAGCATCTCACCTGTCGGCCCGGTCGAGCCAAGTATTAATACACCATCCAAGTTGTGCATTCCTTATAGCTTACAGAAAAAAGCAATCAATCAGATTCAAACGAAAATACTGTTTTCCAGTCTTCCGCCATACTGATCAGCAACCAGCCGCGTTTGGCCACCTCATCCAACCCCCGATCGAGTTTACCGATCGAGGAATTGCGGTCATAGGCCCATTCACGTTCGGCATCATCATGATGCACATAGGCCGCAAGCCGCGGCCCCTCGCCCGCAGTTGTCCACTCCAGCATCTGGAAATCACCATCCGAATTGCCGAATGCAATGACAGGTCGCCGACCGATATGCTGATTAATACCAACCGGCTTACCCTCTTTATCATCGATGAAATTTATCCTGGGTTCGCGTACCAATACGGGCTTACCATCACGCACTTCGTAACGCGTGCTAACACTGCTGCCAATCACCTGTTGCGGCGGCACCCCATAGACGCGCTCGGCAAACACACGCATAAACTCAATGCCACCACCCGAGACGATAAAGGTTTTGTAGCCATTGGCACGCAGATAGAGCAGCAACTCGAGCATAGGCTGATAAACCATTTCGGTATAAGGACGACCGGTTACCGGATGGCGTGCCGTCTTTAGCCAGTCACTTACGGATTGTGCAAATTCTTCAGTCGTAATATCTGCATGGGTCGCCAGCACAAGCTCCAGCAATGCATGCTCGCCACCGGCAAACACCGCTTTCATATCCCCTTCCAATACAGCTTTAAACGGCATCTGCTCACGCCATTCCGGATGCGCAGGTGCCAATTCCTTTACACGATCAATCGCATAAACCAACTGAAAATACAGTGGCTGTTCTGCCCAGAGGGTGCCATCGTTGTCAAATACCGCGATTCGTTCTGCAGGTTTGATGTACCGCTGTTCGCCAGGCGTACTGGTACTTTCGATGAATTCGATTAAAGCATTACGGTTAGCGCCTGACTGCCAGGATGGCAACCAGTCGCGTGTGTCCTGGGCCGCCGTCGCAGCACACCACAGCAGGGCTATCACGCCCACCACTCTCGATAACGTTTGCACGTGATTCATTGTTAGTGCGCTCCTGTATCCAAAAAAAGCTCGACAACATACGTCGCCGGGCCATTATTATTACAGACTATTGTGGTACCGCTGGCACGCTATCTAATCAGCACATATGTCATGTCCGCAAAAGAAGACACGGCTTTCCAGGCAGTAGCCAGAACCATTGTTGGACAATTCGGGAAGCATCGATCAGCCCGCAGTAGCAGGCTGATCGATGTTACGACTTAGTGAGCGCTTGGCGCTGACAGCTTTTCCATCACTTGGTCCAGACTAAAGCTGGCCGCCTTCTGCCGCGGCGGATACTTCTGGAACGTCGTGAGGAAATCACCAACATAGGCCTGCGCAGGAACAAGCAGATAAGCCCGATCCAGCAACCAGTCAAAGTAGGTATTGGAGGTGATATCCGCCTTTTCATAGGGGTCACGGCGCAAATTAAAAATAAGCGGAAGACGTAACGGCACGAAGGGTTCCATCCAGACACGCAGTGTGCCGGTAGCCTTTTGCTCCATGAAGATCAGCTTCCAGTCTTCATAACGCAATGCCGTTAAATCACCGTCATCAGAAAAATAGAAAATTTCCTTCCGCGGGCTCATATCAGTTTCACCAGTCAACAAAGGCAGAATGTTGTAGCCATCCAGATGGACTTTATATTTGCGGCCATTTATTTTGTCGCCCTTGAGCAAACGCTCGGTCACATCCGTATCACCCGCAATGGCTGCAAAAGTTGGCAACCAATCCATATGGTGCACGATCTGGTTGGTTGTCGTACCCGCCTCAATCTTTCCGGGCCAGCGTACAAATGTGGGAACCCGCCAGCCACCTTCCCAGTTACTGTTCTTCTCATTGCGGAAAGGTGTCATAGCAGCATCTGGCCAGGTATTCATATGCGGGCCGTTATCGGTCGAATACATGACAACTGTGTTATCTGCGATACCCAACTCGTCAAGTAATTCGAGGAACAGGCCTATATGCATGTCATGTTCGACCATGCCATCTGAATACTCATCCTGACCTGAAATACCACGCAACTCCGGTTTCACATGGGTACGGAAATGCATACGTGTGCCATTCCACCAGACAAACCAGGGCACTCCGGCCGCATGCTGCTCACGAATAAACTCCAGTGCACGCTTTGAAGTCTCGTCATCAATGGTTTCCATACGCTTTTTAGTCAGCGGACCCGTATCCTCAATGCGCTGAGTACCATCTTCATTCGCCCAGGAATGAATCACGCCACGCGGCCCAAACTGCTCCCTAAAGGTTTTGCCATTCTTGAGTACCAGGTCACCCGGATAATCTTCATTCTCTGGCTCCTCTTCGGCATTGAGGTGATACAGGTTGCCGAAGAACTCATCGAAACCGTGGTTCGTCGGCAGCATTTCATCTTTATCACCCAGATGATTCTTGCCAAACTGGCCGGTGGCATAACCCTGTGCTTTAAGCACCGTGGCTATTGTTGGATCCTCTACCCGCATACCCAGATCGGCACCCGGCAACCCGACCTTCGACAGGCCCGTACGGAATACACTCTGCCCCATGATGAAAGACGAACGCCCTGCCGTACACGACTGCTCAGCGTAATAATCGGTAAACGCCATACCCTCGGCGGCAATCCGATCGATATTGGGTGTGCTGTAACCCATCAGACCATTGGTGTTGTGGCTGATATTAGAAATACCAACATCATCACCCCAGACCACCAGGATATTAGGCTTATCGGCCGCATAGGTCGTCAATGACATCAATACGCCTAACGAAAATACGGCGAGAAAATGAGCGATTTGAGCTTGCATTATTAGCCCTCTAAATGTTTTTAATGATTTTTTTTGGGATCGGCACGCATCAAGAGAAGATGCCGGGTGGATGCAGAAACCTACCATACCATCCTAGCCGAATAATCGTCATCCTGCCACACAACTAAGCTACCAGTTACTCGTGACCAGATACCCGCCAGTACATCGAGCCAATCATCGCAGCTAGTTGAGATTCTGGCCTTGAGGCAATTGAATGCCTTTATCTATCACATTAATTAGCCGTAACTCGGGTGAATACGCAGCCCAAACAATAACGTCTTCCTCCAGACCAACATTCTGCGCTATACCAAATACATTGGTCTCAATAACATCAACAGTAGTGATAGTCGCATTTTCGAAGTTATTTTCCACGACAAAGTCTGTGCCAAAATTCTGCAATAGAAACACTGCATCCGGGTTTGTATTGCTTGCAAGATCAATAATAGTTTGCCCACCCGCGAGCGTACGGAACGCGAATACACTTGCGTTTTCGGCAGCCCCCAAATCAGGGCTCTTGACAGTTAGCACGGAACCACTACCGACCTGAATTTCCGCCACATTGTCACTGATCACTGAACCAGTTAAGTCCTCAAGAACCAATACATAATTGTTCAAAAGAACAGTGTCCGTAACAACAATAGTATTTCCACCAGTAGCATTCAGTGTGGCACTGCCATCATTGAATTGGCTACCGCCCAGACTTATAACCTCCGCCGTCAGGTCAATATTTCCGACAATTGCTCCGCCACTAATTGCCACTGAGTCAGTTCCTTCACCCCCATCAAACGCGAAGTAACCATCCCCGGAGTGACTGCCCGTCAACGTCGCGATGTCTGCTCCTGTACCGCCTTGAGTAAATTCAATAGCAGAGAAGGAGAAGTTATTAACATTACTGCCTGTGCCGAGCTGCCAGACATTATCAATATTCGCACCAATCAACTGATCGTCACCCATAGCGCTGCCTATGACACCATCAATGTTAGTAAATGTTGTTCCCACATTATTTGCTGTCCCGCCAGTGGCAGACGAAAGAATGACCGTCACAGCATTGCCGGTGCCCGAATAATCAAGCACATCCGCCCCGGCTCCACCATCAATAAATCCGGTCGTACTACCGCCGTTAAAAACAAAGGTGTCATTGTCGCCATCACCCGCCAGACTTTCCAGCCCGGCAAAGTCCTGCGTCGGGCCCGTGCCCTGGTCCAGACTACCCGCATTGGTGCCGGTGATATCCCAGGTGTTGTCGGTGCCCGAATCACCCAGTGCAGCCAGCGTGTCCAGACCGGCACCGCCGTCGATACTGTTCGAACTAAAGCCTTCCTGCACCGCGAAAGTGTCGGCGCCTGCCCCACCTGAAAACGCTGCCGCCGAATTGGCCCGCAAGTTGAAGACATCGTCGCCTGCACCGCCGCTAACGGCCAATAAATCCACGTTGTCCGCAATCACATTGAATGTGTCAGCACCCGACCCACCCGTCAGGGTTGCCACATTGTCGAACGCAAAACCATTCACGTTGCTGTCGTTAATATCCACACCGATCGTCCAGCTGCTGTCTGCATCGCTACCGATCAGTTGGTCACCCGTACCGTTGCCAACCATCCCCTCAATGCTGGCAAAGTTCGTGCCCACGCCCGTCGCCGATGAATCGTTCAGGTTAACCGTCGCCGCAGCGCCTGCGCCGCTGTAATTCAACAGGTCCGTGCCAGCACCACCGTCGATACCTCCCTCCATGTTGCCACCATTGAAGAAGAAGGTATCGTTGTCACCATCACCCGCCAGGCCTTCAAGACCCGCAAAAGCCTGCACCGGTCCTGTGCCCTGGTTCAGACTGCCCGCATTGGTACCCGTAATATCCCAGGTGTTGTCGGTGCCCGCGTCACCCAATGCGGCCAGCGTGTCCAGGCCAGCACCGCCATCGATACTGTTAGAACTGAAGCCTTCCCGCACCGCGAAGGTGTCGGCACCCACACCACCCAATAGAGCAGCCGTAGTATTCGCCATCACCCGGAAGATATCGTCACCCGCACCCGCATCGATCATCAGCACATCGGTGTTGTTGGCCAGCACATCAATCTGGTCAATGCCCGAACCACCGGTCAGGATTGCCACGTTGTCGAATGCAAAGCCATCTACGTTGCTATCGTTGATGTCCGCACCGACCGTCCACGTGCTGCCTGCATCGTTGCCAATTAGCTGATCACCCGTGCCGTTCCCGACCATCCCTTCAATGTTAGCAAAGGTCGTCCCCACGCCCGTGGCCGTTGAGTCATTCAGGTTGACCGTCGCCGCACTACCTGCGCCGGCGTAATTGAGTATATCTGTACCGGCACCACCGTCGATACTGCCCTCCATGTTGCCGCCGTTAAAGGCAAAGGTGTCGTTGTCGCCATCACCCGCCAGACCTTCAAGGCCCGCAAAAGCCTGCGTCGGGCCCGTGCCCTGATCCAGCACACCCTGGTTCACGCCCGTGATACTCCAGGTGTTGTCCGTGTCCGCATCGCCCAGCGCGGCCAGCACATCCAGGTCCGCGCCGCCATCAATCGACATGGAGCTGAAGCCTTCCTGCACCGCGAAGGTGTCGGCGCCCACTCCACCGGACAACAATGCATCCGAATCAGCCTGCACATTGAAGAGGTCATTGCCTGCGCCGCCATCGATATTCAGTACGTCCACGTTGTACGCATTGATATTGAACGTATCCACACCCAGCCCGCCCGTCAGGGTTGCCACGTTGTCGAAGAAAAAACCGTCCACGTTGCTGTCGTTGATATCAGAGCCAATCGTCCAGATGCTGCCCGCTGCGCTCCCGATTAGCTGGTCGCCTGTACCGCTGCCAACCAAGCCTGCAATGTTCGCAAAACTCGTGCCCACGCCCGTCGCCGATAAATTGTTCAGGTTAACCGTAGCGGCAACACCTGCGCCGGTGTAATCCAAAATATTCGTGCCGGCGCCGCCGTCAATGCCGCCTTCCATGTTGCCGCCGTTGAAGGCAAAGGTGTCATTGTCGCTATCGCCCTGCAAACTCTCCAGGCCCGCAAAGGCCTGCACCGGACCCGAACCCTGGTCCAGTGTCCCAGCGTTCACGCCCGTGATGCTCCACGTGTTGGCCGTGCCCGCATCACCCAGTGCAACGAGCACATCCAGGTCCGCACCACCATCAATCGATGTGGAACTGAAGCCTTCCTGCACCGCGAAAGTGTCAGCGCCTGCACCGCCTAACAATGCCGCAACCGAGTCGGCCTGCACATTGAATATGTCATTGCCTGCACCACCATTGGCGGCCAGTACATCCACATTGTTTGCATTCACGTTAAACGTGTCGATACCCGAACCGCCCGTCAAGGTAGCCACGTTATCGAAGCTAAACCCGTCCACGTTGCTGTCGCTGATATCAGCACCAATCGTCCAGATGCTGCCGGCATCCAAACCGATCAGCTGATCACCCGTGCCGTTTCCGACCACGCCCTCAACATTGATAAAGGTTGTGCCTACACCCGTCGCGGAGGAATCGTTCAGGTTTACCGTCGCGGCAGTTCCTGCACCGGTGTAATTGAGTAAATCGGTACCGGCACCACCGTCAAGCCCACCCTGTATGCTGCCGCCATTGAAGGCAAAGGTGTCGTTGTCACTGTCACCCTGCAAACTCTCGAGGCCCGCAAACGCCTGCATCGGCCCCGAACCCTGGTCCAGCGTCCCAGCGTTCACACCGGTGATGCTCCACGTGTTGTCCGTACCCGCATCGCCCAGCGCGGCCAGCACATCCAGACCTGCACCGCCGTCGATGGTGTTCGAGCTAAAGCCTTCCTGCACTGCGAAGGTGTCTGCACCGGCGCCGCCCAAAAGAGCGGCCGTGCTATTCGCCATCACCCGGAAGATGTCATCACCCGCACCCGCGTCCATCATCAGCACATCCGTGTTGTTGGCCAGCACATCAATCTGGTCAACACCCGAACCACCCGTCAGCGTTGCCACGTTGTCAAAGCTAAACCCGTCCACGTTGCTGTCGCTGATATCAGAACCAATCGTCCAGGTGCTGCCCGCATCACTACCGATCAGCTGACTGCCCGCACCGTTGCCAACCATGCCCTCAATGCTGGCGAAACTCGTACCCACACCGGTTGCCGACGAATCGTTGAGGTTGACCGTCGTCGCGCCAACTGCACCGGTGTAGTTGAGTAAATCCGTACCAGCACCGCCGTCGACACCGCCCTGCATGCTGCCGCCGTTGAAGGCAAAAGTGTCGTTGTCACTGTCACCCTGCAAACTCTCCAGGCCGGCAAAGGCCTGCACCGGACCCGAACCCTGGTCCAGCGTACCTGCATTCACACCCGTGATATCCCAGGTGTTGTCGGTGCCCGCGTCACCCAATGCGGCCAGCGTGTCCAGGCCAGCACCGCCATCGATACTGTTGGAACTGAAGCCTTCCCGCACCGCGAAGGTGTCCGCGCCTGCGCCACCTAACAATGCTGCGACCGAGTCAGCCTGCACATTAAAGACGTCATTGCCTGCACCACCGTTGGCAACCAATACGTCCACGTTATTCGCATTCACATTGAACGTGTCTATACCTGTGCCGCCCACCAGCGTTTCGATATGAGCAAAAATAAATCCATCGACGTTGCTATCACTGCTGTCGGTGCCAATCGTCCAGATGCTGCCAGCATCCAAACCAACCAGCACATCGCGATTGTCAAAATTAGCGTCGTAAGCGGTCCCAATCACGCCTTCAACGTTTGCGAAACTGGTGCCCACACCCGTCGCCGTCGAGTCGTTCAGGTTGATTATCACCGAACCGCCCGCAATGCCCACA
>SMVB01041201.1_pt1 | contig 17111 bp, 15 predicted proteins | sample 2456461 | NCBI WGS metagenome assembly SMVB01 (sample SAMN11095934, study PRJNA526329) | marine sediment metagenome | biome: Marine sediment; feature: Surficial sediment; material: Deep marine sediment; isolation source: Hadal surficial sediment | place: Pacific Ocean | collected 2014-05 | depth...
AAAACGTTCGTTCGCGAAGCTTCGCAGCCGGCCCCAACAGTAAGTACGGCGAGCGGCTGGTCATAGACCTGCTGCGTACCGGCAACCTGCACACCGTCAAACGCGCCTCCGACGCGTACAGACCCGGCAGAGACATCGTGATCGCGATCGATCCGGGCCATGGCGGCCACGATCCGGGTGCTATCGGCAAGCGCAAGACCAAGGAAAAGGATGTCGCGCTGGCGGTATCGAAGAAATTGGCGGCGCGGATCAACGCCGAGCATGGCATGAAAGCCGTTTTGACCCGGAACGGCGATTACTACGTGGACCATCGCGAACGTATGGATATCGCCCGCAGGAGCAAAGCCGACTTGTTCATATCCATACATGCGGACGCGGTCAGGGACCGGCGGGCTAACGGCGCGACCGTGTACACATTGTCGACCAAAGGCGCGAGTGACGAGGAAGCACGCTTGATGGCTGTGCGGGAAAATGCGGCAGTAATGGTTGGCGGTGTGTCGCTGGAGGACAAGGACAAGGTGCTGGCGGAAGTGTTGCTCGACCTGTCGCAAAACGCGGCCCTTAGCGCGAGCCTGGAAGTCGGCGCCAAGGTCCTTGCAGAGCTTGCGACAGTGGGAAAAGTTCGCCGCAAGACCGTGCAACAAGCAGGACTCCTCGTTCTGAAGTCGCCGGATCTGCCGTCGATCCTTATCGAAACAGCGTACATATCGAATCCGGCAGAAGAGAAAAAACTGCGGGATCCACGCCACCAGACGAGGCTTGCGAACTCGATTTTGGCGGGCCTTCGCGCATACTTTTATAACAACCCGCCGCCGGATACGCAGATCGCAATGGATGTTCGGCGCACGCGTGAGCGCAAGGTTCGCCACGTAATCGCTCGCGGCGACACCTTGTCGCAGATCGCGCAGCGCTACCACGTGAGCCCCGCTGCGATCCGGGCCGCCAACAAGCTGAACAGCGACACCATTCGTGTAGGCCAGACGCTCTCGATTCCTGTCTTCGCCGGTACCTGATTCCAAACTAAGGACAAGACTTTTGCTCGCCGTTTTGAAAAAATGGCGGGCCGCCCTCGCGCGCCTCGTATTTTCGTATGCCGATTCAGCAGCTCCCGAGTCACCTGATCAACCAGATCGCCGCCGGCGAAGTGGTGGAGCGTCCTGCGTCTGTCGTCAAAGAGCTTGTTGAGAACAGCCTCGATGCGGGTGCGGGCAGTTTGCACATTGACATCATTGCCGGCGGGCAAAAACTTATTCGAATACGCGACGACGGCGCGGGGATTCCCAAGGGCGAGCTCAAACTGGCGCTGTCGCGCCATGCGACCAGCAAGATCGCAAGCCTGGACGATCTCGAGACCGTGGTCTCGCTCGGGTTTCGCGGTGAGGCGCTGCCAAGTATCGCGTCGGTCGCACGGCTGACGCTCAGCTCGAAATCGAGCGATGCCGATGCGGCGTGGCAGGTCGAGGCCGACGGGGGAGAGATCTGTGCGCCGCGTCCGGCAGCGCATCCGACCGGGACGACGGTTGAAGTGCACGACTTGTTTTACAACACTCCGGCCCGGCGCCGATTCTTGCGTACCGAGCGCACGGAATTTTCTCATATCGAGAAATGGATTCGACGGCTTGCACTGTCGCGCCCGGAGGTTGCGTTTACCTTGACCCACAATCGGCGCGTCGTGCTGCAACTCGCCGCGGCCCGGACTGACGACGAACGACTGCAACGTGTCGCCAGGATTTGCGGCGAGGCGTTCGCCGAGCAGTCGGTGCTGCTGCAACTCGAAACCGACGGCATCGCGTTGTCGGGATGGATAGGGCTGCCGACGTTCAACCGCAGCCAGCCTGACATGCAGTACTGGTTTGTTAACGGCCGCAGTGTGACCGACAAAACTTTGTCACATGCGGTTCGCCATGCGTACCGTGACGTCCTGTTTCACGGCCGATATCCTGCTTACATTCTGGGATTGACGATGGATCCGGCCGTCGTCGATGCCAATGCGCATCCCGCGAAACACGAAGTTCGTTTTCGCGATTCGCGTCGCGTACACGGTGTGGTTTCGCAAACGGTTGAAGTCGCGCTGCGGGAAACGCGTCCGGGAGGACTGTCGGTGCCGCCGGTCGCGAATGTATCTGACGCAAGCTATGTGCAAGGCGCGATGGCGTTGCACAGCTCCCATCGGCCGGGCGGCGCGGCGGTACGGGAGTCTCTCGCGGCCTACCGGACATTATCGGGCGCCGACCCCACAGAAGTCCCGCCGCTTGGTTTTGCAGTGGCCCAGATTCACGGTGTTTACGTTCTGGCGGAGAACGCTGACGGATTGATTATCGTCGACATGCACGCCGCGCACGAGCGCATAGTTTATGAAAAATTGAAACGCGGCCTCGATGAGCAAGCCATCGTGCGCCAACCGCTGCTCGTGCCGACAACGATTTCTGTAGCCGAAAGCGAAGCGAATCTGGTGGAGCAATCTGCCGAGGTGCTCGACAAACTCGGCCTCGTTGTCGACCGTGCCGGGCCGACCAGTCTCGTTATTCGCGAAGTGCCCGCATTGTTGAAGAACGCCGATGCAGAAGCGCTGCTGCGCGATGTGTTGTCCGATCTTGCGCAGGCCGGGCAAAGCAGCCGCGTGGAAGATGCTTGTCACGATTACCTGTCGACGATGGCCTGCCATCATTCAGTGCGCGCTAATCGCTTGCTCACGCTCGATGAAATGAACGCGTTGTTGCGAGAAATGGAAACCACCGATCGTGCCGATCAGTGCAACCACGGCCGACCGACATGGACGTCGATCACGATGGCGGAACTCGATCGACTGTTTCTGCGCGGCCGATGACGCATTAGTGTCGTGAAGTCTGCAATCTGTCTCATGGGGCCGACGGCGTCCGGGAAAACGGGCATCGCGATCAGCCTGTGCGAGCGATTTCCCCTCGAGATAATCAGCGTCGACTCGGCAATGGTGTATCGAGGCATGAATATCGGCACGGCCAAGCCGGACGCTGCGACTCTTCGGAAGACACCGCACCGGCTTATCGATATTCGCGAACCGGAAGATGGCTATTCCGCCGGCGATTTTGTGCGCGATGCACACACCGAGATGGGCTCGATATTTGCCGCGGGCAGGATCCCGTTGCTGGTCGGTGGCACGATGATGTACTTCCGCGCATTAACCGAGGGCATTGCGAATTTGCCGGCGGCTGATGCGGAAATTCGCGCTTCAATCGACGCGGATGCGGAACTGCTCGGCTGGCCGGCCATGCACGCACGCCTTCGCGAAGTAGATCCGCTGGCGGCGGAGCGCATCAATTGCAACGACGCTCAGCGCATACAGCGGGCACTCGAGGTCTACCAGGCGAGTGGCAAGGCGCTGAGCCTGTGGCAACAGGAAGGGCGTGAGCAGGCCGTCGCCGGGGACGTGCGCTTCATCAAGATCGCGTTGCTGATCAAGACCAGAAAAGCCCTGCACCAGCGCATCGAGCAGCGTCTAAAAATTATGTTAAACAATGAGTTTTTAGATGAAGTTAAAGAACTACATCAACGCCCCGATCTGACCCCACGACACTCCTCGATGCGCAGCGTGGGCTACCGCCAGCTGTGGGCGCACCTGGACGCGGAGACCACGCTCGAAGAGGCGCGGGCCAAGGCGCTGGCGGCAACCCGGCAACTCGCCAAACGTCAATTAACATGGCTTCGCAGCGAACCGGGCCTGACCGTGTTCGACCCTCTTGAAGCAGGAACAATCGACGCCATATCGGCCTGTCTGATAGACTTTTTAACGCTTAGGCCGAACTCGCGTGGGCAACCGGCGCCACCGGTGTGCGATGTTCAACAAAAGACAGAAGAATAAGGAGACCCCATCATGGCTAAAGGGCAGTCACTGCAAGATCCCTTCCTGAATATCTTGCGCAAGGAAAAGGTTCCGGTATCGATATACCTCGTCAACGGCATCAAATTGCAAGGTCAGGTGGACTCATTTGACCAGTTTGTCGTGCTACTCAAAAACAGCGTTAACCAGATGGTTTACAAACATGCGATTTCGACGGTTGTGCCGTCACGCAATGTTCGCCTGCCGCTGCCGGACGAAGAGCCCGGAGACGACTAGTTTGACGTCGAAACCGCCGCTGGAGCTCGGCCTTGTTTGAGCGACCGAAAAGCGGCGAACGTGCAATCCTCGTTCACGTGGGGCCCGACGGTGCGCCCGACGAATCCGAAACCGAAGAATTCCGTGAGCTCGCGAGATCCGCGGGTGCCGATATTGTCGATGAGATCTCAAGTGCCCGCCGGCGTCCGGATCCACGCTATTTCATCGGCAAGGGCAAACTCGAGGACGTGGCCAAAAGCATCGAGGAGCATGGCGCTGAGCTGGTTATTTCTGCGGCGGCACTGTCACCCAGCCAGGAACGCAATCTCGAGGGGCAGCTGAAGTGCCGAGTGCTTGATCGCGCCGGGCTGATTCTGGATATTTTCGCGCAACGGGCGCGCAGCTTTGAGGGTCAGTTGCAGGTAGAGCTGGCGCAACTGCAGCACCTGTCTACGCGCCTGGTCCGCGGTTGGACGCACCTTGAGCGACAAAAAGGCGGTATCGGTTTGCGCGGACCTGGTGAAACGCAGCTTGAAACTGACCGCCGCTTGATCGGCGCCAGAATTCGCCAATTGAACGCACGTCTCGAACAGGTCGATGCGCGGCGCACGATGAACCGGCGGAACCGGGTGCGCGCCGAGGTCCCAACGGTCGCGCTCGTCGGCTATACGAACGCCGGCAAGTCGACATTATTCAACGCGCTCACCGATGCAGACGTCTATGTCGAAGATCAGATGTTTGCGACGCTGGACCCGACGGTCCGACGTCTGCAGCTGCCCGATGGTCGGGAAGCGGTTCTGGCCGACACGGTTGGGTTTATTCGCGACTTGCCGCATGAATTGATTGCGGCGTTTCGATCGACTTTGCAGGAAGTACGCGAGGCAGATTTGATATTGCACCTGATCGACGCCAGCGACGGCAATCGATGGCAGCGAGTGCGTCAGGTCAACGCGGTGCTCAAGCAACTCGATGCCGATCGCGTGCCACAGATGCGTGTGTACAACAAGATCGACAAGATGGACCGGAAGCCGCGCGTTACGAAGAATCGAGCCGGAGAAGGGCGGGCAGCCTGGATTTCGGCGGCCACCGGTGAGGGCATCTCCTTGCTAATGGATGCGGTCGGCGAGCGTCTGCAGCGCAAAACGCGGCACGGCATTATGCGCTTAGGGCCCGCCGATGGTCGGCAACGCGCTAAACTATTCGAGATGGGTGCTGTCCTCAATGAGGAGGCATGCGATGATGGTGGCTGGACCTTGGAACTGAAAATGGCAGAGCGGGATTTGCAGCGATTTCTAAAGCATGAGAACCTCGCGGCCGATATTTTAGAGCCGTTACCGACAAACGAGTCGGCGGCGGCCGGAACCTGGAAATAAGCAGACGAATATGGCTTCAGATGAATCGGGGAACGGTAAAAATCCCTGGAAACGAGACGGCGCAGACCTGAATGATCTCGATCAGATTGTGCAGGCTTGGCAGAAACGGCTTAGCGGCCTGTTTGGTGGCGGAAGTCGTCGCGATGCGGGCTCAGGTGGCGGCTTCGCCCTGATTATATTGCTGGTGGTCGCGTGGGCGGCGACCGGTTTATACCGTGTTGACGAAGCCGAGCGCGGCATCGTGCAGCGCTTCGGTGCTTACATCGGCACAACCATGCCCGGCCTGCACTGGCGCATTCCCTACCCGGTAGACGCTGTGGATCTGGTCAACGCAAGTGCCGTGTCGAAATTCGCGTACAGCACGGAAATGCTGACCGCGGACGAGCAGTACGTTTTCATCGACATGGTCGTGCAATACCGCCGTACAGACCCGGTGAAGTACTTGTTCGAGGTCGATGATCCGGAATCCACTTTGCAAGACGTCACCGAAAGTGCCTTGCGCGAGGTCGTTGGCACGACAACGCTCAACGTTTTGGAGACCAGTCGTCGTGATGAAATCGCGTCGCGTACCAGCGAAGTGCTGCAAAATACTCTTGATATCTACGGCGCCGGCTTGTCGGTCACATCCATATCTCTGGAGACCGTTAACTATCCGGAGGCCGTTCAGTCAGCCGTGGACGATGCCCAGAAAGCACGCAACGACAGCGAGCGCTACAGCCTGGAGGCCGACGCGTACGCAAGAGACATCGTTCCGCGGGCGGGCGGTGAAGCCGCAAGGATTCTCGAAGATGCGCGCGGCTACCGCGATCGTGTCATAGCCAACGCGGAAGGTGAGGCGGCTCGTTTCGAAGCCTTGCTGACTGAGTATCAAAAAGCACCGCGCGTAACTCGTGAGCGCTTATATATAGACGCGCTCGAAGAGGTTTATGCCAGATCTAACAAAGTATTCATCGATGCCGATGGCAGTGGCAATTTGCTGTATCTGCCGCTCGACAAGATGATCAACCAGGGCAATCGTTCGGGGCCGACTTACCAAGGAAAAGGTACGGCCGACTCGCGTACGAGCGAGGGCGGCGTCGATGCCGAGCCAGTGAATCCGCGCGACCGGAGGGTAAGACAATGACGAACGCCAGATTCGCTTTTGTTGCCGCCTTCGGCTTGATTCTTGTAGGCATTAGTTTGTCGACATTTACCGTGAACGAGCGCGAGTTGGCGATCAAGTTGCAGTTGGGCCAGGTCGTCCAGGCGCATTACGAGCCGGGCCTCCACTGGAAGTGGCCGGTCGTACAGAATGTCCGCAAATTTCCGAAGCGTATTCTCACGATCAGTGACCGTCCGGAACGTGTTTTCACGACCGAAAATGAAGCGCTTGAAGTGGATTTTTTCGTCAAATGGCGCATCGTCGATGCCGTTCGATTCTATACCTCCACCGGGGGCTCCCAGAGCATCGGTGAGGGTCGTTTGTCCGAGATCATCAAAAACGCTGTCGTAACCGAATTCGGAACACGAACCGTGACCCAGGCTATTTCGATCGGCCGTGCCGAGTTGATGCGGGACATGCTGGCGACCGCTGCCACGACGGCCGAAGATCTCGGCGTCGAACTGATCGATTTTCGCGTCAAGCAAGTCGAATTCATGGACGATGTTCGCAACTCGGTGTATCTGCAAATGGCTGCCGAACGTAAGCGCATCGCAGCCGAGCGACGTGCCGAAGGCCGCGCGATCGAAAATGAGAAGCGAGCAAACGCAGACCGGCAGGTCACCATAATCGTGGCTGATGCTTACCGCGACAGCGAGATAATCCGCGGCGAAGGCGATGCGCGTGCCGCGGATATTTATGCTCGTGCGTACACTAAGGATCCGGAGTTTTACTCGTTCTATCGGAGCATCGGCGCGTATCGAAATTCGATGGGCAAAGCAGGTGATCTTCTCATATTGGATCCGAATAACGATTTCTTCCGCTATTTCAATCAGTCAGACGGTAAGCGCTAGGCGCCGTTCACGACTGAGGACCGGAAGTGTACTGGACGGAGATTCTGACGGCCGTAGCGTTGCTATTGGTCATCGAAGGCATGCTGCCGTTTGTAGGCCCCAGCCGTTACAAACAAGCGGTGGCACGAATTGCAGGACTAAGTGACAATCAACTGCGCACATTTGGCCTGGCCGCGATGGTAGCCGGGCTATTGCTGCTGTTCGTTGTTCGCGGCTGACAATCGGAAGGATCATGAGCAAAAATGTTGTTGTCGTCGGCACCCAGTGGGGTGACGAAGGCAAGGGAAAGATCGTGGACCTGCTAACGGATCGGGCGGCGGCTGTCGTACGATTTCAGGGTGGCCACAATGCCGGGCACACGCTCGTCATCGATGGCGAGACCACTATTTTGCACCTCATTCCCTCCGGCATTCTGCGTGACGGTGTCAGTTGCCTGATCGGTAACGGCGTTGTGCTGTCGCTTGACGCACTGGTCGAGGAAGCAGACGAACTCATCGCCAGAGGTGTGCCCGTTTACGATCGGCTCAAGATCAGCGCCGGATGCCCTTTGATTTTGCCATCGCATGCCGCGCTGGATCTCGCGCGGGAAAAGGCGAAAGGCGCAGCCGCTATCGGCACGACTGGTCGTGGCATCGGACCGGCGTATGAAGACAAAGTAGCGCGACGGGCGCTGAAGGTCGCCGATCTGCTGGTGCCTGAACAGTTCGCTGCGAAGCTCGAGGAGGTTCTCGAGTACCACAACTTTCTGCTCAAGACCTATTTTAAGACAGAGACTGTCGATTTCAAAAAAACGCTGGACGATGCCATGCGCATGGCGGAAGTTGTTACACCGATTACTGCCGATGTGACGCAAATACTGCAGGACTTGGTGGATGCAGGCAGCAGCGTATTGTTCGAAGGCGCTCAGGGTACGTTTCTCGATATCGATCACGGTACGTATCCGTTTGTCACCTCATCGAACACGGTGGCCGCCGCCGCCAGTACGGGTACCGGGGTAGGGCCGCGCAACCTCGATTACATACTTGGCATTGTTAAGGCGTACACGACACGCGTGGGGGCCGGGCCGTTCCCCACAGAATTGTTCGATTCCCAAGGCGAGCACATCGCAAAAGTTGGCGTTGAATTTGGCGCAACAACGGGTAGGCCACGTCGCTGCGGGTGGCTGGATACGGTCGCTTTGCGACGCTCGATTATCAACAGCAGTGTCTCCGGTCTCTGCGTTACGAAACTCGATGTGCTTGATGCACTGGAGACGGTGAAGATTTGTGTCGCTTATGAGATCGATGGGCAGCCCATTGCGGGCGTGCCGATGCGCGTCGATCATTTCGCAGACTGTGTACCGGTTTATGAAGAACTACCGGGCTGGCAGACGTCAACGGTCGGGCTTACTCGCTTTGACGACTTGCCCGCCAATGCGCGCGACTATCTTGCACGGATAGAAGAGTTAGCCGGCGTTCCTGTCGACATCATCTCCACGGGGCCGGGTCGCGAGCAGACCATCATCAAGCGACACCCGTTCGGGTAGTGACCAACCGCAACCTCGTATTCAGGGCCGGTCCCGTTGCGTTCGACTCGATACGGCAGCATGGGTTTGCCGCGGAACGAATCGGCGCGCTCGCCGGTGCATCAGGTGGTGCGAAGTGGCTCGTACTGAGCCAGCTTGACCGAGCCATTGTGTCGACAATCGTGCCGAAATTGTCGGCGCCAGTGCACACCATCGCCACTTCGATCGGTGCCTGGCGATTCGCCTGCTACGCGCACGCCGACCCGCTCGCGGCGCTACAGCGACTGGAAGATGCCTACATCGATCAAAGCTATTCTGAAACGCCTGACATCCACGAAATCACGGCCATAAGCCGCGAAATCCTGAGTATCGCTCTCGGGGAAACCGGCATTTCCGACATTTTGCATCACCCGGTTTTTCGCTTCCATATCATGACCGTGAGGGCGCGGGGAATTGCGGCTTCGGAGCAACGGACTGTGCTTGCGGCGAGCTTGATGGTTGCCGCCACCCTGAATGCGATCAGCCGCCGTACGCTGTCTCTGTTTTTCGAACGTGCATTATTTTTCGACCCGCGCGAGTTACCACCGTGTTACGAGGAGACGGAATTTCCGATGCAGCGGATAGAACTTGCCGAGGACAATCTCGAAGATGCGATCGTGGCGACCGGATCTATTCCATTGATACTTTCGGGTGTGCGTGACATCGCGGGTGCGGCACCCGGCGTCTATCGCGATGGCGGAATCATCGACTACCATCTCGACTTGCCGCACAGCGTCGAGGATCGATTGACGCTTTATCCGCATTATATCGATCGTATTGTGCCTGGCTGGTTCGACAAGAGACTTTCCTGGCGCAAGCCGAATCCAGGCCACTTCGATCGGACGATTCTGATCAGCCCGTCAGCGGAATTCGTATCGGGGTTGCCGAATGGCAAGATTCCGGACCGCACGGACTTCCTGAATCACACTCCAGCGGAGCGAAGAAAAATATGGCACGCAGTCGTCGCGGCTTGCGAAGCGCTGGGTGAAGAATTCAACAACGTCATAGAAAAAGGCGAGCTCGAGGCTCGTCTTATTCCGTTTTAGCGGGTTGTAGCCTGGAGTCGGCAGCGCGAGGTCAGTAGCTGATGCAGGGAGTCAACATCGTCATTCATCAGGTAGTCGGCCTGGTCTTTCCAACCGCAGAGCATCGACAGGCTTTTGTCGGTCACGAGTAGATGATCTTCGTCGGATTGCTCGTTCACTTGCCATCCGGGAATGGCGATAACAGATCGAACCCGCACGCGGTGATCGAGCAAGCGGCGAAACTCGCGTTCAAGGGCGGCCGTTCTTGCGGCCGTTTTCACGATAGACAGGGTTTTCTTGGAGGCGGCGAAGACCAGCTCGTTGCGATCCAGCCGAACTTCACCACCTTTTACCGGGCGTCGAGCGAATACATTGATCGCGTACGTGCCGCTTTGGCCGACGATGATGTGATCGATGATGCCCACGGATGTTTCTACGTCGTGATAAACGCGACCAAAGCCGGCGGCAATGCGTTGCAATTGATGGCCGATGGCGATATTGGCATCGCGCCGTAGCTTCACTTGGTGCAGGGCCGCGATCGACATCACCATCTGATAGGCGGCGAGCAATAAGCCGGTGAGCAGCGTGATCAGAAACAGCGAGAGCTGCCACATTGGAAAACCGATAAACAGGCGGCCTGCGTTCAGAACGTAGGCGGCGACGAACAGGACTGCGAAAACCAGCGCGGCGCTAAGGTAAGTAGATTGCGCTCTCGTCAGACGATCGAATTCATCGCGGAAACGTTGCGCGGCTTCACGCATAATGCTTTCTGAGAAACTAGAGCCGGATCCGAGCGCGCGGGAAAAAAGTTGCCACGATTCTGCGACCAGAACGAATACGATCGTACTGGCCACAGCGACCGTTGCCGCGCCACTGATGTTCTCGATATCCATGCGATTGCTCTGGTATTGTCCGTGTCTGTCAGAGTAGCCGTGGACGCATTCGGGCTCTGTGACGCAGGTCACATTGGACGCGCCTCGAAAGGGTCTCACAGCACACTTTTCTGCGCTTAATCAGGCCGGATCGTGCTTCACTATGGCAGTCTCATCACAGAGATCACTGAAAGGGCTTCGCGATGAACAACAATTGGGCAAAACTCTGCATTTCACTACTGGTCGTCGGTCTCGGCGGCTGTGCGAGCATGAGCGCCGATGAGTGCGCCAACAGCGACTGGACAGCAGTCGGCTTCGAGGATGGGGCGCGAGGCTATACGAGCGATCGGTTTAGCAATCGACGCAAAGCGTGTGCGAAGCATGGCGTTACGGCCGATTTCCAGGCCTATCAAACAGGGCGAAATCAGGGTCTGCAGGAATTCTGTCAGCCGGCGAGAGGCTACAATTTTGGCGTCAATGGCGGGCGATACAACGGTGTTTGCGCCGCTGAGTACGAACCGGATTTTCTCGATGCCTACCACGCCGGCTACCAACTGCATACGCTGCGCTCCAACGTAGCGGACGCAAATTCGCGGATTCACGATAAAGAGTATGAGCTTGAGCGGATCGAGAAAAAGAGTCTCGCAACCGGAGCTATGCTGGTCGGTAGCGATATGACGACCGAGGAGCGCATCCTGGCGCTGTCCGATCTGAAAAAAATGTCCAAGCGCAGCGGGCGACTGGAAGCGGAGATCGTGTCCTTGCATGACGAGCTTGCTCGCCTCGAGGATGAACTGCACCACTACGAACACACGGTCGCAGACTTCGGTTACTAGACTTGGCAAGCACATGACCATCAGTCATTAGTCACCCAAAAATCAGGCCAACATCAGGCGCTGCAGTCGCTGCGCGCTGAAAATGGGCCCCTATTCGATGATCAATTCACATCGTAGGAGCCCCAAATGCACACGAGCAGAGCCCGACATTTCGAACTAGTTGATACGGCGACAGACACCAGCCAATTCGATCAGGCCGTGATCGATGCCGATCGACGCTGGGCAGACCTGGGTCACGATGGCGCGAAATCGGAGCTGTTCGACGCCAAGGCCAGGGCCAGTGCATCGGCCTACCAGCGAAACATTGAAGCGTACGTCGGCACCGTCAGCATTCCGGTCGGAATAGCTGGCCCGTTGCGGATTCATGGGCGAGACGGAACGACCGAATATCGGGTACCGCTGGCAACCACCGAAGCCGCGTTGGTCGCGTCTTATAACCGCGGTTCGCGACTGTTGACTGCGGCCGGGGGCTGCAACGCCCGGGTCGTAGAATCAGCGCTAAGTCGTACACCGGTGTTCGCTTTCGAAACTCTGGCTGATGCCGAAATCTTCGCAAATTTCATCAGTCAGCACGGCAACGACCTGGATTCGGTCGTCGCCGGCATCACGTCACACGGACGGTTGCTCAGTACGCGCCCGGTGATCGAGGGCAATCACGTTTACGTCGATCTCCGCTACCAAACCGAAGACGCGTCGGGTCAGAACATGGTGACCTTCGCGTCGGAAGCGATCTGCGAAGTGATTCTCGAGCACACACCGGTAAAACCACGCTACTGGTTTCTTGACGGCAACCTCTCGGGTGACAAGAAAGCGACCGCACAAACTCTGGGCGGCGTGCGCGGTAAGCGAGTGATCGCAGAAGTGAAGATTTCGAGCGCGATGGTGCAGCAGCACTTGCACACATCGCCCGAGCGCATGGTCGAGTACTGGTACGCGAGCGCCATTGGCGGAGTCATGAGCGGATCAACCGGCTTCCAGGGGCACTTCGCGAACGGTCTGGCCGCTTTGTATCTGGCCTGTGGCCAGGACGTTGCCTGCGTTGCCGAATCGGCAACCGGCATCACGCGGCTGGAACTGACGAAAGAGGGCGATCTGTACGCCAGTGTCACCTTGCCCAACATCATGGTTGGCACGGTTGGCGGTGGCACCGGCCTGCCCAGCGCGAAGGCCTGTTTGAACATTCTCGGTCTCGCCGGTACGGGCAAAAGCACCGCGCTGGCCGAGGTCGCGGCGGCCATCGTTCTGGCGGGCGAGCTGTCCCTTATCGGGGCGTTTTGCTCGGGCGACTTCGCGACGGCGCACCGCGCCCTGTCGCGTGGCGAGCCTCTGATCCGCGGAGGTGCAGCATGAACGGCATCCTTCCTGTCGCAATTCCGCCGATGTTGCTTTTTTCAGCGATGGGCATCCTGAGCCTGATCGACAACGGGCACGTAATTGCCCGGGAACTGAAGCGCAAGGCCCTGCATATCAGTGTTGGATTGACAGCACTGTCGTTCCCGCTGTTCCTGACTGCGCCGTGGATGATCGTTACGGCGCTCGGGCTGGTGGTCTTGTGGCTGTTCGCGGTCAGGCGCGTTCCGATTCTGCGCCGGCACTTTGGCTCCGTCTTGCACGAAGTCAGTCGCGATTCTCTTGGCGAAATCTACTTCGCGTTATCGATCGGTGGCCTGTTGTTGTTGACGCCGGACAAGCCGGTGTTTTTCGTCGTACCCATTCTGATCCTGGCGCTCGCCGACGCAAGTGCTGCGATTGTTGGCAAAGTATTTCCGATCGGCCCGCTGACCGGCATCGCCAGAGGCAAAACAGTGGCGGGTTGCGCCGCGTTTTTCGTGGTGGCTTTCCTGGTCAGCTTGGGAACGCTTGTGGGTTTGGTGGAGCTGCAAACCGCGCATGCGCTGATGCTTGCAAGTGCGCTTGCCGTGACGACTTGTGCCGCGGAAGCGGTCAGTCGTGGCGGAATTGACAATTTTGTCGTGCCTGGCACGGCCTACCTGACCCTGATGGCGGGCCTCTAGCCGTGAAACTCATTCTAGATGCGAATAGCGAGGCATCCGAGTTGCCGTTGATGGGCGGCAAAGCGGCGAACCTGCACCGATTGTGTTTGCACGGTGTGCCAGTACCTGCCTGGGTCTGCGTGAGCAGTCACGTTTGTGCGGCTATTTTCGATGAACTCAATCAAGACATCGACGCTCACCTGCGCGAGATCGATTACGAGAACTCCGACAGCATTCAGCGCGCGAGTGATGCTATTGGCGAGCTTATTTCGCGTTCCTCGATGCCGGACGCTGTGCGTGCCGAAATCGAGCTCGCCGTGGATGACATGGGCGCGGTGCATTGCGCCGTAAGATCGTCGGGTCTGGCCGAAGACTCGGGCGAGGGATCCTACGCCGGACAATTCGACACGTTTCTCTATGTGTCCCGGAACGACGTTCTCGAGCGCATCAAGAGTTGCTGGGCGTCGGCGTTTTCGGCTCGAAATCTCGCCTACAGGCGACGTAAAGGAGCGGCTGCGATGTCTTGCCCGGTCGCGGTCGTCGTACAGGTCATGGTTGCCAGTGAGGCGTCCGGTGTCATGTTCATGGCGAACCCCGCCGGAAGCATCGATGAAATCGTCATCGTCTCCGGGTACGGCCTGGGTGAAGGCGTTGTGTCTGACCAGGTAGAGACCGATACCTGCATATACGACCGAGTCCGCGGAGCGTGGCGCAGCGATATCGGCGACAAAAGGAAATGCGTGCGCTTCGCTGCCGCTCAGGGTTCGGGTACGACTTTGATCGATGTTGCCGAGGCTAAACGACGCACGCCCGTACTGTCCGAGGAGCAGCTCGAGGCGCTCAGAGCGCAAGGCGAAATGATTTCGAGTCTCTACGCTCACTGCCAGGACATCGAATGGGCTATCGATGCAGGTGGCAAGCTTTACATCACGCAGAGCCGCCCGATCACAACGATTCCTCGCGGCAAGCGATCCGTATTCGACAACAGCAATATTGTGGAGAGTTATCCGGGCATCACTTGTCCGCTTACTGTTTCGCACATTCGTATCGCCTACGAAGTTTTGTTCAGGAATGCCTTACTCCGGATCGGCGTTTCGAAAAAACGCATCCGGCGCAACGATCATGTGTTCAAGAACATGCTCGGCTTCCTCGGCGGGCGCGTTTATTATAACCTGACGAACTGGTACCAAATGTTTCGTCTGGTGCCCGGAGTAGAACCCTACCTCCCGGTCTGGGAAGAAATGCTGGGGATTGCCGGGCAATCCGATCGCCCGAAGCAATCCTGGTTCAGGCGCCTGACACAGCTGCCCCGATTCGTCTGGGTCGCGTCTCATGTCGTTTGGTTCTTCATGACACTCAACATTTACATGCGGCGTTGCGCTCGTTCTTTTCGCCGCACGCAAGAAGACTTCAGAGCGCGCAGCACGACTGAGATGGACAATCATGAGCTCGCGGATTTGTACCACCGTCTCAACGCCGAGGTGTTGGACGGATGGGAGATTACGCTCCTGAACGACCTGTTCGCGTTTGTATTCACTGCGGCGGTTCGGCGCCAACTGCGCACGGTCGGAGTGGACGAGAGCGTATTCGGTGGACTGATGGCGGGAGATGACGAACTGGAGAGTACCGCGCCGGTTCGGTCGATGATTTCAATGGCGGAGATAGCGCGGGCAGATCCGGTGTTGAGTCAGCAACTGCAAGATGCGCAAGGCTTATCGGCAGATGACTTCCGGCGCCAAAAGTTTAGCGCGCTTTTCAGTAATGAAGCATTCGTAAGCTGCCTGAAGCACCACCTGGAGCAGTTCGGCGATCGCTGTATCGAGGAGCTGAAACTCGAATCCTCGTGCTTCCGCGACGACCCGCAGGCGCTCATTCGACTTGTCTCGACCTATGCCGCGTCGGATCTCAATTTGAAAAAGCTCGATGAGCACCGCTTCGCAATCAGGGCTAAAGCCGAGGACGATCTTGGATCGGCGTTGCGCGGCCACCCGGTTCGGCGTCTGCTGATCGGCTGGTCGCTGTCGTTCGCGCGACGTTCGATTCGCTTTCGCGAAAGCTCGCGACTTGACCGGGCGCGCGCGTTCGGACTGGTTCGCACGATTTTTCGTTCTCTTGGTAATAATCTTGCGGCCGAAGGAGCGCTCAGCGAAGCGGATGACATTCTCTTGCTTACGGTCGATGAGGCACTGGGGTTCGTTACCGGCGCGTCAGTCAATGACAGTCTTCAAGGACTGGTTGCCGAACGCAGGAGCGATCGGGAACGTCATCAAAGCTTCGCTCCGGCCGAGCAAATACGGACTCAAGGAACGGTTCGAGGCAATGTGGTGCCTCCCAGGGTTCGGGCGACAGTCGAGCACTCAAACGGCAAGCTGCGCGGCACGGGATGCTCTACCGGTCTGGTAACCGCAGAAGCTGTCTTAGTGCGTAACCCGGCCGATGCCGGTGACGTCAAAGGCAAGGTTCTGGTGGCAGAAATGACGGATCCGGGTTGGGTCTTTTTAATGGTTGCAGCGGCCGGACTGGTGGTCGAAAAGGGCAGCTTGCTGTCCCACACGGCCATCATCGGTCGCGAGCTAGGCGTGCCGACCGTCGTTGGTGTCGAGGGGGCGACCGAGCTGATTCGCGACGGGCAAGTCATACAGGTCAACGGGCAAACCGGCGATGTCGTGTTGCAGAGTGGGTGCGCTTGATGAGTACGCTGCCGCAGCTGGCCTTCCTGATCGCGATTATTGTGGGTGCCGGCGCGACCAATATGGCGTTCGTCAAAGCGCCAATTCTCAAACGCCTGCAGCGGCCCATGGATGGAGGCGCCATTCTTCGTGACGGCAAACGCATGTTCGGCGCCAACAAGACGTGGAAGGGGTTCATCGGAATGATCGTGATAACGGCGTTCTGGCTGGCCGCCGCCGGTTGGTTGGCAGCGAATTTCCCGAGCGTCGAGCGACTGTCGCTGATTCCTTTCTACGAGCTGGCGTCGCCCTTCAACGCCTGGTTTTTCGGTGCCGTCTGGGGACTGGCGTACGTGTTGGCGGAGCTGCCCAACAGTTTCCTGAAGCGGCGAGTCGACATAGCACCCGGCAAGAATGCCAGCGGGTTGAAGGGCTTTTTCTTTCTCGTGATAGATCAGGCGGATTCTGTGATCGGGTGCGTGCTGGTGCTGCCCTTGTTCAGCAGCATTACGTGGCCGGACGCCATCGTGCTGATCGTCATGGGGTCGTTTGCCCATTACTTAACGAATTTGGGCTTGTACGTCGTTCACCTGAAAAAACAGGCGGGATAAGCATGCGCGAAGAGTCACAAAATTATTTTGGACGGGTCCTTCTCGGACATCTCGACCTGGCAACGTGCCTGACTCTTGCGAGCATTACGCTGAGTGTGTCCGCCGTTGTTTTCACCGCACGCGG
>SMVB01160551.1_pt1 | contig 17109 bp, 11 predicted proteins | sample 2456461 | NCBI WGS metagenome assembly SMVB01 (sample SAMN11095934, study PRJNA526329) | marine sediment metagenome | biome: Marine sediment; feature: Surficial sediment; material: Deep marine sediment; isolation source: Hadal surficial sediment | place: Pacific Ocean | collected 2014-05 | depth...
CGGGTATTTCATCGTCGCACCGTCATCCAGGCAGGTGGGTATGCAGTTTATGTCCGCATCGAAATTCGGGTTATGGAAGTAGGCAATGGATTGCCGGCGTCGACTCAGACCACCTTCTTCCGGTGGCGGACTGACCACACGATGGACCGTAGATACCCAGCGGTCGTTCGTCCAACGAGCCATCATGTCACCGATGTTGATAACAAACGTGTCTTCGATCAACGGTGCGGCTAACCAGTCTCCGGATGGCAGTTGAATCTCGAGGCCGCTAACGTGGAGATCGGGCTTGAGAATCGTCAGGCTGCCGTAGTCGGAATGCGCTCCGGCACGTTGCTGGCCCGGCATCAATGCGACATTGATCGATGGATAGTTAAGCGCTCGCAGCGCACTGATGTGATGCGTATGAAATTCGACAAAGTAGTCACGCGGTAGCCGCAAAGCGGCAGCAAACAAGCTCATTAGCTGTGACCCCAGTTTTTCCATCGCGTGGTAATAACAAATCCAGGCTTTACGAAATTCGGCAGGCTCATCGGGCCATATGTTCGGCCCATAATGAAAATCGAAATCAATGTCATTGGACAAGCCGCCCGGCACAGCAAGCGGTCCGCTGCTGAAAGCTTCCTTTTGATCCGGTGGTGTTGCTACACCACGAGACTTGGCGAGCGTTTCAGATTGCGGTGGAAAATAACCCCTGGGGCAGGTCGGGTCGCTGGTGCGTGCAGCCAATTTCGTTTCCAGCGGTAACGCAAAAAATGCTGCGGCCATGTCCCACGCAGCAGCGATTGTTTTGTCGGCGACCCCGTGGTTCTCGATGATGAGGAATCCGCTGGCCTGGCAGGTCTCATCCACTTGTTGCGCAACGGTGTCTTGCTCGCTTGCCGTACCTTCCAGGTAAGCGGACAAATCCACCGTTGGCATTACAGACCGCGGGAGCTTGTCGGCATCGTTATTGTCGGAAGACTCGGTCATTCGCGACCGCCGGCACAAAGGTGACTGAACTCCGACGCGATTTGCGCTGCAAGTTTCGCGTTGTTGTATACCAACTGGATGTTCGCAGCCAGGCTACGGCCTTCCGTGACCTCGGCAACCCGGGAAAGCAGAAACGGTGTGGTTTGTTTTCCTGTAATTCCACCCGTGCTCATTTCTGCCAGTGCGGCTGCAATGACGGCATCGATCTCTTCCGGATCGAGCGCATGCTCCTGCGGGATCGGGTTAGCGATTACCATGCCGCCATCGATGCCCATGTCCCACTTTGCTTGCAATGCGCGAGCGATGTCAGCGGGATTGTGCATCGTGTAATCGACCGGGAAACCGCTGCTGCGCGTATAAAACGCCGGTAATGTGTCGGACTGGTAGCCGACGACCGGCACTCCCTTCGTTTCCAGGTATTCCAGCGTTCGACCAATGTCCAGGATGGATTTTACGCCGGCGCAGACCACGGCGACATTCGTGCGAGCGAGTTCTTCGAGGTCCGCCGATACGTCCATGGTCAGTTCGCCACCACGATGGACACCGCCAATTCCGCCTGTCGCGAAGATTCGGATGCCGGCCATATTCGCGATGATCATTGTCGAAGCTACAGTCGTTGCGGCGTCGCACTGCTGCGATACAGCCATTGGCAGATCGCGTCGGCTTGCTTTGGCAACGCGTTGCCCTTCCTGACCCAGGTAGTCGATCTCGTTCTCGGTGAGACCGACCTTCAAGCGGCCCTTGAGTATCGCAATGGTTGCCGGCGTTGCGCCGTTTGCACGGACGATTTTTTCTACCTCAAGAGCGGTCTCAACGTTTTGTGGATAAGGCATCCCATGGCAAATGATGGTTGATTCAAGTGCAACGACGGCACGTCCTTCCTGTAACGCATCCCCAACGTCAGGAAGAAGGTCGAGGAGATTGCTGTAGCTATGTTTTTGCATGACTTTGCTCATAGATTTTCTGTACCGCGGCGATCGACATGTTCGGATTTATCGTAGCGGCGTCTGCAAGAGCCAGTGTCGCTGCTGCCATTGCGAATCGTACCGATTGCAACAACGGCCACTGGTTTAGCCAGGCATGTGCAAGACCTGCCACGAATGCATCACCGGCACCGCCGGCGTTAACCTTGTGTTCGACAGTATGGTCCGATTTTTCGATCCCCTGTTCAGCATCCGTGCTGTAGAAAACACCACCAGCGCCAAGCGTAATGAAAAGGCGTTGCACTCCTTGGTCGTGGAACCACGCGGCGATTTTTGGCAATTCCTTGTCAGTCGGCGCCTTGATACCCGACAGCTCCTCCGCTTCGATGAGACTCGGTTTCAGCGTATGAACTGCATCGAGATAGGGTTTTATCCGCAGAGCTTTTGTTGTCGAGACGGTGTCGACGAAGAGAGTCTGCTCGGCGCATGTTCGGGTCAGGTAGCCAAGTGCGTCATCTGTCAGGTTAGTATCCGCGATGACCAGGCTGGCTTGCTGCAGCATTTTCTTGTGGACTCGCAGCTGTTCAGCATTGAGCCTGTCGAGGATGCTCATGTCCGATATGCCGACAAACATGTCGCCGCAGTCATCAAGAACGGACAAATACGTTGAGGTGCTGGCGGAATCGAACTGCAACATGTTGCTCATATCGATTCCGGCGGCATCGCCCTGTTTCATCAGGAGTTGCCCGTGATGATCGTTGCCAACGGGGGCGATAAGGCGGCAGTCTGCGCCGAGACGAGCCAGGTTTTCGGCAATGTTCCGTGCTACGCCCCCGGGTGAGGTATGCACTGTCCCCGGATTTGAATCGTGTTTGCGAAGTCGGGCGTCAGGCGTGCCATGAATATCCATGTTGGCACCACCAACAATTGCGACGAAGGGTGTATCGCTAATGACGTAACCTCGCCCTCTTATGATGCCCTTGGCGGTCAGGTTCATGATGTGTCCGGCTACCGCAGAACGGCTGATGCCGAGATGATCTGCAATGGCGTGCTGCGAAATCAGGGGAGTCGCCCGTATCAGGTCCAGCACTTGTTGTTCACGCTTTGTAATCATCAAACTTATGTTTGTTTTGTAGATAATTGTTTGTAACAGTACCCGTGATGCTGCAGAAATTCAATGCTCTGTTGTGGCACTGTAGGCTTTGCCTCACTGTCGAGGCGGGCAATAAGAAGAAATCCAATATCCAGCGAACGTTGCCGGGCCGCGGTCCGGAGCCGGTATGCGCGGACCAGAGGTAATAATGTGACTCCGGAAAAGAAAGCGAAACTGCACTTCGATAGCAAGACTGTTTATTACCCACCCGATGAGGGAACCAGCTCAATTAATGCTCCGCTGTTCATGTCGTCGAGCTTTTAATACGGCGCCGAGGTTTACCAGCGCGTCGTCGATGGCGAACGCAAGGATGTGAATATCTACGTCCGTTGTGGAAATCCGACCGAATATCAGCTCGAAGAGCAGATGAGGATGGTCGAAAGCGCGGACGCCTGCCTGGCTACCGCATCGGGCATGGCCGCTATTTCAGTGTCGCTGTTTGGCTTGCTCAAAAGTGGCGATCACAACGCCGTTGCTTTGGTGCCTGAGTTGAATATTCGTGTGATCGCAATGGGGATCCTGATCACGTTTTACCTGGTGAACCTTTTCGGCGTGAAGCAGGCGGCGTCCTTACAGAAGATCATGATCGTGTTCTTGCTGGTCGGGCTGTCCGCGCTGATTTTCTTCGGTATCGGGGAGGTCGACTACAGCAATTTCAAAGATCCTGAGAAATTGTTGCCAAACGGATGGTACGGCTTCGGCCTTGCCTGCGTTGTTCTGTCCTTCTCCACTGGCGGTGCCCAGTATATTTCAGAATTGGGTGGCGAAATGAAAAACCCGCAGCGCGACCTGCCGCGGGCCATTATCTACAGCACGCTTTTGGCAGCAGTATTTTTTGCGCTGGTATCGATCGTCGCAGTGGGCGTTCTGCCAATTGAGCAAACGGCGGGCAAGACACTGGCGGAGGTAGCCAAGTCGATATTGCCGGCACCGGTCTACATTGCTTTCATAATCGGGGCCGGCCTTTTTGCATTGGCGACGAGCATCAATTCGACGTTTACCTGGGCCACCAAGTCAGTGATGATCGCCTGTGAGGACGGCTGGTTTCCCAAAGGTATCGCCGTCGTTAACAAGCGCTTCAACACGCCGCACATCCTGCTCACGTTTCTGCTGATTTTCGGCTCAATACCGATTCTTGCCGGCAAGGATATGCGTTATATCATCATGCTGGGGGGTGGCCTTGTATTCATATACGACCTCATTCCGCTGGTGGCCGCATTCATGTTTGCAAAGAGGCTGCCAAAGGTATTCGCCCAGGCAAGCATGAAATTGTCTGAGCGCAATGTACGGATTATCAGCGTGATCGGGGCTTGCGTACTGGTCGTCCAGGGAGCCTTGTCTTTTTCCGACATCGACAAAGGCGGTTGGGCGCTGGTCGTCGCCTATATCCTGCTGGTGCTTGTCTACATCAGGCTTCGTGCCCCACACAATGCCCGGGCCAGGGAGCGCCTTGAGCAGCCAGTTCTGTGATGATTCTCTCAGTCGGCAGCAATTGCGGTTGCCATTGGATGCCGGCGAACCTAGAGTATGAGGAATCTTTGACGGGCAACGATGTCAATACCCCGCTATGGCAGTAATTTCAGGCAATCGAATTCGACAGACGCGTAAGTGCCGTACGGTGCTTGCGGCGGTCCTTGTCGCGTGGCTCAGTTCCTCGTTGCAGCCATGCCTGATGGCCATGGAGATGTCGCCGGACCCGGCAACCGATTCCGTCGTATCGACAAGCCATGCGAGCCACGCCAACCATGGCGGGCATTCCTCACAGGATGAGGCCGAGGCGATCCCGACCTGTGTGCATTGCCCACCGGCGGTGGGTGTTCAAAGCCAGGGAATATGCGAAAGCACCTTGCAGGCGGATTGCGATTCAGAGACTGTCGCTAAGCACGACACTAGAGTTCCAAAGTTCGATCCAAACGGTGCCGATCATTCACCGATCTGGCCCGTTCCTGTGGTATTCCAGGCCGTGGACCGCAACATCGTCCCGGCTCGGCAGTCGGGCAAACTCGTTGGCCCGTCCGGGCCGGACCTCAAAGTTCTTTTCTGCGTATATCAAATATAGCAATCTCTTTCGTTGTAAGCAGTTCGTAGTTCGCTTACCTCCACAGGAGATTGTTCGATGTTGATATTCCCCGGGCATATGCCCAAATCCATGCAATTCGTATGTAATTGCGCGAGTCAAAAAATCATGACGGCCTTGATGCTGATACTGGCAACTGGCCAGGCTGCACAGGTCGCGTCTGCGCAGGAGATATTCCCGCTGACTCTGCGGGAAGCTGAGGAACTGGCCCTCTTTGATGAGCCAGGCCAGAATTCATTCCTTTTTCGTGCCGCGGCGTTACGCGACAAGTCGGTCGCAGGCGGCCAGTTGCCTGATCCGACAATGCGTATTGGCATGGCCAATTTTCCCATACAGTCCGGCGGGTTCACGACTGAAGGTATGACGCAGGCACAATTGGGTCTTCGCCAGGTGTTCCCTGCAGGGGACAAGAGGGAACTAACCACACAAAAATTTCGTACCCTTTCTGACGAGATGACGCAAAAAGCGAACGGTCGCGGTCGTGACGTTCTGACCGCGGTTCGTACAGCCTGGCTGGAAACCCATTTTTGGCGTGAGGCGCACCAGATCACGATCAAATCCCGACCATTTTTTGATGACCTGGTTACCATCACCCGATCACTCTACGCGGTGGGGCGCAAGAGCCAGCAGGACGTGTTGCGCGCGGATCTGGAGTTGCGGCGATTGGATGATCGCATCATCGAAATGGGCAAACAGCATGCGCGTGCACGCGCGGCCCTGTCACAATGGGTCGGCGAGGAATCGACGCGCCCGGTTGCGTCAATGATGCCTGAGTGGACTGCCGTGCCACCCCTGGAAGTGCTGAAAACAGATCTCCGTGGACACCCCGCGATGATGGCGGCTGACGCTAATGTCGGTGCCAGCCTTGTTGACGTCGATCTTGCCAAGCAAGAATACAAACCGGACTGGGCACTGGATCTGGGTTACGGATATCGCGATGGGTTTTTGTCGAACGGTCAGGCACGATCTGATTTTGTCAGCCTGTCAGTGACAGTTGATCTGCCGTTTTTCAGATCCAGGCGACAGGATAAATCGGTTGGTGCGGCATTAAGCGAAAGACGAGCAGCTGACCAGTCCCGGGAAGAACTGCTGCGACGGCTTAACAGCCAGTTAGATGCTGAATACGTGCGTTGGCAGTATCTCGGCAGACGTCTCGATCTTTATGAGGAATTGATACTCGGTGTATCGGCAGACAACGCGACTGCTGCACTTGCTGCGTATCAAAGCGACACTGGCGATTTCGCCGACGCGATGCGTGGTTATGTAGACGATCTGAATACGCGCCTTGACTACATTCGATTACAGGTGGAACGAGCGCAAAGTTACGCGGTGCTCGCCAACCTTGGAGGAATTCCCCGATGAAGAACGCATTTGCTTTCCTTGCAGTCCTGATTGTCGGAGTGGGCATCGGCCTGGTATCCAGTCGCTGGTGGTTTGGCGCCGGTGATTCTGCGCTAACTGAGGCCGCCGTTGCAGAGCGCGAGATCCTTTACTGGAAGGCGCCAATGGATCCGAACTTTCGCAGTGATGAGCCCGGCAAGTCGCCCATGGGAATGGATCTGGTGCCGGTGTATGCAAGTGCTGGAGACGACGATGAAAGTGTCGTCACTATAAGCCCGCAGGTTGTCAACAATCTTGGCGTACGTACCGAGCAAGCTCAATACGGCGTTTTGTCCCGGCGTATCGATACGGTCGGCTACGTCGGTTATGACGAGGACACACTGCAACATATTCGTACGCGCGTTGATGGCTGGATTGAAAAACTTTACATCACTGCGACTGGTGATCCAGTCCGTAAGGGGCAGACTTTGTTCGAGCTGTACTCACCAACCTTGGTCAATGCAGAGGAGGAATACCTCACCGCGCAGAGAAGTGGCAATACGGCCTTACTAAAAGCGTCACGCAAACGCCTGGTCGCATTGGGGGTTTCGACAGGTGAAATCGATCGCCTGAGCCGAAGTGGAAAAGTCAATCAGAGGTTGGCTGTTACCGCACAAATCGATGGTGTTGTTGCAGATCTTGCGGTGCGGGAAGGCGGATATATTACGCCGGCATCCGAGGTTATGTCGATCGCGAATCTGGATCGCGTGTGGGTGCTTGCCGAGGTTTTTGAGCGTCAGGCAGACTGGATTCGGCCAGGGCAGCGCGCTGAGGTTGAACTGGATTATCTGCCAGGAAAGCGCCTGCAGGGCACTGTCGACTATATCTATCCAGAGCTGGATATGAAGACTCGCACACTCAAGGTTCGCCTGCGTTTCGACAACAAGAACGGCGTATTCCGGCCCAACATGTTCGCCCGAATTACTATCCACGGCACGGAAACACCTGCGGTGGTGCACGTTCCGCGGGAAGCGCTGATTCGCGGCGGTGCAACAGATCGCGTTGTGTTGGCGTTGGGCGATGGGAAATTTCGTGCGCAGCCGGTGCAGATCGGTATTGAGTCCGGCAACAGAGTCGAGATTCTCTCGGGTATTGGTACGACCGATCTGGTTGTCACCTCCGGACAGTTTCTCATTGATTCCGAGTCAAACGTTGAGTCCGCTCTGGCGCGTATGGATGAACGAGTCGCCGAAATACCGGCGTCAATCGTCCAGGTTGCGGCTACAGTTCGTAGCATCGATACGGTTAAACAGAAGTTGGTTTTGTATCATGAGCCGATAGAAGAGTGGTCATGGCCAGCCATGACGATGGGATTTGCGGTGGAAAGCGAGCATCTGCTCATGGGACTCGATGCAGGGCAGTCTATTGATGTCACTATCGAGGAACAGGTTGGCGGTATTTACGTCATTACCGCCGTGACGCCGATTGAGACTGGCGAGCACCAACCAGAGTCAGGACAATGATCGCCGGATTAATTCGCTGGTCGATTCACAATCGATTCCTGGTATTGCTGGCGACCGGTTTTCTGGTCGCCTGGGGAATGTATTCCGTTAGCCAGACACCGCTCGACGCGTTGCCGGATCTTTCGGACGTTCAGGTCATCATAAAGACGTCATTTCCGGGACAGGCGCCGCAGGTTGTCGAAGACCAGGTGACCTATCCGTTGACGACGGCAATGCTGGCAGTACCCAAAGCGGTAACAGTTCGTGGCTACTCATTTTTTGGCGATTCATTCGTCTACATCATTTTCGAAGATGGCACGGACCTGTACTGGGCGCGTTCTCGTGTACTCGAATACCTGAGCCAGGTGGCCGGGCAATTGCCGGAGGGTGTAACGCCAGCGCTCGGTCCGGACGCGACCGGCGTCGGCTGGGTTTATGAGTACGCGCTGGTCGACCGCACCGGGCAACACGATTTGTCTGAATTGCGCAGCCTGCAGGACTGGTTTCTGAAATTCGAATTACAGACCGTGCCTGGCGTAGCTGAGGTCGCGACGATTGGCGGCATGGTAAAGCAATACCAGGTCGTTCTGGATCCCGACAAACTTCGCGCATTCGATTTGACGCTTGGCCATGTGAAGCGCGCGATTCGCGCCGGCAACCAGGAGACTGGTGGCTCTGTAATCGAAATGGGCGAGGCCGAGTACATGGTGCGTGCGTCGGGCTACCTGCAAAGTCTCGACGACCTTGCCGCAATCCCTCTTGGTGTCAACGCTGACGGCACGCCGATCCTGCTGACTGACGTTGCGGATCTGCGGCTGGGCCCACAGATGCGCCGCGGCCTTGCGGAACTTGACGGGGAAGGAGAGGTCGTCGGCGCCGTAATCATTATGCGCTGGGGCGAGAACGCGCTCGCTACGATTGAGGGCGTCAAAAAGCGCTTGGCGGAATTACAACGAAGCCTGCCGGATGGTGTTGAAATCGTTACGACCTATGATCGTTCCAATCTGATCGAACGCGCGGTGGAAACGCTAAAAGGCAAGCTGCTGGAAGAATTCCTGGTTGTCGCGCTGGTTTGTGCCGTGTTCCTGTTTCACTTGCGTTCCTCCGCCGTCATTATTATTAGTCTGCCTGTCGGGATTCTGATCGCATTCATCATCATGCATAAGCAGGGCATTAACGCGAACATAATGTCGCTGGGAGGCATCGCCATCGCCATTGGTGCGATGGTCGACGCGGCCATAGTCATGATCGAGAATTTTCACAAACACATCGAAAAAGAACCGTTGACGGATGAAAACCGCTGGCGAGTCGTGGCGGACGCGGCCAGCGAGGTTGGGCCGCCACTATTCTTTTCGTTGGTAATTATTACGCTCAGTTTCCTGCCTGTTTTCACGCTGGAAGCGCAGGAGGGGCGGATGTTTGCACCGCTCGCGTTTACAAAGACATATGCGATGGCTGCTGCAGCCGGTTTGTCCATTACGCTCGTGCCGGTGTTAATGGGGTACTTTATTCGCGGTAAAGTGATACCGGAGAAAAAGAACCCGATTAACAGAATGTTAATAGCCGTTTACCGACCGGTGATTCATTGGGTGATCCGATTTCCCAAAGCGACCCTGGTGAGTGCTGCAGCGATCCTGGTTGTCGGGCTGTGGCCGATTACCCAGCTCGGCTCGGAATTCATGCCACCGCTTGATGAAGGCGATCTTTTGTATATGCCGTCAACGTATCCGGGCATCTCGATCGACAAAGCACGGGAAATATTGCAGCAAACGAACAAGCTGATCAAAACGGTGCCGGAAGTAAAAACGGTGTTCGGCAAGATCGGTCGCGCCGACACAGCCACCGATCCGGCGCCACTCACCATGGTTGAGACGATTATTCAGTTCAAACCACGCGAAGAGTGGCGCGAAGGTATGACTGCCGAAGGCTTGCGTGATGAGCTGGATAGTATCGTCAGGTTGCCGGGCCTGACCAACGCCTGGGTAATGCCGATCAAGAACCGTATTGACATGTTGGCGACAGGAATCAAGACTCCGGTCGGTATCAAAGTTGCTGGCCCTGATCTGAAAGTGCTGCAGCGTATCGGTAAGGATCTGGAGCGAGTCCTCAGACCTGTTCCTGGCACTGCTTCGGTATATTCAGAGCGTGTGGCAGGCGGGCGTTACATCGATATCGATATCGATCGTGCCCGCGCTTCCCGCTATGGGCTTAATATTGACGACGTGCAGGATATCGTGCGCACCGCAGTCGGTGGAATCAATGTTACTCAGACAGTTGAAGGGCTGGAACGCTATCCGGTGAATCTGAGGTATCCGCAGCGAGTACGCGATTCTGTTGAGCAACTTCGACTATTGCCGATCGTCACGCCAAACGGTGCACGAATCGCACTCGCCGATGTCGCGAACGTGAAGGTCACAGATGGTCCACCGCTGATCAAGAGTGAAAATGCGCGACTGAACGCCTGGACGTACGTGGATATCGCCGGTCGCGATCTTGGGTCCTACGTCGCTGAGGCGCAGCGTGTGGTTGCCGAGCAGGTAGACTTGCCGGTGGGTTATTCGCTGTCGTGGTCGGGTCAGTATGAATACATGGTGCGTTCCAAAGAACGGCTTTTGGTGGTCGGGCCACTCACACTGGCTATTATCGTGCTTTTGTTATATCTCAATTTCCGCCGTTTCGCCGAGGTCGCTATTATCATCGGCACGTTACCGATGGCGCTCGTTGGCGGCGTCTGGCTGCTGTATTTGCTGCAATACGAATTGTCGGTGGCCGTCGGTGTTGGATTTATTGCACTTGCCGGCGTTGCGGTCGAGATTGGTGTGGTGATGCTGGTTTATCTGAATCAGGCAATCCGGCAACATATGACCACAGTCGAAGCGGAAGGAAGAGCACTTACTATGAAAGATGTAGAGCAGGCCGTCATTGACGGTGCGGTGTTGCGTGTTCGCCCTATCATGATGACCGTTGCAGCGATCATTGCGGGTTTGCTGCCGATCATGTTGGGTAGTGGCACGGGCTCTGAGATCATGCGGCGCATCGCTGCACCCATGGTCGGTGGAATGGTGAGTGCGACATTACTGACCTTGGTCGTAATTCCCGCCATGTTCCTGATTTGGCGCGGGCGCAATCTCGACCAGACTCTTGCGCAGGAAAGGAGTGTTACACGTACGTGATTTCTCCCACGCTGGGTTTTAGTTGGTTGACGCCGCTTTACGACGCGGTCGTTAAGGCCCTCAACGGCTGCGTTCGACTTTCATGCCGAACGAATTGATTGGACTAATCCAAAGAAACACACCAACAACAGAGTTACTTGCTTAAGTAAATTCGAACCGGTCACGGTACTTTGATTGTGCTGAGAGAAGAATTACCGGAAAAAGCGAATATGGAAAGGAGAACACGATGAAAACACCTGCGATAATTCTTGCTGTGGTCGTTATCGGCATTATTGCCACCCTGGGCTTTGCCTTTTCCGGCATTTACGACGTGAGCGCGAGTTCATCACACGGCGGGCTGGTCAACTGGCTGTTGTCAACGACATCACATGCGTCAATAGAACGCCGTGCCAGGAATATCGAGGTTCCAGACCTTGATGACGACGCACTGATACTTGCCGGTGTTAACGACTTTGATTCCATGTGCACAGCTTGTCACGGCGCGCCGGGCCGGGACCCCGAGGCCGTGGGTCAGGGCTTGAATCCGCCTGCGCCAGATCTTGCCGAGGCGGCAGCAGAGCTGACACCCGGCGAACTATTCTGGGTGACCAAGAACGGTATCAAAATGACCGGCATGCCAGCGTGGGGCGCAACCCATGGAGATGACTCGATCTGGCCGGTGGTGGCATTTATGACCCGGCTGCCGGAGCTGGATGAAGCGGCCTATCAGGAGTTGCTTGCATCTGCAGCAGGTCAGGGGCATCACGCACCCGATGCATCGAATCAGGAACACTCTCATGAAGAAGCCAGTGATTCGTCCGCTGACGCCGCGCACGACCACGCAGAAAGTACGGCGGCAGCAGAGCATTCTCACAGTGACGAGGCCAGCGAAGATGTTGCTCACGAGCACTCGGAATCGGGCGGTCACGAAGAGCTAACGCCGCATGAGGAACCGGCTGAGGAACCGCAAGAACATGATCACAGCACGCACGAACACTAGCCCGGACTAGTAAAAGTAACTGATATGAATGAAGCATCGCGATTACTTCTGCCGCCGAAACCCATGTCGAGACGCAAGTTCGTCACCGGCGCCGCCGCGGGTGGCGCATTACTGGGCCTCGGGGCATCCGCAAATCTGTCGTTCGGTGCTACCGTAAACCGGCAACCGCTTACGATGCTACGGGGTACGCTGTTCGACCTTGATGTTGGTTATAAGACGGTCAATTTCACCGGCCGGGAAAGACCCGCAACTGCGATTAACGGTTCTGTGCCCGCACCGATTCTGCGCTGGCAGGAAGGTCAGCGGATTACGCTGCGGGTTACCAATCACCTGGCGCATGACACGTCGATTCACTGGCATGGAATGATCTTGCCAGCTGACATGGATGGTGTGCCGGGTATCAGTTTTGCCGGCATACCACCTGGCGAGACATTCACCTATCAATTCGATGTTCGGCAAAACGGTACGTTCTGGTATCACAGCCATTCGGCTTTTCAGGAGCAGACCGGAATGTACGGTGCGATCGTCATCGACCCGGCGGAGCCGGATCCTGTCAGCTTTGATCGGGAGCACGTCGTGGTGTTATCCGACTGGAGCGACGAGACGCCTGAACGAATCTATGCCAAGTTGAAAAAGCAAAGTGACTACTACAATTTCCGCGGGCGTACCGCCGGCGACATGTGGCGCGATATAAAGGAAAAAGGTTTCAGTCAGACACGCAGAGACCGCGCCATGTGGAACCAGATGCGCATGAGCGATCGCGATCTGTCCGATGTTACCGGGTACACGTATACATTCCTGATGAACGGCGTCACCCCGGACGTCGGCTGGCTTGGCTTGTTCGAGCGAGGCGAAAAAGTGCGGCTGCGCATCGTCAATGCAGCGGCCATGACAATTTATGATGTGCGGATTCCCGGACTAAAGATGACCGTTGTCGCCTCCGATGGCCAGAATATCGAGCCGGTCACGGTTGACGAGTTTCGCATCGGTGTCGCGGAAACCTATGACGTTGTTGTGGAGCCGAGCGGCGACAGACCGTATACGATCTTCGCTCAGAGTATCGATCGAAGCGGCTATGCACGCGGGACCCTGACGCCGAACGCGGAATGGGTCGCCGAAGTTCCACAGATGGATCCGCCGGCACTATTAGGCCACCGAGACATGGGTATGGGCGGCATGAGTGGTATGGATCACAGTCAGATGGATATGGGCACCGCGCCAGGCATGGAGGGCATGGATCACAGCAAGATGGATATGGGCAACATGTCGGGTATGGAAGGCATGGATCACAACAAGATGGATATGGGTAATACGTCGGGCATGGGAGGCATGGAGCATAGTCAGCACGATGTGAGCGGAATGCAGGAGGTCGAAACGGCTGGCGGTGGCGCACCGGGAAAAGCGGGATTCGGCAGCCAGCGGGCGATTTTCCATACCTTAACCGAGTTCGGGCCGCACGTGGATATGCGTGCCGCTACACCACAGGACGGCTTGTCGGACCCTGGCATCGGTCTGCGTGATCACCAGCGAGCCTACAGCAGACGTGTTCTGACATATGCGGATATCTGCAATCTCACCAAAACAACCGATATGCGGGATCCTGACCGGGAAATCCAGCTGCATCTGACCGGCAATATGAGTCGCTACATGTGGTCGATGAATGGCATCAAGTTTGCCGATGCGGAGCCACTGCAGCTCAAGTATGGCGAGCGGGTCCGGATAACGTTGGTCAATGACACGATGATGACCCACCCGATTCACCTGCATGGCGTGTGGAGTGAACTCGAAACCGGTGTGCCTGACAGAATTCCTCGCAAACACACGATCATCGTTCAGCCGGGCTCCAAAATCAGCTATCTCGTCACAGCCGACGCATTCGGGGGATGGGCGTATCACTGCCACCTGCTTTATCACATGCCCGGCATGTTTCGCGAAGTGAGGATCAGTTAGGTGAGTTTCTCAACAAGAGCTTCTGCGTTAGTGGCCATCATGATGGGTGGTGCGTATCTGTCCGCGGCAGGTGATGCACTGGCTGAGGCGCCGGATGACCCACTGTTAACAATGGTCATCGTCGACGAACTGGAATATCGTGATGCTGACGATGGCGATCTACTGGCATGGAACGCACAAGTCTGGATTGGCAAGGATTTACGCAAACTCTGGATCAAAACGGAAGGCGAGCGCAGCGGCGGCAGCACGGAAGATGCGGAATTGCAGTTTCTCTACAGCAAGTCGATAGCGCGATACTGGGACTTTCAAGTGGGCGTGCGTCAGGACTTCAAGCCGTCACCCAACCGCACATGGGCCGCTATCGGTTTCCAGGGGCTGGCACCGTATTTCTTTGAAATTGATGCGGCGTTGTTCATCGGCGACTCGGGACGCACTGCACTGCGAATGGAAGCCGAGTACGAATTGCTTTTCACACAGCGGTTGATACTCACACCGAATATCGAAGTGAACATCTACGGCAAGAAAGATCCCGAAATCGGACTCGGCTCCGGTCTTTCGGATCTGGAGGTCGGATTAAGATTGCGTTATGAAATTCGCCGTGAATTTGCGCCTTATATAGGGGTCAACTGGTCAAAACTTTTTGGCGGAACAGCAGATTTTGCTGACGCTGCCGGTCAAGAGTCTTCTGATTTCCAGCTTGTGATCGGGCTGCGAGCCTGGTTCTAAATACAACTCAAAATATGGAGAGACCAATGAACTTTCACGCCCACAAAATACTGGCTATAGCGTTGATCTTTGTAGCGTCATCTTTTTCATCGCAGAAATTGTCGGCGCAGGAAAACGATTCTGCAGAACTGATTGCGATTATTGATGCGATCGAAAAAGGCTGGGAGCAGGGAGACGGGCAGCCATTTCGCGAACACTATCTTGACTTCGAAGGCGCCCGCTACATCGAGGGCGGCGGTCAGAATGAAGGACTTTCGGACCTGGTCGGGCATCACGTCGAACCCGAAGGTGACGCACTTGACAACTTTGAGCTGAACCTTACCAATATAGAGACTCATGTCGAAGGGGATTTCGCATGGGCTATCGCCGACGTCGAAGTGAAGGCCCTGGTTAAAAGCGATCAGCGCCAAATCGACAATCGCGGCTATGAGACATTTCTGTTCCGGCGGGTGAATAACGAATGGAAGGTTGTCCATACGCACAGCTCGTCGCGCCCGGTCGTCAAGGAAAAAGAACATGAACATTCTGAGTCACACGACTAGCGACTGCATGCCCGGTGAAAATCCGTGCAGGTGATCACATTCATTGAAGAGGCGATAGCGGAAAGGCGCGAGGTGGCCTGACCAACAACGATCGCAATCTGTTACAGCAGAGAATACAGGCGGGCCGAGAGCGCCGGGCGAGTGTGCCAGCGATCCTGTAGAATGCCGCCCTGATTGCGACAACAAAACTCAAGGCGTTTCTCTTATGAATCAACGATTTCGACTTCCGCATCTCCCGGCAATAATTTTGATAGCGCTATTGGCTGCCTGTTCGCAGGAGGCACAGCAGGCACCTGAGTCGGAGGCTACTGCAATTGCGGAAATCGACCGACTTGCCGCGCTGGCACAGCGGGTCACGATTATTCGTGATGACTTCGGTGTGCCGCATATCTACGGGAAGAGGGATGCAGATGTTGTGTTCGGCTTGCTCTACGCCCAGGCGGAAGACGACTTCAATCGTGTCGAACGCAACTATATCTGGGCAACCGGGCGGCTGGCTGAGGTCGATGGTGAGAAGGCGATCTTCAGTGACTTGAGGGCACGTCTCTACATGACTGTCGACGAGGCGCAAGCAGCCTACGCGGTATCACCGGATTGGTTGAAGGAATTATGCGACGCCTTTGCGGACGGCCTGAACTATTACCTTGCGACTCATCCCGACGTAACACCGAAGCTGCTGACACGGTTCGAGCCGTGGATGCCGATGTTTTTCAGTGAAGGTTCCATCGGTGGCGACATTGAAAGTGTTGATGTCAACGGAATTGCGGCATTTTACGGCTTAGGTGAATCGGTCGCAGCCATGAGCGACGTCGAGGTTCGCAGCATCGCGCTGCAGGAGCCAAAAGGCTCGAATGGGTTTGCTATTTCTGGTGACCTGACAGAGTCGGGAAACACGCTGTTCCTCATCAACCCGCATACGTCGTTCTATTTTCGCGGCGAAGTACATGTAGTAAGCGAAGAGGGGCTGAACGCCTATGGCGCGGTCACATGGGGCCAGTTCTTTGTCTATCAGGGCTTCAACGAGAACACCGGCTGGATGCACACCTCGACGCGACTTGATTTCATGGATGATTTTGTCGAGGACGTTTTCGAGCAGGACGGCAAATACGTCTATCGTTATGGCGATGAAATTCGGCCGGTCGAGGTGTCGGAAGTGACCCTGAAATACAAAGACGGCAACGGAATGTCGGCGCGAACTTTTCCCATGTATCACACGCACCATGGGCCCGTGACACACATGCTCGATGGAAAATGGGTGTCCACAAAGCTGAACTGGGATCCGGTCAATGCGTTGCGGCAATCGTATACACGCACGAAATTGAAGAACCACGATGAATTTCGCGAAATGATGAACATTCGCACGAACTCGTCGAACAACACTGTCTACGCAGACTCGTCAGGGAACATCGCCTATTACCATGGCAATTTCGTACCGCGCCGTGATGTTCAATTTGACTATTCGAAGCCCGTTGATGGCAGCAATCCAGCGACCGACTGGCAGGGACTGCACACTGTCGATGAGATCGTGACGATCCTGAATCCTGAAAATGGCTGGATACAAAATTGCAATTCGACGCCCTTTACTGCGGCGGCACAGTTCAGTCCGAAGCGCGAAGATTACCCGGTGTATATGGCGCCCGACATGGAAAATTTTCGCGGCATCCATGCGGTCAAGATGCTGACCGGGCAAACGGGTATGACTCTTGAGGGGTTGTTGGATATTGCCTACGATCCGTACCTGCCGGGATTCGAGAAGCTGATTCCTGGTCTTATCGAGGCATATGACGCGTCCGGC
>SMVB01435961.1_pt1 | contig 17093 bp, 19 predicted proteins | sample 2456461 | NCBI WGS metagenome assembly SMVB01 (sample SAMN11095934, study PRJNA526329) | marine sediment metagenome | biome: Marine sediment; feature: Surficial sediment; material: Deep marine sediment; isolation source: Hadal surficial sediment | place: Pacific Ocean | collected 2014-05 | depth...
GATCGAGGGCATGGGGGAACTCCGCAGAGATCAATCTCGCCGTTCAACTTGCGTCATGTCGGCGGTCGCCGCCACGAATAATTGATGTAGCTTCACCGACGATTCAATCCGTGTACAGCCTTGCTTGAGGGCGGAGGGTCCATGCAGCTGCAACGCAGACGGTTCCTCGTCGGAATGGCGACGGCGCCGGCGCTCCTGATGCCCGGCTGCCGGGACCCAGCGCGCTACACCGAAGCCGACGTTCGAGCGCTCGCTGCCCAGCGCAAGCGAGAGCTCGAAGAGTCCGGCTCCGGTCCATTTGGCCTGCAGCGCTACGCGGGGTATCGGGGGCTCGCGGACCTGCCGTATTTCGAGTTGGACGAATCTCGAACCCTGCGCTGCACCGTGCCAGACCTTCCCGCGGTACTCGACATCCACGCTCACCTTGGGATCTCGCTGCTGCTGGCGCCAGAACTCGACTTGCTCGCCCGGAAAGATCGCGTCGAACACATTCTCGACTGCGACGCGGAAGACCCGGGCTGCCCCCTCGACCTCGACGTCTACATCAACGCAAACTTTCGCCCGAGCGACATGCGTTCGCTCCACTGGAACGCGGTCGCGCAGCTGCTCTGGGGTAGTAAAAAGGAAAGCACTCACACGATCCCCAACCTGATCGGCGAAATGGATGCCACGGGCATCGCCCAGGCGATGATCTTGCCGATCGCCTTTGGCCTGCCCTTCGGCGACAATCTCACCGAACAGTTCATGGCCGCGATCAAGAGTGCAGCCGTAGGCGATCGGCTGCTGCTGGGCGCCTCGGTCCATCAATCAGACCCGGACGCCACCCAGAAGCTGCACCGCTTTGCCAAGGCGGGCGCGCGCATGGTCAAACTCCACCCCGCCGGAGCCCGCTTCTTCCCGGACGCCGAAGAGATGTTCCCGATCTATCGCGCATGCGCTGAACTCGGACTGCCGGTGATCTTTCACGGCGGACGCGCGGGCATCGAACCCGAATACACGCATCAGTTCACACTCATCAGACACTACGAAGGTGCCTTGCGGGCGTTTCCAGACGTCCAGTTCGTGTTGGCCCACGCGGGAGCGCGGGATGTCGAGGACGCCATCGCATTGGCGGACCGCTATCCAAACCTCTGGTACGGAACTCACGGCCAGGGGGTGACGATGCTCGCGCGGTTGATCAAAGAGGTCGGCCCGGATCGGCTAATGTTCGGAAGCGACTGGCCCTTCTACCACCTGGCGGCGAGCCTGGCGAAGGTTCTGATCGTGACCGAGGGAAACCCGGACGCCCGGTACGCGCTGCTGCGCGGGAGCGGCGAGCGGCTGCTGGGGCTGGACCCAACGAAAACTCCCGTGGCTTCAAAGACTTAGCAGCCTCTCGCCAATGCGCGAGGCGCCCGGCCGGCGAACCCGCGGTGAGAAACCCGCCGATCTCGCAAAATTCAAAACCGGAACCGGAATTCGATTCCGGTTTCTGGTATGGTCGGGCGACTCGCGAGTTGGACCGGGATGCACCGCATGATCCAAGGCGAGAGGAGCCGCGCGAACGGATGGTTCACCAGTCTTCCGAGCTGCATTGGATTCGGCCTCCCCGCCAGGCGCGAACCCACCAGAGTCTCGAGCGCCTGCTCGATGTCGCCGAAACCATGCTGCGAGACAAGAACTTCGACGACATTCACGTGAGCGACATCGCCAGTCGCGCCGAGACCTCCGTCGCCGCTTTCTATCGCCGCTTCAAAGACAAAGACGCGCTGCTTCACGCGCTTCACGAACGACGCTGCGAAGAAGCCTATGCCACCGGCAAGGACGCTCTCGACCCCGATCGCTGGGATGGTGCGAGCATTGCGGAGATCTTGTCCGCGGTATTTCCCTTCCTCGTCGAGATTCTTCACACGAACGAAAGCCTGGATAGAGCCATCTACCAGCGCGTGCTCACCGACGAACAGATGCGCGAACGCGCGATGAAGTTGAATCGATACGTCGTGGTCGAACTCTCCGCCCTGCTGCTCGACCGCGTCGAAGAAATCAATCACCCGGATCCCCCCACCGCGGTTGCATTTGCGTTGGTTCAGGCTCTGGCGATGCTCGTTCACCATTACACCGTGGGAACCCGTGACATCGTTCCCGTGCCCTTGAGCGACGAACAAGTCGCTCGGGAACTCGCAAACTCTTGTCTCGGATACCTCGGCATCTCGAGCCAACGCGTTTCAATTTCCAACCCCTATGCGCCAACCAACACAGGAGTTCGACCATGAAGAGGTTCATTCAACACGAAGAACTTGCGCGGGACAGTCGGTTCGTGCGACAAGACAATGCTCAGTCAACGATCCTGTCCGCCATGCCCGACGATGTCGATACGGTCGTCAGCATGTTTGAGCAGTTCTCCGAAATGATCGAAGGGTCGGTCAAGGGGACCGCTGCGGAACCGCTGTTTGAAGCCTATGGCCCGGGCTTTGCGCTCACGATCTTGAACGAGCCGCTGGATCCCGACGCTCCCCAGGGCTTGACGCGCTTGCTGCTGCGCATGCACGGCATCTTCGTCGGAGAATTGCAAGCCCTCGAGGGCGCAGCGCGATCGCTCTGGGACTTCCCGGACGCTCCCTGGGAGTTCAAGATGAACATGGCGCGCCAATGCTGGGACGAAGGTCGCCACGTGCAGATCTTCGAGAAGTTGCTCGTCCATCTCGGCGGCCATATCGGCATGTTCCCGGAGAGCACCTTTCTCTTCGAGTGCTGCTGTTCCGACGACCCCGCCATGCGAGTCGCCGGCGTCAACCGCGGCCTCGAAGGACTGGCGTGTGATGTGTTCCGGGACATGATCAAGTACGCCGAAAAGACCGGCGACGAAAAAATGGCCCAGGCCATCGACTTTGTACTCGCCGACGAAATTACCCATGTTCGCTTCGGCAGCGAATGGGTGCGTGAATTTACCAAGGGGGATCCCGAGTATCTCAAGCGCACCCAGGATTATCGCCGGGAGGTGGACAAGCAGTTCAGCTTTGGAGGCGCGCGCTCGGATCGCCCGGACGCCGCGATTCCGATCGCCTGGAACGACCGTCTCGAAGCGGGCTTCACCGAAGAAGAACTCAAAGAGTTGGCCAGCATCTCCGGCGGCGGTCCTTCGAGAGAAACCTTGAGGCAAGCCGCCGACATTCTGCGCGATCGCTACTTCGCGAAGCGCGACGCCAAGAAAGCCGCCCAGACCGAAGGAGCACAATCATGAGCGAGCAACGCATGTATCCGGGCATGACGCCCGAAGAAAAGACCTCCTTCGCACCCTACTCGGCGTTCGACATCCCGGCAGATCTGCGTCAACTCAGCGGCCGCTACGATGTCGAGGCCATGGCACTCCGGGTGCGAAATTTCCGCTACGCCGAAGAATGGCTGATGATGACCCTCGGCGGCTGGATCGCGACGATCCCGGAACTGCCGGTCAAGACGGGTCTCGGCAAAGTCATCTGGGAGACCGCCCAGGCGGCGGATGTGCTGGGCAAACGACTGCCCGAGCTTCGTTGCGGCAAGAAAGCCGTGGACGCCTCCCAGGTATCGAATGACGCGTTCGCAGACTTCATTACGTCTATCGCCGAGCCGGAGCGTCCCGATCTCACGATCGAGAAACTCGCCGGGGTCATCGACGTATTGATGCCCCATCAGGTCGATGTCTACGAGCAGACCATGCGCGAGACGGACCAGATCTGCGACGCCCCGACCATCGAACTGCTCGAGGACATCGTGCGCAAGCGGCGGCGGCACATCAAGTGGGGCCAGGAAGTGCTCGATCGTCTCTGCGACACCGACGCGCTGCGCGAACGGCGACGGGTCCGAGTCGAGCAACTCAACTCGGAACTGGTCAAGACCGGCGGCGTCACGGGAACCCTGACAGAAGATCGCGGGGTTTTGAATTAACATGCCCACGACCCCCTTCACGCTGATCGACAACGGTCAGCGTCACGAGATCGACGCGATGAGCGAGGATTCGACCCTCCGTCTCGCCACCAAGCCGTTGCTCGACGCCCTGGGCTGGACGCAAAAGGCCGAGGGACTGTGTCGGGGTGACGTCTGCATCCCGATTGCCAACCAACCGGACTTGATCACGCAACAGGGGATCGACCTGCTGGCGCTGGGGGCGGTTCTGGGACGCAAAGTCGCGGTCGATCGCCAAGAGTCGGCGGCCAGCATCGGCGAAGAAACGGCCGCGAACCGCGCACAGCTCGCGCAAGGCATTGCACCGGACTTCACCCTGCCGGATTTGTCCGGAAAGGAATATTCACTTTCGAGCTTTCGAGGCAAGAAGGTTCTGCTCATCGCCTACGCCTCCTGGTGAGGCTGCCGCGAAGATCTGCCCGTGTGGCAGGCGCTCTACGAAGAATTGGGAGACAAGGGGTTCGTACCCATTTCGGTCGCCCTGGACGAGTCAGCTGAGGCTGCACGCCCCTACATCGAAAAGGCCAATCCCCAGCATCCCAGCTTGATCGACACCGAGCACGTCGTCGCTCACCGCTACGGCCTGATCAATGTGCCCGCAGTCGTTTGGATCGATGAAGATGGCAAGATCGTGCGGCCCAGCACTGCGGAATACGGAACTGACATGTTCGTCGAGTTTCACGGTCGCAAATCGGGACCGTTCCTCGATGCGGTTCGCGCCTGGGTCGACACCGGGGAGGTTCGCACTGACGAGGAGGTCCCCAGTCACATGCCAGCCCCGACCGATGACGAAGAACAGGCCCGGGCCGAATGGGCTCTGGCTTGGTTTCTCCATCAACAGGGGAAGACCGAAGCCGCCTCCCAACACTTCGCACGAGCGGGAGAGCTGTCGCCCGACGATTGGACGATTCGCCGAGGTTCCATGCCGATCCAGGGCCAGAACCCCATGGGCCCGGAGTTCTTCGAACTCTTCAAGGATTGGGAAGCCCGGGGCAAGGCCACCCACGCGACCATGGCGGCCGAGCGCAGCAGCTAATCTCGGGACCGAACATCACAGGACGCGGAACGACCCGGGTCATGGCCCGGGCCGCATCGCGTATAGATAGAAGGGAAAAGACCACCTATGGAAATGGCAGTCATCGCGATCGTTACAGGCCTTGCACTGATCGAGTACATGGCATTCTCGGTTCGCGTCGGGATGGCCCGAGGCAAGTACGGCGTCGAGGCTCCGGCCACCAGCGGCGACGAGATTTTTGAACGCCACTACCGCGTGCAACAAAACACCCTCGAGCAGCTGATGGTGTTCTTGCCGTCGTTGTGGCTCTTCGCGCAGTTCGTGAGCATCAACGTCGCAGCGGGACTCGGCCTGGTCTTCATCGCCGGACGCGCGCTCTACGCGGTGTCGTATATCGCGGACCCGAAGAAGCGCACGGCGGGTTTCCTCATCGGCTACCTCGCCAACGCGGTCCTGGTGCTCGGCAGCATCGGCGGCGCCGTCCGGGCGATGCTCTAGGAGCGTGCGCGGCAGAAGGCGCACGCGTCCTAGCACGGGCCAACTCACGCGACCCGGTTGCCAAGATGGCCTCTAGCCCGCAAGGATCAGAGCTCGTTGGGCGGTGGTCCGAAATCGATCATCTCATTCCACTCACCCCAGTCGTAGCGGATGACCGCGAGGTCACGGTTTACGTCAAGGGGTTCCTGGCCCGAGGTGAAAGCCCCGAGCGCTTTGATCATTGGCTCGTCGGCCATCGAACGCTAGTCGAAACCCATGGCTGGTCCGGAACCGCTCTCGGCTATCACTGGGATTCGGGAACTCTGGGCGGCATCGCCGTGCCCCTCGCCAGCGGTGCCAAGACGGCCTGGGACATCTACCGGATGCTCAGACACGCACGCCGCATTTCGCCCCTCTCCACGGCGGGCTGGTTCCTGGCGGAACAGGGTGCCGTGCTCAGCGCCCGCTTCGTCGCACAGTTCATACAAGCGCAACGACAAGCCAGCATGCGCGCCGACGATCTCGCGAGCTGCCTCGAGGCTCTGGCCACAGACGAGCGCAGAGTACGGGTCGTCGCTCATTCGTTGGGTTGCCGCCAGGTGATCGAAGCCGCCGCCCTGCTCCCTCGCGAGCAGCGGCCTCACGAAATTCATTTGTGTGCCCCGGCATGCCTGGAGAGCGAGGTCAGCGACAAGCTCGCAAACCTTGCCCGGGAAGAAGCCATCGTCTACTTCGCCCGCCCCGACCTGGTGCTCGAAACCAGTTTTCGGGTCATGTCCCACGGACGTGCGATCGGCGCAGCCGGACTCGAAGGCGACTACCCAGGCCTGCGCAGCTGCGACGTCTCCCAGGAGTTCGACTTCTGGGTCCACACCGAATACAAAAACCGATTTTCGCGCTTCGTCGTCCAGTCGACGTCGAACTGCGACGAATGAACCCCTGTGCGCCGATTCGATTGGGTCGGGGAGATGGTTTGGAACAAGGTTTCCCCTGGCCTACTCTCGGCCCCGGAGCGACTACAACAAAGCGCCAACACAAGACAAAAAGGACCCCCCCAACATGCGAATTGGTGTGATGTCCGGAGCGACGGCCGGACCCGACGGTACCCTCGACGGCCTGGTTGCCCGGGCTCGAGATCTTGAAACCCGCGGCTTTGATTCCATCTGGATGGCCAACATCTTTGGGCTGGATGCGATTACTGCCCAGGCGATCGTCGGCCGTGAAACCGAGCGGATCGAACTCGGCACCGCGGTCGTTCCGAGTTATCCGCGACATCCCGCGGCCATCGCGCAGCAAGCCCTCACCACCCAGGCCGCGGCCGGAGGACGCTTCGTGCTCGGCATCGGTCTATCGCACAAGTTGGTGATCGAAAACATGATGGGTCTCTCGTACGAAAAACCCGCGAGTCACATGCGCGAGTACATGGCGGTGCTGGGCCCGCTCCTGCGAGGCGAACCGGCCAAACACGAGGGCGAAGAATATCGTGTCAACGCCGCCCTGGACGTCCCGGGCGCAAAAACTGTATCGGTACTCATCGCGGCACTCGGCAACCACATGTTGAAGATTGCGGGACACACCGCGGACGGCACCATTCTTTGGATGACCGGACCCCAGACCATCGAAAATCACATCGGTCCGAAGCTTCGGGCGGCGGCCAGTGATGCCGGTCGCCCCGAGCCCCGCATCGTCGCGGGCTTCCCAATCGTGGTGACCGACGATGCGGATGCAGCACGCGAGAAAATTGCGAGTGGCTTGTCGATGTACGGCACCCTGCCCTCCTACCGGGCCATGCTCGACAAGGAAGGCGCCGCAGGACCGGCCGACATCGCAATCGTGGGTAACGAGAAGAGCGTGGGCGAATCTCTCGATCGGTTGAGTGATGTGGGCGTAACGGATTTTGACGCGGCGATTTTTCCCGCAGAAGAAAGTACCGACGCCCGAACCCTCGACTTCCTGCAAACTCGCGTCTGATCTCTCGCGATCGCGCTTGGAACGAAGACTATTGCGCAGCCCATATGATCGAGAGTTGCTCCATCAGGGTGTCGATACCGACGGGCTTCGAGATGACGAGCTTTGCGCCTCTTTGAAGGCCTTTGTCATGCAGCGATGGATCGGCAGAGCCGGTCATCAAGATCACGGGGATGTCTTGCCACCGCCCGTCCGCTGCCATCGCCTCCAGGAGATCGAACCCGTCGCGTTCCGGCATTAGAATGTCCGAGATCACCGCTTCAATCGGGTGGGCGCCCAAGATCTCCAATGCTTCCTCATAGCCCGCAGCAAAGTGCAGGTTCCACGAGCGTATCTGCCGTCTCAGCACCCGACGCAGCCCAGACAGAACGCTCACCTCGTCGTCGACGAACAGAACGGATCGTTTATCGCCGACATTGGCCGCTGCACCAGGGGTCACCACGAACTCAATCAACGACTTGAGCAGGGCATCCTTGTTGATCGGCTTGGTCACAACTCCGTTCATGCCCGCTTCGAGGCAAATTTCGTGATCCTCCGACATGGCGTTGGCGGTCAGCGCGATAATGGGGACGTCCCGGGCCGGTCCATCGAGACGCCGAATTGCGCGGGTAGCCCCATAGCCATCCAGCACCGGCATCATGCAATCCATCAACACCACATCGAATCGCAAACGCTTGACGATCTCCACGGCCTCGTATCCGTCGTCTGCAGTATCGACCTGACAATCCCAGCGCTCGAGGATGCGCCTTGCAACCATCTGGTTGACGGCGTTGTCGTCCGTCACCAACACCTTGAGTCCTGCCACTCTCTCCAACATCCGATCGAATTCGGCCTCAGCCGGATGGTCAGTTCTTGCTTCGCCTCTGGGCAGCATCAGATGGATGGTGAAGGTGGTTCCTGCTCCGGGTGCACTCTCCGCCTTGATTACGCCGCCCATCAGGGTCACCAAACCATGGGTGATGGCCAGGCCAAGCCCCGTCCCGCCGAATTTGCGGGTAGTGGAACCATCCGCCTGGCTAAAACGCTCGAAGATGTGACTGAGTGCCGGAGCATCGATGCCGATCCCGGTATCCGCTACTTCGATCGTCAATCGCTCCAGTTCTTTGCCCTGTACCGACTGCCGCAGGGTTACTGTGATCGTTCCCTCTTGGGTAAATTTCAATGCGTTGCTCACCAGATTGCAGACCATCTGCTGCACACGCATGCCGTCACCGCGGACAGGGACATAGGATCCAATGGACGGCAACTCCAGCTTGAGCTCGACCCCCTTGGCTGAGGCCGGCTGCTCGAAGAGTTTCACGACTTCGCGAAGTGTTTGAACCGGATCAAAGCTTCTCGATTCGAGACCGATGAAGCCGGCCTCCATCTTCGAGTAGTCGAGAATGTCATTCAGAATCGAGAGCAGTGACTTTCCGGAACTCACGATGGTATCGAGATCAGCCTTTGTCTCCGGGCGATCTTCGACTTCGGCAAGGGACTCGGCGAGACCCAATACGCCGTTGAGGGGCGTTCTGATTTCGTGACTCATGTTGGCGAGGAACTCTGACTTCGATCGGTTCGCGAGATCCGCCTTGTCGCGCAACTCCTCGGACGTCAGAAGTGCGGCTTGCAGATCTCGCTTTGAATCCCTCAGCTCGTCAGTGAGCCGCAACATCTCGGATTGCATCGCGTCTACGGCGACTGTTGCGTGAAGTGTTCCAAAGCGGGTATCGAGCGTGTAGGTCGAGGGTCACTTGCGGAAACCGGAGGGTGCCATAAACGATCTTGGGGGCGTACATTGTGACCAGGGAATCTTCTGCCGTCTGCAAGAGGTTCAGACACTCTCCGGCGGCAACGTTCAAGGCTTCGGTGAGGAGCCCTTGATACTCCTCTCGCTCGGCTTCGCGCTCATCAATGGCCGGCAGATCGTCCAGACTCAGTATCGAAGCCAGAGTCCGCTCGTCGGCGGCGATCATGAAATTCCCTGTCTTCGTCCCGGTAAAGTCAACGATGGCGGCCATCGGTTCGAGAAATTTTTGCCCGGTGTCGGAAGAAATTTCGCCGACGACTCCCAAGTCGACACCAGCCATGTCCGAGACGCACTGAACGAACTCGACAAGCAGACGCTTGCCCAACCTTTCAAGTTCGTTCACTTCGACGTCCATCGCTCTCTCAATCCAGCAGCACGCGGTCATAGCAAAAGAGGCACTCGATGCGCCCGGCGGTCGTTCCCAGGGCTGCCCGACGGATTTCGAGACCTCCGTAACTCATTTTTCCGTAGCTCACTCGCGGCGTTCCGAACTTTACGATCCCCAGTTCATCGAGACTTGTGACGGCTTCCCCTACCACGCCGTTGAGGAGTTCCGAGAAGGCGCTGCTGAAGTCCTCTCGACAACTTGCAACCACGGCGCTGGTCGCATCTGGGGTGGCGACCGCACAACATGCGGCAGCCACGCGTTCGTCGGTCGCGAGGATGTACTCCCCGGTGGTCAACATTCCGTCCCCTACCCCGGTGAACTGAATTCGGACCGAGAACGGCATCTCGGTCAGATACATCGACTCGAACGGGTCGCCATCGTCTTCTGCGAACTTGGCGCCACACGCAAACATGTCTTCCAGGGCGAGCTTTGTAATTCTTCGAAAAGCTCGGACGTGTCTAGCGATGTCGTCGTCAATGCTCACTTTTCGATCGCCTCCGTGACCGCACCGCGGAACTCGTCACAGAAGACTTCATCATTGAACTTGAGTGGCTTCTCGATGAAGCCTCGCGCACCGAGGTTCAGGCAGCTCATGATCATCTTGCGATCCTTGACCGCGGAGACGATCACGACCCGGGCATTCTCGTCGGCGCTCAGAATCTCTTCGAGGCATTGCCGACCATCTTTGTTCGGCATCGTAATGTCCAACAACGTCAGATCGGGCCGATGTTCGAGGTACAGCGCTACGCCCTCGATCCCGTCGCTCCCCTCGGCGACTACCTCGTGACCTTCGGCCTCGAGGAATTTTCGAATCTGCTTTACCAGGAATTGACTGTCGTCTACCAATAGCAATCGTGCCATCACTTTCTCCTTACGCTTCCCTCTTGCTGTCCGTCTGCGCGGCGATGCACCTATGCATCAACGCGAATCATCTCGGGCTTTCGAATGGGAAGCCGGATGCTGACTTCGACGCCTTCTCCCACACTCGACTGCACCGCGATCGTCCCGCCCTGCTGCTCGACGGCGTGCTTCACCGCATCCATCCCCACGCCTCTGCCGCTGAGCTCATCCACACTTTCACGCGAACTCAGACCGGCTCGAAACACGAGATCTATCTTGTCCTGATCGCCTAGCGCCGCCACGTCCGCCTGACTGAGGTGGTTTGCTGCGAGGGCCTTTTGCACGAGGCGCTCGACATCAATTCCACCACCGTCATCCGACACAGAGAGCGAAGCCCATTGCTCCCCGATCTCGGCGGTGATTTCAATGCGTCCACTGCGCGACTTGCCGCGTGTAGCCCGAACGTGGTCGTCTTCGATGCCATGGGCGAGGGCATTGCGGATGAGGTGAACGAGACAGGTGTCGAAAACCGGGACTAGCGAGCGCGGGACCCACTGATCGGCGCCGTGAATGTTCAATTCCGGTTCGGCCCTGCCGAGTCGCTCGGCCTGGGACTTGAGCAGTCTCGGGTAGTGGGTACAACATCTGCCAAAGGGAACCGAGTCCAGGGCTTCGAGGCGCGTCGCTGCTTCCGGCCCGTCGAGGCTATCGGCGCGGAGTAGCCCGAGAATCGCGTTGAACCGCTCGCGATTGACAGAGAGTGAACCCACAGAACCCGCGTTGCGCTTCTCGCGCAGCCCCTCCAGATGCTCGATCGCCTGGGCCAGCCCGGGCAGCAGCTGGCGCCATTTCTCCCAGTCGCCGGGATCTGGATGGCTGCGAACACCGGCGAGCACGTCTTCCAGGTCGCCCGCTGCACTCGCCAGTGTGTCGAAGTCCAGGGTCCCCGAATTACCCTTCAGGGTGTGGAGGTCTCGATGAAGTTTGCCACCCGGGTCCGCCAGATCCTCTAGGCTCCGCAAGCCCTCGGCTTCGCGCAGGGTGTCCTTGGCGACATCAACCAGCTGTTCGAGAATCGCCGGTTCGGTCCCGAATGCACTGTGGAGTTCGCGTACTTCGATGTCCCGTTGCTCGCGCGCCCTTTCGAGTGCGTCTTCTGCGAGCCGGGTTTCGGTGATGTCGGTGGTGAGCAGGAGGATTCGGGCCAGCTGCTCGTCTTCGAGCACCGGCTTGTATTCCAGGGCCAGGGTGCGAGCTTGACCAGCGTGTTCGAGAGTCCGCTCGAGCAATGGGTTGAGCTTTTCGTAGTGTTCCCAGCGCTTTAAAAACCGCGGTTCCTTGACGAGCTTGATCCAGTCCTCGAACTCTTCCCGTTCCTCCTGGTTCGATCCAAGCAACTCCGTGACGTGCACCCCGTGCAGATCTCGTTTGCCCAACATGCTGTTGGCCTTGCGCGAATGAACGGGGCCCACAAAACCGGCTGTGTCGAAGGTCAGCACACCTTGTCCGAGGTTGTCGAGCATGAGTGAGAGCTCGCCCGACACCTTGCGAATCTCTTTTTCACCCTTCTGCAGCTGCTTCTCCATCCAGGAGAGCAGCCAAGCGATCAGGGCGGTAACCGGCAAGAGCAGCGCCAACCCGATCTTGGCCGTGAACACGAGAGCCTCTGCGGCATCTTTGTGGATCTGTTCCTCGCTCAACGCTATCAAGAAATGCCCGATGGCTTCGTCATCGTGAATGAGTTCAGCAACCCGGTAGGCCAGGTCTCCTTCCAGCGCCGTGCCCTGAGAGAGCGTGCGCTGAAGCATTTCATCGCTCAGTTCGAAGTTCGAAGGCACGGAGAGAATCGCGTCTCCGTCTACATCCAGCAGAAAACCTCCGGCGAACGCTGAATCGGACTGCAAGCTCTTCAGAAAATCTTGAATCGCCTTGATGTCTCCGGTCTTCAGCCCGAGTTCCACGTTGGCCGTAGTGAGTTTCGCCAGGGTTTCCTGTCGCCCGCGTGCGCTAGCGAGCGCGTCGCTCTGACTGCGCCGGGCCAGGATGGTCACCGTCGCAGTCGACGCGCCGACCAAGAGAAGCAAAATGACCACGAGGATCGCCCGACGCATTAGGCGGACACCTCCATCGGCCGACGAACAGTCGGATGGACGACACCAACTACGGGGGGTCGCGACGCGGGCAAGACCTACCTCTTAATGGCAAGCGGATCCCAGGGCGAAGCGAATCTCCTCGCATCCACACCGCCTTCGAGCCGTTCCCAATATCGACGAGAAGTACTGGGTGCTTGAGATCACGATGCGGGCGGAGATTGCCTGCAACGACCTCCGGCAACTCTTTCGGGTGTTACTTGGATCCCTGTCGGGACTAGTCACTACGCGCAAGTCGTGACAACTACGAGTTCCGTTCGGCCATTGCCCTGCGCAGCTTTGGCAGGTCTTTGAGGTAGGGAAGGCCTAGGAGAAGGCGAAACAGGAGCAACGCCACTGGAAACGCGAGACCGAAAGCAAGGATCGAGGCTTCGCTTCCGTGGGACGAAAAGAAATACAGCATGGCCGCCTGCTGTGTGCCCAGGCCCGCCGGCGTGATCGGCAGAGAACCCGCCAACAGGATGGCCGGCGTCGCAGCCACGGCCAACTGCAAAGGCAGGTCGATGCCAAACGCCAGACAGCCCGACCAAAAAACGCCGATGAACACCGAGAAATAGACGCCCTTCATCAAGACCAGTACGACAACATCCCGCGGCGCCGCCAGCTGGTGGGTCCGGAAGATCCCGAAGTTGCGAAAGCGGGCAAGCCACCCCCACGCGGGTTTGGATCCCATGAAGACCCACAACGAAACGAGCTGAAACACCACGATGCCCAGGGAGATTCTGCGCAGGGACTCGATCTCGGGTGACAAGGGCAGCAGCGCCGCGCCGAGGCCGACGTAGCTGGCCAGCACCAGTCCGTCGATCATCTGATAAAAGACCATCGAGCTGGTCGAATCCAGCGCGCCGATCTGCTTCGAGCTACGCAGATGCAGAATCACCGCCGCGGTTCCGAGGTTCCAGTTGATCGGCGTCAAGATATAGGTCATGCCGCGCAGCGATCGGGCTTCACCCCAGCTGAGCTTCGCATTGAAGCGCGTAAACAAGAAGGCGAACGCCGCGGAGTCGATGAGAAACCAGAGCAGAACCGCGGCCATCATGACGGGAAGAAAAATCTCGAGACGCGCCGCCCGGGCCGCAGCCCAGGCGTCTGCGATCGGAACATCGTTGAACAGCGAATACAGGATCGCCGCGGCGACTGCCCAGGGGGCGATCCTTTTGAACCAGACCAAAGCCACCGACCTGGTCTTCGGTTTTTCGTCCAGAGGCGCGCTGGAATCGATCAGATCATCGCTGTCAGAATTGAAACGTGTCTCTAGAGGTTGCTCCGTCATCTAACCAGCATGACAAAAATGAGCGCTATATGCTCGGCCTGGCCGAGCTATGGTGAAGCTCCGATTCAGCAACCTCGAAGCCTCCAGGAGCCCGAATGAATTTTTCTTCAGACGTATTCTCAATCGAACGCAGTGGCCACGTCGCGACCCTGTGGCTCGATCGACCGGAAAAGCGCAATGCCATGTCGCACGATTTCTGGCACGACCTTCCGTTGGCCATGGCGGAGTTGGGAGATGACCCCGAGGTACGGGCGATCGTGCTGGCGGGCCGGGGAAAGAGTTTTTGCGTTGGACTCGACATTTCGATCCTTGCAAACGGAGGCGTCGGCGTCGAAGGCGAAAAACCAACCTCACAGGCGGCGGCCAACCTGCGTCAAATCGCAGTCACCCGTTCCTTTCAAGCCGCCATTACGTCGGTGGCCAACTGCCCTGTTCCAGTCATCGCTGCAATCCACAGCCACTGCATTGGTGGCGGGATCGATCTCGTGACCGCGTGTGATATTCGACTCGCCTCGGCGGACGCACTGTTCAGTATCCGCGAGACCAAGATCGGCATTACCGCCGACGTCGGAACCCTGCAGCGACTACCGGGCATCATTGCCAAAGGGCACGTCGCGGAACTCGCCTTTACGGGCAAGGACATCGACGCGGCTCGGGCCGAAAAGATCGGCCTGGTCAACGAAGTGTTTGCGGATCAAGAAGCCGTACTCGAGGCGGCCCTCGAGCTTGCGAATGACATCGCCGCGAACTCACCCCTGGCGGTGCGCGGCACCAAGTTCATGCTGCAGCAGGGGGAGGACCTGACAACCGATCAGAGTCTGCTGCTCAACGGACTCTGGACCATGGTCACCAATCTGGGCTCGAACGACATCAAAGAGGCGATGACGGCCTTCATGGAGAAGCGATCTCCGACCTTCAAGGGAGATTGACGGGGAAGCGCAGGTAAGAAGAGCGCGCAGCGAGCGACCTGCCCCTGCGCGCCCTGTTGGTTCGGATCTTATGCCTCGATCGCTACTTTGTAGGACGGGCGGGCGTGCATGCGCTCGACATAGTCGGCGAGCTTGGGCCAGCGACTCGCGTCTACTTTCTCCCCGCCCAGGCCGAAGTTCACAAAGGGACTTGCGACCGCGATGTCCGCGATCGAGAACTGGCCGCCGATCAGGAACGGCTTGTCTGCGATTTGTCCTTCGAGGTAGTCGAACACAGGCGGGATATCGACCTCGAGGGCCTGCTTGACGATCTCTTCGTCCGGCTCCTGCTGGAAGAAATTTGGGTTCACGAAACGCTGGCGAAACACCGTGCCCACAACATCGCCGAGCTTCGTGTCCGCGTACTCTTCGAGAAACAACGCTTGCGCGCGCTGGATCGGATCCGATGGATACAGAGCCGGAGTCGGATTCACGTGCTCGAGGTAGTCGATGATGACCGACGAATCGGGAATCGCGACTCCCTGGTCTTCGTAGCACGGAACTTTTCCAAGTGGACTAATGGCATAGTACTCGTCGGTCTGGTTAAACGGCATGACCATGACGTGTTCGTACTCGATTCCCTTTTCAGCTAGTGCGACGATCACCTTGCGTACAAAGGGTGATCCAGCGACTCCGTGTAGTGTGGGCATGATGGTTCCTCCGATCGATCGTATTGCTCGAGGGTTAGGGGGCGCTGGTCGAGTCGATGCGGTCTGCATCGTCTAAATGGAAGTGAAAGTGGAAGTGGAAGTGTTGAGAGGTATAGCGACTAGTCGCCAGTCGCGCCGACCGGACGCTCGAATTGACGCATCAGCGCGGCAAACGCCTCGCGAGGCTGAATCGAACCGAGCCTTTCTTCGACCACGCCCTCCACCGACCGGTAGCGCCGAACCGGCGGGGGCGGCTCGAGTTGGGTGGGCTCGTCGCGCTCGCGACGGGTGAGGCCGAGCGATCCGTCTCCCGTCACGTCCACCACCCAGCGGCCGGGGCCGAGAGATCGGTACGCGGCCTTGCCGTGGCTCGCGCCTTCCGCGTCCCAATCGACGTCGACGAAGCGCGGATCGATCAGCATGCCCTCTTCGGGTGCAGTCGCGTCGTCGAACAAGCGACGGATCCAAAGCCGGCCATTTACGACCACATAGTCGACGTAGATTTCCCGGCTCGGATCGTATGGCGTCGAAAATCTCTTCAGGGCGCCGTCTGCGGTGCGAATCGCAACGCTGAGAGTTCCGTCTTCGACGATCAGTTCGGTCACCGCCGTGCGTTGGACCGCCTGGTTGTAGCGGTCACGGAGTTGATCGTAGTCTGCACTCAATTCGACCAGGCGCTCTCGGTAGACCTCGCTCGCGAGACTGGCCTCGAGCAGCCGCACCGCCGCGAAGCCGGCAACGACAGACAAGCCGAACAATAGAACGCAGAGAATTCGAGCCATCATGGGTGCAAATGCTAAGCAACTCGGACCGCGATGGCTACGAACCGGGCCCAGTCCCGGGCGACGGACTGCCACAGCGGGCGGAACGCATTCTGCGATATCCTTTTCACGATTCGACCAAGAGGAGATTCGCATGGGATTCTACGAAGATCGGGTTCTGCCCTTCGTCATCGACGTCGGCTGTAGCGCGCCCCCGATTCTCAAGCAGCGCGAGAAGATCGTCCCCAACGCCAAGGGGCGCGTGCTGGAGATCGGTATGGGTTCCGGCCTGAATCTTCAGTACTACGATCCGAGCAAGGTCGAACTCGTATTTGGACTCGAACCCAGCGAAGGCATGCGCCGCAAGGCGCAAGCAAACATCGCGGCCTCGCCGGTCGAAGTGCGCTTGCTGGAGCTACCCGGGGAAGAAGTTCCACTCGACGACAACAGCATCGATACCGTGGTCCTCACCTACACCCTTTGTACGATTCTCGACTTTCGAGCGGCGCTGGCCCAGATGCGACGAGTCCTCAAACCCGGCGGCACCCTGCTCTTCTGCGAACACGGTGAAGCACCAGACGAGTCCGTGCGCCGCTGGCAAGCGCGGATCAACCCGTTCTGGAAGCTGATCGCGGGTGGCTGTAATCTGAATCGACCGATTCCGACTTGCCTTACGGACGCGGGCTTTTCGATCGCAAAGCTCGAAACGATGTATCTGCCGTCGACGCCGCGAATCGCAGCATTCAACTACTGGGGAAGCGCTTCGATCAACTGATCAGTGGGGCGCAGCAGTAGCGTGGACCGGAACCCCCTACCCAACTACACCTCAACAACACCCCAACAACACCCGCCGAGGAGCCTGCGTGACGATCCCCCGACCTCCCCAACCCGAA